>Ga0209648_10004728_pt1 | contig 11605 bp, 14 predicted proteins | sample GraSoi2013_115cm_FD_185830 | JGI IMG/M metagenome (GOLD analysis project Ga0209648, IMG submission 185830) | Grasslands soil microbial communities from the Angelo Coastal Reserve, California, USA - Sample 9_17_2013_115cm (SPAdes) (version 2) | ecosystem: Environmental > Terrestrial > Soil >...
CCCAGTAAGCACAGGACTTACTGAGGGGTTGGCTTCAGCCGTCAGACTTATGAGACCCCTGCTCTGCCACCTGAGCTACGCCGCCTTGGTAGGAACTTCGCGCAGTTGCAGAGCGGAATACTAGCACGCCCGGATGCAGGCACGCGCCGAATTGTGCCCGGCGCGAGGGCGCGTCAGGACGCCAGCGAGGAGGTGGCGCGCGGGGTCGGCAGGAGCCGCTCCACCGCCTGGCGGAGATCGGCGGCGGGAACCGGCTTCATCAGGACGGGCGCGGCGAGACGCATGAGGAAGTTCGCGTACTCCGGAGTGTAGCCGCGCTGGAGCGAAAAGATCACCGGGGGCGTGGTGCCGCGGCACGCCTCCTTCAGCATCTGGTAGAACGCGGGGCCGTTGATCCCCGGCATCTTGAGATCGGCCAGCACGAGGTCGTAGTCGTGCTTGGCGAGCAGCGTCACCACCTCCGCCTTGGTGGCCGCGGAGTCGACCACGTGCCCGGCCTCCCCGAGAGCCTGGGCCGCGCCAGCGCGCTCTCGCTCGTCGTCGTCGACCACCAGGATCCGGCGCCGGCGGTTCGGCTCCGGGCTCACCGGGAGGCCAGATCGCCCGGCGCCCGACGCCGGGTTCCGAAGCGATGGAGGATCTCGTCCGCGGTGCGCGTCATCTGGCTCGCGAGCGTCTGGACCGCCTCGTGGAGCTCGTCACGCTGGGCCCGGAGCGCATCGTTGTCCTCCTCGAGGCGTCGCACCTCGTCCGCGAGCGCGGTCCGCTCGCGCTCGAGCGCCTCCGCCTCGTCGTGGATGGAGCCGGCCGCTTCGAGCCACCCGCCCAGCGTCTGCAGGAGCTGCCGGCCCTCGTCGGACCAGCGGGCGATCTCCTCGCTCACCGGGCTTGCGAGCCCCGGGGTGCCGCCCTTGGACGCGGCGGCCCGGTCGATTCCCCCGTCTCCCGGCCGGCGGCCGCACGAGAGCTCGCGCCGTACTCCGCTCGGGGTGAGGTCGAGCACCGCGAAGATCCGCGAGTAGGGCAGCCCGGCCGCCTCGTTCGCCTCGTGGATCCACTGCGGCTGTTCCGCGCCGAACAGACACAGCCCCCGCGCCTCCGCGGGGAACACCGCGCTGCTGATGTATCGAACCTGCTTCCCGGCTCCCTTCAAGCGGGCGCATGCGCTCACGAGACCCTTCAGCTCGGTCCGGAAGCGCTCCGGCGGCATTTGGCTCAGGTCACGCTCGACGGCGAACAGCGGCATGCGTTGGTCTCCTCGTGACGCCACGGCGTCCCGCGCATCCTAGGCGTCGCGGCGTGACGTCGTCAAGCGCCGCCGCGAGCCGTGGAAATGCGGGAGGACTCACGCGCGCGCGCGAATCGCCGCGCCGGATCAGGCGACCGCGCGTGCCGACGCGCCGCCACCGCTCCAGTGCTGCCCGTTCGTGATGTGGCGCCCGCGGAGCCGCATCAGGACGTGCAATTCTCGTGTTGTGGACGGGTGGGGATAAGTGGATAAGTGGCTCCGAAAGGCCAAATTGGCATGGACACCCAAGACCCCTTTGTTATAATCCCGCCCAGCGTAACGAGCTTCACGTCTGGAGGATGTCGCATGATTCGCCTCGGGAATCGCCCCTGGATCGAAGAAGACGAGCAGACGCCGATCGGCCTGGCCGACGAGGACGACAAGGACGAGAACGAAGAGGACAAGGAGGACGACGACGACCTCGACGAGGACGATGACGTCGACGACGAGGACGAAGACGACTTCGACGACGACGATGACTTCGAAGACGACGACCTAGACGATGACGACGACGATGACGACGACGAGGTGGAAGCCGAAGACGACGCTGAGGAAGAGGGCTAGCCGCAGTTCCTGACCCGCACGCCTCCCGGGAGGGTGACGATGGCGCTGATGAGCACCGAAGGATGGCTGTTCCTCTTGCGATGGATCCACTTCCTGGCGGGTATCACCTGGATCGGCCTGCTCTACTATCTCAATTTCGCCCAGGTCCCGTTCTTCGCCGAGACCGAGCCGGGAGTGCGTTCGGGAGCTCAGCAGAAGCTGCTACCGCGCGTGATGTGGTGGTTCCGCTGGGGCGCCATGATCACGTTCCTTTCCGGCTGGCTCTACCTCCTGCACTACTGGATCGGGATCCGCGGGATCCAGGACCCGGGTACCTGGAAGATCCTGCTCGGCGCCCTCCTCGGGTCGATCATGTGGGGCAACGTGTGGTTCCTGATCTGGCCCAAGAACAAGATCGTGATCCAGAACGCGCTCGACACCGCGGCCGGGAAGCCGGCCAATCCGGCGGCCGCCGCGGCCGGCGCTCGCGGGGGCCTCGCCTCGCGCACCAACGTCGTGCTGTCCGTCCCGATGCTGTTCTTCATGGGGTCGGCGAGCCACCTGGCCGGGCTGACGGTGGGGAAGTCCGGGTTCCTCTTCTGGATCGTGGCGCTCGCGATCATGGTGCTGGTGGAGATCAACGCGCTGGTGGGCACCCCGGGCCAGGGCGCGGCCAAGCCGCTCGCCACCGTCAAGGGCACCCTCTGGTTCGGCTTCATCCTGACGCTGGTCTACTACATCTGGTTCATGATCATGCAGTAGGCGAACGCCGCGGCGCCGCGCGCAGCCGTCACGGGGTCAGGTCGGTCAGTAGCTCGGCCTTGGCGTCGGCGGAGAGTCGGGCGCGCGCGCGCCGCGGGGTGGTTCACCACCAGGTGGACCTCGGAGTCGCGGAACGCGCGCGCCGCCTCCGGGGAGAAGGCGAACCGCACGAAGTGGACGGCGGCCAGCTTGCCCTTCTCCTCGTCGGAGTGGCCGGCCTCGAACGCGCCCGGAACCGTCATCCCCGCCCCGACCTCGAACCACACGTGCCGGCCGGTATCGATGCCCATGAACCGGTCCGGCACCGGCTTGATCTGGTCCTTGTCCGCGATCTCGATGAACAGGGTCGCGGACAGCTCACCGGGCCGCGGCAGGAGCGCGCTGTAGACGTCGATCTCCTCCTGGACCTTGGCGTCGTCGATGATGCGCTCGGCGCGGCACATCTCCTGGATCTGGAACAGCAGCGTCTCCCGGTTCTCGAACACGAACGAGAGATAGGGCCCCACCTCGACGCGGCGCCGCTCCTTCAGCGCGATCACCCTCCGGCGGCGGTCCTCGCGGACCTTCTCGTACTCGAAGAAGTTGACGACGTCTCCCAGCCGGATCGCGGCGGTCATTCCGCGTCCTCCACTGGGAGCCCGTAGGCCTCCGCGAGGATCTGGATCGGGTGCCGCGCCGCGCGCCCGGTGCCCTGGCCGATCTGGAGCGCGGCGAGCGGGCAGTCGGTCGCGACCCGGTCCGGCTTGCGGCGCTGGCACTCGAGACAGCGACCGTAGAACTCGATCCGGTGATGCGTGACGCTGAAGCCGCTCTGGGCGGTCACCCGGCCGCAGAGGGCGCGGGAGTGGGGCTCGGTGGTCGGCCCCTGCACGTCGCTGATGGAGCCGCAGGCGAGACAAGTGAAGTGGTGGTGCTCGCTCACGTTGCCGTCGAACCGCGCGTGCGGGCCGGGCAGCTCCTTGACCAGCCCCTGCGCCACGAGCAGCCGAAGGTTGCGGTAGACCGTGCCCAGGCTCACCCGCGGGCGCCGGCGCCGCACCATCCGGTGCACCCACTCCGCGGTGGGATGCGACTCGGTGGCGCGGACCACGTCGAGCACCAGCCGGCGCGGCCCGGTGAGCCGGAGTCCGCGAGCCCGGAGGGTCGCCTCCACGCCGCGGTCTGGCTTGGGGCGCTGGCCATTTCTAGGAATGATTCTCATTACTGTTATGGAAGATACCGGACCCGGTGGGCGGGTGTCAAGAGGCGCGCGCGGTCGGGACCCTCGCTATTGAAGGCCCTGGGCCCGTCGAGTAGACTTTCCATCTCAGGAGGACCGCTCGAATGTCCCAGCCGGTATGGCTCCGTATCGAGGGAGCCCGGCAGAACAACCTGAAGAACGTCTCCGTCGACATCCCCCACGACCGGCTCACCGTGATCACCGGGGTCTCGGGCTCGGGCAAGTCATCCCTCGCGTTCGACACCCTCTTCGCGGAAGGCCAGTGGCGGTATATCGAGTCGCTCTCGACGTACGCGCGCATGTTCCTCGAGCGGCTCGACCGGCCCGACGTGGACCGGATCGAGCACATCCGCCCTGCCATCGCGCTCGAGCAGAAGAACCCGGTGCGCACCGCGCGGTCCACCGTGGGCACCGCGACCGAGCTGCACGACTACCTCCGCCTCCTCTTCGCCAAGATCGGCCGGGTCCACTGCCCGACCTGCGGGGCCGAGGCGCGGAGCGACTCGGCGGACCAGGTGGCCGACGCCCTGCTGCGCGACTACCCGGGCGCCCGGGCGATGATCTGCTTCCCCCTGCCCGCGGAGCCCGCCCGCGATCCCCGCGCGCTCTTCGCGGCCCTCCTCCAGCGCGGCTTCGCGCGCGTGAAAGCGGGCGACCAGGTGCTGGACCTGGCCGAGGTCCAGGGCCGGCCGGACCGCATCCCCGCCGACCTCGATCCCGCGCGTCTCGCGGTGGTGCTGGACCGGGTGGTGATCGGCCCCGACAGCCGGCGACGTATCACCGACTCCCTCGAGACCGCGCTCGCCGAGGGCGAGGGCCGGGCCTCGGTGGATCTGCTCGAGCGGGGGACGGTCCCGGTCAGCCGCGACTTCCACTGCCCGGCCTGCGGGGTCGCCCTCAGCCGGCCCCAGCCGCTGCTCTTCTCGTTCAATCACCCGCTCGGCGCCTGCCCGGAGTGCAAGGGCTTCGGCAACGTGCTGCGCTACGACGAGGCCCGGGTGGTGCCGGATCAGACCCTCAGCCTGGCCGACGGCGCGGTGGAGCCGTGGTCGCATCCCTCGGGCCGCTGGTACCAGAAGCAGCTGTTGAAGGCGGCCAAGAAGCGCGGCGTCGACGCGACGGTGCCGTACGCGGCGCTGCCCGAGGAGGATCGCCGCTGGGTCTACGACGGCGGCGGCGGGCTCACCGGGATCCGCGGCTTCTTCGAGGAGGTCGAGTCCTACCGCTACAAGCTGCACGTGCGGGTCTTCCTCTCGCGGTACCGCAGCCAGTCGCCCTGCCCCCGCTGCGAGGGCCGGCGCCTGCGTCCGGAGGCCCTCGCGGTGCGGGTGGCGGGGGCCAGCGTCGCCGACTTCGGGCTCAAGACGGTGGAGGAGCTGGACGCCCTCTTCGCGACCCTCCCGCTCACCGAGTGGGAGGCCACCGTAGCGCGCGACGTGCTCAAGCTGCTGCGCGCCAAGCTCTCGTTCCTGCTCCGGGTCGGCCTCGGCTACCTCACCCTCGCGCGGCAGACGCGCACCCTGTCGGGCGGTGAAGCGCAGCGCATCAACCTCGCCAACCAGCTCGGGGCCCAGCTCACCGGCACCCTCTACGTGCTCGACGAGCCGTCGATCGGCCTGCACCCGCGGGACACCGCCCGGCTCGCCGAGCTCTGCCGCGAGCTCGCCTCCGGCGGCAACACGGTGGTGATGGTCGAGCACGATCGCGCCCTCATCGAGGTGGCCGACTACCTGATCGAGATGGGCCCCGGCTCGGGCGAGCGGGGCGGCAGCGTCGTCTTCGCGGGCACCCAGGACGAGTTCCGGAAGGATCCGCGCTCGCTGACCGCGCGTTACATGAGCGGGCGCGACACGATCGCCCTGCCCCTCAGCCGGCGGCCGGGCCGTCGCGCCCTCGTGCTGGCGGGCGCGCGCGCGAACAACCTGAAGAACATCACGGTGAAGATCCCGCTCAACACGCTCACCTGCGTCACCGGGGTCTCGGGCTCCGGGAAGTCCACCCTGGTGCACGACACGCTCTACCGGGCGGTGGCGCGTCACTTCAAGGCGGACTTCGCGGTGCCGGGCGCCCACGACGAGCTGCGCGGGCTGCAGCACCTGAAGGGGATCCGGCTCATCGACCAGGAGCCCATCGGGCGCACCCCGCGCTCCAATCCGGTCACCTACGTGAAGGCCTTCGACGAGATCCGCCGGCTCTTCGCGGCCCTGCCCCGCGCCCACACCCTGGGGCTCGGTCCCGGCGCCTTCTCGTTCAACGTGCCGGGCGGGCGCTGCGACACCTGCGAGGGCGACGGCTTCCAGAAACTCGAGATGTACTTCGTGGAGGACGTCTACGTGACCTGCCAGGAGTGCGAGGGCCGCCGCTATCGCGCCGACGTCCTCCAGGTCACCTACAAGAACCGCGACATCAGCCAGGTGCTCCAGCTCACGGTGGACGAGGCGGTCGACTTCTTCGCGTCCGAGCCGGTGCTGCAGCGGCGGCTCAAGATCCTTCGCGAGGTGGGGCTCGGGTACCTGCGCCTCGGCCAGCCCGCGACGACCCTATCCGGCGGCGAGGCCCAGCGGCTCAAGATCGCGGCCGAGCTGTCCGCGCGGCTCACCACCGATCACCTCTTCATCCTGGACGAGCCGACCACCGGCCTCCACCTCGACGACATCCGCAAGCTGCTCCTCGTCCTGAACCGCCTGGTGGACGCGGGCAACACGGTGCTGGTGGTCGAGCATCACCTCGACGTGATCAAGACCGCCGACTGGGTGGTGGACCTGGGCCCCGAGGGCGGCGAGGCGGGCGGCGAGCTGGTCGCCGAGGGCACGCCCGAGCAGATCGCCCAGGTGAGCGGCTCCTACACCGGCAAGTTCCTCCGCGATCTCCTGCCCCGGCCGAACGGGCGCTCGGCGTCCGGGCGGGGGTGATGGACTACCACCACCTGCTCGAGGCGACCGGCACGGTGGTCTCGGGCCTCCTGTTCTACTCGCTCGCCTACGGCTGGTTCGCTCCGGACGATCCGCGCCGGCGCCCGCTCTGGATCGCGGTGATGGGCCTGGCCTGGGGCGGCCTCGCGGTCATCCTCATGATCTCCCGCATCCAGACCGTCGAGGGCGTCTTCGTGGACGGCCGGGTGGTCCCGGTGGCGGTCATCGGGCTGTTCGAGGGCGGCTGGGCGGGTCTCATCGCGGCGCTCACCGCGTCCGCCTACCGGATCTGGCTCGGCGGGAGCGGGGCGGCGGCGGGCGTGATCACCCTGCTGGCGGTGGCGGCGGCGGCGGGCCTCGTCCACCGCTGGGCCGCGGTCGCCGAGAAGGTCCGGTTCCGCCACGCGTTCGTGCTGTCGGTGGCCACGTTCTTCATCACCTTCGGTGGCTTCGGCCTGCTCGGGGAGCGCGGCCGCACGCTGTTCGCGCGGGTGTGGCCGTCCTACCTGGCCCTCATCACGGTGGGGATCCCGGCCATCGCGCTCTTGATGGCGAGCATCGTCGAGCGGCGGGCGCTCGCCCAGGAGCGGGAGCGCTTTCGCGCGGTGCTCGACGACGCCACCGACGCGGTACGTGTGGTGGACGTGGGGACTCGGCGGATCATCGACTGCAACCGCGCCGACTGCGACCTGTCCGGGCTCTCGCGGACCCAGCTGGTGGGTCGCGACGACCGGGAGTCCTGGCCCAGCCCGGCCGCGGAAGCGGCGGTCGGCGGCGCGCCCACCGGCGCGACGTGGGACGGCTCGATCGCGCGGGCGCTCGGGGTGCCGTTCCAGACCGCCCCCGGACAGCTGCTCGCGGTCGACTCCAGCCGTCGCGTCGTCGAGTATCGAGGCCAGCGCTACGAGATCATCATCTACCGCGACGCGGCTGAGCGGCTGGCCGGGGAGGAGGCCCGCCGGGAGGCGGCCTCGCTCCGCTCGGTCAACCTGCTGGCCCAGGCCGCCGCCCACGAGATCAATAACCCGCTCGCCATCATCATGGGCTACGTGCAGATGCTGGAGGATCGCCTGCCCCCCGGCAGCGAGGAGAGCAACTGGGCGCGCACCTGCCGGACCGCGGCGGTGCGCATCCGGGACGCGGTCGGCCGGCTGAGCCGCATCGTCCGCGTGGAGAGCACGAACCCCTCCGGCACCGTCCCTCCCATCCTCGACATGGAGCGATCCACGATCAAGCGCCCGGACGATGCCGGCCGCTAGTCCCGGCGCCCGGCCGGGATCCGCCCGGCCGGGATCCGGACGTGTCTTCTACGGCTGGACGGTGGTGGTGGCCGCGTTTTTCGTCCTGTTCATGGCCTACGGGACCCAGTACGCGTTCGGCGTCTTCTTCGCGGCCCTCGTGGACGAGTTCGGCTGGAGCCGCGCGAGCCTCTCGGGGGTCTTCTCCCTCTACGCGGCGGTCTACTCGGGCTTCGCCCTGGTGGCGGGCCGGCTCACCGATCGCTGGGGACCGCGCACCGTCATCGGGATCGGCGGCGCGCTGCTCGGGGCGGGCCTCGTGGCTACGTGCCGTGCCATGCGACCGTGGTCAGGTGGTTCACGCGCCGGCGCGGCCTCGCGGTGGGGCTGGCCAGCGCGGGCGGCAGCCTCGGGACGTTCGTGCTGCCGCCGGTTGCCCACTTCCTGGTGAGCCGGCTCGGCTGGCGGTGGTCGTACGTGGTCTTCGGGACGCGATCTTCGTGGCCCTGAACGCCCTCGCGATCCTGATGCGGGGGGACCCGGAGAGCGTCGGGCTCGCTCCCGACGGCGACCGGGCCCCGCGGGCGCCCGCGCGCGCGGGCCCTCCGCCGGGTGACTGGACGATCCGCCGCGCGCTCCGCTCGCGCGCGTTCTGGATCCTCTACGGAGTGTTCGCGGCCACCTGGATCCCGGTCTTCATCCCGCTGGTGCACCTGGTGCCGATGGCGCGCGGCTCGGCATCCCGCCCCTGCTCGCCGCGACGCTGGTCAGCACGGTGGGCGCCTCCGCGCTCGTCGGCCGTCTGGTGATGGGCGGCACGTCGGATCACATCGGTCGGCGCGGCGCCCTCGCGATCGCGCTGGCGCTGCAGGCGGGGGCCTTCGTCGGCTTCGCCCAGGCCCACGACCTCGCCGCGCTCTACGCGAGCTCGCTGGTGTTCGGCTTCTCCTACGGCGCGGCCTCGACCCTCTTCCCCGCCGCGGTCGCCGACGCCTTCGGCCGCGAGCAGGCGGGCAGCCTCGCCGGCCTCCTGTTCGCCCTCGCCGGCTCGCTGGCCGCGCTCGGTCCGCTCGCGGCCGGCTTCATCTACGACCGCGCGGGCGACTACCGTCTGGCCTGGTGGCTCAGCGCCGCCTGCAACGCCGTCGCGCTGCTGCTGCTCGCCTCCTTCCGGACCCCCGTCCCCACCGCGGCGGACGAGCCCGCGGTGGCTTGACGCCCCCCGCCGCGCTCGCGTACAGTGGCGCGGCCTGATCCGGTCGTTCTCTCGTGGTCATCGTCGAGGAGCGTGGAATGGCATCTCTCAAGGACAAGTACTGCATCGTGGGGGTGGGAGAGACCGAGTACAGCCGCCAGTCCGCGCGCAGCACCCGCGCGATGGCGGTCGAGGCGGTGCGCAACGCCACGCGCGACGCGGGCCTCGGCAAGGACGGGGTGGACGGGATGATGTCCTACCAGAGCGGCGACTCCGTCTTCTCCAACTTCGTGGCGCCCGACCTCGGCATCCGGCTCAACTTCTACATGGACGTCTTCGGGGGCGGCTCCTCCACCGAGGCCCTGGTGGGCCTGGCGATGGGCGCCATCGAGGCCGGCATGTGCCACACGGTGGCGATCTTCCGCTCGATGAACGGCTACTCTGACTTCCGCATCGGCGGCACCGGCGCGCGGGCGGCCCAGCCGGTGCGGGGCCTCGACCTGGCCCAGGTGCCGTTCGGCATGCGCAGCGCGGGGCAGAACTTCGCGCCGACCTTCATGCGCCACATGTACGAGTATGGCACCACCTCCGAGCAGGTGGCCCACGTGCGGGTGGCCCACAGCAAGCACGCCTCGCAGAACCCGAAGGCCTTCCTCAAGGAGCGGGTCACGGTCGCCGACGTGATGGCCTCGCGCTGGATCTGCAAGCCGCTCCACCTGCTCGACTGCTGCCTCGAGACCGACAACGCCACCGCCCTGATCGTCACGAGCGCGGAGCGGGCGCGCGACCTGCGCCGCAAGCCGATCTACATCATGGGGGTCGCGGGCCGGGTCAACAAGCCGCGCACCGATTTCCACTGGGCCCACGGGCCGATCACCCGGGTGGCGGGCTATCACGCCAAGGACATCGTGTTCGGCCAGGCCGGCGTCAAGCCGGAGGACGTGAACGTCACCGGCTCCTACGACGCGTTCACCTTCACCACCATGCTCCAGCTCGAGGAGTACGGCTTCTGCCAGAAGGGCGAGGGCGGCCAGTACGTCTCGAGCGGCATCATCGAGCTCGGGGGCAAGCGGCCCAACAACACCTCGGGCAGCCACCTCTGCGAGGGCTACACCCACGGCATCTCGATGGTGATCGAGAACGTGCGCCAGCTCCGCGGCCAGGTGGACGACTACTGCCCGGGCTGGGAGGACGGCAAGCACAGCTACGACTACTCGCCGGGCAAGTGCCGCCAGGTGAAGGACGCGCGCGTCACCATGAACCTCGGCTGGGCGATGCCGCCGACCGGCTCCGCCCTCATCATGAGGAACTAGCGATGGCCTCCGTCGAATACCGCGGCATGAGCCTGGTGGTCCCCGAGAACGATTCGGAGTGGCGCGAGCACTTCAAGCTGGCCCGCGCGAATCATCGCCTGATGCTGCGCGCCTGCAAGGGGTGCGGGCTCATGCGCTACCCGCCGAGCCACGGCTGCCCGTGGTGCATGTCGCTCGAGTGGGAGTGGAAGGCGGTGAGCGGTCGGGGGCACATCTACTCCTACGAGGTGGTGCACCACGCCATCCAGCCCGGCTTCAAGGAGTGGACCCCCTACGCGGTGGTGCTCGTCGAGCTCGACGAGCAGCGCGGGCAGCCGACTCCCGACGAGGCCCTGCGGGTCATCGCCAACCTGGTCACCCCCGAGCTCCGGCCGGAGCCGGAGCAGAACGTGGCCATCGGCAAACGGGTGCGGGTGGTGTTCCAGGACCTCTCGGCCGACTTTGCCCTGCCTCAGTTCACGCTGACCGACGAGCCGGCCGAGGGCCGGGTCTGGCGCTTCCCCGGCTAGCCCGCGACGCGAGGCCGAGCCACACCACGCCCTGCACCGCCAGGCTCACGCCGAGCGCGAGCAGGAACGCGACATCGCGCCCCAGTCCCACCACGCCCGAGGCGAGCACGAAGCAGAAGAGCGCGAAGCTCCACATCGCGGGCAGGAACGCCCGCAGGAATCCCACCGCGGCCGGCGCGCCCTGCTGGGCGTGGGTGAAGGCGAGCAGGATGGTGGTCGCGATCGGGAACGGGGTGATCGCCCCGCTCCAGTGCGGGCCGAGCCGGCCGGCCAGGCCGGTGACCAGCAGGACCAGCGCCACCGCCGCGGTCATGCGGAGCGGCAGGTCCCAGGCGGGCGCGGCCTCGGGCGCCGGCGCATCCGGCAGCGCGGGCAGCACGAGCGGCGCCAGGCCGAAGGCGGCGAGGGCGAGCGCGAGGCCCGCGCCGGCGGTCCACTGCACCGCCTGCAGCCCCAGGGTGAGCCCCGCGAAGGCGACCCACCCGACGAGCACGCACACTCACCAGGGCCGCGCCACCGCCGTCCACGAGTAGATCACCGCGAAGGCCGCGACCGCGGCGAGGCCGGCGAGGGTGGAGAGGGCGGCCTGCGCCACGAACTGATCGCCCTGCTCGAGGGCCAGGAAG
>Ga0209648_10004730_pt1 | contig 11603 bp, 9 predicted proteins | sample GraSoi2013_115cm_FD_185830 | JGI IMG/M metagenome (GOLD analysis project Ga0209648, IMG submission 185830) | Grasslands soil microbial communities from the Angelo Coastal Reserve, California, USA - Sample 9_17_2013_115cm (SPAdes) (version 2) | ecosystem: Environmental > Terrestrial > Soil >...
GAGTTCGCGCATTGCCGGTCTTGAGCTTGTCAAGGCTGGAAGTAAGATCACTCGCGAAATGCGATTTGTTTACCGCGAAATGCTTGAGAATGTGCTGCAAGTCGCTATCGGTGACTTCCAGCAACTTCATCAAGAAGTGTTCGATTTCGATGTCGTAGTGAGTTCGCGACAGGCAGAAACCCGCTGCGGCTTCGAGGCCAGTGCGCGCCGTATCGTTCAGTTTTCCGATGAGCCCTTTCAAGTTGGAGGCCATGGTCCGTCCTTTCTAATCACAAAGCCAGGATTGTGTCCTCAGGGTCCCGCCGAATGGGGCCGGACCGGACCCAGCTTACCCAGCCTAATCTTGGAGATTCGTCGCCTTCCGAGCCCAATTCACAGGCAGGCACTTCATCCCGCTCGAGAACCAACTGCACCTCGAAGTCAATTTCGTCGTTGGAAAAAAAGCGCGTCAACCCGCGCAAAGCCTGGAACGCGGAGCCATTCGGCAGAAAATCGAGATACTGAGAGAGCGAAAGGGGCCCGAGTTTGATTCGCGCGCGGGCCTGCTGGTCCCAGACCTCATTTCCGGCCACCGCGCCTTGCCCAAGTTGTTCGGAAGGAGTCTCCCGGTCACCCAAGCGGCACTCGGTCGCGGAATCCAGCCGGAACCATCCGCCCAGCAATTGCTGCACGTCGACTGGGACTTCGAAGTATTCGTTAAGGATCATTTCCAAGGCCTTGGCCGAACGAGGCCGCTGGGCCAGAATCCCGGCAAAAAAGAGAAAGGCTTCATCCGGGATGGCTTGGCGCTCCTGCAGGCCTTCCGTACCCATGCCGATCAGGTCCAACAGGAGGTGAGAGAAGCGGTCCAGCTCGCCGCGCTCATAGGCGATGGAGAAGCGGTACTTTTCCCAGGCCTGATAGAAGAGAGAAATAAAGCGGTGATTGAAAATGTCGAGAAAGTCGCGCAGCGTCCTGTCGTTGGCCCGCAGGCGTTCGGCGATGAGTCCTGTGTACCAGTGGGGAAGAGCCCCCACGGGCCCCATCAAGCCGAGGAAGTTAACCTTCATCTGGTGGGGCTTATTCGCGCTCCATTCGAGCGATTGAATCTGGCTGGCCGGGAAAGCCAGTGAGGGATTAGAGCCGAAGCGGGCAATTTCCTCAGAAGGATTGACGAACCTGCCGACCGGTTTGCGTTCCGGCAACAGCCGCTCGAGCAGACGCACGGCTTGGAAGAAACCGAAGGCGTACGGCTGCTCTCGGAGCCGGGCTTCGAGGTCGGAAGGGGCAAGCGATTGCTTCAGAGCAGTATCGCCTGGCCCGCTCGTGGCGGCCATTGCCGTAAGAGCTCCTTTCGTTGCCGCGTCCGCGCCAACAGTTGACTGAAGCTGTTGATAGAGGCGTACAAACCCAGAAAATGCTCGAGCACGCTGGCAAAGAGGTAGATGCCGCCGCCGACGTATTGCTCCTCATCGAATTCGATTTCGACTTGCCTGCCGCGCACAAAACCAATTCCGTTCTCCGAAATGACGCGGGCGAAGTGGCGGTGGCTTTTCAAAGTCAGCAGGCCTGCAATTTGCTTTTCCTGAAAGGCGGACTCGCTGAAATTGTAGAGGCGCAGTATTTCCGTCAAGGCATCCTTGCCTTCGTCCACGAGCGACAAATAATTGAGCGACAGATGAGAAATGAGCCGCCAGAGAACGCCCTTGCCGGTGGGCGGGCGGACTGTCGCGGTCGGTTTACGCAGTGCCACAATGCGCTTCACGGCCCCAAGTCCCTCCAATTCAAAGTCGCCCGCTTCGTTCCCGAGCGGCAAGCGGTAGGGCAAGTCGCGATTCGAGCAAGTACAGTGAACCGTAATGGTGTCCACATCGGGCCTCATGGGCCTCCCGGTGAGGTCCATCAAGGAAAGAAAGACCTCCGTGCCTTCGTCGTTCCTCCTCTGCGAAGGCCGACGGCTGGCATACCAGAAAGCCTGCTGGCGTTTTTGCTGGCGCGACGAGGCATGGCGAAAACGGTAAAAGGGCTCAAATTGCAGGATCTGATGAGTGTCGCGGTCCGGCGATATGACGTCATCGATGGAGAAAATCTCAAGAGCGTGTCTTCGGCGCACATCCGGAACCACCGGATATTCGAAGTCCGTTTGATCCAAAAGAATGGGCTCCGCGGTCAAGGGGAAGAGATTGATGACGGGCGAACACCCCAGACCCAAAGTCTTCGCCGAGACGTTCAGCTCAAGCATCTGGCTGCGCTCGGAGCGTTCGAAACTGGAGATCAAAAAGATGATCTCGACTCGCGGCCCGAAACCAGCTTTCTCCAATGCCTCGAGTCCGTTAAGGTCCAGAAAAAAGAACTTTTCCGGGAACGTGAAATATTCCTGCAGGAGACGGTAACCCGAGAAGGAATGCCGCGGATAGGGCAGGAGCGCCTCGTCATCCTCAAATCCAACAGGGCGCAGAGAACTTGCCGGGAGCACGACCGGCAGTTTCCGAGAATTGGGTGTCAAGTCGCGGATCAGGATTTGCGTGCAACTGTTGCAGAGCAACTCGTAAAGGGCGTGAACGAGATTGCTTTCGCCATTCAGGTGAAACCGCAACGACCGCATCTGCATCTTGCTGAAATCGGCGTCGGGCAAGCAGCTGACCTCAACACGCAACGCCGCGGCAGCCTCCGCAGCCTTGATCGCGGGCCTCAGCCGGTCCGGCGTGAGCCATTGAGCCTCTGCGATCGAGAGGGGCCAGAGGGTGGTGTCGTAACACGTTCGGAATTTGCAGGGGTGGCCTTCGATTGGTCTGGAATAGAGCATCGAACCGCGGGGAATCGGCAACCCGCCGGAGAGTTTGCCTTGTTCCGGATCCAGGTGAAACTGCACCACGGTCATCGAGGGAATCGGCCGGATGTAATGCGGGTAAAGAACGGTGAGAAGGGCTTCCGAGATTTCCGGAAATTCATCGTCAATTTTCAGGTGGACGCGCGCAGCCAGGAACGCGGCCGCTTCAATCAATCGTTCCACGTGGGGATCTTCACAACGATTGGGCTCCAGCAGCAGGCGTGACGCTACTTTGGGATACTTCTCCGCAAAATCAGCGCCCATTTGACGGAGATACGTGAGTTCGCGCTCGTAATAGGTCAGCAGTTCATCCCGCACTGGCGTCCCCTATGAGCTGGTATTCCCCGCTGGTTAGTACCAGCGCCGCATCGAAAACGATGTGCTCGGGCGCGGGATCGATCTTGAGCATGCCTTCGATAACAAATCGCATTACGCGAGCAGCACCGGTAGCGGGAACAACGGCAACCTTTACGCCGTCAAGCCGCGGCTCAAACAACCTCACTGCGCTTTCGATCTCCGCGAGCAAACGCTCCTTCTCGTAAAGAAAATTCTGGCCGATTTCCGTAATATCCGGGACCCCGTAGTTGAACACGGAACGCCGCGTTTCGGCGCTCGATTCGGGCAGCGGCTCGATGGTACAACGCGTGTTCAGCAAGTTCTCCAAGTCCCGGCGGATGGCAACTTTTAACTGGGCCAGCGACTTGCTGTGTGTCAGCGGACCTTCCACCTTGGATTTGGGCTCGTCGTCGAGCAGCCGGTCCAAAACCGAAAGAGTAACCGGCCCGAGGAGTTCGCGCTTTGTTTCTCGTTCCGCCATTCTTACCTCATGCCAGAAAGCACCTGCACCGGGTCCAACCGGCAAATCTTCTGATAGATTTTCTGCTTCGCAGCGTCGTCGTGGCCGAGTTTATCCATACAGCGAAAGAGCAGGGCCAGGGGATGCGCCAGCGCGGAGGACTCTTCCCACTCCTCGAGTTTGCGCCGGTCAATCTCCTCGGCAAGCTCCGCCAGAATCGGATAAGCGATACGCTCATGCTTTGTGGAAAGGAAGAGCGCGGCAAGCTGAACTGTTCTTTGGAAACGAGCGCGTCCGGAACGCTCCTGGGCAATTTCCCGCGAAAGAAGTTCGACCGCGTCCTGGATGCGTCCCTCGCGCGCAGCTTGCTGGGCAAGCTGCTGCACGTCGGGTGACGTGCTGCCATTGCTGCCCGCGACAGCCGCGATGCCGACGGCGGGGGCCGTGACGACGATCTCCGTTTCCGGCGGCGGTGGAGGCGGAGGAAAAATGCTCTCTTGAACCCAGGCTTGCGTTTCGTTGTTGGCTGCAGGCGTGTCGTCAGTAAGAGATGCGGTAAGCAGGTCGGGATAGTCGGCGAGAAGAGATTTCAGTTCAGAACGGATAGCCGCCGCAGCGGGATCGAAATCGCTTCCGAGCGATTCGCAGGCGCGGACTGTATAGCGCTGCAAATCGAGCCAGCCTCTGCCGCAGGGCGTGCTCATGATGGATTCCGAGGTCTCCAGGACGTCCGTCCAGTTTCCTTCCATCGCGGACTTCTTGAGTTGCGTGCGCTTCTCGGTTGGTGGCGCCCCTAACATGACCGGATTTAGAGATGGTCCAGCTTCGCGCAATTCGCCCCACCGCATTGCGCGCAGGAGAAGGTAAGGGATGGGATTCCGTGGGTTTTCGCGGCGCAAGAACTGAGCGACGATCGCCAAATGCTGCATCGCATCGTCGCGGTCAGCCGGTTCGGACGAAACCGAACGCTTCTTCGCGGCAGGCGCGCGAGCCCCAGCACCTGCTTCGGGTTCCACGACTTCAGGGGTTTCTTCGATTTTCTCCGCAGGAGCCTCATCGACTTCCGGCGCTGCGGGCCGGTAGTAGTGCTTAGCCACCTCCTGAACTTCTTCAAGCGCAGTGCGAAGATTGGCAAAATTCGGAGCTTCGCGGCCGAACTTGCTGTCGCTCAGGGCCTCGAGCGATTGGAGAGACTCGAGAGCCGTGACAAGATTGGCCGAAAGCTTTTCGTAGAAGGCATCGCCGGTGGCGCGAACGGCCTCGTCAAATTCTTCTGCGGTGCATTTTTTTTCCTCGATGGCAGCCTGGCGCGCGGCCATCTTTTTATCATTGTCGGTGGCATCCGCTTCGTAGCCGACGCGACGTGATTCCTGGAACTGGAATAGAGCCAATTTGTTCTTGGTGAGCGGAAGGCAGCGTACTGCCTGGTCAAGGTTCGAACCAACCCAGGCAAGGGGTGCGGCGCGGAATTCGAGATCGTCTTCTTCGATCTCAGGATAGAGGGTGTCCCAAAAATTCTCCATCAAGCCACGGAGTAAATCGAGACCTTCGCGAAGACCCGCGATGTGCTCGCGGTGCAAGTGCGCTTCCGTCAGCCAGGCGGCTAATTGCAGATCTTTAGTTTTGTTGGCTAGTGCGTCTGTGGTCAACTTGGTGACCAGGAGCCAGTCAGCTTTCTTTATTTCGCGAGACCAATCACCCTGAGGAAGGACATCTTCTTCGCGACGTGCTTCACGCACCTTGTCGTAGATGGGGTCGTAGCGCAGGCTTTTTCCGCTCGGATTGTCGCCCGGGATGGGGCTACGGAGGTTGTCGGGCAGCGGCATAACCGTCAGGAGGCCATCTGGGCGATGGCGATGTGTATGCTACGCAGCTCCAGAAGTGGCCACTCCTCGTCGTCAGCAAGCAAGATCTTTTGGCCGGCCGGCACCTGCTCGCCCTCTGACGTCTCCTCCCAAACAGTCTCCCGACCAAGCCGGACGGCGGGATCGGGATGTTGTGAGGCAAACGGCGTCAAGACGGGGAGAAGGATTTCGCCCAACTCTCGCTCCTCGAATTTATCCGAAGTGCGGACTTTCGCAGGGAGCCACAAGAGATCGCGCAGGCGCTTTGGCGCGGAGATCTCAATCGAAGTGATCATGCTGAAAGGAATCCACATATAACTGCCCGCTGCAAAGACCTCGAGATTCGAAGCGATGCGCGGATCTCCGTCGTGAATGGAGTGATACAACTTCCCATTGATGGAGACGGAAAGCGCTCCGAGACCGGCAGTTTTTTTCGGCATGGGATACTGTTGCGTGGTGAATAAATCGCGCCGGGTTCTTTCCGCATGCAAGGCAGCATGATAAAGAAGCGCACCCATCTCCGCCTGCTGGCTTCCTTGGGCGGCGAGGTCGAGATGCTTTTCGGCGCGGGAGAGATCCCCGGAAAAGCAGAGAAGTTCGAACAAAAAGGTGCGGCGCTTGACATCCTGGGGGTTGTCGCGCACTTCGGCGCTAAGTGCCTGAATGGCTTCGTCAAGCTGACCGGCTTGAAACAATTGTTGTGGGGTCATGGACCGTCCGTCATGCAATTACGGTTCGAGCGCGAACTGAGGAAGGAGCAGAACCCGGCCCCATCAGCGAGGCCGGGAGCACTCTAAACTGGATCCGCAGTCTCCAGGGTCTTCAGGCCGCGACCGCCTTCGCTAGATCGTAGCTGATAGACCCGGTCGAGGTCACCGTTCCCTTGGATGCGTCCTGCGCAAAATATTCGTACGTGACCTTGCTAAAGTTCAAGGTGATGGAGTCAATCAGCTGGTCGATACCCTGCGAGCCGTTACAATTAAAGCTCGACACCAGACAATGCTCCAGAGTAATCTTAAGGAAGTCGTAGGGCTTGGAGTCGCCCCCGGATTTGCGGCAGCTCAGAACAGCCTTGTCAATATGCGAACCCTTGGTGCAAGCCTGAAGGAGTTTACCACTCGCTTTGCTGAGAGGTACGTTCAGGTTGATGTCATGCGCGCTGAACCTGCCCGTACCGCCACCTGAACCCACTGCAAAGCTTCCGTCGTTGCTCCCTCCCCAACTCCAACTGATGACCTCAATCTCTTTGGCGTGACCTTCCTTTTGAGATTCGCCCTCAACGGTGTCCAGCTTCAGATGATAATCGGTAGCCATGATCTTCTGTTCCTCCTTTTGTGATGCTGTAAACTTGGAAAACTAAGACTCGCGCTGATAGATTTGCAAAGTCCCGGCTTCCCAGAAACTAGCCCCTGGCTGATTTGGGAAGCTCGGCTACCAACCGCAGGGAAATCGTAAGCTCATCCAATTGAAAGTGCGGCCGCAAGAACGCGATGGCGCGGTAGACGCCGGGTTTGCCTGCAACTTCTTCGACATCCACGCGAGCCTCCCGCAGCGGGTACTTCGCCTTGGCAGCCTGACCCGCCGTGTCGTCCAAGACCACGTATTGGCTGATCCAGCGATTCAGAAACTGTTCGCAGTCCTTGCGCGACATAAAGCTGCCAATCTTGTCCCTCATGATGGACTTCAAGTAGTGGGCGAAGCGGCAGACCGCGAGAATGTAAGGAAGCTGTGAAGACAGCCGCGCGTTCGCGTTCGCTTCGGCTTTATCATATTTCTTCGGCTTGTTGGCGGACTGTACGCTAAAGAAGGCAGCGTAATCGGCGCCTTTGCAATGAACGATCGGAATGAAACCTTGATCCGCCAGTTCCTTTTCGCGACGGTCGGTGATGGCGATCTCCGTGGGACATTTCAGCGCCACGTCGCCCTCGTCTGTGCGGAAGGTGTGGGCCGGCAAACCTTCGACCAGGCCGCCGCCCTCCACGCCGCGGATGGCCGCGCACCAGCCATACTTGGCGAACGCATTGGTGAGTCTTGCGCCTAAGGCATAAGCGGCGTTGCCCCACAGATACTTGGAGTGATCGGAACCATCCACGTTCTCTTCGTAGCCAAATTCATCCACCGGCTTAGTGTCCCTGCCATACGGCAAGCGCATGAGAATGTGCGGCAGAGCCAGGCCCACGTACTTGGAATCCTCACTGGCGCGGAAAGACTTCCATTTTGCGAATTCGGTGCTGTCGAAAATCTTGCCGATGTCACGCGGTTCGCCGAGCTGCGAGAAGCTCTCCAGATTCATGAGCTCGGCAGAGGCAGCCGTCAAGAAGGGCGCGTGCGCGCCAGCGGCAACCTGAGAGATTTTTTCCAGGAGCTCGATATCCTCAGGGTGCCGGCTGAACTCGTAATCTCCGATCAAGGCCCCGAAGGGTTCGCCGCCAAAGACGCCAAACTCCTCTTCATAGACTTTCTTGAACAGAGTGCTCTGATCGAACTCCGGAGCGCGCTGCAAATCGCGCAGGATTTCCTTCTTGCTCACATTGAGAACGCGAATCTTGAGCTGTGAGCTGGTCTCGCTCTGGTCGAGCAGATATTTCAAGCCGCGCCAGGTCGCTTCCAGCTTCTGAAGTGCCGGGTGGTGCAGAACTTCATTGAGTTGCAGAGAGATGAGGTGATCAATCTGCGCGATACGAGCGTTGATCGTCGCGTCGGCGTCGCGCGAAAGGGTCATCTCCCCCGCAACAACTTGGGCGATGAACTCCTTGACCATGTCTTTCCCGCGTTCGCGGGAAGTCGCCTCGCGGCCGAACCTTCCTTCTTCAACAATCTTATCCAGCAAGCCGCCTTCGGCGGCCTTAGCGGCGGCTTGCCCGGCGGCTGCTGCTTGTTCCGGCTTATTCATTGGAGGTCCCCTTGTCCTTTTCCTTGCCTAATTCCTTCTTCAGGCGGTCGAGCTTCTCCGTATTGCCCGCAGCATCCATGAGCAATTCATCCAGCTTGTCGTTGCCCTGCAAAGCACCACGCAGGTCGCTCAACTTTGTGCGCAGATCAAGCAGTTCCTTCAAGGGTTTCACCTGCTTGGCCACTTGGGTTGGTTCGAAGTCGTCCAGACTCTTGAAGTCCAGGTCGACTTTGAGCTGGCCAGCATTCGGATCTTCGCTCAACTTGTTATCGACGGCGAAGGAAAGGTGCGGCTTAAAGCTCTCCAGGACGCTGTCAAAATTATCCGGCGTGATCTCCACAAATCGCCGGTCTTTCATTCGCGCCAAAGGCTCCCTTGGCTGGCCGCTGAGGTCGGCCATCACTCCCATTACAAATGGAAGCTCCTTCACTTCAATGGCGTCGCCCACCTCCACGTCGTAAGTCACATGAACGCGGGGCGGACGAACGCGCTCCAACTTCTTGTGTATACTTTCTTTAGCCACGGCATGCACCTCGTAGGATCGGGTCTGAGGGAAGGTTCCTGTGTATGACGGCTGGCCCGATTTGTGTGTGCCAGTATCACACTATTAAAGATTCTGTCAAGCATCAGGAGAGTAGCTCAAACGGACTAAGAGTCCTAGACCTTCCTTTGCTGCCCAGGAGGGAGCCGAGTACATCCCTGGGGCCGTCACGGATATTCGCGACTGCCGCGCAAGACAAAATCCAAACCTGGGACGCACAGGGAACCACCCTGGGGGAGCTCAAGCTACCCCCACCTCTCTCGTTCAGTAACATAGTGCAAGCAAACTCCGATTCGTTTCTCTCGTCGGCAGTTATTTCTGGGTCTCGGGAAAGGGTCTATCTATCCTGGGACCGGGCTGTACCCGCCCAGGGCAGCCTACTGTACGCCCGAATCTCTTTTGACTTCCCCTATTGCTCCTGCTAGGTTTAGCGGCAAACCATGCGTCAACTGCAACCGGTCATCTGGTCGAAGGGAACCTTTCTCACTCCGCAACATCTGCAGACGCGCGACCGTTTTCTGGAGAGCGTGCTCCAATTCCGGCTAGAGGCCCTGAACTTCTGTCCATGGGGCTTTCAGCAGCTGCGCGTTGACCAAGAGGCGCTGGGGGGCGGCAACTTTGCACTGACTCGGACCGTGGGCATGTTTCCGGATGGTCTGCCCTTTGACATTCCTGACTCGGATCCCGCCCCTGCACCGAAACCACTGGCGCCCTACTTCGAAGCCGATCAAACCAGCGCGGACATTTACCTTGCCATCCCGCACCACCGCGAACGTGGCCTCAACGTTTCCATTGCCGAGCGGAACGCGGACACTCGCTATATCTCCGAAGTAGCGGACTTGCGCGACGAGAACACCGGCAGCTCTGAAAAACCGGTTCAACTCGCGCGGAAAAACATGCGCTTCCTGGTGGAAGGCGAGTCGCGCGAGGGCTGCGCCTATTTGCGCATCGCGCGCATCAAACGCACGGCGGCGGGAAGCCTTCAGCAGGATCCTCAATTCATCCCGCCGCTTCTGGACATTTCCGCCAGCGATTTTCTGATTGGCGTCACTCGGCGGCTCGTGGAGATTCTTTCAGCAAAGAGCAGCATTCTCGCGGGAGGCCGGAGACAGCGCAGCGCTGATTTAGCCGACTTCACGGCCGCAGACATCGCCGGTTTCTGGCTGCTGTACACGGTAAACAGCCATCTGCCTCTTTTGCGTCATTTTTATGAAACGGGAAAAGCGCATCCAGAGAAGCTCTACCGCATTCTTTCTGCCCTTGGCGGCTCCCTCTCCACGTTTTCCCTGAAGATTCAGCCCCGTGACCTGCCGGCGTACGACCACGACGAGCTTGGCCCGTGTTTTTCGGATCTCGATGAAAAAGTGCGCGAATTGCTCGAAACGGTGGTGCCGAGCAATTTCGTCGCGCTTCCGCTAAAGCCGGTCCAGCCATCGATCTACGCCACGTCGATTGAGGAAGACAAGTATTTGGTTGGCACCAAGATGTATCTCGCTGTGAATTCCACCTTGAATGAATCGGACTTGGCGAAAAAAGTTCCCCAACTCGTCAAGATTTCCTCGGCGACTCAAGTGGAGCAGTTGGTGCGCCGGGCGTTGCCAGGAATTCCGCTGACGTACATGACCAAACCGCCCGCTTCCATCCCGGTGAAATTGAACTATCAATATTTCAGCTTGAATCAGTCGGGTGCGGCTTGGGATGCAGTGGGGCGTGCGCGAAACCTGGCGGCCTATGTGCCTGGAGATATTCCGGCGCCTCAACTAGAGTTGATCATCCTTTTGCCGCAGGCAATTTGACTTCTTCCACGTTCAGGAATCCCCCGCTGACAAACATGCCGATAAGATTCATGAACTCGCGCGGAGGCGTGTCCGGATGAATCCACTCCGTTTCTTTGCACTCCATGTAAAGTTGTTGCACGCTCCTCGAACCGTCGCAGCGCGCCAGCAAGTAGCCCATCCAAGGCTGAACCTTACAATCCATCAGGAACGGGTAATCAGCCGTCAAAGTGAAATCCTGGGGCGTGAATTCTCCCGCTTCAATTCGGTGCCGAACGATCAGTTGCGCCCGAGGCGATGCCACTGGTCTTGCTCCGAACACTGTTTCAGAAGCGGCTTCCGTCACCAACTGCGTTTCCCATCGGAGCACCTTTTCCGTGGCAACAGAATCGGCATTCGGGGCCAGAGACCGGCGGATCGTAAACACAGGGCGCCTCTTTTCTCTTCGCTGCACCACTACGGTCCCCGTCAGAATCTCTTTCACATGGAGTCTTTCGAATAAAGCCCTCCATTGATTCACTTCTGCTTGCCCGGTCGACTTCCGTACTGCCGAATCCATGGCAAAACGCGCGGGATCCAGATTTTTTGAGATGAACACGGCGACGTCAAATTCGCCTTCAGCGCTGCCCAGCCAACCCCGCAAGCGCTGTTCGAAAGGAGCTTCCTCACGGTCCGTCCCCAGAGTTCGGCAGTAGAGACGCCCTCCGGGATTGAGGTGCTGCAGCAGCCCTTCCAAGATTCGCCGTGTGAGTTGTTCGCCGTCCTCGCCGCCGTCGTAGTAAATCTCCGCAGGGCGTAGCACCGGCATGTAGGGAGGGTGGGCTGCTATGCAGTCAAAAGTTCGACCCTCAAACGCCGAAAACAAGTCTCCCTGGACAGCCGTCACATTTTTGACGCCATTCAGGGCCGCGTTGAACGCCGCAAAATGGGTGGAGCGCTCGGTAA
>Ga0209648_10004732_pt1 | contig 11599 bp, 16 predicted proteins | sample GraSoi2013_115cm_FD_185830 | JGI IMG/M metagenome (GOLD analysis project Ga0209648, IMG submission 185830) | Grasslands soil microbial communities from the Angelo Coastal Reserve, California, USA - Sample 9_17_2013_115cm (SPAdes) (version 2) | ecosystem: Environmental > Terrestrial > Soil >...
GTTCTAGCAAGTGGTGGTGAACTATAGTATGTTCGAAAGAATACTTTTTCTATTGGGTGAAGGTTGTCTACTGATGAAAATTCATCCTCTGCTCCTTTCAGCCTATTATAAAAATACCCCAACTGTTTCCATTCGGAAGTCACGCTTGACATATTCTCTGTATTGAGGACGACCCAGGCATGCCTAGATAGTGAACCAAGCGAAATGAACTGATTTGATAATACGTTGAGCAATCTCGAGTAAATGACTGCTTTTTTTTGTTTCCGAGAGGCGTCTATCATTAGACTTGGACAAGTTTCATATGGCACTTCTAAAATAAAGGGGTGATCTGCAAGTAGTACTTTCGGCTTCGGTGCATCCTCAGGTACAGGAATCATTTGAAACCAGTCTTTATATCTGAAGTATCCGGTTATTGGTAAGCCGCAAAACCCAATGATCTGGCAAATCTTTGTTCCATGTTTTGTTAGTAAGGTATCCTGAATTTTCTTATCTATTTCGTACAATTCATCAGGTGGAAAGTCTGTTGATGGAGTTATGCTCTTAATATTTCCAGTTTCATCACATGCAACCTCTATAAATCGCTGCGCGTTTTGGAACTTATATACTAATTCGCTATGCTGTGAGAAAGAAAAGTGTTCCAACAAGACCTGCATGAGCTCTTGAGGTTCAACTTCGCTTACATGGAAATAATCTTTTTTCATGAAAGCAATTTACCACTTTTCGGTTCAAAAAGTAATACGGAGTAGTACAAGTGTAATATCGGGTCGCAGAAGACCCGATCGTGCGATATGGGGAGCGCCTGCGAAATGATGATGCCATGCCGAATGTTGTGTAGCGATGTACAACGATAAGGTGCTGAACTCAGTCCAGACCTGGCTTCCGGGCTTTTCTGCTATGGACCATTGCACAAAATTTGGTGGCATCAAACGCCCTGCTCCACGCCACAAAAGCGATCAATGGAGCAGCCTCATTTCGCAGGCTCTTCGATTGCTGATCGGATCGATGACTCGTGGTCAGTCTTGAGAGCATAGGGGAAGCGTGTGAAGCGTAACCTTGCGGGTTACACTCAGCTTGTAACATGCGCTGAGTACGACAGGAAGAGATCTGTGACCTGAACTCGCTACAATGACGCAAAGATGTGGATAATCACCAACGATGTGAGGTGTGGCATGTGGTACCATATGGGTAGGGAGGAAACATGAAAGTCGATCAGAGTTTTATTGACTGGGCGGCTGAACAGGCAGCCTCACTGCTTGCTCCGTTAGGAGACCGTTGGTTGCACGTCCAAGGGGTCGTTGAGCGAGCCTGCCAGGTTGGGCAAATGTTTGACGAGGATGACAAATTCCATCTTATCACAGCGGCTTATTTGCATGATATCGGCTATGCTCCACACGTAAAAGAGACCGGTTTTCATCCTTTAGATGGTGCCTGTTACGTGCGCTCTTTTGGTTGTGAACGACTGGCGTGTCTTGTTGCCCATCACTCAGAAGCTCGATTTGAGGCAGCATTGCGTGGTCTAAGTGTCGCACTCAGCACGTTTCCGCGTGAGCGTTCTGCCGTATCAGACGCGCTGACGTATTGCGACATGACTACAAGCCCTACAGGTGCGCATATTTCACTGAAAGCACGGGCATCCGAGGTGCTCTGCCGCTATGGTGATGCTGATATCGTGAGTCAAGCATTGCGGCAATTACTGCCGTATGCATCCCTTGCTGTGGCGCGTACACAGAAGAGACTTCGCACATATGGTTTGGCGAAAGTAGCTGCTAGTCAACTACAGGTTGAGGATTATGCTCTAGAAAATGTTTGATGCGTAAGCGGATTGACTCATGCATCGCCAGCCTGCTTATTTCTTCGGGAGTGAAAAAGGACGCCTCAAAAGACTCATCGCTGATTGTTAATGTGCCTCCAACAGTCCTACAAGCAAAACAGATAGAGAATTCTTGTCGCACTTCTCCATCTGAAAACGCTATCACATGCTTTGGATTCGTATAGATACCAACAAGTCGCTCTATCACCACATCTAAGCCGGTTTCCTCTTTGACTTCGCGTACGACCGTCTCGCTGATACTCTCGCCAATCTCCATTGCCCCGCCAGGTAACGCCCATAAGTCATTGTCGCTGCGACGATGCAGGAGAATCTTGCCTTCGTTATTTATTACCACAGCGGATGCTGCCGGCACGAGACTATTTGCCGTTGGAGCATGAGGATTGTTCCAGTAATCGATTCTTGTCATCATCTATAGCTCTTCTATTTTAAAATCTTTGCCTGTTATGCTCGTTGTTGTTGCCCACACTGCCTCGAAGTGTGCCGCAAATTTTGCGAAAATACCATGTGGCTCTAAACGGCGTAGGTGGAGCAGTGGAGCCCTTGAGCCATGTAGCCCATAGAGATGTGGTGTGACAAACATCTCATCGTCAAAGCGGAAAACCGAGTTATACATGGGGATAGTGTGATAGCGTATCTCGATGCCTGGACATGGTGCTAGATCGCGGAAATGGCGCAGGGTGGTTCGAATGCGTGCAGGTAAGGTTCCTCCAAGTTGCTCTTCATCATCACGTTTTGTCACCTCAATGGAGGTTGGATCAGCCACACAAATTCTAATCTTGCAGGCAGCTTCGCTTTTCGACTTCAATAAGTCGGCTAAACCTGGATGTTGCTCAGGTAAGAAGAGCATTGCGAAAGCAAGGAGGTCTATGTGCCTTTGTGCTTGTAAAAAGTGTTGCCACCAAGCGCTGAGAGGAACATCAGCACGATGGCTATAAGCAGCCATAATTTCTAGAGTTTGATTCGTTGCAGTGATAGCCTCTACAGCTTCGGGCCAGAGATAATCCTCACGCTCGTTAAGCAGACTGGCGAGTGCCCAGCGATACTTAGGATGTGGAGCCCGTCCTGCCAACCATCGTTTAACCGTTTTTGGATCAACACCTGTCTTTTGTACAATAAACTCGATATCAACGTGTGCGGATGCCATAGCGGAACGTAGTCGATCATTAGCCATATGTCCTCCATCCTTTCCTAGAAAGGGACGTTTCCAGTATATCACAAAACGTCCCAAAACGTCCCAAAAGGAGGTTTAAGTGTCCGAACATCTGAAGTATGCTATGGTTACAGCAGGCAACAACTGGACAAAAATAAACGCTTGAGTATACCACTCACTCAGTATACACAAGCTGAGAACAATTTTCATTGAACAGGTCAGGAGGTTAAGCGTTGTTGCTCTCATTTTTAGTGGATGTTGTGTCGGAAGATTGTGGTTTGGGCCTTTTAAAAGGGCCTTTAGGCCCTGACTTACGAGGAGTTGCAAGAAATCGTTCTAAGGAGTCTACGTAGATGAACCATTCACGAGCAAGCTGGAAGCCTTCTAGCTTCCCTTCTCTAAGCAATCGAGCAAGGTATATTCTCGTCAAACCAGAACGACGAGCAGCTTCCGGTGTAGTGATGTACGCGCGGTTAGCATCGATGTCCTTGAGCATCTCATCCCTCGTGCTTCGTCAGTCTCAGAGCAATTGTAACATAATCAGTATCCCTTGACAATTGATAGTTCTCAGTGTATAATTATTTCTGGGAAATATAATAATACTCAGAAACTAAATGAAATTGAATACGCCTCATGTGCTCACAGCATGTGAGGCTCCGGTGAGAGAGGAGGTGAAGACTGCTGCGACACTTGGAGTAGCGTTCCTGGGGAATACCTACCTGTGAATGGCTCTGGTAAGCAATCAATGAGGACAGGCATTCCCCTTGCCGTCTGACCCTGTTAGTGACCATCCGGCAATCCTGTATTCTAGCAGGTTTGCCGTGCGGTCACAAGTCGAACAGCTGTTCTCTTCAACAAGCAAGAAAGGACCGCCAACACGATGGCAAACCACCAACAGCAACACCCGCTTATTGTCCTGATGGAGGACGAGATCCTCCATACCGACGACCATCCCTTTTGTGGTGACCCGACCTGTGGCTGCTGTGAACACCCTGAGCTGATTGCCGAGGTGCAGCAGGCTGTTGAGCAAGGTCTCATCACACCTGAAGAAGCCACGCTGCTGATCCAGGGGAAAACCCTCTAGTGTGTGCATGGGGCAAGCAGGTGCTGCCGTCTGTGTATTCCGTGCACCGGAGCCTGCGACTCCCCTCCCCCGAACGAAAGGAGTCTTCTTCTCATGACGACCACTTTTTCACAGGAAGTGCAGCAACAGGATACTGCTCCTGCTTCTTTCCCCGATCTCTCCACGCTCTCGACCCTGTGGGTGCCACTGCACGAAGTCAGGCAGCAGTGGGCAGACTTTAGTAAAGAAGCACTGACTACTTCCGCGCTCATGGCCACCAGCACGGCCTTTGGGGGTCTCTACTGGGAAGCCCATGCGCTCCAGCATTGCACCTGGGCAGCCCAGGAACGCGAGCGCGAACGCTGGCACCAGGTCGTCTTCTGGCTGAGCCGAGCCGTCCAGGACCTGGATTGCGCGCTTGACCAGTGGCAACAGGTGCTCAGTTGGCTCGACCTGGCAGGCAACGACCACCGGCAACAGGACCCGGAAAGCCTCCAAACCATCCGTACGTTGATGGCACAGGTGCAGTGGCATCAAAGCCGACGACGTGGCTTGCACCAGCAGGTGCTTAGTGAGTACATCGAAGCCAGGCAGCACAAGCAGCAGCAGTGGGCACAACAGGACAGCCAGCACGTGACTGGCCCTCTCTCCGAAGAACAAGAGGAGGAGGTGTAGCGATGGCCACCATCAGAGAACAGATTGCCCGGCACACGCGCTCTGAGGCAACAACGCAACAACAGCCTCAACAGCCAGTAGCCGATGACCCGCTGGCTCCCAAGCCTATCCGCTTTACGCACCAGCGCGATGCGGATGGGGTGCTTCACAAGCGGACGGTCAATGGGCCGACCGCCGGCTGGCACCTGGGAGACGATGCCGCTGGTGAGGACGCTGAACCGCAACCACCACCGCGACACCGAGGCCAGTCCTACACGCCCTCCCGCCAGACCCGCGATTACCAGCAGCAGGCGCTCCTCACGCAGGCCTACCCGCCTGACTACGAGGATGCTGACGAGCCGTCTACCCGCCCACCACGCAGCGCTATGCGCTACCAGCACACGCTACCACACCAGTACCGGGGGCAGACTGTGCTACCAACTCCCCCAGAGCACCTCCGCCGCCAGCGCCTCACCGGGCATGCGCCCGGTCCACCGCAACGCCCTCCCAGGCGACGCAGCAGGCACTGGTCGGTGTACCTGGTGACCGGCATGGCGACCATGACCGCCCTGGTCATCGGCTTGTACAGCCTGGGAAGCTGGTGGCACCATGTGCAGGATGACTGGACCTATGGCATGCCTCGGACGTACCAGACCGATGCCGTGGTTGGACATAATCACGACTCGTCCAGCCGCCCAAGCCATTTTCTAGCCATCAACCTGCACGGCCAGGTCGAGGTGTTTGAACTGCCCGCAGGGGACACGACCAAGGTGCGCGTCTTCCTCGGCCCTATACTCTCAGGGAATGGCGCAGACCAGGTCGTCGTGACCGTCAGCTTTGCGGATCTCGACCATGATGGCACCCCCGATATGGTCATCCACTATGGCGATAGTGAGGAAGTCTTCTCCAACAAGGACGGCACGTTCCTGTTGCCAGGCAGCAAATCCTCTGGACAAGGAAGGAGCGTGCTCGCATGAAACAGGTCCAACTGGGCTGTGTGCTTTTTGCCTGCGCCCTTTTGCTTACCGTGTTCATGATCGTCGCACTGCATATCGTGCTACAGGTCTTCAGTGCCTTGCATGGCTTCTAAGGAAAGGAGGGACATCCATGCAACCGACTCCTGATGAGAGGCTTTCGACCACTAACGAGCCATGTCAGCCCAGTACCGGCCAGGGTGCTAGCAAAGCCAGGCTTATCCCGACTGCCCTGGTGGGGCCAGCGCAACAAGGGTGGGAACCACTCCCGATTATCCTGCCACGTATTGCCATCGGGGTGTCCGTAGCCCCGAACGTTCCCGCGCTCCCGGCAGCCCTGACAGCGGCAGCAGAGTACCGGCCTACCCTGGTGCTCACTCCTGTCACCAATGAGGGAAAAGGAGAGGACACAGGCGCACACGAGCCGCACCCTGAAGAAGAGGATGCGGCACAGGTACCAGCAGAGCCGATAGCGCCACCTCCCCCGGCAGAAACAGGACACAAGAGCGGGTATCCAGTGATTACCACTCCCATCCCGACGCCTGGGGATCTCTCCCATACCACCCCGTTTCCCCCGTCCTCTGTGCAGCGCCAGGCGCAGCAGTGGAGTCCTCGCCAGCAGCGGCGCTTTCTCGTAGGACTGGGGAGCGGTCTCTTCCTGTACCTGCTGGCCCTCTTTCTCGTTGCCATCTTCGTTGCTCCTGTGGCGACGCTAACCGCAACGGTGACGCTGGTGCCTGAAACTAAGACGCTCTCGATCACCCTCACCGTCACAGCCCTCTCCACCGGCACCCCCGACCCGGCACGCAAGCAGGTTGCTGCACGCCTCTTGTCAGTCAGCAGCCCGACACAAAGCCAGAGCGTGCCCACCACCGGCACTGGCCATGCGCCTGCTCGAATGGGAGAGGGCACAGTGACGTTTTACAATGCTGCCCCCTACAACCAAACGGTGGCAGCAGGCACAGTCCTCACCGGAGCCGATGGCGTCGAGATCGTGACTGATGCCCCAGCGGCCATCCCTGCGAGCAATCCCCCGATTGAGGGCGAGGCCACCGTTCCCGCCCATGCTCCAGCGATTGGGCCAAAGGGCAACATTGCCCCGCTTGATCTCAATGGCCTCTGTTGCATGGCGGGCATCTCGGTCAAGAACACAATGGCTTTTCATGACGGGCAATATGCCTATGACTTCCCGATGGTGACCCAGGCAGATATCGACCAGGCAGCAGAACCGCTCCTGGCTGCGCTCACAGCAGCAACACAGGAGCGTCTGCAAGGGGAGATGTACCAGAGCGAACGTCTGGCCGGGCCGGTGCAGTGCCAGCCAGTCGTCACTCCCGATCACCCGGTTGGGAGCAATGCCTCCCAGGTGACGGTGAGCGTCCAGGTCACCTGTCATGCCCAAGCCTACGACTACGGGGCAGTGGTGCGTTTGGTGACGGGTGCGCTCATGCAGCAAGCGATGACGACCCTGGGAAGTGGTTACGCCCTGCGCGGAACGACCAGTACCACCATCACCCCGGCAGGCGCACCCCCGCATGCCAAACCGGGAACCCTCACTCTGCTCGTCACCGGGCAAGGCGTCTGGGTCTACCAGGTGCGTGCCGCTGAACAGGCACACCTCACGAAGCTTATTGCTGGCTTGTCCAGGCAACAGGCTATGCACGTCTTACAGCAGCAGGAACCCGGTCATCTCGCCGCTGTCCACATCCAGATCAGCGGCTTGTGGACAGATGGCTACAGGCTGCCTGCTGACCCGGCACGTATCCAGCTTGTAGTAGTTGGAGGCAAAGCACAGCAATGAACAGCAACGAGACACACCACGCACACGATCAGGCAGAGAAAGAGGTATGCTGTTCCTCCTGTGGCATCGCGGTTGAGCGACAGGAGGCCCTGCTGCTCGGGATCACCGACGTGGCTGAAGAACTGGTAGAGCTCTGGGTGTGCGAAGCATGCCTGGAAGAGGAAGGAGTAGCAGCATGGATGTCGTCGTAACCGTTCCCAAGCGGTTTGGCTTGCAGGCCTGGATTGCTGCGGGGGACCCGGCAGAGACACCTGGAGCAGGCACACACAGTACCCGCTGGGAGCGCAATAGAAGAAGGAAGACATCTCATGGTCAACACTCCTAACACGCACAAGCAGCCGTTCGTCCACCTGGCCTATCGCAAGATCATGATCGACCATTTGCCGCTGCGTGACCTCTCCCAAAGAGTCAGGGCCGCAGCAGTCGTGCTGGGTGCTCCGGTCAGGGTCTTCTACAGTGGCACAGCCAGGGACCGCCAGGGCACGCTGCTTGACCTGACCCACGGCTGGCATGAGCTCAAGGTCGAGCAGCCGCACCATCGGCAGCGCTACTTTTCCCTGCTGGGTACCGAGGAGAGCCGGGTGATCCGCCCTGAGCGAGATGTCTGGGACCACCTGGTCCTCTTGCAACCGGCCAACGAGGAGGAACAGCCATGAACAAGCAGCGCGTTTTCCTCTGCAAACGCTGCCAGCACGAACTGACCCCGCCACGAGCAGACATGCGCTTACAAGAGGTCAAATCCTGGTTCAGATACTCCCGGTGCCCGGCCTGTAAGCACGAGCTACGGGTGATCGAGCAAGTGCCCGAACCGGTGGTTCCCGCTGCTATCCAACAGCCACTGTGGACAGGGGAGAGCACGGGTCCTTCGACGTAGGACAGGAAGTGAGACAGGAGCACAATCTGATGCAGCCACAGGAGCAGAGCACGCCACCAGAGGAGCACGAGGCTATCCAGTATTATGTGCTAGAGGGACTCTTTCCAGCCACCCATGTGTTTGCCCTCAACCTGGCCCTGGGCACCTTCCTGCATCTGTACCAGCACGCGCAGGTGCCCTACCCACTCATCTTGGGTGAGCAACAGTTGACCGAACGCGAACGTGACCTCTTGCGGCCCCTGCTAGCGCACTATCCACAGTTTACCCCTTATGAAATCATCCACGCCAGTTTTTACCAGGGCTATGACCACCTCACGGAGCAGCGCATTACCCAGGCACAGGGGAGGCTCGATCTCCTCCGCGAGGAAAAGCTGTGGGATGCCGAACTGCGACCCATTCGGAACGTGATGGCGCGGCTACGGCTCAAAGTGCGCGAGATGGGCCTGGATACGATCAATATGCATGAGACCGGTTATATCCTGATCAAGAATCCCAAATGGCGCTCACCCCTGAAGGAGAGGGACACCCCATGATGCAAGAAGCTCCCCGTTTGGGACGGACATCGCACGAACCGGATATGCCATCTCGCGCTTTTTGGACAAACTCAACGCAGGGGATACCAGCAGCATGCTACACTGGGAGCAGCAGCAAGGCGTATGTAGCACATGAAAAGGGAGGGATGCAAGCGTGAGCAGTACAGCCATCGCGAATGACGCACTGCACCAGACGGTGCGCCAGCCAGCTTCGGCAACAGACACCCTTGTCGAGCACTACCTGGGCCTGGTGGTACACCTCGCCAAACGCTATGCCGGGAGCTACCAGGGGCACCACGTCCTGGACCTGGATGATCTGGTACAAGAGGGGGTACTTGGGTTGATGCACGCTGCCGAAAAGTTCGACGCTTGTAAAGGTTTTCGCTTCAGCACCTATGCCACCTACTGGATACGCTGGGCCATCGGGCAGGCGATCATGCACGAGTCCCGGACGATTCGCCTGCCAACCACCATCTGGTCTGCAGCACAACGCCTGGTGCAGGCACAGGCAACCCTCTGGCAACAGTACCAGCGCGAGCCCTCCCTGGACGAACTGGCCGAAGTGATGCAGTGTGCAAAAGAGCATGTGCTGCTGCTCCTCCAACTCCAACACGAGCCGGTCAGCCTGGAGCAACCGGTGTACTCCGAGCACGAGGTCACGCTGGTTGGGGACCAGATCGCAGCACCCGACGACACAGAGCAGCGGGAACAGCACACAGAGGTAGCAGAATTGCTAAAGCATCTTTCTCCACGAGAACGGCAGGTCATCGAGATGCGCTACCAGCTTGGACAAGCAACTACCTACAGCATGGAGGACATCCCGTTGCCCTACACCGAAGTGAGTCAGCGGCTAGGCATGACGACTGGGCTGGTTAAGACCATCGAGACACGCGCGCTCATGAAGATGCGCTTTTGGGCGGAACAAGGCAACGTCATCAGGCATTAAGCGGAACAGAGCGCTACCGTTCCACAATGAGGGGGAGAAGAAAGAAGAAGAGCAAAGAGACAAGTCAGTGGAGAACCCAGGCACCAGAGGATCACCACTCAAGGCAAACGGAAGACAACACCAGCGCAGCACTGGTGAGCCTCAAAGGAGATGAAGCACGTATGAAGCAGCGTAAGCACCGCCACACAGGACCATACGACCCGCAGACGATCACCAGAGCCGTGACCCATATCCGGCTGGAAGCGGCCAATGCGGGCAAGCTCACCGCTCTGGACGACCTCGCCCAGGTCTACCTGCCGCTCTGCCAGCAGTACATCACCTTGTTCTGTACCGAGGAGCGTCCGAATAAGTTACGTGCCCCGCTCTTTGCCACCTCCCTCTCCGAACGCTGGCAGCGGGTGGCCATCCAACAGGCGGCAGGCATCGCCCAATCGTGGCGCACCAATCGCGCACAGGCGTATCAGGACTATGCGGATGACCTGCTGGACTATCACGAGCAAGAGACGGAGGGCACCCTGGATACCGAGGCCAAAGAACCGGTGTGGCGCGAGTGGCACATCCCGACCCTCCGGCAGACCTGCATCCAGGCCAACGTCAACGTGGTCGAGCTCGAACCCGCGCAAGACTCAACCTTTGACTACTGGCTCACGATCAGCACGCTGGCATTCCGCAAACAATTACTCATCCCCGTCAAACTCGCTGATTATCACCGCGAGGCGCTCAAGGGCAAGACCATCAATACCAGCGTGACGCTCAACAAGCGCGGCGATGGCTGGTGGTTGACTCTCAGTTACGATCAGGTAGTTCCGGTACAGACGGCGCCATCTGCTCTGGTGGTCGGCGTGGATGTGGGCATCGCCAATTTCCTGACCACCAGCGACGGCGAGCACTACGGCACGTTTCATGGCAAACTGCGAGAACGGCAGAAGCGCGACCGGGAGAAGCGGAGGCGCAAGGCGAAGTTACGCAAATGCCTGGAGAAGAAAGGGGTCAAGAAGCTCCCCTCCACGAGCAGCAAGAGCGGACAGCGTCTCGCCCGCCATGTGCGTCAGGAGATCAACCACGCGGTCAACCAGTGCTTCGCCAAGCACGAGGGGGCGCAGTTCGCCTATGAACAGCTTTCGGTGGCCACCATGAAGTACAAGGCGCGCGCCATGAACGCCTATCTCTACGCCTCCAACCTGGCGCACATCCCCAGGCAAATTGCCTGGAATGCCGCTAAGCGAGGCGTAGCGGCGATCAGAGTCAAGAGCGCATATACCTCGCAGGAGTGCAGCGTGTGCCACTATCCAGACCGAGCTAACCGGCCCAATCAGCAAACGTTTTGCTGTGTGGTCTGTGGCTACAGCACGCACGCTGATCTCAACGCAGCGATCAACATCGAACATCGCTGGGGAGACGGCGAGTTACGCGCCTGCAAGGACCGGAAAGCAGTCAAAGCCCTGTTGCTACAGCGACATGAGGTATGGAAGCGACAAAACGGTTGGCCGTAGTCCAACCGCCCGCCTAGTTTGTTCGTCAACGGGCGTAGGTGAAGGTCAAGGGTTTAGGCATGCAATACATGTCTAGACTTTTGGCAACTATTTACACGCCTCCGAGCCATCCCTACAGGTCAAATACGCTACCTCGATTTTCTTGCACCGGGAATCCTGGCACAGAGTGTATTGTTCATTGCGATTTTCTACGGCATTGCCATTATCTGGGAGCGTGATCTGGGCGTCATACACAAGTTCTTAGTCAGTCCTACTCCCCGCCTGGCCCTGGTACTGGGGA
>Ga0209648_10004733_pt1 | contig 11599 bp, 14 predicted proteins | sample GraSoi2013_115cm_FD_185830 | JGI IMG/M metagenome (GOLD analysis project Ga0209648, IMG submission 185830) | Grasslands soil microbial communities from the Angelo Coastal Reserve, California, USA - Sample 9_17_2013_115cm (SPAdes) (version 2) | ecosystem: Environmental > Terrestrial > Soil >...
CGAAATATGATCGGGCACACACGCTCTCCTGAGTGGTCTGGGACTTGTGATCGTAGCATAAGATACCGATCGCTGGCGGATTCGGAACGCAGGCTGCGGGCGCGGCAGCGCAGATTAACTTTTCCGACCGGAACTTTTCCGGCGCGCAACATTGCGCTTCGGATGGTGTTAATTTTGAAGTATGCAGACGGCTTGCATTCATTGTGGCGCGGAGCATTTGCTGAAGGATGGGCAGTTCGGCGGCCATACAAAAGTGCAGTTCAAATGTTCGAAATGCGGCAAGACCACGATCGTGGAGATCAAGCGGCGCGTGGATTCCACGGTGGTGATGTCACCGCTTCCTTCGTTTGCAAGGGCAAACGCCTCGAGTTCGAATCTGAATTTGCCGCCGCCCGATCCCGGAATCCGGCTGCCTGAAAAAGCGAAGGTTGTTCTCAGCATTCTGTCGGGCCCTTCGAAAGGCGCGAAGCACACGCTTAACAAGCCGCGAGTCACGCTGGGGCGCAAAGGCGCGGACATTCCGCTGAATGATCCGGAAATATCGCGGCATCATTGCCTGCTGGAAGTAAGAGATACGCACATCAATCTCAAGGACTTGGACTCGACCAACGGCACTTACTACGACGAAGAACGGGTGCGCGCGGCCATGTTGCAGGATGGTACCGAGTTTCGAATCGGCGGCAGCTTGATTCGCGTGAATTTCCAGCCGAAGTAGCGGGGCTTCGCTCCTCCGCGAGGCGGTTCCATCCTTGCTTCGATTCCCAAGTTTGGCTTTGTGAGATACTAGCGCCGATTCCAAATTTGTCCGGAGTCCGATGAAACGCCTCTCCGCCTGCCTGATTACGTTCAATGAGGAACACAACCTGCCGCGCGCGTTGGCTTCGCTTGCCGGAATCGGCGATGAAATTGTCGTGATGGACTCAGGGGGCCCGGAGCGCACGGCGGAAATTGCGAAGGCGCACGGCGTTTCCTTTTTTGAAAGGCCTTTCAACAACCACGCCGATCAGAAAAATTATGCGGCCTCGTGCGCAAGGAACAACTGGATTTTCCTACTGGGTGCCGATGAAGGGATGAGCAGTGACTTGCGCAACTCGCTGCTGGAATGGAAGGAGCGCGAGCCCGAATTTCCAGTTTACGAAATGGCGCGGCTCACCTGGTACCTCGGCGCGTGGATCCAGCATTCGCGATGGTATCCCGATTTTCAGCGAAGGCTCTACCGCAGAGACAAAGCGAACTTTTCGGGGATGATCCATTCGGCGCTGCGTTTCGAAGGAAAAGCAGGCCGTCTGAGCGGAGATTTGCTGCACTACACGATCCGCACATTCGCGAATCATGAAGCCAAAGTCGAGGGCTACACAACGGTCATAGCGCACGAGTTGTTTTCCCAGGGCAAGCGGAGCTGGAGAGCGGCCATGTGGCTGGCGGCGCCTGGAACTGGTTTCAGAATTACGTGCTGCATCTCGGATTTCTCGACGGCTATCGCGGATGGCTCATAGCGCGGATGGCGGCGCGCGGAACTTGGCTGAAATTCAAAAAGCTTGGGAAGCTCGTCGAGGCAGCGCTTCGCTCTGGCGGAGCTCGGACGCCATGAGGTTGCTCTACGTGGATCTGGAGCGGGAATGGCGAGGCGGGCAAAGCCAGGCTTTTCTGACGCTTGGTGGATTGCGCGAGCGAGGGCAAGAGGTCGAGCTGCTGGCGGCACGGGATTCGCCGCTTGCGATTCGCGTCCCGGAAGCTGGGATCACGGTCCATCAAGTCCCGCGATTCGGTTTGCGCGGATGGGCTGCTCGCGCCATGCGCAGACTACTCGCGGGGAAACGATTTGAGCTTGTGCATCTTAATGAGCCGCATGCGTTGACAGCGGCATGGTTGGCTGGGGCGCACAGGCGTCTACCGCTGCTGCTCTCTCGCCGCATTGGATTTCCGCTTCAGAAAAATGCCGTGTCGCAGGCACGATACCGGGCCGTGGAACGGTTCGTGGCGAATAGTAAAGATGTGGCACAAAGTTTGATCGATTCCGGCATCGCGACAGAGCGAATTTCGATCGTAAATGAAGGCGTGGAAATCTTTCCATTGCGAACACCGGAACAGCGAAGCAGCGCGCGGAAGCAATGGGGCGTGCGAGAAAACGAATTCCTGTTTGGATGCGTCAGCGTGTTTGTCCCGGAAAAAGGACAACAGCACCTGATCGAAGCGCTTCCGCTGGTGAGAGAGTTGCATCCGGAAGTACGATTGTTGTTAGCGGGAGACGGCCCATGCCGCCCAGAACTGGAGGCACTGACAAAGCGACTCGGGCAGACAGAAGCAGTGCTTTTCCCGGGCTTCGTAAGGGAGGTAGGGCAAGTGTACGCGGCACTCGATGCGTTCGCATTTCCATCGGAGTTCGAAGGGCTGGGAACCGCGTTGCAAGCAGCGATGGCCGCGGGGCTGCCTTGCATTTCGACGAAGCGCGGAGCGCTAGGTGAAGTAGTGGATGATGAACGTACCGCACTGGTTGTAGAGCCCAATGGCAAGGAATTCGTCGTCGCGATGCTGCGGCTGATCAATGATGCAAGGCTCCGAAAGAATCTCAGCGAGGCGGGCCGCCGCGAAGTGGAACAAAGATTTTCCGCGGGGCGCATGGTAGATAGCACGATTCGCGTCTACGAAGATGTGCTGCTGGAAACGAGAAAGGGCTGAGCAGATCAAGCCCAGTGCTGCAAGACGCTTGTTCCGGATTTCAGGCAGGTCAAATTGCACGACGGGGGGGCGCGCCAAGAAGGCACGACGCGAATTAAAAGGATGAAGCGCCTGGCAGTTCGTTATTGAGCCGCCAAGCGCTTCGGTCCTTCTTATAAATTTTGCACCAGTTTTCTGTCTTCACTTTATGTTCCAGGCGTTTCCCTCCTATCCGCTCGCCGTTTTACGTCAAGCTATCGTGGGGATTGAACAACCCATCGCCCTTTTGGCTCGAGGAACTCCACGCCAATGGCAAAGCCTTCGCCTTGCAATGCTTGGCAGTAAGCAACCCGGGCCGCGGAGCGAAACTCTCCAGTGCGCGAGGCGAATACCAATGGTTCGCCTTGTTCCCAGCGGCGCACACTGACCACGCGCGCGCCACGCGCACTCACATTCTCGGTAAAAGTCGATTCCGAGCCGGGCGCCCGGCGATGGCCATCAATCAGAACGGGGATTTCCATCGGGATGCGGCGTTCGGCTCGGTGAAATGCAGTTTTCTTCGCGTGAGGCATGTTCTTGTTCATACTCACAGGCACGCGGCGATGCGCGCGAGATTTTGAACGCTGCTCCTACCGTGGTGCTTCATGGCATAGAGGGCGCGGTCGGCAGACCCCAGCAGTTTTTCAGGTGTGTCGCCATCCTCGGGGAATGCTGCGACACCCGCGCTAACAGAAAGCGCTGGGCGCTCCGGTTCAGCGGCGAGACGCTCGCGGATGCGAGAGACGACGCGCGACGCGATGTCCTTGCCGGCTTCCGGGAGTACCAGCGCGAATTCATCGCCGCCGTATCGCGCGGCCGTGTCAATGGCGCGCGAATGATTGCGCAGAATCTTTCCGATACGCACCAGCGCGCGGCTGCCGGTCAGATGCCCATAGTGGTCATTGATGATCTTGAGGCCGTCCATGTCGAGAAGCACGACGCTGAAGGGGCGCTGCGTGCGGCGCGAACGGTCAAGCTCCGCTTCGAGAACGCTGATGAGGCGGCGGTAATTCGACAACCCCGTGAGTGGATCGGTGACAGCCATCGAGCGCACTTGCTCGAAAAGGCGAGCCTGCTCCAGCAACGCGCCGGAAAGCATGACGATATAGCTCGACGTCTTGCTCAACTCCGCGAGAAAAAACGGGCCATCGAAAAGCTGCCGTGAAAATGCCGCCGCTGCGTGGCACACGACATTGAGCGCGACCACGATAAAAAGAGAATGATCGAGCAGGCTGGCGTCGCCTTTCTTGTCTATGGCGTTCTTGAGGCGCTGGCGAAAACAGACCGCGGCGATCAAGAAGAGAGCGGCGAGGAGCAGATCCCAAGGACGGGACAACAAGTTCGCGGCATGCGCGACAGGCGCGGCGGGTGCGGCAAGAAATGCGGCGCTCGTCATATACGCAGCCAGGGCAACGACCAGCAAAGCGGCGGCGGTTTCCTTGCTGGGCTGCCGCGCGGTAGGCATGTAGCGCTCGACGGCGATGGCCGCCAGCAATAGAACGGCAAGCAATGTGCGGCTTACCATCCAACCGATTGGAATGCGGGAAAGCGTCAGGGCTCCGGAGATCAGCGAATCGTTCAGGCCAAAACAGCCGACTGTTTCAATGATTCCAGAAAGCACAAATCCGAAGGCGAGGATCAATGCCGTGCGATCGTGGGTGCCGCGGAAGCGGACCAAGGCGTTCGCGGCATAGCAGAAGCTGAGGAGCGTGCCGCCGACTTCCAGATATAGATAGCTTTGTGGCGAGCCTGCGACGCTGATTTGCCGCAGGTAAGAGACTACGGCCAGAAAGAGAACGAGGGACATTGCGCCGGAAACAACTAGGACGCGCGTGTGGACATTTCGCGTGGTGACCGGATTGCGGTCGCTGCGGAGAAACCCGATGATGTCACCCCAACCACCCACAAAATCCCCCAAATGCCAATGAAAGACTGCTAATTACCAGTGAGTGCAAGTTTGTGCCCTTTTCCGGCGAGAAATACCGTCTCTTAACTAATTGAAAATAAAAAGGTTATTGATACCTATTGGGAGACGAGAAACCTCTGCACTGGTGCGAGACACCGCGATTTTCTACAGTTTCACGGATTGGGACGCTATCATTTTTGTTTCGTTAGAGTTACCGGGTGGACTGTCGGTATCAAGGAAGAATTCGAGACTGTCTCACACTGAGACATTCTCAACATTTGAAACAGTCGACAGACAAGTCTCAACGGGATCTACAGTTTAGGCTTTGGGGGAAGCAACTCCCGGACGACCACGGTATCGGCGAATCCGCTGGTCTTGTGCGAGCCATCGCAGAAGGGCTTGTTTGCGGAGTGCCCGCAGCGGCAGAGACTGATGGTCGTCCGGCCAGCCAAGCCGAAGGGTTTTCCTTCAGGATCGAAGATCTCGAAGTCGCCTTCTATGCGGATCGATCCGTTGTGATTCACAGTAATTTTCGTGGCCGCCATTTTTTCTCCTGAGCAACTGAGAGTATGCCCACACTTCCGCGCAACGACAAGCACAAATGAGAAGCGCTGCGAGCAGACAGGAACGCTCTAATCACGCAGCAATAATCCAAGAATGCAAATCAGTACTTTGGAACGGTCGGATCAACCTCGTCGGACCACGCGAGGATGCCGCCTTTCAGGTTGAGAATTTTGCGGAATCCGGCCTTGCGCAAAAAGTCCACAGCCTCGGCGGAACGCTTTCCGCTGCGGCAATGCGCCACGATTTCCCGCGAGGAATCGAGTTCATGGACGCGCCGCGTCAGCTCGCCAAGCGGAAGCAGATGCCCCTTGAGATTGCAGATCTGGTATTCGTGGGGTTCGCGCACGTCGAGAATGAATAAATCATCGCCGCGATCGAGCCTGGCTTTGAGTTCGCGCGGAGTGATTTCCGGCACTTGCACGGTGGGGCCGGGAGCTTCTTCGCCGCGTACGCCGCAAAATTCGTAGTAATCGATCAGCTTGGTGATTGTCGGATGCGTGCCGCACACCGGGCAATTGGGATTCTTGCGCAGCTTGAGCTCGCGGAATTTCATTCCCAGGGCGTCGAAAAGCAGCAAGCGCCCCACGAGATTTTCCCCGCGGCCGAGAATTAGCTTGATTGTTTCCATCGCCTGGATGGAGCCGACGATTCCGGGCAGAACGCCGAGGACGCCGCCTTCCGCGCAAGAAGGCACCAGCCCCGGCGGAGGCGGTTCCGGATAGAGGCAGCGGTAGCACGGGCCGTCGGGCATGCCGAAAACAGTGGCTTGCCCTTCGAAGCGGAAAATCGAGCCGTACACGTTGGGCTTTCCGAGCAAGATGCAGGCATCGTTGACGAGATAGCGCGTGGGGAAATTGTCGGTGCCGTCGACGATGACATCGAAGTCCTTGAAAAGTTCGAGCGCGTTGGCACTGGTCAACTGCGTCTCAAACGACTGGATTTGAATGTCCGGATTGAGGTTCGCGAGGCGCGCGCGCGCGGCTTCGCTCTTGGGCTTGCCAACGTCGCTGGTGCCGAAGGTGACCTGGCGCTGGAGGTTGGTGAAGTCGACCACGTCAAAGTCAACCAGGCCAAGTTTTCCGACGCCCGCCGCGGCAAGATACAAACCAAGCGGCGCGCCAAGCCCGCCCGTGCCGATGAGGAGTACCTTAGCGTTCTTCAGCTTTAGCTGCCCCTCCATGCCGACTTCGGGCATGATGAGGTGGCGGCTGTAGCGCAGTATTTCTTCGTTCGAAAGGCTCGCTGCCGGTTTCGTACCGGTCTGCGGCTGTACGGTGGTGGCCATTGTGATTCCTTGCTCCTTTAAGATCCTATTCTATTATCGCTCACGAAGCCCAAAGCAGATTCCGCGCTTCGCTCGGAATGACAAAACTTGGAGCGCATGGCATCTGCGATGGATGGAATGCCTCCCGCGATGGACGGAATAATGCTGATGGTGTCGCCATCCTTCGTGGGCGTGTTCTCTTTCGCAAGATAACGAATATCCTCATCGTTGACATATACGTTGACGAAGCTGCGCAGCTTGCCGTCTTCGGTGAAGAGATGCTTGCGCAATTCCCCGAATTCCGTGGTCAGGTGGCCGAGCGCTTCGCCGACGGTGCGGGCACTGAACTCGGCCGAGTCACGCTTCCCCGCGTAGGGGCGAAGCGGCGATGGAATCATTACTTTCACGGGCATTTCATTTCTCCGTTGTGCTGGAACCAGCGGCCTACGCTGTGGCGCGGTGGCGAATTTCAATTCCTTCCGGCGAAAATTCCGCGCGGTCGTCGTTCAAGCGCCAGGAAGTCATGTCCTGGGGCGCGCCGTTCTGCACGCTGACGATGATGTAGCTATACCACGGCCAGGCATGATCGCGGTCATACTCGCTCGGCCGCGCCGGATGGTCAGGATGTGAATGATACCAGCCGACCACTTCCAGGCCCTGCTCGCGCGCCGCTTTTTCGGCCTCGAGAACGTCTTGTGCGGTCACCGAAAAGCGGTTGCGCGGCGAATCGTCTCGCCGGTTGACGAGCGGAAAAAGCTGCAGAATCTCGCGCGCGGGCGTTTTCAGGCCTCTTCCCCGATCACTCTCTGAAACAGCGCCTGAATCGCGTCCGAGCAGCGCGCCGCAGCATTCGAACGGATAAGTCTCCGCGCCATGCGCGCGGATTTTTTCCGCAAGATGCCCGCTGATCCAGAGCGCCGACGCGTCCGCCATAACTATTCTTCGTCCCAAAAACGTTCGTTCAGGTACTTCGAAGCGGAATCTGCAAAAACGGTAACGATAACGGCGTTCGTATTCTTCGGGATTCCCGCCGCAACCTGAAAGCAACCCAGCAGCGCCGCCGCCGCGCTGGGGCTGACGAGCAGGCCCTCTTCGCGAGCCAGGCGTTTCACCAGCCGGTAGGCCTCTTCCGTGGAGACCGCCAAATTTTCGTCCGCGAGGGTGTCGTCGTAAATCGCCGGACGGATGGCCGTCGGCATGTGCTTCCAGCCTTCCAGGCCATGGAAGGAAGCGTCGGGCTGCAGGCTCACGCACCGGATTGCGGGATTAAGCTCCTTGAGCCGCCGCGTCGTTCCCACGAATGTGCCGCTCGTACCGAGTCCCGCGACAAAATGCGTGATCCGGCCGGAGGTCTGCTGCCAAATTTCGTTGGCAGTAGTGCGATAGTGCGCTTGCCAATTCGCAGGGTTGCTGTATTGATCGGCGTAAAAATATTTCTCAGGATTTCCCGCAACGATTTCGTGCACCTTTCGAATCGCCCCGTCGGTGCCTTCGTCGCCGGGAGTGATCACGAGCTCCGCGCCGAGCGCCGCGAGGATGCGCTTTCGCTCGTGCGAAGCGCTGTCCGGCAGGCAAAGCTGCACGGGGAAACCCATCGCCGCGCTGACCATCGCGTAGGCAATGCCGGTGTTGCCGCTGGTAGCGTCAATGATGGTCTTCCCCGGCCGCAGCGCCCCACTGGCAAGACCCGTCTGAATCATGCTCAACGCTGGGCGGTCCTTCACCGAGCCGCCAGGGTTGAACCATTCGGCCTTGGCACAGAATTCAACGTTCGTGAATTCCCGGCCAACGCGCTCCAGCCGCAACAGGGGCGTGTTCCCAATACGGTCCAGCAAGGGTTCACCCGCCCGTTCGGGCTGAGCTTTCTGCTGAACCGCTGATTCGCGGGGAGATGCGGCGATGTGTCCCGTGGTAGCCATACAACTTGTTTCCAGTTTCTCCTGCCCGGCCAAGCGTGGACGGGATATCCGACCATTTTACTCCGAATTAGATGCTGGAGACTAGGTTAGAGATATACCCGCTTCGTGGATACCTTCCGACGCCGTGGACAAGTTCGCGAGGTTCGGTGAAAAGAGGAATGCAAGTAAAATCGGAAGGTGCAATGCGATGAATCTGATTGGAAAAACCTTTTGTGACGACGCCCGGACTGCAGGTAAGATGGGGCACGTCCGAAAAACAATTTGGCGCGCTTTACAGAATCGCGCGCATTCATTACCCTAAAAGCCCATGTGGAGTATCGAAGAGCGGTTTTCACCGAAAGCGATCGAGAGTCTCGCGGCGCTAGGGTTTGCAGTGGGCAGCACTCGTGGCGTGGTGCGCGTCGAGAAATACGGCTGCGGGGCGGAGTTCCGCAAAGGCACCGATGACCTCTACCAGATGACCATTGTTCCCACGATCATGCTGAAGGGCCAGTTCACGCGGCTGTGGGACGCCGGTTACCAGAAGTTTTTGCTCACCGACGAAGGACTGAAATTACCGGCGCTCGCGATGCACCTCCAAAACCTGCGGAAGTTCAACGAAGAACTGCGCACGGCCCTCGGCATTCCGACTTTTTACAACGAGGCGCTTGGTTCCGTCAGCCAAATCAGCGTTTATGACCGCGTCAAGGGCCGCAAAGGCGCGGTGCCGGATGAAACCGTCGGCGCACACGAGGCCGTCGGCGGCCACTAGAATTGACGATCGCCTCCCGCGGAATATTCGCTGGGGACTTCAGCCTGACCCGGCATCTTGAAGTTGCCGCCGGAACTGCCCCAGATCCACGCGATGCTTGGCGGCTTTTCTCTGGCCGATGAAGATCACGGGAATATCCCAACCGTATCGATCCTTCAGGACAGGATCGGCATCTATATTGACCTCCCGGAGGGCGAAGCCGAATTCTTGCAAGAGCGGCGCGATCGCAGACTTGGCTTCGTCGCAAAGGTGGCATCCGGGACGCGTGTAGAGAGTGACTTCGCGGAGGCCGGAAGCGGCAAGGCGGTCGTCTTCGGGATGAGCGCTCATCGTTTAGTTGCGAAGATACATCTTACCGGGGAGCGGGCGCCGGTGGGAAGAACGGGCGCATAATAACAAGGCAGTCGTCGAGGATCAGTCAAAAAGAGGCGGAGCGAAATGGGAAGAGTCGTGGCGCTGATGGACGATTTGTTCTTCCAGATGAAGCTGGCGGAGACCGCCAAGCAGCTCGGCGTGGAAGTGAAAGTGGCGACGAACTGCGAGGCGTTGATGGGACTGATGGCCAGCGAGCCAAAACTCGTCATCGTGGACCTGAACGCGCGGAGCCAGCCGATCGCGGCGATTGAAAAACTGCGTCAGGCGCGCAAGGATGTTCGCGTGGTCGGCTTTCTCTCGCACGTGCAAACAGGGCTTGCTGCTCAAGCGCAGGCGGCGGGATGCGATGAAGTTCTGCCGCGCTCGAGCTTCACGCAAAATCTCGCGGCGATACTGAGCGTGGCAAAGGATTGAAGTGAAAGCACGAAAATCGAACATCCGCAGACAAGTTTTATTCCTGAGCTGCGCCGTTCTGCTCGCCGCCACCAGCGCACTTTCACAAGAATCCAGTTCCAAGCCCAGCGGAAGCGACACGACCGCGCCGAGCGAAACGATAAATACCGGCGGACCCAGCGCCGCGCTGAAAGCCGTGCTCTCCGCGGCTTGTTCCCAAAATCAGACAGAGTTTGTTCGTTTTCTCACCGCTCGCAACAGGGAGGCGTTTTCCCGCATGACTCCGACGGCACGCGTTGCGTTGATGAAGCGCTTCGTGCTTTTGAATGAGCCGGGCAAACCCACGGCCTCGGCGGGTCCCGCCGGCCGCCCCATCCTTCGCTGCCAAACCCCCGACGTCACCACCGAGATGCAGCTCGGCGGGGCCGAACTCCGCGACAATATTGCGTTTCTCCCCATGGAACTCCGCGACGCCACCGACGCCACTGGCGCAAGCGTCCACCAAATCACCATGGGTCTGGTACGCGAAGACGGGGAATGGAAACTGCTCTCGCTGGGCTTGCTGCTCCTGGATCTTCCCGCTCTGGAAGTGGAATGGGATACCGCGGAGATGGAATCGACGGAAAAAAGCGCTATCGAAGCTCTGAAGAAAGTTTCCGCCGCCGTCGAAACCTACCGCAACAAATATCCGCACTTGCCCGAATCTCTGGCAAATCTCGGGCCGCCCCTTCACGGTGCGGCAAACGGCGAGGCTGCCGGCCTCGTCGATTCCGACCTCGCGAACGGGATGAAAAACGGCTACGCCATTCGCTACGTCATTGTCGGCGCGAGCACCCTCGGCGCGCCTGCAAAATATGAGTTGGCGGCGACTCCCCTGCAGTACGGGCGCACCGGGCGCCGCTCGTTCTTCCGCGATTCGAAAGGCGCCCTGCATGCTGCCGACCGGCGGGGCGCCGTCGGCAGCGAGGCAGACCCCAGAGTGGAGTAGAAAATCCTGCGCTGCGTCCCCGTTAACACATAATACGGCACGCCGCGCTGCCCGTGGATTTGTGCGCAGAGAAACTTGGGGCTACTATCATGCGATTCGCCATGCGATGCCTAGCGCCAGCCCGATTCCCTTTTCTCCTGTTCGCTCTTTCTCTGCTCGCCCCCGTTCACTCGGCAGCCCGACCGCAGAGCAATTTCACCTACGGGCCTCTTCCGGTCTTCGAGCTTCACAGCGGATTCTGGATCAATCTTCATCACACGCTCTATCACCAAGCCAGATTGCGAACCGCCGCCGCGCAGCCGGACAAAAACACCAAATCCTCAGGCCCAACTCTGAACACCGCGCCGGATGCGAAACCCGCTCTCACGTCCGCGGAACAGCATATCTGGGACGATGCCGTCGCCTACTACGTTGCGAACTACGCCGCCAAAGACCTGCTCTTTTCCACCGAGCTCATCCAATTGAAAGATCAACTCGGCGATTTCGAGGATTGCGATGAACTCTCCGGCAGGAAGCGAAAATTCTGCGACGCAGGTTTGCCCGCAAACCTGACGCAGGTCCTGGAAGCCGCGGCGCCCGTCTACCGCGCGCATCTGTGGCCGGAGCACGATCGCGCCAACCGCCGCTGGATCATGCGCGTCGCCCCGCTCGTGCGCGAACAGGGCCTGGGCCTCTCGGAACGGCTCGCGGACATCTATCAGGCGCGCTGGCCACGAGAAAAAATCCGCGTCGACCTTTCAGG
>Ga0209648_10004734_pt1 | contig 11597 bp, 12 predicted proteins | sample GraSoi2013_115cm_FD_185830 | JGI IMG/M metagenome (GOLD analysis project Ga0209648, IMG submission 185830) | Grasslands soil microbial communities from the Angelo Coastal Reserve, California, USA - Sample 9_17_2013_115cm (SPAdes) (version 2) | ecosystem: Environmental > Terrestrial > Soil >...
GCGTTCTTGATCCATAAACAACATTTTGATATCAGTTTGGCACCAGGTGTGGCTGAATACTTAGATTGTCTATCCTGTTTCTATGGAGTCCTGGGCACAAGCCCCTTGCGGGTCAGCGGCCGCGGACGTAGCTGTACTGTGGGCGCAGTCGCGCTGTTGCCAGTCAAATTAATAGATCCCACGGTCGGAGACGTTACCACGCTGGTTATTGCTACAGAACGCCCCAAGAGCGGTATGACCTTGAAGGAATAATGGTTCCCGGTGCTCACCAGAATATCGCCGAGATTGCAGGAAATTGCCGTGGGCAAAAGCTGGCTGCAATTGGGGTTTGATGAGGCCACCAGGATAACCGGGTTCGAGAAGTTGACCTGCCAAACTGCGGCGCTGTAAGTGCTTCCACTGTTGTTCACGGTTGCGGTGATGGCAAGGTTCGGATCACCTACGCTGATCAATGCGGCGTTAGTGACAGTATTCACTGCTGCAAGGCTTGACGCGATAGTCGTACTGGTAACCGGAGTAGCGATATTGAGCTGGGTCAGAGCAACGTTGTGGGAAATGGGTGTGCCATTGATTGTGGCATTGGCATTAATGGTAATGCCTGCATAGGAGCCGGCAGTCGCTCCGTTGGCTGCGTTGGCTGCAAAGATCACGATAAAGCTGGCAGGTTGTCCCTTCACGTTGACGAACGCAGAAGGCGAAAAAATACAGGAGACCCCGGGGGGCAGACTTCCGCAACTCGGAGTTACCGTTCCTGCCAGATTGGTGGGCGTAATCAGGACCGTTACAGGCTGCGAGAACGAGTTGTTCACCATATTGACCGTTGCCGGCGACGGCGTACCCAAAGAGAAATCGGGAGCGGGGACATTTAAAATCAGAGGCTGAGTCTGCATGGCCGAAGTGCCTCCCGAATTCCCGGTCGCTGTGACCGTGAGAGTAGGACTCTGCACAGGTGTGTTGAAGGGTACAGATGCAGTGACAGAGGGACTCGACGGAAGGCTACTGACGATCGCTGGCGAAAAGCTGCACGCCCCACCCGGAGGCAATCCTGCGGTGCAGGCCAGAGCAACCGAGCCGGTAAAGTTTGCGCTGCCGGTAAAGTGCGTGGTGGCAGCGTTGGAAATGTTTCCCGCACCAATCGTGACTGTGCCGGGGGTGAACGCAGCAAACTGCACCACGTGCAATGTGAGCGGTTGCGTCTTGGTGACGCCGCCAGCATTGGTGTCTGAGGTTGCGTCCAGCAGCACGTTGTAATCCTGGGCGGGAGTCGCGGCGGGGACATTAATAATGGAGACGCTGACGGGGACGGGCACGCTTGCCGTAGGATTATAAGGTCCTGCTGGCGCGAAGTTGCACTTGGCACTCCCCATGAGACCCCCGGGAAGCGTGCTTTTGTCGCAGGCGAGGGTCACGAGGTCGGGCAGGCTTCCAAGGGCTGTCAGGGTCACGGTGGTTGAGGAAGAGGTTGAAGTGGAAGCAGGCTGGGAAAACGCCGTAACCGACGAAGGCGACGGGGCCGCGATGCCGAAATCAACCACGTCAAAATTCAAATTGGCGAAGGAATGAGTAAGCCCGCCGCCAGTGCCCTGCACGGCGAAGCTGTAATGACCTGGGGCAGCGGCGCCGGCGGTAATGGTGAAGGGGAAGTCTGGGGTTGCGCTGGCTGGAGTTGGAGAGCATGGCGATGGAAGCGCCGTGGCCCCAGGCTGGCAACTCAAAGAGATCGGATTGTTGAATCCGCTGGTGGCGACGACGTTGCCGTCAAACATGGTCTGCTGGCTGGGAAAGATGGGGCCGCCAACGTTGCCGCCGGTGGGATCGGAGATGGAAACTGTAAAATCGGCGGTGACGATTACGGTTCCCGTCATCGAAACCCCGTGCGGTCTGCAGTAGTAGGTGAAGGTTCCGGCGCTGTTGAAGGTGTAGGAAAATGAGCCTTCGTTTTCAACGGGCGAATCCCAGATCCCATCGGGCGAGCAGGATTCGCCCGGACAACTGCCAGAAGTCGTGGAATGCGTGCCTCCAGTCGTGCCTCCAATCCAATCCCACTCAACGGTATCGCCCACATTGATGGTCGTAATCGCGGGGTTGATGGTATTGCTGTCAATATCCTTAAAGAAAATTTGCCCAACCTGGACGTGCTTAGTAGCGGCGGCAGCGGAGAGCGGCACACAGATGACTGCTGACACGAAAAGCAGCTTTCTCAACCCCTGAGACAGGAAACCCATAACCTCAGTGATAAAACAATTCCAGAATTGGTGTTCTCCGCCGACACCGGGGCTAAAGCCCATTTTGTTTTGCATCTCAAACCTGAAGGCCCGCTCTTCCACGGTAATGGCTACATTAACTGTAGCGGTAGCCGAGCTCGGTTCTTAATCACCCTTCTTGCATTTTCTCTTTGCTTTTCTATACGAACCCCAGATTCTTAACTGGGAAGTTTTGCAGGTCGGGAAAAACATAGGCCAAATCTGTTCCCGGTGCGACTCCGAACCAAGTGGCCAGGGTAGCGGCGTACTGATCAAGGGAGGTGGTGGGAATCCACCGGCCACGGGCTCCTGAGTTGATGCTAGTATCGTCCGGACCACCGACGGCGAGGTTGGGGAAGGTGCCGTAGATGTCGCCACCGTGCACGGCGCCGCCCATGACCATCTGATGATTGCCCCAGGCATGGTCGCTGCCGGCGCCTGAGCTTTCCTGGAGAGTGCGCCCGAACTCGGAGAGGCTAAACGTCGTGACCTGAGAGCTCACGTTCAGCTCCAGGGTAGCGTTATAAAAGGCGCTCATAGCGGCACTAAGCTGAGAGAGCAGAGTGCCCTGGTCGCCAAGCTGGGAGTTATGGGTGTCAAAGCCACCCATGGAGCAGAAGAAAATCTGCCGGTTAATCTGGAGGTTCCCGCGCACCTGGATAACCTGCGCCACCTGCTTGAGCTGGCCGCCGATTCCAGTGTTGGGGAACACCGTGTTCAAAGGCGTACCCGTGGCCAGGGCCGTGGCGAGATTGTTGCTATCGGCAAAGGAGAAGCCGGTGATCGCACTCGCGGCCTGGACCAGAGACACGCCACTATCGAGTGTAAGCAGAGTCTGCATGTTGCTGGTGCGAGTCGCATCCAGGTTGGAAAACCCGGAGGTGTTGCCAGGGGTCACGGTGGCGGGCCTAGTGGCCAGGCCGGTGGCAAAGATGTTGGCCCCAGCGAGGGACATAATTGTGGGCAGCTTGGCGGTTGGATTAAAGCACTGGGTTTTGTCAGCCGTACGACCAGCCCAGCCGCTCTTGCCGGTGCTGTTGGGGGCGGAGGTTTGCCACTGGTTTTGCTGGTCAGAGTGAGAAAAGAGAGCGGAGGGAACGGGCAGCGACCGGGACATGTATTGCGACTGGGTCGTGGGCTGGACCAAGGTGCCCACGTTGGAGACAAGGGCTACTTTTCCGGTGTTGAAGAGATCCTTCATGCCAGGCATCTGGGGATGCAAGGCGAAGGCTGAGTAGCGCTGCGAAGTAGGACCAGGACTGATGGGCAGCAATATGTTCTGCGGGAGCGCCAGACCGGTGCGGGCCGCTGCATATTGCCCGTATCCGGTGGTATCGAAGGGAATCACCATATTGTTACCGTCATTTCCGCCGAAGAGGAAGATGCACACCAAGGCCTTGTATCCTGCTGTTGGCACGCACTGAGCGTAGGCATTGACCAACCCAAAGCGGCCCATACCGGCGGCTAAAGCGGCGCCGGTAGCTGAACAGCAGCTTAAGCGTATGAAATCTCTTCTCGATAGTGTGGTGCGCGACATTATTGGCTCCTCGAATTTTTTCTCTATCTTCTCTTCTATTTCTATCTTTTTCTATCTTCCACTTTTATCTCTTAACACTCAGTGCTGAACCTGATATTGCGATGACGACAGAATCAAGTAAACGGCTGTTTGCACGCGGGTAAGAGCTTGTGATGTTGGATAGGTTTTTACTGCGTTGACGATGGTGTCATGCATGGTCTGCGACATCTGGCCGTGCATGAGCCGCAAGTTGAGCGCATCAACCAGCGCTGTGGGATCGGTATTACTTGCCAACGACGTATAGCTATTCAGCGTGGTCTGCACTGAAGAGCGCAGCGAACCAAAAACAACCGTGCCAACAAAGTTGGCACGCGTCACAGCCGTGGCGGGGGTTTCAAGGGCAAACTCCGGACCGAAGACCCCGGATTGGATTGGACTAAAGTAATTCTGCGGAATCACGTAATCGGGCGGGAAGAAATTGAAGACAGTGGGCGAGGTGAGAATGTTCTGTCCCATATTATTTCCCTGATTTGTAAGCGAGGTACCACTATCGGTGGAATTCAGTGCCCGCATCATAGAGGTCATGAAGAGAACCGGCTCACGCAGGTGGCCCTCTTTAGGATCGGTACCAGTAGGAAATACCTGAAAATCACCGGCCCGGGCCTCGGTATCCATGAGAATGGCCTTGATCACGGCCTGCAGATTCCCGCGAGTTCCGGTTCCATCGTCGCCAAACAGTGTCACAACGCGTTGAACATATTGAGGCGTTGGATTGCTCTTCACCATGTGTTCGATGAGCTGTTTGCACACGAACGGCCCAATGCTGGGATAGGTGAAGATGTTGTCGAGGGCGTTAGCCATGTCCTGCTCCGCAGTTTGACCGGCGGGCACCGGAGTTCCATTCAGCAACGTCTTTGCGTTGGGGTCGTGATTCGATTCGAAGGCCTGCATCGCACTTCCGTAGGGCGCCACACCGTAGTACGCCGGGTTGTGCTTTTGCAGGAACTGGCCCGGCTTGGTGGGGAAGGTCCAACCCGTGAATGTGTGCGCGAAGCCCTGCACTACGCTCTCATCATACGTAGGCGTGGGGTTGATTGCATCAGGAATGGGCGTGCCGTCGGGGTTGAGCTGGTAGAGTCCGATGGTAAAGAGCTGCAACAGCTCGCGGGCGTAGTTCTCATTGGGGTTTGCGCCGGGTGCAGGCTTATCGTTGTTGACCATGTCGAGGTAGACACCCATGGCAGGATTCAGCGTGGCGTCATACATCAGGTCCCTATAGTTTCCGAAGGCGTCGCGTTCCATCATGTTTTGCCAGGGCACAAAAGCATTGGGGTCGCCAATTTTATTGGAGGAAATGACCCAAATCTGCTCCAGGGCAAAGGCGAAGCGCATGCGCAACTGGTCTGGGGCCTGCAGCGCGTTGAAGTAGAACTGGTTCTGCATCGTAGGAATGTCGGGAGCAGCAGGGTACTGCGAATTCCCCTGGGACATGTTGAACTGCTCGGTCAGCCAGGCGTTGAAACCGATGCTCTGCAAGTGGGTAACGTCAGCGGGTGAAGGGCCAAAGGTGGCCTGTTCCAGGAAGCGTCCGGCTTCATTGGCGGTCATGACACTAATGGGGGTAACGACGGAGGGTAAAGGATTCAAGGTCATCGTAATGTTGCCAGTATTCGCGGCATCCGAGCCGCCAATGCCTATCCCTGTCAACAATCCTTTGTTGCTGCTCGGGGTGTTACCGACGGTTGCGACATTGGTCATATCGCTTGAAGTCCAAGTAGCATTGTTAGTTTCGTTGCGATCACCATCGGTCCAATGTCCGGTGGCGGTGAGCTGCAGGGTTGTATTCGCTCCCATGAATATCGGCGATGGAGAGACCGTAACCGACTGCAGCAGCGCAGCAGTTACTGTTAGGGGAAGAAGGTTACTGCTGACGGTAGTCACTCCGACCGTCAAGGAAGCCTGGATATTGGTGGGACCTCCAACAGTCATGCCCTTGGCGAGACCTGCTGAATTGACGGGAGCTACAGCGGCGACCGAGGAATTCCAGACCGCCACGGCGGTTACATCGACAGGACTACCCCCGATGGTGGCGGTGGCTGTATATTGCTCGGTTAATCCTTTTGCGATCGAACTATCCGGAGACGTAATGGCAAGGGCGGTCAGTGCCCCCGTCGGCACCGCCTCAACGACAGTCTTAGCAACTGTGAAGGGACCGCTGACCGCAGTAATCGTTACACTGCCAGGAGCAACAGCGGCCACAACGCCAGTTGACTGGTTAACTGTAGCGATACTCGGATTCGAGGAATACCACCTGGCGGAAACAGGAATGGCACGATTAGGAGCGCGTGAGAAAATACGCTTCGCAGTTAACGTTGTCGTGCTGCCGCCGACCTGGACCGCCATGGTTGGCGATGTGATCTGCAGAGATCCGAGCCCGTGCTGGGCCCAACCTAATCCAGTAACTACAATCAGGATTGCTGACAGACGGAGTGTTGACCTTGCAGTTCGCATGTACGCACGTCTCCAATTCTTTAAAGGTCTATTGAATATTGCGAGCACCGAAACTTCAGGGGAGGAAAGAATTGTAATACGACAATCGGATTTTGCAAGTGTTACGAAGGTGCAGCCGCGCAAAGTGGCTAAAAACACACAAAAGCCATCATTTGGGACAAGTGCAGATAGGTACTAATGTTGGCAGTATCTGAGAAGCAAACAAGCGTGAAATCCCCCGCCCAATAGGCGCGCCACCTCACGCCCGGCAGCTTTCCTTTTTGACAGACCCCCGGCTTATTGCCAGACCCGAGCCGCCAGCTTTCGTTAGTTCCTTTTGAGAGGATCGCTTTTCAGTTGGACCTTAGCTTTCTCCAGAAGATGGTGGGTTGCGGCCTTGGCCGGATAAAGTTCGCTCTCCAGGTCTTCACATTGGCGAAGAAACATCTCACGAAATTTTGGGTTGGAATCTTTCAGGATTTGCCGCAACGCATCCAGGTTTGTCGTTGCCTGCTGGACGGATTTGTAGAGCTTGTGGCAAAGACCAAGCATCGCAGCATTGTTTTCTTTGATTTCTCGACGATTAGTGGCATTGGTTTTCATTATCGCCCCGAGCATGACTAAGATTTACCTGTCCACAGTCCTGCTGCAAACCTGCTTACAAGTATTCGGCCAGGGTCCGGAGCCGAATCCTTATTTCTTTAGAGTATTTTACACTGAGGCTTGTCGCCGCGCTGCAAGTATCAACATCCCCTCATCAAAAACCCAAGACCACCCATGGCACGCTGTTCTTTAATCGCCAACCACTGTAATTACGACCGTACGCTGACGTCCACGCACATCGCATTCAAGATGGAATATCTGCTGCCACGTACCCAGTACCGGTTTGCCGTTTGCAATGGGCACAGTCAGCGATGGTCCTAATAGCGTTGCTTGCAGATGCGAGTGGCCGTTGCCGTCATGCCACGCCTGCTCGTGGCCGTAGCTGCGACTCGGTGGGATAAGTTTGTCCAGGATTGCCGGCAAGTCGCGCTCCAACCCGGGTTCGAATTCAATCGTGCCCACGGCGGCTGTACTGCCGATGTTGAAAACGTTTACAGTGCCTGTGCGGATACCAGAATTGCCCACAACGGCGACGACATCTTCCGTGAGGTCGTGCATGTGGCCGTGGCCGGTAGTATGAATTGAAATCTGCTTTTGATGAGTCATAATTTGCTGCCTCTTCGCGCTGCAGCGCTGGAGCATAGCAGTAACGAGATACCGTAAGACTAAATAAGGTATAGCTGACAAGTCATTACGATTGCTTAATTGCCGGGTGATTTGTAATGGATGAGCGAGTAACGATGGTCTCACCGAGGAAGCGAGAACTCAACCCCGTGCTCTGCATTGGCGGTTTGCGTGGCGGGGAGATCCAGATCGGAAAGCAGTATCTTTCTGGCTTGGCGCTCGTTAAACACCCAAAGAGTCTTTCCGGTGATGGCGTAGTTCTGTACCTCACTGCGCTGGCCATCGCGGAACACCAAAACAGTAGTTGGCGCCTCGAGTTGTGCGCTGGGTCGCGGCGCGGGCTTAACCTGGCTCGGCGGTGAGGGTGTCTGCTGACGCGGACTCTGTTCCTCCCTCAGTTGCTGTACTTCGGCCCGTAGCGCTTCAACTTCCTGAACTAGTTGGTCATTCTGACCGTAACTGGCAGGAGCTGGGGTTTGCACCACCACGACCACAGGATTAGAGGGATAGGACTGCTGGGCATACTGCGGAGCAGAAGGATAGTATCCCGAGTATAGATAAGGATAGAAGAAAGCCGGACTGACAAAACGTCTACGACAGCCGAAACAAGAATTGTTTAAGAAAACACGGAAGCGAGGATTATGGCCGAATGCGACCGACCCAAATCTTCTGTCGTCAAAATCCCTATCTTCAAAACCTCCGCCGCCAAAGCGCTGTCTGAAACCAAAGGAAGCACCTGAAGGCATAGAAGTGAAAACTGGGCGGGAGCCTGATGGGACTATAACTCTTGGGCCCGAGGAAACCATTTGGCCTCGGAAGCCGGAACCACCGAAGCGCATCCCTCCACGGAACTGCGCTCCCAGGTGCGGGGGGAGAATCGCAGCCGCCGCTAAAACCGTGATGGCGAGCAGGCGGTGCATAAGCAAAGTCTAGCAGAAATTCAGCCTGGCAGGCGCATAACGCGCTCCCATAACAACCTGCCGACAATATTTAAGATGATGCCCTCGCTTCCTTGGGTGCAAGAAAATATGAATAGGCCACAAGCGCAACGCCGATAAGCAGCGGAATAAGCCCAACAAAATAGATGGGCCGTCCGGGCACGAGTTCGTACAGGAAAACCATCACGCCGATGCCAATCGCCGCGTTGACCATTCCGCCAAGTATGAGGCCCTCCCGGCGGCGCTGTGCTGCCATCTTCTCCTGCTCGCGAAGATACTCGAGCGCGCCGCTGGCTCCCGTCCCCGACGTCTCGGCGATCTTCTTGATGGTCTCGCTTTTGTAGAAGGCTTCCCTCTCCCGCCGGCGCGCCTTCAACCACACGAGCACCGTAACAAAGGAAACACCAAAAATAATACTCGTAATCGGGACCAATAGTTGGACTAATTGCATGGCAACCTCCTCCGCAGCGGTTTTTCCGCTGCAAACGGTGCGACTGTCCAGACTAAGCTCCGGTTGCGTTTTTTTCGCATGGCTTTTCTAACGGAAAAAAATGCAACCAGCCACGGCCTCTGCCAGTCGTACACTGAAGAAGCTGAAGGCAGGTCTAACCAGTGAGCGCCAGCGAAGATCAGGCCGACGTCGAGAAAGTCCTGGCTGGCGATGTCTCAGCCTTCGAGGGGATCGTTCGCCGCTGGCAGGGTCCGCTGATTAACCTGGCGTATCGCTTCTGCCGCGATCGCGGCCGCGCCGAAGAGATGGCGCAAGAGGCATTCCTGCGGGCCTACCGCGCTCTGAAGGGCTGGCGCAAAGACGCAGCTTTTTCCACCTGGCTCTTTGCGCTGGCCACAAATCTGTATTGCTCTGAGCTGCGGCGTATTCCAGCAAAAACTGTGTCGCTCGATGATGTAACCGAACCCAGTGACCCGCGTGCTCCCGACGGTGGGCTCGAAGAGCGAGAGCGCGATTACGCCGTGCGGCAGGCAGTCATATTGCTGCCTGCAAAATACCGCGAGGCACTGACGCTCTTCTATTTTCACGGAATGGATGTACAGGCTGCGGCCCGCAGCCTGGGACTTTCCGAGGGTACGGTCAAGGCAAGATTGTTCCGTGGGCGGGAAATTTTGCGCAGTAAGCTTGAGCGGCTTTCGCTGGCCCCCCGCTTGGAGCGCGCTTACAATAAAGAGGCTTTATGAGAAACGAACAGCTTGATCGCATCCTCTCCCGCATTGGATCGGAGAAAGAGGAAATTATTCCCTCCTCTGGCTTCACAGCTTCCGTCGTGGACGCTGTGCGGCGCGAAGCCACAACACCGCCGCCCATTCCGTTCCCCTGGAAGCGCGCTTTGCCCGGCTTGGCGGCCGGCTGCGTTACCCTCGTGCTGGTTCTTATTGAGATTGTTACGCACCTCGACCGGCATGCTGCGGCGCGGGAGATTCCCGTAGTAACAGCTTCCCCGTTCCATCCCATTCTGAACGCTGCCATAAATACCGGAATGGGCTGGATTCTCCTGGCCCTATTGCTGAGCCTTGTCTCGGTGATGTTCTCCATGCGTCTCACCGCGGCGAAACCCTGATGCGAGAAGTCTCGAAACTTCGGAGAAACCGCTCCATTCGTCTTTTGTGCTCGAATGAATCTCGTCTGCTCAAATGATGCTCGGGAAGCAAAAATTTTTGACTTGAAAGTCGAAACTTGAAACTCGCAACTGAATTGACAGCGGCAATCCGACACTGATAGAAGAGACGAATGCTGATGTTGTCCTCCAGAGACCAAAAATCCATTGTCATCGCCAAATATTTTTTGCCTGCCGTTCTGCTATTGTGCCTGGCCGCGTGCAACCGGAACAAGGACGCGTCCGCTCCGGCTCCTGAGTCCGCAAACAGCACCGCAGCGGCAACGCCCGCCACCGCTGGCGATACCAGTTTGCCTGATCCTTGCAAACTGCTCACCAAGGCCGAAGCGGAAGCGGTTCTCGGCGAGCCGGTCCGCGATCCGGAGCCGGGCAGTCTTGGGGGAAATAGAATCTGCGATTTCAAGACAGTCACGGTGCATGGCGGCGTAACGCCCTACTGGATCCACATCGCTATCATCCGGGAGCAACAGCAGGCGTGGGACGCAGGCAAGGAGTCTTTTCAAAAGTCGGACGCCAAAAATATGCAGCCGGTGGATGGAATCGGGGATGACGCCTATTTTCTTCTGGAGGACCTGGATATATTCACCAAGGAGCGCTATGTAAACGTCGGTGTCATGAAAAGCGTCGATAAGCCCGATCACGCCAAGGCGGTGCAAGATGCAGAACTGGCAGTGGCGCAAAAAGCCATTCCTCGAATGCAGTAGCGCGCAAATGCGGTTTGCTTTCGCAATTTTTTTTACAGGTTCAACCGATGCCGAAATTCCACTAATAGAGCAGGATATTAATTGAATGATGATGTCACGCCTAAAGAAACGCAGCCTTCTTGCGATCGCCAAAACTCTTTTATTATCAGCTTTGTTGTTGTGGCTGGCGGCCTGCAACAAAAATTCTTCTTCCGGAACCGCTTTCAGCACGAGCACGACGGCGCTCAAAGATTCCAGCGTCGGCAATGCTTGCGCGCTCGTAACCAAGGCCGACGCCGAAGCTGTCTATGGCGTGCCAGTCACTCCCATCCACGTGGAAATTATGGGAGGTGACCGATGCCAGTACGCGCCCGCTTCAGATCCGGTCAATTCACCCAAGCAACTTTCTGTGGACCTTGATCCTCTGGTGAGACCTGGCTCTTCCACTTCCGAGAGCGAATCCTGGCAAACCACCAAGACCATCGATAAGGGCATGCACGACAAGCTGCCCTCAGCGGGACTCGGCGAAGATTCCTACTTTTCCGACAGCCTTACCGGCAAGGGTGTACAGTTGCGAGTGCTGGCCTCACATCGCATTTTGACGATCGAAGTCGAAGGCCTCAAAGACGTGGCGTCCCAGAAAGATGCTGAAAAAAAGCTGGCGCAAATAGCCCTCAGCCGCCTGTAGTTATGGAGATACCGAAGGTGCGCGAAAAATCCTTGATTTCGCGGCGGAATTTTTGCGCATCCGCCGCCGGCGTTGTCCTTGGCGCGCTGGCGAAGCCGGAATTTCTGTCTGCCGGCGATGCGAAAAAGCAAGCGCCCGCCGTTGATGTCGCCGCAATTGACCGTGGCCGGGTGCTCAGCGC
>Ga0209648_10004736_pt1 | contig 11593 bp, 15 predicted proteins | sample GraSoi2013_115cm_FD_185830 | JGI IMG/M metagenome (GOLD analysis project Ga0209648, IMG submission 185830) | Grasslands soil microbial communities from the Angelo Coastal Reserve, California, USA - Sample 9_17_2013_115cm (SPAdes) (version 2) | ecosystem: Environmental > Terrestrial > Soil >...
GCTCACGCCTGAACCTCCAAAACGCGCGCGTTGGCGGACGGCCGGTCCCCGGGGTCACCGCCCTGGCTACGGACCTTGCCGCAGATTTGCTCCACCGGGACGTCGCGTAGCTTTATGCCGCGATCAACCGCGATGGCCGCGGCCACGCCGGCCGCCTGACCCATCGACATGCAGGGCGGGATTTCCCGCGAAATCTTCTGCGCCTGCTCGGTCGCCGAATAGTGCCGGCCAGCAACGATGAGCTGCTCCACCCCCTTCGGCAGCAGAGAGCGGTAGGGCGTATAGTAGTCGCGTCCGCGCGCTACCGTATCGGGGAAGTGGACTCGCTGCATCACGTCATCCTTCGTGACGACATATTCGCCCTCGAGCAGCCGCGTCTGGCGGACACCAAGCTGCGGTGCCACGTCAACCACATAACAACCCGAGAAGCCTGGCAGGTTGCTCCTGGCGAAATCAACTAGCGCATAGATGCGCTTGCGGCCCTCAAAATCCGCCCGGGTGAGGTCCTTGACATTGATGCCGTCCAGTCCCGCCATGTGTGGGCAGTTGCACCACACCACGCCGGGCAACGGCGTCTTGAGCCACCACTGATCCCAGGCGCCGCCGATCACGCGCTTGGCCTGGCGGTCGAGGTCATTGAATTTCTCCGGTTCGGCAAAGCGGAAACGCTCGGCCTCTTCGGTGTCGACGCCGCCCAGACGGAACACCGTGGTGACGATATAAGAGCCGTGCACGAACGGCGCGCCCGCAGAAGCCGCGACATCGAGGTCGCCGGTGGCGTCGATTGCGATCGTCCCGAGGACCGCCTCCGGGCCGGCCTTGGTCTCGCACACGACGCCCGTAACACGACCACCCTCGACGATGGCTCGAGAAAACCAGGAGTGCAGCCGAAGCTCGATGCCGGCTTCCTCCACCATGTCGTTCGCCACTCGCTTCCAGCCATCCGGGTCAAAGGCCGCGGCGAACACGATCGGCTGCGGCTTCACTTGAGCGCGAAAATCGAACACGCCCCAGCGCGACCATTTGCGCCACGCCTCCCAGTCCTGACGGCGTTCGGAGGCCGGCGGATAGACGCACAGGCCGAGCCGCGCCATGCGCTCGATCATCTCCATGCAGATGCCCGTGCAGGTGATCTCTTGGCCATTGGTCATGTCGTCGAGGACGAGCACCATGCCGCCGGACGCGAGCCCGCCCAGGTAGGGATAGCGCTCGACGAGCGTAACCTTGACGCCGAGCCGCGCCGCCGCGATCGCCGCCGCGAAGCCGCTCGCGCCTCCCCCCACCACCACGACGTCGCTGTGAGCCACAACACGTGGCACTGGCCCACGGTCGTGCATGTGATCAGAAGCAATCATGATGCTACTCCGGGGCGTGCCAGCGGACTACGAGGCGCTCCGCCATGCTGATGGCGAGGAAGAACAGGACCGAAAAGCTCGAGCCGACGATAACGGTCGCGTAGAGCAACGCTGAGTCGAAGTTGTAGGTGGCTTGGATGATCAGGGCCCCGATGCCCTCGGTCGAGCCGATCCATTCGCCCACAATGGCGCCGATCACAGCGGTAGAAGCGGCGATCTTCAATGCCGAGAACAGGTAGGGAAGTGAGTTGTGCACCCTGATCTTGAAGAACACCTCACGTTTGCTGGCCGACAGGATACGCATCAGCTCAATGGCCTGCGGGTTCACGGATTCGAGCCCGCGCACCATGTTGACGAGGGTTGGAAAGAAGCACACCAGCGCCGCGATCGCGATCTTCGGTTCCATCCCATTGCCAAAAAGCAGGACTAGGATGGGCGCCTTGGCGACGACCGGAATGGTGTTGACGAGCACTACCACCGGGAAGAATGCTTCCTCCATCATCTTGTTGTGGACGAAAACGGTGGCGATCGTGATCGCGGCGAGGTTACCGAGCAGGAAACCTGCGACCGCCTCGATCGCGGTCGGCGTGAGATTGCGCATGAGCAAGTCGTATTTCAGGACCAAGGTGTGCGCCACCGCCTGTGGTGACGGCGCGATGAAGGGCGGCACTTCGAGCCCATAAACCAGTCCCGCCCACGCCGCGAGCACGCCAACGACGCCTACAAACGGCATCACCCGGCGCCGCCACTGCAGCCGGCGCCTGATGGCCCGATAGGCGGCTTCGTCCGCGGCAACGCCGTCATCCGGCATAATCGCGACATCGGTCATCACGCTGCCCTTAGCAACTGGCGCAGCTGCGCTGTCAGCCGCACGAAGCGTTCCGTCTCGCGCACGTCGAGACCGCGACCGGCCGGCAGATCGGTGGTCACGATTTCTCGCACGCGGCCCGGGTTGGCGGCGAGCACCAGCACCTGCTGGCCCAGAAAGGTTGCCTCGTAGATCGAGTGGGTAACGAACAGGATGGTCGTGCGCATCTTCTGCCAGATTTTCAGCAGTTCCTCGTTGAGGTGGTCGCGGGTGATCTCGTCGAGGGCGCCGAACGGTTCGTCCATCAGCAGCACCTGTGGTGTGCCTACGAGAGCGCGCGCGATCGACACGCGCTGGCGCATGCCGCCGGACAGCTCATGCGGATAGGCGTTCTCCCAGCCCTTGAGCCCTACAAGCGTGAGCAGTTCAGACGGCGTCGGTTCGCCTGGCGCCAGAGGCGGCCGACCGCCGACTTCAAGCGGCAGCTCGACATTCGCGATCGCGGTCCGCCATGGCAATAGGGCTGCGTCTTGGAACACGAAGCCCAGCGTGCGGCGCTGCCGGGCCTGTTTGGGCGTACCGCCCAGTATCGTTACGGCTCCGCCGCTCGGCATTACGAGGTCGGCGACGACGCGCAGCAGAGTCGATTTGCCGCATCCCGACGGACCGAGCACGGTGAGGAATGAGCCCTCCGCGACCTCGAAGGACACGCTATCGAGGGCGGTGACGGTGCGGCGATCGGTGACGAACCGGACGGTTACGCCGGCGCAGGTGATTGCGGCGCGTCCGTTCGTTGTCGCGGTGGCACGTCCGGCCGCCGGTAGATCGGCGTTCGAGGTCGCGGCCATCGCCATCGCCGGCGTACCTCACCCGACACGGGCGCGGTCGCCGGCAGTGGCCTCGAGCACCTCGAAGGAGGCGACGTCGCTGATACTCGGCACACGCTTCGAGAACTGGCCGAGCGAGGCGTACTGATCGATCTGCTCCTGCCATACGTGTGGGTCCATGGCGCCCCAGCCGTTCCGACGCGTGTTTTCGTTGAATACGAATTTGAGCATCACCTCGGCTGCCGCAATCTCGTCAGCGCGGTCGAGGTTGGGGAACACCTTCAACATCAGGTCAACCGCGTTGACCATGTTGTCATTTGCGTATTGCCATCCTTTGGCGGTGGCGCGGACGAATTTCGCCAGCACACCTGCGCGGGTACTCAATGTTTTGGCGGTCGCGTAATAAGGCAGGGCGTAGAGTCTTACGCCACTGTCCCACAGCCGCATGTCGACGCGCTGGTCGCCTAGCACGGTGAGTGCCGTGGTATTGGTGAGCCAGCCGGTGACGACGTCCACCTGGCCGGTCATCAGCGGCGTCATTTCGGCCCCGATGGTTACGATTTTGACCTTGTCCTCAGGAATCTTGTTGGCGGCGAGCAGTGCACGCAGCAGGATGACGCCCGTCGCCTGAATGCCGACCCGCTTGCCAATGAGGTCTTTGGGCTCGTGCGCCGGTTTCTTTTTCAAGGAGAAGAAGGTGTAGGGGTGCTGCTGGGCGCCGACCGCGAAACAGCGGATTGGGATATCCTGGGATGCCGCCAGCATCAAGGACGGGCTCGACGATACTTGCCCAATCTCGTAGCGGCCTGCAGCCACCACGGCCACTCCGTCGATGCTTGGACCTCCCGGCTGGAAGCGCAGGTCGATGCCCTCCTGCTCGTAATAGCCGAGTTGCTTGGCGCAAGCCTCGCCGAGCTGATTGCCCGACAGAAGCCAGCCGAGCTGGAGATTAATAACGGCGCGTCCTTGCGCGCTGGCCTCAACGCCGACAAAACCGCCGGCTGCTGCTGCACCGGCAAGCCGCAGCGTCTGCCGCCGCGTCACCATCGGGACTTGAAAGGTGTGGCGCATGTTTCCGCCCCTCGGGTTACGGCAGAGACGTGCGATCAGCAGCCTTCCGCCGAGGCTCCACGACACAAGATCATCAGTGATTATCCCATGCATTCGCGACTGGCCCAAGAGTTATTTCCCAGTATCAGAGTTATCCCACTATCCCGCGGCCGATGATTTATTTGCCAACAATTGCCGCATCCGGGCAAGGTCGACGAATCGGCCATGACTGATCACCCAATGCGGAGCCTCGTGGAATCGCAGTGCCTCCACAACATCGGACTGACCGAGCACCACGAGATTTGCGGGCGCACCGACCTCAAGACCGAAACCCGCGATGTTCATTGCCCGCGCGGGGGCCACGGTGACCATATCGTAGAGCATCTCGATTTCAGCGCGCGCCGTCATCCAAAGCAGATGCGCGGCAAGAAATGCCACCTCCAGCATGTTGTTACGGCCGAACGGATAGTAGGCGTCGGAGATATCGTCCTGGCCGAGACATACGTTTACGCCTTCGTCCAGCAGTTCCAGCACCCGGGCATGCATCGGACCGGTGTGCGGGTCGCTCACGAGTGAAACCCGCGCCCGCCGCAACAGCGCTACAAGTTCGCGAAATACGTCGGGCGGATAGAGAGCCATCGCGCGACAGTGATGCGCAAGCGCGCGCCCGTCCCAACCGCGAATGGTGCCTCTGTGGCCATCATTTCCAGGGTTCGCATGTGCGGGTCGCCGACGTCGTCAAGCAGCATCGACACGTCCTTACCGAACTGTTGCGCAAGATCGAAGCAGAACCGGATATGGGCCCGGGCGTTGGCTTCGCCCGATTCGATCCAAGGTATGCCCCCGACCACGTCCGCACCGATCTCCATCGCGGCCCGCATCAACGTTTCCGCACCTGGCATCCGCGCCAAGCCGTCCTGGGCAAAGGCGACGACCTGCAAATCGACGATGCCGCGGAACTCGTCCTTTACCGCCAGCAGCGCTTTGACGCCTTCGAGTCGCGCCTTTGGATCGACGTCGGCAAAGGCGCGGATATGGGTGGTGCCGTAAAGCGCCGCGAGAGCGACCGCGCGCCGGGCATTTTCCGTGATCCACGACGCGTCGTAGTTTTCTTTGACCTTGGTTGCGAGATCGATCGCGGACAACGAGCCTTTCATTCCTTCGGAGCGATAGCTCTTAAGCGCGTCCTCCGCCATCATCAGCGGCAGTGTCCATACTTTGCAAAGATGCAAATGCGGATTGACGTAGGATTCCGTGACGAGCTTGCCGTCAGCGTCGATTTCCGCGCTGGCGGATGCGTTGAGCGATCGGTCAAGACCCACGATTCGGCCGTTCGCGATTGCGATATCGAACAACGCATCTCCTCGATTGCGCAACCGGGCCTTGCGAACACAAATATCGGCGCCCGTCATCAGTTGGCCCTTTTCCGAGGACGAACCTGGGGAATGCAAAGTTCGGGCCTGTAACTAAGCCTATGACGCTTTGGATGTCCCTGGTTAAGCGGCGCCCAATTCGGCGGGTGTTTCAATTTGCGATGCAGGAATCACTGCGGCAATCGATAGCGGCGGCGCAAACTCCCATTTCCCGGCCGGGCGGCCGAGCGTCTGAGATGGGTCATTTTCGCCCGTCGTGCTCCATTGATGTCGACGGTGACTTATCCCCCAATAGCTTCCGTGCCGGCCGAATGCCGCCGACGGTGAAAGAGGGCCAACTCCGGACTCCGATTGCTATCAAACCGGTGGCTGATTGGCTAATTCTCTCGCGCCCAGATCAAGATGCCGCGCATCACCTTGCCGCCAAAATTGGCATAGGGTTGAGGCGCAGCCTCAATGTATAATTTGTCGCGATCGATGCGGTAGAACCTGACCTGCTCCGTGCCGTTCCAAGATTCGTCCCAGGCTATGTCGACCTTTGATGATGACTTTGTTCCCCTCGACGCGAAATTTTCCGGAATACGCGAGCATTGTGCGGAACGCGGTCGATCGTTCCTCGTCGATCTTTGGAGCGGCGCGCCCTTCGGCAGTTTGAACTACGATCCACCGGCCCGCTGGCGTCAGAACGATATAGCCATTCGGATGTTCACCCCAGACGAGCTTTTGCTCCCTGGTGTCAACATCCTCCATGATGGCAGAGATGAGTTTCCAAGTGCCGGCGAGCTGGGCATTGTTCTCGGCCTGCTGTTGGGCCGCGGTCGCGCCGGCGCCAAGAACTACGAGCGCGGCGCAGCCAAAAGGCTTTGCGGCAATCTTGTAAAGTTCTTGGATTTGCCTTGAAAATTCGTCCAAGGCGACCGGCGCGCGTTGATGGTGCCGGCAGCCTGTTGGTGGACCGCCGGACGGGACCCGAAGAATTGCGAGCCTCAAGTGCAGTTTCTGTTTGAAGACTACGTGCTTGACCCCGAACTGCGTCAGCTCACGCGACGTTCCGAGCAGATTTCGGTGGGGCCACAGGTGTTCGACTTGTTGGTCCATCTCGTTCATAACCGCGACCGCTTGGTCAGCACGACTTGCTGGATGCGGTCTGGGCGGGACGGATCGTGTCGGACTCGACACTTGCCAGCCACATCAATGCCGTGCGCAAGGCGGTCGGAGACAGCGGCCGCGAGCAACGTTTGATCCGCACTGTCGCCCGCAAGGGATTCCGCTTTGTCGGCGAGGTCAAGGAAGAGCAGGCTTCGAATGGCGCTACACCCTCAACCCGCAGGGATGCGGGCGAACGGAATTTCAAGAACATCCGTGGCCAACGACCGGCGTTGGCCCTTCCCGACAAACCATCGATTGCCGTGCTGCCATTTCAAAATTTGAGCGGTGATCCGGAGCAGGAGTACTTCGCCGATGGCATGGTGGAAGACATCATCATGGCGTTGTCGCGCATACGCTGGTTGTTCGTGATCGCCCGCAATTCCAGCTTTACCTACAAGGGACGAGCGGTGGATGTTAAGCAGGTGGGCCACGAGCTGGGGGTGCGGTACGTGCTTGAGGGTAGCGTGCGCAAGGCTGCTAACTAACCGGGTCCGCATTGCAGGGCAGCTCATCGACGCCATGGTGGTCTTGGCTGCACGCTCGAAGGAGAAGCTGGCGGCGTTTGCGGAGGAACTTCGCGCCAAGGCCCTCGAAGCACTCGCCCTACCGACTTACGTCAGAGAGCAAGCCCAGGTCGATTATCTGATCGAGTCTACCTATGAACGCTATCGCTTTCCGGTATTGCGAAGCTTACGCCTGAGACCGATCCCGCTCGCGCCTAGAGTCGCCTCTCTGTGCATCGTCTACAGTCTTCTTGGAGGAATAGCATGAAGGTCTTGTCATTCGCTGGTTCGCTTAGAAAGGAATCCAGCAACAAGAAGCTCGCGCGCGAGGCCGTCCGCCTGCTGGACAGGCACGCTCTGGCGCGGGCGGAATTCGTCGATCTCAAGCAATATCTGACGCCGCTGTACGACGCCGATCAGGAGCAGGACGAAGGGCTTCCCGAGGCGGTCATCAGGCTGGGTGCCAAGATCGCCGAGGCCGACGGGTTGATTGTCGCGACCCCCGAATACAATGGCAGCATTTCGAGCGTTTTGAAGAACACCGTCGATTGGGTGTCGCGCCTGCAGCCAATGCCGCTCGCGGGAAAGCATCTGCTGCTCTTGAGCGCGTCCCCAGGCGGCTGGGGTGGCATCCGCGGCTTGTGGCACAGCCGCGTGCCGTTCGAGGCGCTGGGCGTTCACGTGTTTCCACAGATGATGAGCCTATCAGGTGCCGGGTCGACCTTCGACGAGGCCGGGCGTCTCAGCGGCGACCGTGTGCAGCAACTCCAGAATCTCTTGAGTGCGTTCACTGGCCATGCCGCCGCTCGCGCCGAGTTGGAAGCGGCTTAACCGGTAGGCCGAGGCATTACTGAGGAAGGTGAGGTGTCAGATGAAACGCGCGAAGGTCAGGATCGTTACGAACGATGTCCCGCGACTGCGCCGGTTCTATCAAGAGGTCATCGGGTTGTTGCCGATCGGAGACGACCGGTATTTGGAATTTCCCGCGCCGGGACTGACGCTCGCGATCGCCAGCCAGCAAAGGATGAACATGATCGGGCTCGTCTCCTGCTGGCTAACCCAGCCCTTCCTTTCATCCGAAATTCCACCCCATGCCGCCACCCGACATCATGATGCCGGGGACCTGTCGCCACGGGTTTTGTTCCCGTTGCGACCGCGGGTCAGTTTTACTTTTCGACTTGAGATATTCTTCTTCGACCTAATTGCGCCGCGATATGAGCCTTCGGCGCCGGCGATGGTGCTAAGCAGACAGCAGGCGCTGCCGTGACCGGGCCCGGTGTGCGGCCGCCTTCGCCCGGTTGCCGCACACTGCCGGCTGCACAAGCGCCGCGCGTGGCCCTTGCTCACGTCGTGAAACCATAGAGTGCAGGTCGGGCCAGGGGCTCGACCCTCGGTCCGTATCGCGGGAGGCCGAAATCCATCCCCCGATGCCGCTGTCGAAGGTGATCCGGGCAAAATGCCTGGATTGCTCATGCGGGCAGGTCCAAGAGGTCGCCAAGTGCACCGCGGTCCGGTGCCCGCTCTGGCCGTACCGGATGGGCAAGAACCCGTTCTCCACCCGGAGTGGCAGGCCGGACGCCTTTCGCAAGAAACCCCTCGATTCAAGTCGGGGACGGATTGCGTCAACAGCCGGTTTAGACGATTTGGTGGCCCGGCCGAGGAGCCGGCGCGGGCTTAAGTGAAGCGGTCGCTAATATGCCCGACGAAGTTCGACGGACCATAGCCGCGGACGCCGCGAGGAGGCAAAGAAGGGGATGATGAGAGAAAATCCTCAGGAGTACTGGCGACATGAGAATCAATTGGCCTACCGGCAGGCGCTGGAAAAGTCGCTCGCCGCGCCAGTGATGCCAGCACCATCCGCGCCAACGGCGGCCAACGAGGTGCGCGCCCGCCGTGGTGGGAACAGAGGCGCCGGCCGCGGCTCCCGCTGCGGCCCTGCCGGTATCCGCGCCAGCCGCCCGGGCGACGGGCCAGGCGGCCTGGGGCGGGTCTGTCGGGAACTGCGGCGCCGGCGGGCCCGCCCAGCGCCAGGTCCGGCCGCTCCAGTGGCAGCGCCGGGCTCGGCGACCGAGCCCGCGCGCGTGATTGAAAGCAAATTACAAATTCTGGTATGCGGCGAAGGGCCGCTCGTGACACGCGATGAAGCGCAATCCTGCCCGTCACGGGCGCTTGCGACCAAGCCTGGATCGCGATTAGCTTCAGAACGAAAAGGGCCGCGGTCAAGGCTATTCACAACGAGTTCAATGAGGTTTTTCCGATCGGCAGCATCCAGAGTGTAAAGCGTAGCGAGCCGAAATCATGAGAGTACGCCTCGTCTTCACCGCCCTCATCGCGACGGCGTCGACCGCACATGGGGAATGCCTTCCCACCGCTGAAGCTGTGTGGGCTGCGCATCCCGGATCGCACGCGATGTGGCGGCTGCGGCTACCAGGGCACATCGGCGAGAAGTGCTGGTACGCAGCAAGCAAAAGCAAGGCGATGCAGACTGACGCGCCAAGAGACGCAGGCGATGAGATCGCACCTGTGAGTGCGATCGCCGTTCCTCGCCCGCGTCCCCGTTCTCAAAATGGCCGACCGATAGCGAGCGCGAGCCGTTGCCCGCTTTCGCGAAACCCGCTTCGGCGGGCGAAGCAAGGTCGATCCTGATATGGGGCGCACCGATGCGGATCGACCCCACCTGGGAGGAATTGTTCGCTGGGCGGGAGCGTCGCGCCGAGTGACCGCCGGCCCAACACTGCGGGCAAAATTTGCCGACAGTGTCAGCCCGGCACATCGCCTGACGCAATCACCAACAGCAGGAAGCCGGGGGAGCGACCCCCGGCCCCTCGGCCTGACAATGGGCGGACGACTTGATCGCACATCTGGGGAGCGACCCCGTGCATCAAGGATCGCGATCCTGCACAAGGTCAGACCAACCGCTTGGCGGTACGTGTCGCTTTTACGCTGAAAGCGCCTGAACTCAGGGCCCGGCGTGTCCATCGAATTAGTCGTCGGCCCCAGCGCAATGGCGGGGCCAATGACGACTGAGCGCCATTGCCGCCGGAGCGCGGATGAGAGCTTCCGTCCCGGTCGCAAAGCACCGCACGGCACCCGGCAGCGGTCAAGGTCGTTCGGCCAAACCCTCAACAGGGCTCGTTTCAGGCACGGCCTCGCCGTCGTAAGCCGCCTTTCGTCGGTAAAGCCCGCGCAGGCTACCGGAGTCCCATACTATATCGGCGATGCGCCACTCCTTGCCTGAGCGAAGCAACTGCAGAACGACCCTTTCGGGTTTGCCGAAATTGATGAATGTTACGGTCCCGGCCGTCTTGAACCCAGCAGTATCCTTCACATCAACGGAAAGATCTGAAACGTCCCACTCCAGGCGGCCTATGAACGGATCGGTGCCGAGCGCTGGCGACTCGCCCTGCTTGGTTGCCGCGGCGCGATCCTCCAAAATGAGTGAAGCGAGAGCAAACGTGAAGTAACTGCGCACGGATTGGGCGTCGGTCAGGGGTACCCCCGCGGCAGCGGCAGACGATTTGCCGAGATAGCGCTGATAGATCGAGCCAAGGAATTTTTTAGCGGCATCTTCCCCGGCGCGCTGCTCACTCCCGGCGAACGCCGGAGCGACTGGAAACGCGAGTACAACGACAAATCCTAACGCGAGGCTGCGACGGGAAAACGTCGGCCCAATATCCATCTTCATTGAACTTCCCGTTAAATCGGCCGACATCACTCTGCCGGATCCTCGACATAATAAACGTGTCGCCGAAGTCCAGGTTTCGATCGGACTGATCACCTCATGTTGATATGGGCAAAAAGACCGCAGCCGCGCTCAGTCGGAGAATTGGTCGTCGCCGGCAACTTGGCCGTTTCTGCAGTTTGCGCGGCCGCCGCTGATGCCTACAGGCACTGGAGAACCGATGGCTCATCGGCCCAGCAACCTCACCGCTTGGGCGAGATCTTTGCCGCGAACGTCTGGGTCACGATCTTTCCGTTCTGCACGATGAAGGTATCAGTGCCGAGCTCGAAACGGTTATCCGCCGTCTCGGCCCTCCACACGATGTAGGCCGTGTCGCCATCGACCTCCTGCCGGAGCATCTCGAAGGATGTCCCCGGCTTGGCGAACTCCTCGAACAACTTCACAAAGAAGCTTCGAATTGCCTCGGGGCCACGCAATAGCCTCTCCGAGGTGAAGAACTTCGACTCGGCGGTGTAGTCCGCGACGTTATTGATACGAGTAAAATCACCCAGGGCTCGGTGTTTTTTGTGGACGGTTCTTTGGATCTTCCCGTGTCACCCCCCACCCAACCTCCATCGGCTACGGGTCTGCAGTCAATTGCGGCATTCTACGATGCCGTTCCGAACAGTGTCCGGAAGGTGAAGGGAACGCTGATCGGGCCAACGCACAACGACATCAGTGGGCAGCCGGGTTGTGACACTGCTGCCGCCGCGCCGTGCTTCAATGGCGTCTACGGATATCTCGGGTACCCGACAGCCTGGATGATGGATCAACTCCAGGGAGATAGCTTTGCGCATGGTGCTTTTG
>Ga0209648_10004737_pt1 | contig 11591 bp, 9 predicted proteins | sample GraSoi2013_115cm_FD_185830 | JGI IMG/M metagenome (GOLD analysis project Ga0209648, IMG submission 185830) | Grasslands soil microbial communities from the Angelo Coastal Reserve, California, USA - Sample 9_17_2013_115cm (SPAdes) (version 2) | ecosystem: Environmental > Terrestrial > Soil >...
TGCCGAGTTTTGTTTCTACTGGCTATGGAATTTGCCTTTCCATCTCACCTTTGACGCCAGGCGGAAAGCTCTCTCGTTCAAAAACTTGCTGCCGGATGTCCCGGCTGGTTCCGAGTTGGAAAGGGGATTGAAGGCCCTCATAAAATCGCGTTCGTCATCATCCAGGGACCAGCCCGAACATCGGCGCCTTGACCCCAGGCGGGTGTCGATTCACTATTCCAATCGCCGTGGACAAGTCAGCCTTGTTTTCCGGGTGAGCAACGGCGAGTATCAGCATGCGGTTACGAAGGCACTGAATCTGGTAAATGAAATCTTTGTCGGCTTCCTGAACGCGCAGTTCCCGGAATATACGGCGCAGCATTTTCGACGGCAGGAAGACTAAGAGCCTGCGCTGAGTGCGTGAGTACGACCAAGGAAGTGTAAAATGCCACGCATGCGTTTGCCGAAACATCTTCCGGGTCTTTCGAGTCTCCTGCTGTGTGTGATGGTTACCGCTCCAGCACAAGAAAAGCCGCCTGAGCCTGCCGCCCAGCCTCTCGCTCATTTCCACCATTTGCATCTCAATACAACCGATCCCGCGGCGGCGGTCGGCTTCTATACTTCGAAACTCGAATCTGAGAAGCGTAAATTCGCCGGCACCATGGATGCTGTGTGGTCGCACAACTCCTGGTTGCTTTTCACCAAGGTCACTGCGGCTCCCGCCTCGGAGATCACCTCCGGTATCTGGCACATGGGCTGGGGCGGCGGCGAAAACCTGAAAGAAACCTACCAGAAACAGCTGGCGAGCGGCACGAAGTTCCAGACACCGATCACCGATATCAGCGATCAGTGCGACGGCAAGGGAGGCAATGGCCGCTTCTTTTTTTCTTACATCGATGGCCCCGATCATGCGCTGATCGAGCTGAACACGACGGCGGCAAACGTCACATATTTCGACCATGTTCATCTGCTGAGCGAAGATCCAATCGCCGCCGCCGAGTGGTATGTGAAAGAGTTTGGACTCCGGCGCCGCAGCCCCGATCCTCCCTCGCGGGAGCCGCGTTTCCGCTGCGGCCGCCAGACTGGACCGTCGGTGGCTCTGATCATGGACAATGTGAGTGTCATCATTTATCCCGTAGGCAATGCGAAGGCCGCTTTCCCGGATGCCTGGAAAGATCGCGCAGGTCTGGAATCGAGCAGGGGCCACACCATCGATCATCTGGGTTTCAGCGTCGACAATCTTGAGCGGACATTGGAACGGTTGAAGAGCGATGGCGTGACAGTAACGGACGAGCCGCGGTCGCTGTTTGGCGGCAAGCTGAAGTTCGCCTTCATCGAAGGGCCGGATCATGTCCGCATTGAAGTCCTGGAAGATCACACGGGGAAGGAATAAAGGCGGACAACGTTTGCGAACGAGTCGCGCAAGCAGGCTGCGTCCTTGTAATCGGATTCAAAGGAAGCGCAGTTCCGTACTGAAACTTTGAGACTAGCTCTGATTAAGGCAAACTGAACGTACTCGTCTGGTAGTGAAACGTCTGTAATTTTTGGCGGCGACCGTGGTATATTGGACCTCCAAAAGCTGCGGCGGCCTTACCGAGACCAGCTGATCATAACGCCGTTGAACGGTTAGCCCACACGGCGGAAAGAGTTATGATGCGGATATCTCTAGTTGTTCTGCTGATGAGCGTAGCAGCTGCGGCTGCCGATCTCGCACCCGCGCCCGTCACCTTTAATAAAGATGTTCTTCCCATTCTGCAGAACAACTGCCAGGTTTGCCACCGGCCGAACCAGATTGCTCCCATGTCGTTCCTCACTTATCAGGATGTGCGGCCGTGGGCGCAGGCGATGAAGACTGCGGTTATGACCAAGCAGATGCCACCGTGGTTCGCTGACGCTAAGTACGGACATTTTTCCAACGAGCGCAAATTGTCTGAAGCCGATATTAAGACGATAGCTCGCTGGGTGGATACCGGGGCCGCCGAGGGCGATGCAAAAGACAAGCCGGCTCCACGGGAATTCGCGGCGGAGGGCTGGACGATCAAACCCGATCTGGTATTCGCGATGCCCAAGCCATACAGCGTTCCTCCCGATGGGGTCATTGAATACACATACCTCGTGCTCCCCACCGGCTTCACCAAGGACACCTGGGTTACCGCTGCAGAAATCCTTCCCGGGAACCGGCAGGTCACGCACCACGTGATCGCTTTCGTCCGGCCGCCCGGATCCCAGTGGTTGAAAGACGCCAAGCCCGGTGAGCCCTTTGTCCCAGTCCTCCACAAACGGGACAGCAATGGCGCGGCGACCGGTACCGATCCGCGAAGCCCGGAACCGCAAGGTCGCGCGCAAAACCAGCAGGCAGCCGCCGCGAATGAGTTTCTGGTGGCTTACGTGCCGGGCATACAGCCACAGACTTTCAATCTCACCGGCAACTCCGCCAAGCTTATCCCGGCAGGAGCGGACATCGTGTTTCAGATGCACTACACGCCGAACGGAAAGCCGGCGACAGACATAACAAAAGTTGGTCTGATGCTGGCAAAGGAGCCGCCGAAATCCCGCTATTTTACCATCGGCGCCACTACCTTCCAGTTCGCGATTCCCGCCAATGATCCCAATTACGAAGTTCATTCCCAGGTCACCTTTGAACAGGATGCAAAGCTGGTCTGGTTGCAGCCGCACATGCATCTGCGCGGTAAAGATTTTGAGTACCGCCTAGTCTATCCAAGCGGTGAAAGCGAGACCGCGCTCAAGGTGCCGAACTACAGCTTTAGCTGGCAACTCGGATATGACGAAGCTAGTCCCGTCGCATTACCCAAGGGAACGCGCATGGAGTGCACGGCGCATTTCGACAATTCCGTCAACAATCCCGCAAACCCGAATCCCAACGTGGTCGTGAAGTGGGGCGATCAAAGCTGGGAAGAAATGATGATTGGATGGTTTGGGGTAGTGGTTGACGTAAACGCCGATCCCGCCAAGGTCGTAAAACGGGAATGGCGACAACCTGCCCCGGCGGCCGATTAGAGCTTTTTTAGCCGGCACTTCCCTCGCTGTCAGACGCATGAACGACCTACGATAATGCGGCTTATCGTGGGCTATTTCTTGAGAGCGCCTTAAACACCACTTTGTCTGCACCACCGAGAGCTGCTGGCTGACACTTCCTACAAGCCGACTTCTCGGGCGTCTCGGCGCCCGTGCAATTCGATTCTGAGCACGCGTTGTCAGAGTGATCGCTGACGCCTCAGCGCTGAGGTCATCGCGGGAGTGCTAGATTCCAGAATCGTCCCGCCCTTCAGTCACACAGCGGTATTCCGTCAAATGTCCGAGTGCTCGTACAGGGCAACCGGTGCCGGTGGGCGAGGACACGCACGAGCGACACCAATCGTCATGTATAGATATTCTCAGAGCTGAGGTAACATGGCCGACGATGAAAATTCATCTCGTGAATCCGAGTGACACAGCCTTCGGAACGGCCGTGATCACCCCTCGGTGGTTGTACGTGCTCGCGGCGGCAACGCCCGCCGAGTTTGGTGACCCCTTGATTTGGGACGAGACATTGGATCCCTTGGACGCGGTGAAAATCCAACCGGGTGACGTCGTCGGCATCGGCATTCACACCGGCAATGCACTTCGCGGCTACGCTGTGGGTCGCCTAGCGAAATACCGCGGAGCTATAGTAATTTTCGGCGGCATTCATGCGACGCTCTACCCAGAGGAGGCCTTAACTCTGGGGCAAGCCGATTCCGTGGTGAAAGGCGATGGCGATGTGGAGTGGGGCGTCGCGTTGGCGGATTGCCGCGAGGGCTCGTTGCGCCAGATTTATGACGGCGGCAGAGTGGATGCCGCGTCCTTCAAGCCCGCCCGCTGGGATCTGCTGCCCAAGGACCGTTACATGTGGGCCTCGGTTCAGACAGTCCGCGGATGCCCGAAGCACTGCTCCTTCTGCTCGGTGTGGCGCACGGATGGGCAACGGCCACGGCAGCGCAATTCCGACGTCGTGGTGGAAGAGGTTGTCGCACTTCGCCGCCTCGGATTCCGCTTCATCGCTCTCGCCGACGATAATTTCTATCCCGTGACCCTGACGGACATGAAACTTGCCCAGCGGCAGGGCAATCATGCCAGGCTTGCGGAGTTGCGCGCGATCCGCGAAGAACGATTCGAGCTGATGGCGCGCCTCGCCGAACTGCCGCGCGACTTGACCTTTTTCACGCAGATCACCATGGAGTCCGCGGAGGATCCTGAGTTTCTCGATGCGATGCAGGCGGCCCGAATTCGAGGCGCCCTGGTGGGCGTGGAAGCCGTGAGTGCGGAAGGGCTCAAAGCCGTTTTCAAGGACTTTAACTGCTCCGGCGATAAACTGATCGAGCGGCTCCAACAATTTCGCGAGCATGGCGTACACGTGCTGGGCTCCTTCATTTTTGGACTGACGACCGATCGCGCCGATACCTTCGACGCGACGTTGAACCTGGCCCATAAAGCCGGTTTGACCTTCGCGCAGTTCGTGATGCTGACGCCGTTTGCGGGAACCGTGGACTTCGAGCGCTGGGAGAGGGCGTTCGGAACAGACGTTCCGAAAGTGAGTGACACGCCGATCACCCGGTACTGGCTCATACCGGCTGAGCAGCGGCCGAAGATGTTCATGCCTCATCCGACCATGAGCTCGGAAGAGTTGCGGATCCGCACACAACGCGTCTGGGATCGCTTCTACAGCCTTGGCGCGGTCTGGAAAAGATCGACTTGTACCCCCAACCTGCGGGCGCGGCTGGCATTCGTCTTCATTTCCAAGCTCTACCGGCAAATGTATGCGAGTACCGGAATCGCGACGGATAGCGCGCGCCGCAAGCGCGCGACCAAATGGGCCCGCTGGCTCGGGGTTCCTTGCCGGAAGCTGTTTCAGGGTGCGCCAATGCCGGAGCTGCAGGTTCCACCGCGACACCTCGAGGCGATGGCTGCTTCGGCAGTGCAGCCCGGTTGGTTTCCGGTGATCCGTTAGCTGCCTTTGCAGCGTTTATCAGCTTTTCGTCTTCGTGCTGCCTTCGCAACGGTCATCGCTGCCGGTGGCAATCTTGCAGCCTGACGTGTGTCGCGCAAGTTTTTCCGGCATAACATCGAAATGACGTCACCGTCCCGGAAACGCGCATCCAGGACGTTTGCCCAAATGTCCCCGAAGCCGACTTCGGGCCCGGAATAATTTCCGGTTCGCTCGTGACTCAGCCGAGTAGCGAGTGGCGACGCATTTTCACAGAGCTGTTTAGAGTGATCGGTGTGAGGAGGCTTTGCTTCCGGCACTCCACCGGATCACTTGCTTGCCGGGACGCGGCGGCGGAGTTCGTCGAACCAGTTTTCGACCACCTGCAGTTGGGCGACGTTCGGCTGGCTCTCCGGCTTGATCATCAGAAATCGCTTCCCGTCGGGGGAAACGTCATATCCTAGTCCAGGTTGCATCCCGACCGGTCCGCCAAGGTACTGGCCCTCAAACAGCGCTTTAGGAGTTCCGGCGCGAAAACCCTCTTTGGTTTCGATGTCCACCGCCATCATCTTCTGACCGTTGCGATAGAAGAGCTCGCGCCCATTTCGCGCCCAGCGCGGCGAAGTTCCCCCATCGGTCGAGATCAGCCACTTCCCAACCAAGCGTGGGAACGGCTGTACAAACACCTGTCCGGCCGATTGATACGCAAGCCAGCGCCCGTCGGGAGACACTTGTGGGTTGAGGCCGGTCTTTAACACGCACTGGGGCGTGCGTGCCGAATCGGCGGGCGCTCGCTGGATGGGAAGCACACAAATCCCCATTTGCTCCCGTGTTATCCCATAGAACAGGAGCGCGCGGCCATCAGGCAACCAGGAGCTGGACGTCACCGGCCCGCCGGTGGCAAGAAGCTGCTCGGGAGGCCCGCTGCCGTCCGCCGGGGCCCAGAAGATTCCATTCTCTCCCGACTCAGTACGATTTCGAAACGCCACCCGTTTGCCGTCCGGCGTCCACGCCGCGGCATTGTTAAGATATCCGTAGGTCAGCTTAGTCAGCGTGCGGCGCGCAAGATCGTAAATCCAGATGTCCCAGTTGTCCGCCGATCCGCCTTCAATAGTCATCGCTACCCGCTGGCCGTCCGGTGAAATACTGGGATTGAAATACGCTCGCGGAGGCGCTCCAAGCGCCTCGGCCTTTCCCGTGCGATCCACCCACACCATAGTCGTTTTCTGCCCGACAGCGCTTCCCGGCACGTACACCAGGTCACCTGATTCGGAAAAAGAATAATCGGCGAACCCCATGAACGAATTCCACGAAACATCTTCGAGCACCGGCGACGGTGTGCCTTTCAGTTGCAGCCGTTCCGGATCGAAGGGTACGGCAAACAGCGATCTCCCTCGCGCATAGATCAGGTGCCCGGTTGGGGCATAGCGCGGATTCGAGCCGCCTTCGAGAAGCACGCGCTGCTCGCCTGTGCGCAAGTTCAAAACCGCGATCCGCGCATCGTCCCAGGATTTCGCGGTCTTAATGCTGAACAATACCGCTTTGCCGCCGGGCAGAAAGTGAGGCGAGCTGTGGGCGGTTTCGCCTTTTTGTGGGTCGGGGGTGGTGAGCACTTGCGGCTTGCCTCCCGCCGCCGGAACGCGCAAGAGTCCATGTTCCCCTGGCCCCGCTCCCGTTGCCAATCCCGTTGCAAAAATGATGGTGTCATCCGGCCCCCAAGTGCCACTCGGGTGCGAGCTAGGAAGCGCTTGCCAATCACAGATTGTGATGGAAGCGCCACCGGCGGTAGGAGCCTTCTTTAACTTGCCGTTTGCGTGATAAGCGATCCACTTGCCATCCGGCGAGAAGAAGAGTGAAGGAGAACTGACTTGATCATCGCCTGAAACCGACTTGGCCTCGAGCTGATCCATGGCCCGCACCAGAATCTGCCCGCCGCCGATGTAGGCGAGATGGGAACCGTCAGGCGAAAACGTCACACCTTGAACCCTGTCGCTCTGCGGGAGAACAGTCGACCAGCGCGTTACAGGACGCAGTGCAGGTCCGGCAGTCCGCATCCATCCCCACAGCGCGATTACGGCCACGCCTAGCAGCGCCAGAGTCAACATCCACAGCAGCTTTGATCCCCTGATCTGTGTCCATGTCCCCCATGAAGCTTCTTGTCGCCCGGCGGGCTCGGCTTTTCCGATCCATTTCAGCTCCAGCGCCAGGTCACGTGCGGTCTGCCAGCGCTCTTCGGGATCTTTCGCCAGACAGCAGCGGATCGCGTGATCCAGGGCCGGGGGCGTCATCGGCTTGATGGTGGTGATTGGCTCCGGCTCTTTTTCCAAAATCGCCGAAGCCACACTCAGTTGGCTTTTCCCCTGGAAGGCGCGCTGCCCCGTCAGCATTTCGTACAGCACTGCGCCCAGCGCAAAGATGTCGCTGCGACCGTCCAGCTCCTTGCCCTCGATCTGTTCCGGCGACATGTACTGAAACGTCCCAACGATAGCGCCCTCTTGCGTTACCGGCGAGCTCCGGGTCGCACCCGTGACTGCTGCGGCGCTCGCCAACGCTGCCGCGGGTTTGGCCAGGCCAAAATCCAGCAGCTTCGCGCCGGTGGGCGTCAGCATGATGTTCGCCGGCTTCAGATCGCGATGCACCACGCCGCTGCGATGCGCTCGATCCAGCGCACTGGCAACCTCTGCCCCGATCTTCACAACCTGCTCGAGCGGCAGCGGCCCCTTCTCCAGGCGCTTCTCCAGCGTCTCGCCTTCCACGCACTCCATCACCAGATAGTCGATGCCGTCCTGGTGCCCGATATCGTGGACGACGCAAATGTGAGGATGATTCAGACTGGAGATGATCTTGGCTTCGCGCTCGAAGCGCTGTTTGCGGACCGGGTCGGAAGAGAGGTGCCCAGGAAGAATCTTGATGGCGACGGTGCGCTCCAGGCGCGTATCGTGCGCCCGATACACCTCACCCATACCTCCTGCGCCAAGGGGAGATTGGATTTCATAGGGCCCGAGTTTTGTGCCTGTCGCGAGGCCCATCGATGCGCAAGATTATAGCCCCATCCGATTGCTACCCAAGCAGTCAAAAGCATTGCCTTGGTAGTGGTTCAGTTCCATTGAAGATAGTGGAGCGCAGGCGCCGGTCCTGGGGGTAGGGCAAGAAATCGCGAAACTGGTGGCGCTTGAGAGTCTTGACGAAAAAGAACCGCAGGGCCGCTACCCAGTTGACCACGGTGCCGACCGTGAGCTTGCGTTCTTGCAGCAGATAGGCTTGGTCGCTCCGCAGTTCGTTCGGGCCAAGCTTGTCGGGAGACTTGGCAAAATACTTGGCGAAGTCGGCCACCACTCGCAGGTAATTGCGAGTCGTGATTGCAGAGTAGTTGCGACGCTGGAGCTTCCTCCAGCATCATTTTGCGTAAACGGGTCACAGGAATCTCCTTTCTCTGTGACCCACACTGTGTCAGCTATCCAAACTCTTTGGGTTCACCACGCGTAGCGTCCGCCGCGCCAGCGGCTTAGTCCTTGTCGGCCAACCGGAAGTTGGCCATAAACGGGCTTCAGGGAGATTGGGCGCGAGCGGCGTTCAGCAGCGCCACGTTTCTCACCAGCGGACTTTTAAGGAGTAACGTCGAGAACCCGCAGCAACCATTTGAGAATGAACCAGTTCAGCCACTATGGGTCGTAGTGGACACGGCTCTGCCACTGTGCACTCTTGCACAGATCAGCTTCGGTCAGTCTGTCATGATACGGAGTGAGATCTAGCTAGCAATGAAGACTCAGATCGGCGTCGTGCTCGCAATGGTAGTCGTGTCTTTCGGCAAGGTGGACGCGAAAACCTCCACGCTGAGTGGCTGGGTCAGCGACGAGAGCTGCGGACGGGCTCACATCAAGCCGGGGAAAGAATCTTGTGTCGCAAAGTGCCTCCGCGGCGGCGCCAGCGTCGGTCACCCCGAATGGCTGCCACAGCGCATGGTCTTGGTGAGTGATGACGGTAAGACAACATGGATCGTGGAGAATCCAGACACCCTCATCAACCAAGCAGGGCAGCACGTTCTTGTCGACGCGAGAGTTGGCAAGCACGCTAACAGCGTTCGCATCCTGCGACTTCGATCCAAGTGACCGTCGCCCGACCAGTGATACAACCCGAGGCGGTGTCAAAGTGTCAAGATCTGACCGATTGCCTGGTTTCTCTGTGGGATAGGATTCAACATGCGATCGACAGATCAGGTGTTGCAAAACCTTCGCGCGGTGCCTGCAGTTCCCGGAAACGAGCGAGAGTTCTTCGTGGGGACATCCGAACTTTCGGGCCGGAAAGCGGACGTTTACCACGTTCGAGATTGTCAGCGGACGGTCTTCGATTGCGTTTCGGATGGACCACACCGGCGTCGACCGGCTGCTTCGTCGCAAACAGTTCTTCACCACACCATATGGCCGTGGTCAGTGGGTGAGTATGTGGGCCGGCACCTCGCTAGACTGGGACTTCATCACTGATCTTCTTCGGCACAGCTACTGCCTGGTCGCGCTCAAACGTATGATCTCTGCGCTCGAGAAGAGTCCGTCCAAGCCTTGACCGCGAGTGTGATCCACTTGTCGACCAACTGGGAGTTGATCTCGAGACACTCCTTGGAAAGTCGGCTTGCCGACAATGCGCCAGTCCGCCGGCCACGATAGATCCCGAGCAAGTAATCCGTGTCCCCTTGAGCACACCGTCTCGCGGCCCTGAGACGGTCTTCGAGAACCACAACAGGACTTCTGGCCCAGAATAACTTCCGTGTTGCCCGTCATCCGGATAGAAGCCAGTTAATTGACTGCCTACCTCTTCCCATAGAAGCGATGTTGAACAAGCTGCCTTAGGAGACGCACCGTAGTAACTTTTTCTGCGGTTCGCTGCACGAGTAGACGTAACTAGAGATTGACTAGGCAGAGATTCGCAATTCAGATGCAACCTGGTTGCCAGCACTCGGAACCTTCAGTTCCGGCATTGGATTGGCTGCGAACAAGTGCCGGCATGGCTTTGCCAGCCATTTCGCGACGGTGGTGGCGCGGCCTCTACGAGCGCTGTCGGTCGCGATGCCAGTATTGGCATACATTTGCCGGTAGAGCTTCGAAATGAAGAGAAGTATCAGCCGGGACTTGAATGACGAAGCGCAGGCGGACCGTTCCCAAATTGCTCCGAAGCTGTAAAAACGGCTCCAGACACTCAGGGTTCGTTTTCGCATTTCGTCTGAACTCATCGTGGGATGCGGCATGAACATCTTCGGCCGGATTTCCGGGGGAATGAGCCAGTAGCGCGTCAGAGGGAATCCCGCAATCTTGCGTACGCGTTCACCTTGCGCTTTCTCCCAGCGCTCGAAATCTGCGCTTCCGGGAAATGGCGTAAGCATCACGAACTGAGCGAACGCCAAACCCGATCTTTGCGCGAGCCGGAGCGTGGCATCGAAGGTGTCTTCCCGGTCCGTCGGCAGCCCGAAAATGAAAGAGCCCAGGACGTACACTCCGTGCTCGCGAAACTTCTGCAGTTGTTGGACAAGATCTTCGCCTGAGCGGTTGAAGTCTTTGTAAACCGACTTCAATCCTTCGGCGGTAACCGCCTCGACTCCTACCAATGCACCTTTGATATTGGCTTTACGCATTGCCGCAAGGAATTGAGGATCCTCGGCCGCTTCCATGGTGATCTGGGTAAAGAAGTTGAGGTCTGCGGGCAAATCGGCCAGCCGGGCCATAAGCTCGAATCTCTCGTTGCGCAAAGCGGTTAATTGCACCAGCCTTTGCTGATTGCCTTGTCCCTCGGCAAGTTTCAAATCGGTAAACGAGACAGGATAGAAGTTGTCATCGGCCAAGGCGATAAACCGGAATCCTTTACGTCGCAACTGCACGATCTCATCAATCACCGCGTCGGTCGAACGCTGCCGCGGTCGTTGGCCATCAGTCCTCCATACCGAACAGAACGAACAGTGCTTTGGGCAGCCCCGAACCGTCTGTACCGAGGCCCACATGTAACGATTTGCAGGCAGCAGATCCCAGCGTGCCGCTTTGAATTGATTGGGCTCAATGCGTCCGCCTTCATACGTTCTCTTTAAGTCGCCGTTCACACAATCGGTTAGCGCTTTTCCCCAGGCTAGATCGCCATCGCCACGCACAACTGCATGCGCCCCTCCGTGCTCGAATGCTTCCTCAGGATAGAGGCTTGCGTGAACACCTCCAAAAATGACCCAGGCCCCGCGTTCGCGCACCATGCGCCCAATGCTGTAGCCGCGCAGGGCATTCCCAGTGTGGATTCCGATACCCACGATGTCTCCCGGGTCTACGCGGCTGACATCCAGCGGTTCCAACGTTTCATCGCACAATTCGGGATCCCCGAATGCAGTTGGAGTTGCAGCGGCAAGCACAAATAACCATCGCGGAGTGATGACGGCTACGCCAAATGAAGAATCGCTGGGATTTACAAGGTGCACTTTAACGGGGAGAGCACCTTCCACAGTCTCGGCTGCCATAAATAGGTTAGATGCTGTCTTGTCCTCCTGAGTGTGCTCAGGTCTTTTTTTGCCCTTTTGCATTCCCACACTTTTTATCGAGTTTCGCCAGCAAATTACCTCTGGCTGAGCCAGCCCGGAGTCACAAATGGTCGGTTACGGCTGATACTGTGGTCGGTTTTTACG
>Ga0209648_10004738_pt1 | contig 11589 bp, 8 predicted proteins | sample GraSoi2013_115cm_FD_185830 | JGI IMG/M metagenome (GOLD analysis project Ga0209648, IMG submission 185830) | Grasslands soil microbial communities from the Angelo Coastal Reserve, California, USA - Sample 9_17_2013_115cm (SPAdes) (version 2) | ecosystem: Environmental > Terrestrial > Soil >...
TCTGCTTAGCCGCTTTGCATGCTACCTCATTGCTCAGAACGGCGATCCTCGCAAACCAGAAATAGCTGCAGCGCAGGTCTACTTTGCAGTATCGACCCGTGCCCATGAAATACATCAACTCAGAGAAGAGCAAAAGGCACGTTTAGAGAAGCGCCTTGAAGTCTCTGAAAGCTTCAAAGCCCTTGATAGGGCTGCTCAGAACGCGGGTGTCCAATCCGAATCCTTTGGTATTTTCATTGATGCTGGATACGTCGGCCTTCATCGACACTCTCTTCAGGAGCTAAAGGAGCTTAAAGGTGTTCCTGAAAATGAGGAATATCTAGACCGTATTAGCCGCAAAGAACTATCAGCAATCGATTTCAAAAATGAGCTAACAATAGGAAAACTTGAGGATGATCATATTCAAGAGGAAGAAAAGGCTATTAATGCTCATTACTATATGTGTGATGTTGTTCGCGAGGCTATCAAGAAAGCTCAACAACCGCTTCCTGAGATGCTGCCAACAGAACCTTCTATCCGTAAGCTCGTTGAGGAGCATCGGCGCAAACAAAAGCGGACACTCAAAGCTAAAGAGGAACAGCAAGATCAACCTTCGCTTTTCAATGAAAGTGCAGAAAAGCAGGATATCTAAGTAGTTATGTATAATTGGTTTCTTAGTTACAAAAAGTGCTTGATTGAGGAATAATCGGCTATGTCGACAAGTAATCCAGTCTTTGGTTCTCTCTTAGCAGAGGGGAAGACGAAACAGATATATGCCTGTCCCGACGACGATAGTCTGGCCTATATTGTCAGTAAAGACCAGATCACAGCGGGGGACGGTGCCCGGCGTAACGAAATCAGCGGGAAGTCGCGCTGGAGTACCATTACAACTGCAAACGTTTTTCGCTTGCTGAACGAGGCAAACATTGCCACGCATTTCATCAAACAGATTAACGATATAGTCCTGTTGGTGCGGCGCTGCGAGATGCTACCCATTGAACACGTCCAGCGGCGTATAGCTACAGGATCGTATCTGAAGCGGCACCCGGAGACCAGCGAAGGGACACGCTTTGATCCAGTCTTGATCGAGACCTTTTTGAAGGACGATACACGACACGATCCACAGATCTGGCCACAGGATATCGTTCGCTTAGGTTTAGCAACCCCCAAAGGGGGCACGACAGAACAAGAGGTCGAGTGGATGGCGAATGAAGGGCGTCGTGTCTTTGAGACGCTCGAAAGTGCCTGGGCGAGCTTGGGTGTGACTCTAGTCGATCTCAAAATCGAGTTTGGGCGTGACACCCAGAACCATTTGATGGTTGCCGACGTGATCGATAATGATAGCTGGCGACTGTGGCCTGGGGGCGACAAAACTCGCATGCTGGATAAACAAGTTTATCGAAACTTGCAACATGTCACTTCGGAGACTCTGCAGGATATTGCAGATCGCTATGCTCTAGTAGCAGATCTTACTTCGCAATTACAGTATTGTAAAGGTGAATCGTAAAAGAGGAAACAACACCTAAAGGTGACACGATAAATCGCTCGCAATTCATACCCAAAGGGCACACGGTTGCCAATTGGTAGGGACCTGATTTACCCGTACACCCTTTGGGTGTCACGTCCGACATACACAAACCATTGTAATTCTAAAGAGGAGCCGAGCATGGAGCGACTACGCGACGCATGTGGAATAATGGGCATCTATATGCCTAAAGAGCAAGAGAATCTTGACGTGCGGCGCTATATCACCCTGGCCCTCACTGCCTTACAACATCGAGGGCAGGAAAGCGCAGGGATGGCCGTATATGATAGCGATGGACAGATTGTCCACCGCGCTGGTATGGGCAAGGTGCGCCAGGTTTTTCAAGATTCCGGTACCAGTCTCCCAGTCACGAGATGTGGTATTGGGCACGTGCGCTACTCCACAACTGGTTCTAGTTGCGTCGAGAATGCTGGTCCCTTTGTCGTGGGGCCTCGCACTGGCCAGTATGATACCATTGCTCTGGCCCACAATGGCAATATTGTCAACGGTGAGTCACTGCGCAAACTCTTCCTGCCGGAAATGTTCAGTTCTACTACTGAGAGCGAGGTCATTGCTCTACTCCTCCTACACGCGGGAGGTCACACGCTGCGAGAGTGTATGGTTGCCACTTTCCCGCTCCTGCGAGGATCGTACAGTCTTGTTATGCTGGCTGAGGGCAAGCTTTACGCCATGCGTGATCCATGGGGAATACGTCCTCTCTGCATTGGCCGTATTGGTAATACCTGGATTGTAGCCTCTGAGTCATGCGCATTGGATCGTATGGGAGCAACATACGTACGCGAGGTTGAGCCAGGTGAATTTATCACTATCGATGAGAACGGCTTACATGCAGAGATCTTGGGCAAGTCCCCGCGCCACGCACTCTGTGTCTTCGAGCACATTTACTTTTCCGACGCTACGAGCCTCTTGAATAATGTGTATATTTATAATGTTCGTGAGGCTTTGGGGCGTGAGCTGGCTAGAGAACATCCCGTTGAAGCAGATCTGGTCGTTCCTGTTCCCGATTCATCTATCCCGGCAGCGTTAGGCTATGCTGCCGAAGCAGGTATCCCTTACGGACAGGCGATTATCAAAAACCGCTATAGTGACCGTTCTTTTATCAAGCCTGACCAGCGCTTACGCCAGTTAGAAATTGACCTGAAGTTCAACCTTGTTCAGCCCAAGATCCAGGGAGCCCGGCTGATTATCGTTGACGACTCGATTGTGCGTGGTAATACTATGAAACGTCTAGTGTCAGCACTGCGCAATCGTGGTGTTAAGGAAATTCACCTGCGCTCCAGTGCGCCACCGCTGCGTCATCCCTGCTATTTTGGCATTGATATCCCGCAGGAGTCCGAACTGATTGCCGCTGGTCGCACTATTCAGGAAGTTGCAGAGTATATCGGTGTAGATAGCCTGGGGTACCTCAGTCTGACAGGCCTGGGACGTGCGATACATTTGAATGCTCTTGCGGCCACTATCGATCCAGAAGACGCGATGAGTCGGGAGGACGCGACACCCGAAGGGTGCACGGTAAATCAGGTTCCTACCGATGGAGATAAATCGCGCAATGGATTGGGTCCAATTCACCGTGTCGCCTTTGGGGATTGCGCCCGTGACGATGAGCAACAGCTCAAATATCTACATGAGCAATTCTGCTATGGTTGCATGCACAAGGAAGGTTGGCCTTTTGATCCTATCGCTGAGGCCGAACACGGAGCGCAGCATGCTATCTTTTTCCCACGCGATACCGTAGGGAAGAGGAGAATGTGATTATAGGAGGGCTATCGTGCGAGTATTCGTTATTGGTTCTGGGGCACGAGAAAACGCGCTAGTCTGGAAACTGGCGTATAGTCCCCGTGTTACCCACATTTACGCCGCGCCCGGCAATCCCGGCATGGTTCCTTATGCAGAGCGAGTCCCATTCTCTGTTAGCCAGATCAGCGAAATGGCGGACTTTGCCGACCGTAATCAAGTCGATCTTACAATCGTTGGACCGGAAGTTCCCCTCATTGATGGCATTGCTGATGTCTTCCGGCAGCGTGGTCTGCGCATCTTTGGACCTGGCAAAGCTGGTGCTGCGCTGGAAGGGAGTAAAGCCTTTACCAAAGAATTGCTCACGGAGGCTGGAATCCCAACTGCACAACACCGTACCTTCACAAACTATGCTCAAGCATCATCCTATCTCAATCAGCATGGTGCACCTGTCGTTGTCAAAGCAGATGGGAACGCAGCTGGCAAGGGTGCAATTGTCGCTCTCGATATGGCAACTGCCCGAGATGCCCTCAAACAAATGATGGTTGATCGTATCTTTGGAACAGCTGGAGACGTCGTTGTCATTGAAGACTATTTGCGGGGCGACGAGATTGGCGCCACCGCCATCTGCAACGGCACTGATTTTCTGCCCCTGGTACTCTCGCAGGACCATAAACGCGTCCTCGACAATGATCAAGGACTCAACACTGGCGGCATGGGTGTCTTCACACCGCTGCCTTTTGTCAATCGGCAGCAAGAGACTCAGATCTACGAGCGAATTATTGCAGCTACCTTACAGGCACTCAAAGCTAAAGGGATTGACTTCTCAGGGGTCCTCTATTCCAACATCATGCTCACCGGCCGTGGTCCCATGGTGTTGGAGCATAATACGCGCTTCGGCGATCCGGAGACCCAGGCTTTCGTGATGCTACTACGTGCGGATCTCTTGAGTGTGCTAGAATACGTCGAAGGTCGGAAACTGCAGACCGACGAGCTCTGGAAGGCAGGATATGCTGTCAGCGTTACACTAGCATCAGGTGGCTATCCTGGAGAATACCGTTCAGGACTACCCATCACTGGCATCGAAGACGCCAACCGCTTAGAGGGTGTCCAGGTCTTCCATGCTGGCACTGCGCTGAAAGATGACCACCTCGTTACTGCTGGCGGTCGCGTGCTGAGTGTTGCAGCCTACGGAGAGACCTTACAGGATGCTGTTGGGCGTGCTTACGAGGCCATCAAGTACATTTCGTTTGAGGGTATGCACTACCGCAAGGACATTGCGCATCGTGGGCTGAAAACATTGGCTAGGTAGCTTGTATTTACATCAACATGCTGTAGTGCTTGAAATGGCTTGTAGAGCGGATAGGAAGGGAATTAGCTGATGTGGTGTCGTGGAGCGTGATGGGGCTGTAGCTCAGTGGATAGAGCATCGGTTTCCTAATTTGACTCAGCATTTTGCCCGCTCCACAAGCCGATTCTTCATGATACATCTTTTTCATAGCGTCGGTTTGGATGGTTTGCATTTTTCCTCTTCTCGATGACTCAGAGTAGATGAGAAGCCTTTTGAGCACATAAGAAAAGTCTTGAAATTTGCTTATGTAAAGCGTAAGTTCCTAAACTTCCAAGACACCGTTTAGGAAACAGAAAAGCTGCTGAGTTGGCGCTACTGGCTGTTTTGTACTCGACTATGAGCTGTAGAGCTTCGGTGCTGGGGGTTTTTTATCAGGTCTGCAATTTTGGCTGTATTAGCTTCTGATCAAGATTAAGCTAGACATTTTCAGCACTATTTTTGTTTGGCAGACAGTAATACATGGGATAAAACTATGCCCTGGAGAGATGAGACTGCTCCTCCACTTTCTTTAAAATTCTCTGTATTAAGGCTCGTTGGTGTATCCTTCCAATTCATCTTCTTATCGATACCTATATCACTTCGGGTTTAGACATATATTGAGATGTTCTCCTTTGCCCCTCGCGAAACTTCTTTACGATTTCCTTGCTACTGTCGTAGTCTAAGGTCCAGGGATCTGGAGAGATTATGGGAGGAACGAGGTGATTTTCGATGCACAGTTTGAATGGGATGATAAAGCCAGCAAGGCGACCGTTGTAATCCCAAAAGAGATGCGATAGCTCCAATTCTCGGCAGCAATGCGCAATCGGTGTCAGTACTTTCTCTATTTCTTCTTCCTCGGATAAATCCTTGACAAAGTCCCAAGTCCACTCTTGTTGGCCATATTTATTCATGATCTCTTGGTGAACTTGATCGATCTCTTTGTAGTATTGGTCAAAAATGCAGTCGGCATGGGCTTCACATTCCTTTTCTGTGAAGGGGTTGAAGCATAACGTCCGTAATCCCCTCATTATACGCGGAGGATACAAGAGTGCTCTTCCTACAGGATGGCCTTGATTCCCATAACGGGAATCTCCGTCATTCCTACGATCATAATTTTGGCATAATTCCTCGAATCCTTCCTCGCTATACCATTTATACCCTTCATCACCACTTGGCAAGCCATAATTAGGGGTTATCACAACATTGTCACCACCAGCACCTTTGCCAATTTTTATATCTCTATATCCTTTATCAACTGAAGTCTTTGTTCCATGAAATTGCACGATAACTGCACCATCCGCGCATATATCGTGGAGCTGCCGATAATAATTTGATGTCAATTTCTCTCGTTCTAGTCCCTTGAGCACGAAGTAAACAGTTCTCATACCCCAGCCAAAAAGTAGGGTTCAAGATCCCCGGCGCCACGATCGTTCATGTACTTCAAGGAAGATAGTGGGTCTTCTTTCTGATATTTCTCATCGATACACAGACGCCAAAGTTGTTCCACGGGAAAGTCCTTCAAAATCGGGATGTCCTTCTGTATGCTAGCCCACTCCTCTGCCAAATTCCTTTGCAACTCCTGAAATTGTTCGGTTGTATCCTCTTGCATCTGTGTGATATCGTCGGCTGTACAGAAGCTATTCTTTGGCACCCATACATCGGCTTCACGAATTTTGATAAACTTAAATACATTGCCGTCTATCCTCTCGTGCGGTGGCAAATCTGCTAGGGATATCGGGAGTCGTTCTCCTTTTTTCTCCGGATAATATTCTTCATAAAGCCTTTTACGTTCTAATTCAGCTTCAATAGCCCCAATACGCTCCTCATCCTTTGCTAATAGCGATAATTCACCCTGCGTCAGACTCGTCGCCTTAGAAGGGTAATTCGTAGCTGCAATGTTAGTCAGATCTTGCATCGTCCTGTTATACATGTCTTCCCCAAACGCAATTTTCATCTCATTTCCAGAAATCTTCCAATGTTGGAAAAGGTCGCTATGTTTAGAGCGCAAGGCTGTAAGTCTTTCTTTCTCAAATGCTCGGTTTAATTTCCCAGGAATCTCTTTTTTCAGAGCTCTAGACATTCCTAATAGTTTATCGCGAGCTTTTTTACCATCATCTTGAAGGCGATCGTCGGCATTAGCATAAATGTTCTTACCAACAAGCAAGGCGTTGGCATTTTTAAGGGTATCAGCAACCTCATGAAAATAGTCAAAAAACTCCTTAATATCATGTTCTTGCAAGAGCCTATTCGAAGAACTCTCATTTGGGGAAACGTCATCTAATTTTTCAAGGCGATCGGATAGCTCTTCTCGAATAGGCCGTAAGAATGGGTGCTTATCTATGGATTCACTGATGGCTTCCCACTCTTTTTGAAGAGGACCTATTTGAGCTTGAAGTTCCGATCTTTCCTGACCCGCTCCATGCCATACCATGAGAAAATCTAATTGGTCCACAACCTTTTGATGAAACGACTCGATAGCTTGTTTTACATCTTCAGGCGCTATTGGTATTTGTCTCGAAGGAGGAGATTCAGAGCCTTGCGGATGAGGAGTTATTTCTGCTAGCATCTGTTCTATGCTTGTTTTAGCTAATGAAGCCGCATTCTCACTTGCTTGGATCTGTTTATTCAACGCTTTTCGATCTTGATCTGAAACTTCATCATCGTTAATGATAATTTTCATTTGCTCAGTATATTTTTCATTATAAAAGCGTAGTATAGCATGAAATTGCTTTATATCATATCTATCAATATTCTGAGAAACTAGCCAATTCATACCTTTTTCGTAACGTTTTATCTCTCCTGCTCGAATGTCTTCAATATTTCCAAGAGTCTGCTTATACTCCTCTAGAGCTTGGGTTCTCTCTGTGCTCTGTCCATCTTGATGAGGGCCCCAGGCAAACTTTTTATGTGGGTTTTTGCTGAATAAGAAGCCAAACCTTTGATAACCATCCAAGGCCTTGCTTTCTTGATCAGAAGCAGTTTGAAGCAGCGCATCAAAACGTTGCTCATACCCAGCTGCTCTATATATCAGCTTATTTAGCTTCTGCTGCTTATAATTCATTAGTGCTATTCTTTGACGTTTGAGTTCTTCTACTTGCTCATCTTTGTGTAAATGCCTCTCTGTTTCCTTTTTCTTGTCGGAACTAGATTCAGATGCCTTAGAATGAAATTTGTCCATCTCATAACCTCTTGTAAATTCGACCTGTGAAATTGCTCGCTATTGCGTGCTTGACCAAGAGTTGTCGGTCTAGCTTTTTGCCAATACATTTCTTTCAAAACAAACAAAACGACTATCACTCTCAAGTATACCCAACGAGCAATTATTTTCCAAGGGACAAAGCGGCCATCTTGAGCAAAAAGCGGACAACTTGAATGGGACAAAGCGGACAATTCTGAGCCCAACAAAAAAGAGCCGCCAAATTCTGACGACTCTCTTGTGTTTAACGAACCATACTCTTTAAGCTCTGACCTTGCTTTATCATGTGCCCCGTCGCTCTTTCTATCGCAATACCTGCCTCGCCCTTGCTCTGTGGCATAGCTAGCCTTCATCTGCTCTGGGCTCTTCAAAAAGCACATTCCACACGACATACGAGGCCCGCCTTCCCTGTCGATCTCGTACATCTCCCGTTCTGTCATCCCCTGCACTTTGTAGCAATAATGTGGCTCTATGCCGTACTCTTGTAATTTCCTGAATACATCAATGCGACGATAGACCAGTATTGGCCGCCTATACTCCAAGTTGCTACACTGTCTGATGTATGGCAATTCTGAAAGGCCTTAAAGGTAGTATCGGATAGACTATGGTCTATGTTGATCTAGGATTGAAGGGGCTTTATGACATTTTCTTGCTCCAAAGCTATAGTACATTAGTGATCTGGCTCTTTCGTAAGTATAGCTTGATCGAGCGCGTCTAATATCATTGACCATGGCACAATTTCTGGCGAAGGATATTGTTCAGGTTCGTATAAGATGTCTATTCCACATTCTCGAAATAGAACAAGATTTTTTGAGAAGGCTGGATGTTGAGCAAGCTGTTGCTTAAGGTAAGGTACTGCGACAATAGGTACACCGTGCCCCATAGCCTCACATAGGATGCCTGTAGCGAGAGTATCTGTGATACCTGCTGCCCATTTGTTGATGGTATTGAGATACGACAACTATAGCATCTGCTTTAGGAAGGGAGTCTTGTTCCTGTGGTAGTATAGGACAAAGTAGTCTTCAAGTTGTGACATGGCCTGAGTTTTCTAACCATGGTTGCAGGCCAATGATGAAGGAGGGTTTGTTTGTCTACGAACGAGTGGATAACATCTGAGCATGCTCTAGCCTATCTTGCACGTGCGGATCGTCTGCCTCATCGCACTGAAGGAGAAGCCGTGCTGCTGGCCCACGTTCCTGAGAATGCGCATCGTATTCTCGACTTGGGGACAGGTGATGGCCGTCTCCTGGCTCTGCTCCTGATTGATCGACCTCATGCATCTGGGGTGGCCTTGGACTTTTCTCCGACCATGCTCCAATTTGTATGGAGCTTCTACATAATTACTACCTTATTTGCATCTTAAGTTTGGATTTAGCCTGCATAGCACTTTTATAAAAAACATAGGCTTATGCTTGAATTTCAAATAACTGACGAATCCACTGAATAAATTGTTGGGCATGGGGCGCTTTGGGGTCAAGAAATCGTTTTGTAATGGCTTGCCCAATTGGTTTGCCAGGCTCTTCTTGCCAAGCTAGCCAAGTATGCAAGTGAGCCTTGATGGTGTGTTGTTCGGGAAAACGACGCTCTTGCTGGATGACTTGTTGCAGCGTATTTTTTGCTGTTATCCATAATGTATCGTTCGCAGGCACGAGAAAACTGCAAAAGTTCTCCAGTATACCAGGAAGCTGGTTATCAGGCATAACCCATATGCCAACTGTTGGTTTATCATTCTCGTCAATGACTGTTCCGCTAGGATTAGGAGTTGTTGGGATTGTACTATAACCAGAGCCTACTAAGATGTTACGTAAGGATTGCCAACGGCTCGTGAGGTCTTCATCTGCATCTACCAGAATACCTAAGCACTTCAAGTCACTTCTGAGTAGTTCCACATCAAGAGTCTGCAAAAGGTTATCTATCCCATCTTTTGGCACAATCTCAATTTTTCCTTTTTCAAAAGTTTTAAATCTTTCCGCTTTATCTTTTTCTAGGATTTTGATTTGGTGAGATTTGAGAAGATGAATACAAACGTGAAGATCATCACTACCCTCAACCAGTAAGAGATTGCGAAATTTATCTTCCCTAATTAGCGCATTATTCATAAGTTAGCGAACCTCAATCTGTTCACGTGTCGCAATTGCTAATTTCTGCTCATTGAACAGGGTCGCATTCACCTTGCCTTTTTTGCTTTCAAGACGAATGAGCATGCCCTCTTCCAGTTTGTCGTCCTGTGCAGCCTGTTGGAACGAGGCGACGCAATCCCAACTATGAGAGGTGGCAAACACCTGAACATTGAGCTTGCGTGCTATCTGGAAGATTAATCGCCACAGGTCCGCTTGTATGGAATAGTGCAACCCATTTTCAATTTCGTCTATTAAGAGTAGACCGTCTTTGGCATTCACTAGAGCTAAAGCAATGCCAAGCAACCGTTGCATACCATCTCCTAGACTACGAATCGGCAAAGGCTCGTCTATATCGGCCACTTTCACAATTGTAATGCGTTCACGATTGGAATTGGGATCACCGACAATGCTAATGGCTTGCAGTCCTGGAGCAATGATACGTAAGGCTGTGAGTACCTCTTCTTCTAGATCTGTAAGGGCGATTTTATCCCACAATTCACCGATTTTTCTTTTATTCAGACCATTTGCAGCTGTAAGGATACAATTAACTTCCTTCAGATCTGATCTCAACAGTCTAGAAGTGGATGACCTAAAATCCAGCGGATAATTCACTTCACGACTTTTCCCTAACTGGATGAGAAAACGGGGAATAGCATTTTCTGCGGCAACATATTCTTCAAGCGATGCTGGTTGCAATAGCTGTAATATCCTTCGCCCTTCTTCATCAGCTTTTGAAGCATAAAATGCTACAGATATGAGAAGTTTTTCTTCTGGCGAGTTGATGGGGCCTATCTCGATCGGTTCAACAGATCCTGTAATATCTTGTCGTCCATGAAACAGATATTTTACTATTGGAAGTACTTCTTCGAAGTTATAATCTGGAGATCCAAGAGAAGATCTAGTAGATCTAGTATCTTCATCATGTGCTCCTAATATTTGCCAGATAGAAGGTAGATGGGCTCTACTTGCATAAAGCTGCAGTGCTTCCAGCAGACACGACTTGCCTACATTGTTTTTGCCAACTATCAAGTTGACTCTGCCAAGCTGTTCGATACTCAGATATTGGAAAGCACGAAACCTATGTATCTCTAGTGAATTTAGGAGAAGAGTAGCCATTGTTGCCGCCTTTTTCATGTTTTGTTAATGGTCATTGTATGCCTGAATGGGGAGAGCACCTTTGTCTTATTATAGCATTGCCTTTGATAAAGTCTATCGTTGAGTGACTTTCAGTTTGTCTTCTTTTGTCCGGGGATATGCAACTGGTGGGAACCCTTTAGAAGTTACCCTCCATGATTTTCTTGAGGCAATCGGTTACACTTCGGAAACAGAAGATCCTTCTAATCAACTCCTGGATGTGGAGACCCAACTCCAGTGGCTTCGTACCATTGGGTTCACCGATGTGGACTGCTAAAGGAGGGTGTTTCGTAACTCAGATAATCAGAGCCTCTCTGAGCTGAAGTGGTTCCCACAGTTGTCCCTCTTTCCTCCTGGAAATCCCCTCTTGCATTGGGTATCCTACTAGTAGTTGCCAGAAAAATTGAACCATAGAATCCTTTGAGTGCTGTGGTTCTGCAGGTGCTCTGGTTGATCAAGATTTTACCGAAGCGCTAGAACAGAGAAGTGTGCCCTCGGAGTAGCGTTTTTTGAGCATGAGGAAACGCCCTCTTGAGAGAGCGTGAGGAAC
>Ga0209648_10004739_pt1 | contig 11589 bp, 9 predicted proteins | sample GraSoi2013_115cm_FD_185830 | JGI IMG/M metagenome (GOLD analysis project Ga0209648, IMG submission 185830) | Grasslands soil microbial communities from the Angelo Coastal Reserve, California, USA - Sample 9_17_2013_115cm (SPAdes) (version 2) | ecosystem: Environmental > Terrestrial > Soil >...
CCGTGACGTAACCGAGGACCGGTGCCGTGCCATCGAGAACATCGTGCAGTGCGCCCAGGGCTCCGGCCGGATCGCCTTCCGCGAGGCAGATCACCGCGCGGGCGTTACGGATCTCACCGGAGCTGGCCCGCTCGTCATGGAGCGCCGCGAGCAAGGCGCGGGCCTGGTCAGGCAGCCCGGCGCGGGCTTGGGTGGCGAGCAGCCAGCCGGTCATCTGGCTGGCCCACGCGTGCGATCCCTCCATCTGCGATCGCAGGTGTTCGGCCTCGCTGAACTCCTCGAGTGCCTCGTGGTGGCGGCCGCGGCCGGCGTGCAGCAAGCCGCTTGCCATGTGCACATGCAGCCTGAGGTCCGGCCCGGTGTCTGTCTGCAGGGCCCGTTCGGTGCGCCGCAGCCACCGCTCGCCCTCGTCGAAGTCACCCAGCCACACCATCGTGCCGGCGAGCATTATCATCGCGGGTGCGATCACCGGTTCCGTGCCCCAGCCGTAGCGTTCGGCGAGCGCGATCGCCTCGCGGCAGCGCCGCCGGATCGTGGCGAACGAGTGGAGGACCAGCGATGCGAACCCGAGCCGCGCCAGGCAGGCGACTTCCAGGTACGGCCGGCCGATCTCCCGGGCCAGGACGGCGCCCTCCCGGAGGTGGCGTTCAGCGTCCGGCAGCCCAAGCGCCCACGCCTCGGCGATCCCCAGGTTCATCAGCGCCACCGCCCGCAGGTCGTTGCCCAGCGCGATGTCCTCGTCGGACTGCCCGGTGACCGGGGAAGCCAGGAATTTGACCTGTTCGACGACGCCGGCCAGGTGACCGCGCCGCCTGGCCAGCGACAGCTTCAGCGACGCGACCGCCACCCGCAGGCGCCGCTGGCGGTCCGGCGGCGCTGTCCCGGCATGCGACTCAGCGACCGCCAGGTGCGCGGCCGCCTCGTCCAGGCGTCCCCGGGCAAGGTCAACTGTCGCGCGCACCAGGGCCAGCTCGGGGGGGTCCGCGCCTGGCGGGAAGGCCCGCAGCAGCGCCTGCATGGTCTGCGCTTGCCCGTCGAGGGTCAGGCTGAACGAATGGTCGGCCAGCAGCCGGGCCGCATCAGTCCAGTCGCCCGCCGCCTGCGTGTGCCGGATGACGTTGACGACCTGGCCCTGCAAGGTGAACCATCCGGCGGCTCGCCGGTGCAGCACCGGTACTTCCGCGGGCAGCGTCCGGCGCAGCTCCAGCCACAGGAAATCCGCGAACAGGTGGTGGTAGCGAAACCAGGTCCGCTCGGGGTCCAGCGATTCGACGAAAGCGTTGGCGTCCTCGAGGCTCAGCAGGATCCGTTCCGAGCCAGGTCGGCCGGTCAGCAGGTCGGCCAGCTCGCCGTTGACCCGATCGAGCAGGGAGGTGCGCAGCAGCAGATCCTGGACGTCGGGCGGCTGGCGGTCCAGCATCTCGGCGAGCAGGTACTCGGCGACCATGCGGTCGCTGCCGGAGAACTCCGCGACGAACCGCTCCGGGTCGGGGTGATCAGCCAGGGAGATCGCCGCGAGCCGCAGGCCCGCCGCCCACCCCTCGGTCCGCTGGTGCAGCAGCGCGACCCCGGCCTTCGACAGCATGATGCCCGAGGCGTCGAGGAGCTCGCGGGTTTCGCGCTCGGAAAAGCGCAGGTCGGCCGCGCGGATCTCGGCTAGCTCGCCGGCCAGGCGCAGCTGATGCAGCCGCAGCCGCACATCGTGACGCGTGGTCAGGATCGCGTGCACCTGCGGGGGGAGATTCATCAGCAGCCGGGTGAGCTGAGAGAGCGCCTCCGGCGAATTCAGCTCGTGGAGATCATCTAGGACCAGCGTGATGCCGCCACGAGCATCGGCGAGCTCCGACAGCACCCGGTCGACCATCGCCGGCGCATTGAAGTCAGGCGTCGCTGCTGGCGGTTCCGCGGCGCTGTTTGCACCGGTGGCGTGACGGACCGCGTCGAGCAGGGCCAGCCAGAACTGCTGGGCGTCGTGCTGGTTGCGCTGCACCTGCACAAGGGCGAGCCGGTGCCGCTGCCCCGGACGGCCGGCCCAGGCGCGCAGCAGCGACGTCTTCCCGCTCCCGGCCGGAGCCGAGATGATCATGACCTTCCGCGTCGCCGCGCGGTCCAGGGCAGCGACAAGATCACCCCGGTCGATCAGCCGGGGAGCTGCCCGAGCCACCGTCAAAGGCCTGCCTTGATATCTACGCCTGACACGTCTGGCGCCGGTCACGCAGTCCGGGCACCTTCTGTGTCGATACTAGGCCAGCGCGCGTGCTGTCAACGGCGCGCGAACCCTTGGTTCTGTAGCCGACACGTCATCACCACCTGGGAGAAGAGCGAAGGGACGACTCCGGCGCCCAGGCCGACGACGGCGCAACGGCCCCGCAGACACCACGCGGTTTTGCGCGCGTAGGGGTCGGCGGCGTGGGCGATCCGACTGCCGTCGGCGGTTCGTGGCCATGGAGCCGCCCACCTCGTTCGCCGCCCGGCACCTGCGTGACGAGACGGCCAAAGCCTTCGACGCGCTCAAGCCGATCGACGTCCGGCATATGGTGCGGGGGCAGTACATCGGCTACCGCGATGAGCCCGGCGTGGCCCGCGGCTCGCAGACCGAGACCCTGGCCGTGGTGCGCGACAACTGGCGGTGGGCCGGGGTCCCGTTCCTGCTACGTTCCGGCAAGCGCCTGGCCGCCAGCGGCCAGCTGATCACGCTCGGCTTCCGCCAGCCGCCGCTGCGGATGTTCCCGATCGACCGCGGCCACACCCCAGCCTCACGGCGCAACGAGATCGTCATCGACTTCGCCAACCCCGGCTTGCGCAGCCGGGTGATTACGATGCCCCACAGGGCGCAGTTGGCTTGCCGGTCACCGCCGCGGCTGAGCCGGTAGCGGGTCACCTTCCCGGAGGAGGCGGGGATGGGCGCGGTGCCGCACAGGACCTCCTCTGCCTGGATCCGGGCGGCCGCGGCTGCCCGCTCTCGCCTGATGAATTACTTCGGCCTGGGCCAGTCCAGCGTCGCCGAACGCGGCTACCAGATCATGCACGCCGCCGGAATCCAGCCCGCCAGCGCCTACCCGGCAGTCCGCCTGGGCTCGCCCAGCCTGCTGGTCTCGGCCCGCAGACGGCGAATCATCGAGCTGCGTGACCGGCACCGCGCCGCGATCACCGGTAAGCGCCGTGCATGAGGGCCCGAGCGGGGTGCCAGCTCGTGACAGGAAAACAGCTCCGGGATTGCCCGCTCACGCCAGTCGCTCGGCGTGGATCTCTTGGCACAGGACGAGGCACTCGGTGCAGATGGCCGCATCACTGCGGAGCTTTCCGGCGGGGTTGCTGATGGTGGTGGCAAGGCCAGTGACCTGGCGGCAGTGCTTGCCACAGAAGCTGCACCGCTGCCGGGTCTCGCCATCAGGGACAGGCTGTAGGGGGGCCGAGCGCGGTCTCGGCGGCCCACCCGGAGTTGATGACCGCCTCGGCTGTCCCGGCGCACTTCTCGGAGATATATACCCCGGGGCCCGGCGGCCAGCTTCCGGGTCTTCCGTTGCGGCCGCCCCCAGCCACCAGGTCGGCGGCTTCCTTGCGCCCCGCCATTCTGGGACTGCGGCGTGCCGCCGTGCCTGCCGGGATGCCCGGCCAGCGCAGGACGCAGTTGTGCGGCTGACAGCCCGGCGGCGATCTGCTGGGGTGGCCCCGAAGGATCGCGCGACCGCAACGGAAAGCCGTGTGTCCTGCACGGTTGCCCAGGTAGTGCAGGCCGCGTTGACGGCGGCGAGGATGGCCAGCACGACCGTTAGATGAGGAGCAGGATTTCACTGACCCGGGCGTTCACCGGATCCGGCGGTCCGGACGACGGCCCGGGCCTGGCGGAGTCCTGACTCACCGTTGCATGGAAGATCATGACGGCGACGATGGCCGTAGCCGTAGACCGCGAAGCTGACGTTACTGAGCAGGACACGGCGGGCGCGTCACTGCCGGCCGACAAGACGATCAGATCGTGCTTGGTGAGACGGCCCGAGCTGACGTGCCGCATCGAGGGCAAGGGCTTCAGCCCCCGAGGAGCGCGCAACCTGGACGGTGATACCACGTTGTGCTAGGCAGTAAGTGATGTCGTGTGATCCGCCGCACCGCATATGAAAGGAGTCGGCTTCATCGGCGGTTTTTGCGCGCCCCTCCGAGCGCACGGAGCGCGCGACTTGGCACTGAGTCAGTCAGCTTAGCGCACCCAAGCCCCAATGGCGTTAAGTTAAGCTTACATAGGTGTAAGATCGCCTGCGTGGCGAGGCCAGGGCAGCAGGTAGTCGCCGGTGACCGGCTGGCGGACAGGATCGGTGTGGGCGTGCTGACGAAGGTGTTCCCGCCTGAGCTGGTGGACCGGGTCGTTGACGAGGCGGGCGTGCGCGAGCAGCGCGCGCGGACGCTGCCGGCCCGGGTGGTGGTGTACTACCTGCTGGCGATGGTGCTGTTCTTCAACTCCAGCTACACCGAGGTGTGGAACAAGCTCGTCGCCGGCCTGGACTGGGCGAACCGGTTCCGGGCCAGGGTGCTGCTGGGCATGCAGCCGAGCGCGGCGGCGATCACCTACGCCCGGCAGCGGCTGGGCTGGCAGGTGATGGAGCGGCTGCTGGCCGAGACCGCCGGTCCGCTGGCGGGACAGGAGCAGCTGGCGGCGTTCGTGTCGGGGATGCGGCTGGTGGCGGCCGACGGGATGTGCCTGGACCTGCCCGACACCCCCGGGAACGGGCGGGAGTTCGGCTACCCCGGCAACGACGCGGGCCGCGGCCCGTTCCCGCAGGTCCGGGTCGTGGGGCTCGGCGAGTGCGGCACGCGGGCGGTGCTGGGCGCGGAGCTGTCCCCGCTGGCCACCGGGGAGCAGGCGCTGCTGCGGCAGCTGCTGGCGAGGCTGTCACCGGGGGACCTGCTGCTGGCCGACCGCAACTTCCTGTCCCACGGCCTGCTCGCCGACGTCCTGGCCGCCGGGGTGCACGTGCTGTGGCGCGCGAAAAGCGACGTGAGCCTGCCGGTGCTGGAGGTCCTGCCTGACGGCACCTACCGGTCGCGGATCGCCGACCCGGACGCCTCCCGGAAGATGCGCCGCAAGAGCGCCGGTCTCCGCGACATCCCCGGCATCGCGGTGCGGGTGATCGAGTACACCGTGGAAAGCGAGGACGGCACCGAGTCCTCGGAGACCTTCACCCTGGTCACCGACATCCTCGATCCCGCGCTGCTGAGCTGCGGGCAGGCCGCCGCCGCGTACGCCTCCCGCTGGCAGCTGGAGACCTGCTTTGACGAGCTGGAGACCTCCATCCGAGGTGGCGCCACGGTGGTGCTGCGGTCGAAGTCCCCGCCGATGATCCGCCAGGAGATCTACGCCATGCTCTGCTGCTACCAGGCGATCCGCACCCTGATCAGCCACGCCGCAGGCGACTCCGGGCTGGATCCCCGGCGGGTCTCCTTCACCCGCGCCCGCGACGCGGTACGCCGGCGCATCAGTGACCCCGGGTCATTTTCCCCCTCACGAGCTTGACGAAGCGCTCGCCGACCTGGCCTTCGAGATCACCATCGAGCGCAGCCTCGTGCCCGAGCGCCCGGGCCGTCGCTACGAGCGGGCGACCAAGCGGCCCGGCGGACGGTACAAGACCCGCAAGCCCGGCCAGGCCAGCCGGCTGCCGCCGTTAACGAAGATCAGATTCTGGCCACTGCCAGTGCCAGCTTAACTTAACGCCATTGGGCCAGGGCAGGCTGCCGCATCGGCCCGCCAAGGCGTTAAGTCCTATGTCGCGTATAGTCGTGAACTAAACGATCACGTTGTGGTACCCGTCCTGGCGGCGGCCGTCCGCCCACGATACGGGCCGCCGCGAAGGCGGGACTATAACCCCAGATATCGCCAGATCCTGTGTTATCGACCTACCGAAAAGGAGCGGTATGCGCGGGATCTTCTTCTCACGAGCTGTGCCCGCGGTCCTGGTGACGTTTCTGGTGATGGCCAGCGCAGTGGCAGGCCCGGTTTCGGCGTCCGCATCGTCGCCGATGTCGGCTACCGTGCAGGCGCCGGCTCCGGTGTTGGCGTCGCCCCCGGCGACGGCCCCACGTGGCGCGGCGATGGCCGCCATCGCGGCCGCATCGCTGCAGCGCATGTATAACCCCAGCACGGGCCTGTTCTGCCGCAAGCCGAACGCGAACTGCTGGTGGGACTCGGCCAACGAGCTCACTGCCCTGGTCGACTACTCCAGGCAGGCTGGATCCCGTACATACCTTGGTGACCTGGCCCGCACCTATGTCCGGGCGGAATACGCCGGACCGACCGGACGCTTGCGCGGCCCGTTCACCGACAACTGGTTCGACGACGATGGCTGGTGGGCCCTGGCCTGGCTCGACGCCTATGAGTGGCAGCCTCGCGAAACGAGGTACCTGACCGTCGCGGAGAACCTGTTCGGCTACATCTTCAAGCACGGATGGTCGACCCGAACTTGCGGCGGCGGGGTCTGGCAGAACTCGGTGAGGGACGGCAAGAACGCGATCGCCAATGGGCTCTACCTGGAGCTCGCGGCGCGGCTTTACCTGATCACCAGGCACTCCGCCTACCTTACCAAGGCCCAGAATGAATGGCGGTGGTTCATGTCCTCGGGCATGATCGACGTGATTCCCGGATCTGCGGACAGGACTGACCCGCTTCATGGCGGCGAACTGGTCTACGACCGCGTCAGCCGGGCGTGTGTGGTGAGGGGGGGCGGGTTCTGGACCTACAACCAGGGCGTATTCGTTGGCGGGCTCGACGACATGTACCGGGCCACGGGCAATCGGACCTACCTGTCGCAGGCAGAGGCGATCGCGCACTGCGTGACCTCGCTGGCCTGCGGGGGGAATACGAAGTATGCCAACCCGCCTGTTGATGTCGGCGGGATCCTCACCGAGCCATGCAAGACGCCTGACTGCGGCGGCACAAGAAACCGCCCTTCCATGCTCCAGTACAAGGGCGTCTTCATGCGCAATCTCTACTGCCTTAACCAGACGGTCAGGAGTTCCGCATACCAGACATTCATCGCCGACAACGCTAGGTCGATATTCGCCCACGACCAGAACAGCATGCACCAGTTCGGGTTCTCGTGGGCGAGCCGCTGGGACGCCAGGAACGGCGCTACCGAGGCCACCGAGGGTTCCGCCCTCTCCGGGCTCAACGCCAACATCGGCGGCAAGAGCCCGGCCAGCTGCTAGCCCCGTCTGCCACCGCGTCGCGACCTGGGAGAGCCGTCTCACTCAATCTTGACCGTCGCAAGGGGACTGCCAGGCAGCATCGCCTGAGAACGGACACGAGGCGAGCCGGGCAGGCCTCCTAGCTGCCTGAGGAGCGCGTTAACGTGCCGGAAACACGAGGCGGGCAAACTGTCGGAGTGGACAGGCAGGAAGAGTTCGTGCTGCGCACGCTCGAGGAACGTGACGTCCGTTTTGTTCGTTTGTGGTTCACGGACGTGCTCGGCTACCTGAAGTCGGTGGCGGTCGCCCCGGCCGAGCTCGAGGGCGCGTTTGCGGAGGGCATCGGCTTCGACGGGTCGGCGGTGGAGGGCTTCGCCCGGGTCTACGAAGCAGACATGATCGCCAAGCCGGACCCGTCGACGTTCCAGCTGATGCCGCTGCGGGGCGAGGCGGCGGTCGGCCGGATGTTCTGCGACATCCTGATGCCGGACGGGTCGCCGTCCTACGCCGACCCCCGTCATGTCCTCAAGCGAGCGCTCGGCAAGGCCGCCAACCTCGGATTCACCTTCTACACGCATCCCGAGATCGAGTTCTTCCTGCTGCGCGAGAAGCCGGAGCCCGGGGTGAAGCCGCAGCCGATCGACGCCGGCGGCTACTTCGACCACACGCCGCACTCGATCGCGCACGACTTCCGGCGCAGCGCGATCGTGATGCTCGAGACCATGGGCATCTCGGTCGAGTTCAGCCACCACGAGGGCGCACCCGGCCAGCAGGAGATCGACCTGCGGTACGCGGACGCGCTGACCACCTCGGACAACATCATGTCCTTCCGGTTGGCGATGAAGGAGGTCGCGCTGGACCAGGGGGTCTTCGCCTCGTTCATGCCGAAGCCGTTCACCGAGCACCCCGGCTCGGGCATGCACACGCACATGTCGCTGTTCGAGGGCGATCGGAACGTGTTCTACGAGCCCGGGTCCGAGTTCCAGCTGTCCAAGCTGGGCCGCGCGTTCATCGCCGGGCTGCTCACGCACGCGGCGGAGATCACGGCCGTGTGCAACCAGTGGGTCAACTCCTACAAGCGGCTCTGGGGCGGGGACGAGCGGATCGCCGGCGCAGGCGGAGAGGCGCCCGCCTACATCTGCTGGGGCCACAACAACCGGTCGGCCCTGGTCCGGGTGCCGATGTATAAGCCGCAGAAGGCGAACGCCACGCGGGTGGAGTTCCGCTCGATCGACTCGGCCTGCAATCCGTACCTGGCGTTCGCGGTGATCCTCGCGGCCGGCCTGAAGGGGATCGAGGCCGACTACGAGCTGCCTGCCGGCGCGGAGGACGACGTGTGGGCGCTCACCGAGGCCGAGCGGCGGGCGCTGGGCATCGCGCCGCTGCCGCAGAGCCTGTCGGACGCATGCAACGTCATGGAGGGCAGCGAGCTCGTGGCCGAGACGCTAGGCGAGCACGTCTTCGACTTCTTCCTGCGGAACAAGCGCGCGGAGTGGCGGGAGTACCGTCGCCAGGTCACCGAGTTCGAACTGGATCGCTACCTCAGCGTGCTCTGAGCTTGCCATCCGGATCCAGGCGGAACAAGCGCATCGTCGGCTCGCTGAAGCCGAGCGTGACAACCTGTCGCCGCTGCCCGGACCACGCGGGTGACATCCAGCGGCGGCATGGCCTCGAAAACCTGCTCATGTGGTGACCCGCGGGTTCCTCCTCGGGCGCGGTGCACCAACCGACAAGAATCCTTCCGACGCAAACCACCGTCCTGCCGATGACGAACAACGCCAAGCCAGTCGGTGTGTGATGAACGGAGGGGATGCGGAGACCTTCGGCCACCGTTGTCGGCGTCTGCGAAGCGAAACTACTCCTCGCAGACGCGTCGCTATCGTCGATCAGGCAGCTCGGCTCATCGGCTTCCGTACCCTCGGAATGCGCGCCGGTCGCCGGCTCAGACTGGCACGATCGGTGTGTGACGCACCGGGATTCTTGCGAGCACCGACTCGTCGATGTGGAGGTGCGCCCGCACGAGCTCGTGGGGAGTGAGCGCCAACCACTTGCTAAGCGACGCCTCCACCACGCGATCGCTCCGGAACGCCCCGAGGAACCGCAACGTCGTCGTGCCCCGGTTCACGACGTAGTGGCCCATCGGGCGCGGCACGTAGCCGACGTCACCCGCCTGGTAATCGAAGGTGCCGGCGTCCCCATTGGCATCGAACACCCCCATCCGCGCCTCTCCCGAGAGGAAGTACAGCCACTCGTCGGCGATCGGGTGCCAGTGCAGCTCGCGCATCCCCCCGGGCTCGATCTCGATCAGGGCCGCGGCAATCGTCTTGGATGCCGGGAACGCCTGCGAGTCGGCGATGCGGAAGCTGCCTCCCTTCGTCCGGATCGGCTCCTGGGCGAGCAGGTGGTGGGTGAAGGGCTCGGGGACTGGCTCAGCGCCGGCGATCCGATCCGCGCTGAGCGGGCCGGGCACCGGCGCATTGAAGATGTAGAGCTCGTGGTCGGGGAGGTTAGCAAAGGCGCTCTCGGGCACCTCGAAGTTCGCGGCGAGAACCTCCCGTGGCGTATGCGCCAGCCAGTCCGTGAGCAGGAAGGTCGAGTGCGAGTCGAAGTGGGCGTTGTCGACGACGAGCAGTACCTCGCAGCCGTCGTCGGCGAGGCCCTGGATCGAGTGGGGGAGACCGGCCGGGAAGTACCAGAGGTCACCCTCGCTGACGTCGTCCTGGAAGGTGCGCAGCTCCGGGTCGACGGCGGTGATCCGTGCCCGGCCGGCGAGCACGTAGGCCCACTCGGCCTCCTTGTGATAGTGCATCTCCTGGACCGCGCCGGCCTTGAGGCGCATGTTGACGGCGGCGATCTCGGTGGCGCTGGGCAGCTCGCGGATCGTCGTCTGCCGCGCCCAGCCGCCTTCGCTCAGGTGATTGTGGCTGTCGGCGAAGGACCACCTGAGGTTGGGCAGCGTGCCGTGATCGGTCCGCGGCGGCACGAGCAGATCCGGATCCTGGGCCTCGCGAGGGGGGTTCGTCGGACCGAGGATCGACGCACCCTGGTTGTCGCGGATTGGCTGGGGCGGAGTCGGGACTCCGGGCTGGGGACGATCTTGAATCATCGAAGCACCTCCGTTTCCGTGTCACGAATGACGAGGCGACCGTCCTCGCCGTTTCACCTGACAATGCCCATCGTGAGACCGTCCATCGACCGTACGAGCCGCCCGGTGTAGCGGGGCGAGCGACGGCCAGGTGCTCACCGCTACAGTGTGGCCAAAGCGGCGTATCCAGGGGGTTACACCGGGTGACACGACTCTTACAGTTCTGCGCGCCCCCCACCCGCCAAGAGCGCCCTGAGTGGCGCCCCCCGGACCGCATCGGCCACGCCGCGGTTAACCTCGCCATACCCACCCCCCGGGATCTCTAGTCCGCCGAAGTTTCGTCACCTGAGGTAAGTGGATGCGGCGTTGGGCTGCGGTTTTGCTGGGTGGGCGGTCAGGGGGTTCTGTCTACTTCAGGGTGAGGGTCAGCGGGATCGGCGCCTTGATGAGGTCGAAGGCCTGGCGCTGGGCGGGGGTGGGGTCGCTGATCTTGTCGAAGGCGGCTCGGCCGATTGTGATGGTGGCGCGGGTGAGGGTGGCGAGGTGGTCGATGAGGCCGCGGAAGCTACGCACGACCTGCCCGTCGGCGCTGGCGTGGGCTGCGGCCTTGGCGTCTGCGTGCGCGGAGCGGCGGGTCGGGGCGACGGGGTCGGGTCTGGCGGGTGGCTGTTCGTCGGTGTAGGTGAGGGGGGCCAGGGCCTTGCGCAGGTGCCAGGTGAGGTAGGCGGCGAGCATGCAGATCAGCACGTGGGCGCGGACCCGGTCCTCCAGCCAGTGGTGGATGGGGCGCAGGTCCAGGTCGTCGGCCTTGATGGACCGGAAGTCCCGTTCGACGCGGGAGACGTTCTTGTAGCTGGTGACGGTCGCGGGGGCGTCCAGCTTGCCTTCGGGGACCGGGGTGCGGATGACGTAGATGCCGTCGAGCGCGGCCTCGGCGTCGAAGGCGGGCAGGTCGCGGCGCTAGCCCAGGCGGTCATCGCCGATGTCGAGGATGAGGTGCTTAGCGAGCTTGTACTTGTTCACCACCCGGCCGGCCCGGACGCCGATCTTGTCCGCGCCCTTGATCCGCCCCGCCGCGACCTGAGCTTTGACCTTTGCACGGTTTCCTTTCATATCCGTTCTTAGCTAGACGCAGACGTCACCGGCATGAGCCGCCCAGATCCGGGTAATCTGCGTGCGAGCCCGGCGGCAATGTCGGGCGCCTGGCATGACCCGGCGGGCTCAGGGGGTGGTGGGCTGCTTGTGTACCGACGCCTGGTAGATCTGCTCGATCGACGACTCGAGCTGGGCGTTGAACTGCTCGTCGGTCTGATTTTCGGTCAGCCCTTCGA
>Ga0209648_10004741_pt1 | contig 11588 bp, 21 predicted proteins | sample GraSoi2013_115cm_FD_185830 | JGI IMG/M metagenome (GOLD analysis project Ga0209648, IMG submission 185830) | Grasslands soil microbial communities from the Angelo Coastal Reserve, California, USA - Sample 9_17_2013_115cm (SPAdes) (version 2) | ecosystem: Environmental > Terrestrial > Soil >...
GGCCTGAACGAGACGGTCCGTGAGGTGTTCGATATCTCCGGGTTCTCGACGATTCTCGCCGTGTTCGCAACGGAAGCCGACGCGCTCAGGGGATTCTAGTTTTCAGGGGACTCAGACGACTGGTGCATCGCGGTCACCACCGTTGCATACACGGGGACTGGCGCCGCATGATAGGATGCAACTCGGGCCAGGCCTTCCACAGTCTCGACCAACCTGACCATCGCCAGCGTAACTGCGGTGCGTTAAGCGGCGGTGCCTGATCCATGCCGCCTACCAAGCGCCTGAAGCTGGCGGCGCGCGTAGATTAAAGAATGAATCTCTCTTCAGCGCGCCGCGGCCTAAGCGCGATCCGTGAGGTGGCAGACTCGACCATGCCTCTTCTTCTCGTCTTGCTTGTCGTCCTCGCGGCTTGCACCCGCGAACGCCAACCGGCCGCGCGCGGGACGGAACAACCCCAGGTCACAGGCACACCGTCGGCCAGTCACGAGGGGTCCCTTCCCATGCTGACTCCCGAGATGGTCAGCCCGTGGTTCGCGCGGATCGATGCACGATTGCAGCCCCTCGTGCGTCGGCGCGACTCCGTTATCGTGATGCTGCGTCAGGACTCAGGCACCACCAGCGCCGATTCACTATTCATCGCTTTTCGAGACGGCTACGCCTCCGCAATCGACTCCATCGGTCGCGAGACCTGGGACGATGCTCCCTTCCAGAATTGGCTCATCTCCTCGACAGCCGCGTCGGATTCGGCCGAACGCTTTTTTGACGCGCGCGGTTTTGCTCTCACGTTGAGCGAGGGTAGCACCTACCCAATCGAGCACACCGGGGTTCTCGTAGCGACCGTCAGGCCATTCCTGACCTCCGCTCTCAGGGACTTCCTCGCGCTGCGCGAGCACGACGAAGCCCAAGGCTTCTCTGAGGACGGCGCGCTTCTGATTCCCTGGGACTCTGTTGGCGAGCGCGTTGCCGCGTGGGAGCGCCTGCTCCACTCATATCCTGTCTTTGTGGCGAGGCAGGAGGCACAGGGGTGGTATGATTTGTACCTATCCACCTATTTCTTAGGTATGGATCACTCGCCGGTGTTCGAGAAGACGTTGATGCCGGATCTCCACACTAGCTACCAACGCTTCCTCCTACTGCATGGTAATACGCGGGCGGGCCGCTTGGTTCGCACCTATCTGGACATCCTCCGGTCCACAGGCTTTCGAAACGGACCGCCCGTCGCCGCGTTCCTCCTGGCGAACCACATCGCGCCAATGGCAGCCGTCCAGCCTCCCACCCGCTAGTGTGGCGCCCGCCTAACTAACGGTCGAAGGCGAGGTTTCCACACTCAAGTCAGCATCAGGACCATTCCATGAGCCCAAAGAAGGACACGCGGAAGGCCACCAAGAGCACCACCGCGAGCGGCAAGACGGTCAGGGGATTCACGGACGAGGAACGCGTCGCGATGAAGGAGCGTGTCCAAGAGCTGAAGGCGGACGCGCGCCGCGGCCCGCGCGCGGACAAGGCGGACGGGGAAAGCGCCGTACTCGCGAAGATCGCCGCGATGCGGGAACCGGATCGCGCCATGGGCAAGCGGCTCCATGCTCTCATCAAAGCCAATGCGCCAGCCCTCTCGCCGAGACTCTGGTATGGGATGCCCGCGTATGCCAAGGACGGCAAGGTCGTCTGCTTCTTCCAAAGCGCGCAGAAGTTCAAGACGAGATACGCGACGTTCGGCTTCAGCGACAAGGCGAACCTCGACGCTGGCGCCGTGTGGCCGACCGCCTTCGCACTGAAGGAGTTGACCGCCGCCGAAGAGGCAAGGCTCGGCGCGCTCGTGAAGCAAGCGGGAACCTGATGCAGCAAGCGGATCGAACGAACGGGATTGGCACCGGCACAGGGGCCATGAGCATCGCAAGCTGGGGCCATGCGTTCTTTGCGGCGACGATGGTCGCCCTGGGAATCTTGGGCCTGATCCAAGGCGATTTCACCCCGACATGGTCGGGGGTGCCGCACGGTTTTCCCGCGCGTGAGGGACTCGCCTATCTCTGCGCCTTCATCTCTCTGGTATCCGGCATCGGCCTGCTCTGGCGGCGCACAGCCCTCATCGCCTCCCGCGTGCTGCTCAGTTCGTTCTTAGTTTGGCTGCTGCTGTTCAGGGTGCCGCTGATCTTCCGAGCTCCTACGGCGACGGTCACTTGGTGGGCCCTGGGTGACACCGCGGTGATGGCGGCGGCCTCCTGGGTTCTGTACGTGTGGTTCGCCGGAGACTGGGACCGACAGCGCCTCAGGTTCGCCACCGGCGACAACGGTCTCCGCATCGCGAGGGTGCTATACGGCCTGGCGTTGATTCCCTTCGGCGTCGCGCATTTCACGTATCTCGAACGAACCGTCTCGCTGGTGCCTGGCTGGTTACCGTGGCACATGGCCTGGGCGGCCTTCACCGGATGTGCCTTCATCGCGGCGGGCGTGGCGGTGCTTAGCGGCGTGTATGCACGGCTCGCAGCCACGCTCTCGGCGTTGCAGCTGGGCCTGTTCACGCTGCTGGTGTGGGTACCGATTGTCGTAGCGGGCCCCAGCGCCTCCGATTGGACCGAATTCGTTAGCTCTTGGGCGTTGACCGCCGGCGCCTGGATGGTTGCGGATTCCTACCGTGGGCTGCCGTGGCTCGCGACCCCCGCGGCCCACGCGGCGCCGGCGATCTAACTGGCGGTTGCAGCGGCGCCGCCGCACCTTAACGACGGTGCGTTCGGTCAACCCTTCTTCTGAAATAGGAGGCCTGCGTGGGTCGTCGCGCTGAATCCCTGGCGAACCGGATCGAGGAAGGAGCCGCGGGCTTGGCTGCCTTTGCCGAAAAGCTCTCGGACGCGCAGTGGCGGACCCCGATGGCGGGGAGTGGGAAAGACCGCCGTTCGGTCGGCGTCATCGTGCACCATGTTGCGAGCGTCTACCCCATCGAGGTCGATCTCGCGCGAGCGATCGCCAGCGGCAAGGCGGTTACGGACGTCACCTGGGATGCAGTCGCCGACATGAACGCCAAACATGCTGCCGACCAGGCCGGCGTAACGAAGGCCGCCGCGCTGGAACTCCTGGGCCGCAATAGTCGCCAGGCCGCCGAGCGGGTGCGCGCGTTTACGGACGAGGAGTTGGACCGAGCGGCACCCTTCTCGCTGAGCTTCGCCGCGCCGGTGACCGCGCAGTTCGTCCTGGAGGACCACGCCGTACGGCACAGCTGGCACCACCTGGCGCGCATCCGCAACACCTTGGGTCGGTGACCTCCTTGGGGACTGGGTAACAGACAGCGTGACGATCCCGCGCGCCGCTCTGCTCGCCTTTTTGCGCAGCCGTCGCTACGCCGTGCAGAGCTCGATCCACCCCGGCGGCGCGCCGCAAAGTGCGGTCGTGGGCATCGCCGTGTCCGACGATTTCGAAATTGTCTTCGACACGCTCGGTACCTCGCGCAAGGCGGTGAATCTGCGCCAGCGAGCCGAGATCGCCTTTGTGATCGGTAGCCTCGAGGGGACGGACGAGCGCACGGTGCAGGTCGAAGGGCGGGCGGACGAGCCGCAAGGCGCCGAGCGCGCGCGGCTCATCGACCTGTACTTGGCGGTCTTTCCCGACGGCCGAGTGCGGCAGCAGTGGCCGGGGCTGACCTACCTCCGCGCGACGCCGCGGTGGCTCCGGTACTCGGACTACACCCGCGATCCGCCGCTGATCGCGGAGTGGGATGCGGCGGCATTGCGGCGGCTCACGTGATGGCGCCCTCCCTCAACACCAGCCAGCATGACTGAAGGCGTCGCTGCTGAGCGATTCCAGGAGCCGTTGCGCCGTACGTTGGCGCGCAACGGGGCGCTCGCTGCAGTCGCCGGCCTGGTGGTGGTACTCCAACGACATGACCTCAGGCTGCTGCTTCCTGTCGCTACCCTTGCCTTGTGGTTCACCCTGGGCGGGCACTACGTCGAGCTCGCATTCTTGAACGGCGTGCGGGCTCGGATCGCGCCGGGACGCGTGACGCAAGCAGTCGCGCGCCTGCTGGTGTGGTCCAGTGGTGGCGTCCTGCTCTATGTAGGCATGGCCGCCACGGCGCGCGCACTGTCGATCGCGCACCCGCCGCTCGGGCTCTGGTGGCATGGAGGTCTCCTGCTCATCGGGATCGAGCTGGCGGTGCACGCGGTCATGGCAATTCGTGGTCTGCCGAATTTCTACAACGGCCGCGGGTAGAGCGTTTCCCGGCATACTGGTCTCTGTCGTGCTCTGAGTGATCGTCCCCCGAGGACGACTAATGTCTTAGATTGGCGTGATGGACCCCGCTGTTTTTTTTGGCGCACTCCTCATAGTCGTGGGGATCCCTGCTGCCACCGTGATCGCGGTCGCTCGGCTGCGCGCGGCTCGGGCGCGATCACTACCGGCCGACGTTACGGGGCGGCTCGACGAATTGGAACGTGATGTCCAGAACGTCCAACAAGAGCTGGCCGAAACCCAGGAGCGTCTCGACTTCGGTGAACGCTTGCTCAGCAAGGCGCGGGAAGGGCGGCAGCTTGGCCGATAGCACCGACCAGTGGGTGGACTAGCCCGCCGCTGATGCTCTCTCTCATCGCTTTTCTCCTGCTGCCCCTCGTCGCCCTCGGTGTCCGACGGCGCCGGGGAGTGGGCGCTCTGATCGTCGTCATGGTCATCGCGGGAGTCGTCGTGGACTCCGACGCCCAGTTCCACTTCCTGACGGCGCTCGGTACCGCCGGCCTCAATTCGACCACGATTTGGGCGGAGACCGTGGCGACTACGGTGGCATACATGTGGTTTCCAGACTCGCGCGGCATGCGCGTGGCGCAGTTCATCGCGACCGTGCTGCTCTGCCTCCTGCTCGCGTGGACGCTCGGAGGCACGTTGATGTCCTGACAGTTCGTCTCACACCTCCCCGTCGACGCTGCGCCCGCATGACCGTTCCGCGCCGGGCTGGCGGCCTCTCGCCTCTCCTGTAGAATTCCGTCCAGTCCAACTCGTGGCGAGGCCCCAGAGCGTGTCGCAAGTCCGAGTGAGCAGCTTCAGCGTGTCCCTGGATGGCTACGGCGCCGGGACCGATCAGAGTCTCGAGAATCCGCTCGGCGTCGGTGGACCCCACGTGATGGAGTGGTTCTTCCCCACGCGCACCTTCCGGGCGATGCAGGGCCTCGAGGGTGGCGAGACAGGCATCGACGACCAAATCGCCGCGCAGGGCATGACGGGCGTCGGCGCGTGGATCCTCGGCCGCAATATGTTCGGCCCCGTTCGGGGACCGTGGCCGGATGACAACTGGAGGGGTTGGTGGGGCGAGGAGCCGCCGTATCACGTGCCCACCTTCGTGCTCACCCACCACGCGCGAGCCCCGATCAAGATGAAGGGCGGCACGGAATTCCGGTTCGTCACCGACGGCATCCATGCGGCACTCAAACAGGCAAGGGACGCGGCGGGCGACCGCGATATCCGGGTGGGCGGCGGCGTGTCCACGGTGCGACAGTACCTGCGCGCCGAACTCATCGACGAGCTGCACGTCGCCGTCCGGCCGGTGCTGCTCGGCGCCGGGGAAGCGCTGTGGGCGGGTATGGATCTGCCCGCCCTGGGTTACGAGGCCGTGAAGCACGTGGCCGGCGAGCGCGCGATGCACGTGTATTTACGTAAGCGCGCCTGACGGGGTGAAACCTGGTAGCACCGGCCCCGTTGGACTGGCATGATTGGGGGAGACATGAAGAAGCAGCAGAAGCCAACGCCGGTGGTGCTTCCCAAACCGCCGCAGCCCAAGCCGCCCGAGCCGTGGGAGCCCGCGCGGCTGCCGCGATCCCCGGAGCCTCCCAAGCCCCCCGATCCGGTGGGCTGAGGTCACGATATGTGGTTCAAACATCGCGCGTGGATACCAACCGCGTGGATCCTGTCCGGCCTCAACATCGCGGGCGCCTGGTTCGCCGCGGGCGATGCCGAGCCGTTGCACGCGGCCACGCATGCGCTCCTCGCCGCGCTGTTTGCTCTGGGAGCGCAGCGCCTGCAGGCGCGTGGGGCGCGGACGGACGCGTCCGACGCCTCCACCGTGGAGCGGCTGGAGGACCTGGAGACGCGACTGGCCGATTTCGACAAGCTGCCCGACGTCGTCGCTCGGCTCGCCGAGCTTGAGGAGCGGCTGGACTTCACCGAGCGGGCGTTGGTGAACGTGCGCCAGCGGGCGCAGCTGCCGCCCCAAGAGTGAACGCCACGTGTCCGCCGGGAAGGCGCTACAGCGTTGCTCCTGGCCTACGAGCGACCTGGACATTGCCTATCACGATAAAGAATGGGGCGTGCCCGTCCACGACGAGCAGACCTTCTTCGAATTCCTGACCCTCGAGGGCGCCCAGGCCGGCCTGAGCTGGTCCATCATTCTCAGGAAGCGGGAGACCTACCGCCGCGCCTTTGCCGGCTTCGACCCGCGGAAGGTGGCGCGGTTCACGGCGCGGAAAGTCGCGCGGTTGCTCCAGGATCCCGGCATCGTGCGCAATCGGCTCAAGATCGCATCCACCGTCAGCAACGCCCGGGCGTTTCTGGCGGTGCAGCGCGAGTTCGGCAGCTTCGACGCGTATGTCTGGCGCTTTGTGGGCGGCAAGCCGCAGCAACACAAGGTGCGATCGCTGCGTCAGCTGCCGGCGCGCACACCGGAATCCGACGCGCTCAGCAAGGATCTGCAGCGCCGCGGATTTCGATTTGTCGGCTCGACCATCTGCTATGCCTTCATGCAAGCCGTGGGCCTGGTGAACGACCATCTGATCACGTGCTTTCGGTACCGGGCGGTCGCGAAGCGGCGATGAGGCCTGCTTGGCAGAATGCCATTGAGGCGCCAACGTAGTGCCGTGTGCCCACTCCAGCCGCGAGAAGCCTATGACGTTCGATCTCGAGCTTTCCCTTGAAGTCCTGGAGCGTACGCCCGCCGCTATCGGGGCGCTGCTCGACGGCCTGAGTGACGCGTGGGTGCGCGCCACCGAGGGGCCCGACACCTTCAGTCCGTTCGACGTCGTGGGGCACTTGATCGACGGTGAAGAGACCGACTGGATCCCGCGCGCCCGGATCATTCTCGCGCAGGGGTCCAGTCTCCGCTTCGAGCCGTACGACCGGTTCCGCCACAAGGCGCGCAACGCCGGCGCGCCGCTGCAGGCGCTGCTCGCCGAGTTCGCCCGGCTGCGCGCCGCGAATCTCACGCTGCTGCGCTCGTGGAACCTCACCGACCGCCAGCTCGACCTGCCGGGGGAGCATCCGCGGCTGGGGCGGGTGACGCTGCGACAGCTCCTGGCCTCCATGGTCGTGCATGATCTGGAGCACATCGCGCAGGTCGCACGCGTGATGGCCAAGCAGTACCGCGATGACGTGGGCCCGTGGGTGCCGTTTCTGCCGGTGCTCACCGATCACATGGTGCCACGGTCCTGACGGCTTCTCTATACCGACCTGCGGAGGATGGCGTGAAAGCGTATCTCGTCTCCACTGGTGTCCTGTTCGGCCTCTTCGCCGTGTGGCACGTCTTCGAGCTGGCGTCGGGCCTGCGCTCGTCGGCGACCGATTCGGGGTTCATCATCGGCGTCAGCCTCATCATCGTGGTGACGGGCGCCTTCAGTTTCTGGGCGTTTCACCTGCTGCGGAGGATCGGGAAGAGTGCCGCGTGACGCCCAAGCCCTAAACGCGCAGGTGCGGGCCTACTTCGCCGCTTTGCCGCCTGCCGCGCGGCGCGCCCTCAAGCAGGTACGCGCGGCGATTCGCGCCGCGGCGCCCGACGCCGTCGATGCATTCAGCTACCGGATTCCCGCCTTCCGGTTGGACGGCCGGATCCTCGTGTGGTACGCCGGCTTCCGGCAGCACGTCAGCCTGTTTCCGATGGGGGCGGCCATCCGCCGCGCCCACGCCGCCGCGCTCAAGGGTTACGCGACGTCGACGGGGACGATCCGCTTTTCACTCACGAAGCCGCCCCCGATGGGCCTGATCAAGAAACTCGTCAAGGCCCGCATCGCCGCAATGCGGCGTTCCTGATGCGCGCGGCCGTCGCCGTCCTGCCGTTCACCGTGACTGTGTTCGCCCCGATCTGGATCGCGCGCGCGAACGGCCTGCAGCTAGCGTGGGGAGGGACGCCCGGCACGCTCGCCCTGCAGGCCGCCGGCGCCGCCGTCCTGGGCGCGGGGCTCGTGCTCTTTGCGTGGTCGCTCCGCCGCTTCGCCACGGAGGGACGGGGGACGCTCGCGCCGTGGGATCCGCCACGGCAGCTGGTGGTGCGGGGGCCCTACCGGTTCGTGCGTAATCCGATGATCTCCGGTGTGGTGTTGGTGCTGTGCGGCGAAGCCGCGTTCCTGGCCTCGCGGCCGCACGCGATCTGGGCGCTGACCTTCGTCGCGATCAATCTCATCTACATCCCGCTGCTCGAGGAGCCGCAGCTTGCGGCCCGCTTCGGCGACTCCTACCGCGAGTATTGCCGGCACGTCCCGCGGCTCTTGCCCCGCCTGCGTCCGTGGTCGCCCGCGACGCCATGAACCCCGTTCAGCCCATCGTCCTCGCGGCACACGGCATTCGGCTCGAGCCGCTGACGCCCGAACATCACACAGCGCTCACCACGGCGGCCAGCGACGGCCGTCTGTGGGAGCTGTGGTTCACGGCCATCCAGCCGCCCGAGGGCATGGGGGCCTATGTGGCCGAGGCGCTCAAAGGGCAGCGTGAGGGCCACATGCTGCCCTGGGTGGTGCGCGATGTCGCGAGCGACACCATCATCGGCACGACGCGGTATCACGACATCCTCCCCGCGATGGAGCGCGTGGAGATCGGCTATACGTGGTACGCCCAAAGCCGCCAGCGCACCCACGTCAATACGACCTGCAAGCTGCTGCTCCTCGGCCACGCCTTCGACACGCTGGGGTGCGCGGTGGTGGGCCTGCGCACCGACAACTTCAACTTCCGGTCGCAGCGTGCCATCGAAGGGCTGGGGGCCAAGAAGGACGGCGTGATTCGTCACTTTGGCGTGCGGCGCGATGGCACCATCCGCGATACGGTCATGTACAGCGTCCTCGCCGCTGAATGGCCCGATGTGCGGCGCCATCTCGAGCTGCGGTTGCAGCGCCACGCCTGACGGAGGTTTGTTCAGCGGCGAGATCCGTTACCTGCGCATCTTCGTGCGGCGCGACGGCCACTGGCGGGCTGTGGCGATGCAGCAGACACTGCTGCAATAATTCCGGCCGACGTCGCGCGAGCCCGCGAACCGCTGGGCGGGCGATAGATTTCCCCCCTGTACACTACCATTCATTCGGAGGTGTCTCGTGAAGAAGAACCTCGGCCTGGTGCTCGTGGGCGTCTGGTTCGTCATCCACGGCCTCACCCAGCTCGTGAGCTTCAGCTTCAACGGCTTCACCACGGTAATGGCGATTCTCGCGATCGTGGCGGGCGCGCTGGTGATTGTCGGGCGGTGAGCGACGCCGCCGCCGTCGAGCGGGCGCTGCTCAATCACTACCTCGCGGCCATCGCGTATCGCACCCAGAAGGCGATACGCGATGCGCCCGAGCGCTACTGGCAATTCGCGGCGGGCCATCAGGCCCGTACGCCCATCGAGATCCTGCGTCACATGACCAGTCTCATGGGCTACGTGCGCACTCACTTTCTCGGTAGCAGCTACCCCGTGAAGCCGGAGCCGCTGGCGAGCGCGGCCGCAGAAGTCAGCCGGTTTCACGATTTGGTCGTGGACGTCGGGGTCTCTTGATGGTCGGCACGCCGCTGCGGGAGATCTCCCACCAGCAGGTGCTGCAGGGCCCCTTCGCCGACGTGATGACACACGTGGCGCAGTTGGCGCTGCTGCGGCGCCTGGCGAACGCGCCCGTGCCGCCGGAGAATTTCATTTACGCCGACATCAGAGCGGACCGGCTCGGCCCCGACCAGCCGTTGCCGGCGCGGCCGGATGCGAACTGGCCGGAACGGCCCGCCAAATAGGCCTGGCGGCGATTCTGGTGGGAAACAACATCAACGCCGTGGCACGCCGCGACCCGCGGACGCCACCCGGCCTGCCAATCGGCGGCGCGTTCAGCGCCTACTTGCTCAGCGCGCGGGTGCGACGCCAGTTTGACGTGGAGGAGGTGTCCTGATGCGCGTCCTGACCGTCGTTGCGATTAGCGCTCTACTCGTCGCCTGCCACTCGCCGGTGGAGGTGAGCGGACTCTACGTCGCCTATGACGACACCGGGGCTCTGGTGCGTTGCGACAACCCCGACACGATCCTGATCGCGCGTGATTCCGCCCTCGCCGCGACGTACCGCGTCGTGGCGACGCACCCGTATGAGCGGATGTTCGTGCGCCTGAGCGGCGTGCGTGCGGACTCTGGCTCCATTTACGGCGGGTCGCACCACTTCCTCGTGCAGCGCGTGATCGAGCTGCGCGCGCGGCGAGTGGGAGAGTGTCCGCGCCTGACGAGTGCGGTACCATTGCTGTCCCGCGCCGCACCTTAACTTCCACAGGAAGGCCCACCGATGTGCCGCAACATCAAACGATTGCGCCAGCCGGATCGCCAGCCGACGGATCATGAGCTGCAGGACGCGTCGCTGCAGTTCGTGCGCAAGATCAGCGGCTTCCGCGCGCCGTCGCAGGTGAACGCGGCCGCGTTCGACGCCGCCGTGCGTGACGTCGCCGCGGTCGCCCGTGTGCTGTTCCAGTCGCTCCACGTCCACGGGCACCACACCGAGACGGCCGCCTAGCAGGTGATCGTTCCCGCAACCGACGCGCTGCACCGGCTGCGCGAGGGTAATCTCCGTTTCGTCTCCAACATCCGCGGGTCCGACGCCTTCGTCAGTCACACGCGGCGCGTGGAGCTAACCGCGGGGCAGCAGCCCTTCGCCATCATCCTGGGGTGCTCCGATTCCCGCGTGCCGGCGGAGATCGTGTTCGATCAGGGCCTGGGAGACCTGTTCGTCATTCGCGTCGCGGGCAACATCGTGGCCCCGTCGCAGGTCGGCAGCGTGGAATTCGCCGCCGCGCGCTACGGCACGCGACTCGTGGTAGTGCTGGGCCACTCGCAATGTGGCGCGATCCTCGCCACGATCGAAGAGCTGCGCATGCCGACCGAACGCCAGTCCCACAACCTGCACGCGATTGTGGACCGGGTGCGCCCGTCGGTCGAGGGCCTCCTGGCGCGAGCGTCCGGGCAGGACACGGAGCGGCTCGTGGAGCAGGCCGTGCGGGCCAACATCCGCGCTTCCGTCCACCATTTGCGGCACGGGTCGCCCGTACTCGAGCAGTTGATCCGAGATGAGGGGGTGCTCGTGGTCGGGGCTGAGTACTCGCTGGAGACGGGCGTCGTGGAATTCTTCGACGGACAACCCTGACAACTCTCTAACAGGAAGACTGCCACCGATGCCCAACGGCAAGATCTGCTACCTCGAAATCCCCGCCACGGACGTGGACCGGTCGGCGGCCTTCTATACGAAGGTCTTCGGCTGGCAGACGCGGGTGCGCGGCGACGGCCACACGGCGTTCGACGACACCACCGGCGCCGTAAGCGGTTCCTGGGTGCTCGGCCGGAAGCCGTCGCGCGACCCGGGTGTCTTGGCCTACGTCATGGTGGACGACATCGACGCCACCCTCAAACGAATCGTCGCCGCA
>Ga0209648_10004742_pt1 | contig 11584 bp, 9 predicted proteins | sample GraSoi2013_115cm_FD_185830 | JGI IMG/M metagenome (GOLD analysis project Ga0209648, IMG submission 185830) | Grasslands soil microbial communities from the Angelo Coastal Reserve, California, USA - Sample 9_17_2013_115cm (SPAdes) (version 2) | ecosystem: Environmental > Terrestrial > Soil >...
GCAAGTCGGCGTGATCGCAGTCGATCCGACGAGCCGGTATTCCGGCGGCGCCATCCTGGGCGACCGAATTCGCATGCAGGGACATGCCGGTGATGCAGGCACGTTTATCCGCTCGATGGCCACGCGGGGATTCCTCGGCGGCCTCGCGCGAGCGACAGCCGAGGTGGCGTTGCTCCTGGACGCGGCCGGGAAGAACCACGTGCTGATCGAGACGGTCGGAGTTGGCCAGGATGAAATTGACATTGTTCGACTGGCGGATTGTGTGCTCGTGGTGCTCGTGCCGGGGCTCGGCGACGACATTCAGAACATGAAAGCCGGGCTCATGGAGATCGGCGACATATTTGTTTTGAACAAAGCCGATCGCGAAGGCGCGGACCGGCTGGAGCAGCAACTGCTGGCGATGCTGTCGCTGGTGATGCCGCGTGAGGGCTGGCACCCTCCGGTCCTGCGAACGGTAGCTTCGGAGAACAAGGGCATTGAGGAATTATCCGAGACGGTTGCGAAATTTCGAAAGCATTTTGAATCGAGCGGGCAGCGCCAGCGAAAACACGTTCAGCATTGGAAAAATCGTTTGATCGAGCTGCTCGAATCCCGTTTGCTCGAGCGGGCCTTGGGGGGCGCGGGCGGCGAATCGCGCTTGGCGGAGCTGGCGGCGGAGGTTGCGGATCGAAAGAAGGATCCATTTTCGGCCGTGAACGAAATACTCAAGAGCAGCGGTCTTGATGGTTGAAGAAATGCCGCATGCGATGGATCAGCCGGGAAGCCCGGCATTTGCGCGGGAGTAACTTTCATCTCGATACGGGGACATAAGAACATGGCGGCAAAGAAGACCGGGAAGTCGAAGAGCGCCAAATCCAATGCCACGGCGACAATCGGCATCATCGGAGGAAGCGGGCTCTATTCGATGAGCGGATTGACGAACATGCGAGAAATTCGCGTGAAGACGCCGTTCGGCGACCCTTCGGATGTTTTCGTGCTGGGCACGCTGGAAGGAAAGCGCGTGGCGTTCCTGGCACGACATGGCCGCGGGCACCGCATCCTGCCAAGCGAGATCAATTACCGCGCGAACATCTATGCGATGAAGATGCTGGGAGTGGAGCGTATCATTTCCGTAAGCGCGGTCGGTTCACTGAAGGAAGACTTGCGTCCGGGAGAATTTCTCGTCCCCGACCAGTTCTTCGACCGCACGAGGAATCGCATCTCGACTTTTTTTGGAGAGGGGACTGTTGCTCACGTAGCATTTGCGCATCCCACCTGCGGCCAGTTGTCAGGCGTGCTTGCGGATGCCTGCGTACATGAAGCCGTCAAGGTCCATCGCCACGGAACGTACATCTGCATGGAAGGGCCGCAGTTCTCTACGCTGGCCGAGGCGGAAGTGCACCGGCAGCTTGGCTTCGAAGTGATCGGCATGACCAACGTGACGGAAGCGAAGCTGGCGCGCGAAGCGGAGATTTGCTATGCGACGATCGCCATGATCACGGATTACGACTGCTGGCACCCGGAGCATGAATCAGTCACCGCCGCGCAGATCATCGCCACGCTGAATCAAAACGCGGAGAACGCGCAGAAAGTGTTGCGAACCGCCGTTCGAGAGCTGCCCGCTGCGAGGTCCTGCAAATGCGGAGCGGCTCTCCAGCATGCGCTGGTTACGGATTTGAAGTTCGTCCCCAAGGCAACAAAAAAGCGGCTCGCAGCAATCATCGGGAAATATATTTCTTAGGAGCGCAATTTGTCCTTACTCGTTGTGGGTTCCGTCGCATTCGACGCTCTGGAAAGTCCGTATGGAAAGGTGGAGCGTGCATTAGGCGGTGCGGCAACTTATTTTGCCGTGGCAGCCAGTTTTTTTACGCCTGTGAGTCTCGTCGCCATCGTGGGGGACGATTTCACCGCGGAGGACGAGAAAATCTTTCGTGGCCGGCATATCGATACGGATGGCCTGGAGCGCGCCACAGGGAAAACTTTTTTCTGGGCCGGGCGCTATTCCCAGAACTTGAACGAGCGCGTGACACTGGCAACGGAGTTGAACGTGTTTGCGGAGTTCAAGCCCCGTTTGCCGGAAAAATACCGCAGCTCAGAATACGTTTTCCTCGCCAACATCGCGCCCGATTTGCAGCGGGACGTGCTTCATCAGGTCAAGAAACGCCCCAAAATCGCCGCGCTGGATACCATGAACTACTGGATCGAACGCACGAACGCGGAGCTGCGGGAAACGCTGAAACACGTGGACATCCTGATGATCAACGATTCGGAGACGCGCGAGCTTTCCAGCGAACACAATCTGCTGCGCGCAGCCAAGCACATTTTCAAGATGGGACCGACGACTCTGGTCGTGAAACGCGGAGAGTACGGCGCCATGATGGTAGACAAGCGAGGCGTCTTCTGCGTGCCCGCTTTCCCGCTCGAGGAGCCGCACGATCCCACGGGCGCAGGCGACAGTTTTGCCGGCGGATTCATGGGCTACCTGGCGGGAAATGGCGACAAGAGTGACGCTTCACTGCGCCGCGCCATGGTCTATGGCTCCGTACTCGGAAGCTTCGCGGTGGAAGAATTCGGCTTGGACCGGCTGCGCCGCTTGAAGCGCAATGAGATACACGCCAGGGCACGCCACTTTGCGAAATTGACGCAATTCAAATTGTAAATAGTAAGATTTCGCTCAGGCGGGCCGTGGGTCCCGCTGGCGATGCTTTCTATTCAAGAAATATTTGTGCGACTGACCGTAGCCGCGGCGCTGGGCGCGATTATCGGCATCGAACGCGATTTGCGGCGGCGGCCCGCAGGCGTTCGCACCAGCCTTTTTGTGTGCCTGGCCACGGCGTTATTCACCATTCTTTCCGGCGAAATCGCTCACCGCTTTGGCGATACGAGCGGCACGCGAATCGCTTCGAATATTGTCCAGGGCATCGGTTTTCTCGGCGCGGGTGCGATTCTGCGTGATGCGGGCGGCGTGATGGGAATGACCACGGCCGCGACCGTCTTCGTGGAAGCCGCCATCGGCATGGCCGCTGGCGGAGGTCTCTACGCCGTGGCTGCCTATTCCACCGGCCTGGTGCTTTTCGGTTTGATCTGCGTCGGCTGGGCCGCGCAGCGCTTCAATTTGAAGTCTCGAATGATGATCTTCCGGATCACCACCAGCCATGCGGACAGTGTCGCCACGGAAGTGCAGCAGCTGATGGCAAGCTTGAAAATTCCCCTCAAGCACTTTCGCGTTTCGATGGCCGGAGCGAACTCCATTGTCGAGTTCGAATCCGACGTCAGCCACAGCCAGCAAGAAACGATTCTCACCCAGCTCCATCGCCAAGGCGTGATCACCGAAGTGATCCCGCTCGAGGGCCATCAGGAATGACGGGAAACAACGGGACTCCCCGAAAGCCCAAGGCGCTAATGGCCGGTTCCCGGCTGGGAGTGTTCGCTCCGGCGTCTCCGGCGGAGTCTGTCGAAATGATCGCCGGGCTCGCGGAGTTGAAGCGCCACGGTTTTCAGGTTGTCGCGAATCAGGGCACTAAAGCAGAAGGGTACTTTGCCGGTCCGTCACTGGAGCGAACCCAAGGTTTTCTCGGGACTCTGAATTCCGCGCAAGTCGACGGGCTGGTGGCCCTGCGCGGCGGCTACGGATCGAATTACCTTCTGGAATTCGAACTGGAAAAGAGCCTCGCGAATCTGAAATGCGTGATTGGATTCAGCGATCTCACCACCTTGCAAATCTTTCTCTGGCAACAGTGCAACTGGGTGACGTTCTACGGTCCCATGGTGGCTGCCGGACTCAACGCCGGCCCGGGTGCGCGCAAGGGCTATGATGAGAGCTCCTTTCTTCAAGCGGTGGGCAGAACGGAAGGCGGATGGAAGCTGCGGCTGAGGGGAACAGCCGTCCTGGCGGGTCAATCTTTGGGCAGAGTTTTGGGCGGATGCCTGACTCTTCTTGAGGCGACGATCGGAACACCGTGGGAATTGGACACGAGGGATTCGATCCTGGTCCTCGAAGACCGCGCTATGAAGCCCTACCAAGTGGATCGCGTGCTGATGCACTTGAAACAAGCCGGTAAATTCGAAGGAGTTCGCGGGATTGTGCTGGGAGATTTTCCGGACAGTGAGCCGTCCGTGGCTGGAGCACCAACTGTACGCGAAGTTTGCGCGCGAATTCTGCGGCCGCTCGGCGTTCCGATCGTCTTCGGCGCTCCCATTGGGCATACGGTGCGGCCGATGCTGACGATACCGCTGGGCATCAAAGCTCGCCTGGACGCCGATGGGGAAGGCGGACTCGAATTCCTGGAATCGGCGGTGGTGGCTTGAGCGAAACGAAACACGTGCACGTGATCGGGATTGGTGGATCGGCGATGGCACCACTTGCGGGGATGTTGCGCGAACGCGGCTTTCGCGTGACCGGGTCGGATTCTGGAGTCTACCCGCCGGCGTCAACGCTGCTCGAAAGTCTCAGCATTTCATTTTTCAACACGTTTGACGCCGCGCACTTGCAGCCGGAGCCGGACCTGGTGGTAATCGGTAATATCATCGCGCGGGGAAATCCGGAGCTGGAGGAAGTGCTGGATCGAAAGATTCCGTACCGCTCCATGCCGGAAATTCTGGAGGAAGTGTTCCTTCCCGAAAGACATTCCATCGTGGTCAGCGGAACCCATGGAAAAACGACGACGACGGCAATGCTGGCGTGGATTTTCCACGTCGCAGGGAAGAAGCCGAATTTTCTGGTGGGTGGTGTTGCCGAAAACTTCGGCAAGAGCTACGGACTGGGTGGCGGCGATGAGTTCATCCTCGAAGGAGACGAATACGAGACCGCGATCTGGGACCGCGGGCCCAAATTTTTTCATTACCATCCCGATGACCTGATCATCACCTCGCTCGAATACGACCACGCCGACATCTATCCCGACTTTGAGACCTATCAGTTGGCTTTCCAGCGCCTGGTCAATCTTGTTCCCAGGCGCGGCCGCGTGGTCATCTGGGGCGATGCAGAAGATTCGGGCCCGGCCTTGCAACGGGCGGCGGAAAAGGCTTTCTGTCCGGTGGAAACGTACGGTTTCGACAGGGGGAATGATTGGGTGGCGAACGATTTCGCCATCGACGGCGAAACCATGCGGTTTCGCGTCGCGCATCGCGCGAAATTATTCGGAGGATTTGCGCTGCCCGCCACCGGACGGCACAACGTCTTGAACGCCATGGCGGCGCTGATTGTTGCGCAGGGACGCGGCATCCCGGCCGAGATGATTGCCAAAGCGCTCGCGACGTTTCGCAGCGTGAAGCGTCGAATGGATGTGCGAGGCGAAATCGGGGGAGTCTTGGTGGTCGACGATTTTGCGCATCATCCCACAGCTGTGAAAGCCACAATCGAAGCGGCGCGCGGCCGCTGGCCCGGACGCCGGCTCTGGGCCATTCTCGAACCGCGGTCCAATTCCATGCGCCGCAAAGTGTTCCAGGAGGCGCTTCCGAAAGCGCTGGCCCTCGGCGACCGCATCCTTCTCGGCAGCGTTTTTCGCGCGCAGCAATTGGGCGATGAGAACCGCTTGGATCCCGAGACGGTTGCGGAAAGTGTCCGCGCCCTCGGCAAGGACGCCCGCGTGTTCCCCAGCTCCGACGTCATTGCGGAGCATCTGGGAGCCGAGGCTAAACCCGGCGATGTACTTCTCATCATGTCCAATGGCAGTTTTGATGGCTTGTGCGAGAAAGTTCTGAAGAAACTCGGCTCGGCCGTGCAACTGGCCGGCGAGGCGAAGACTCGGTGACGATTATTTCCTCCCGAAACCGGCTGGCGATCGCTGCTAGCCTCTGCCTTTTCTTTATCCTGGCTCTCAGTTCTTCTTCCAGAGCAACAATTCAATACGTTGTCCTGTTGGATCATCCCGAGAGGCATCTCTTCCACGTGACAATGACCATTCCCGACGTGACTGGCGGAGTGCTCGTGCGCATGCCCGCGTGGAATGCGCTCTACCAAATTCGCGACTTCAGCAGTCACGTACAACAGGTTGAAGCATTTGCTGGTTCCGAGAAAGCGTTCATCGAAAAAGTGGACAAACAAACATGGCGCATTAAGGGTACCGGCTCGATCAAGATTACTTACGCGGCTTATTGGGATGAACCCGGACCCTTTGCGACACAACTCAACACCGAGCATGCCTTCATCAATCCGGCGATGATTCTTTTTTACGTGCCAGCGCGCCGTGAGGAAGAGGTCAACCTCACGGTCAGCTTCTCTTCTGCAACATGGAGTGCCGCGGGTGCCTTGTTGCACACGTCGTTCGTCAGCGGGCAGAATCACGCGGATACTTTTAAAGCGCCGAGCTACGACGCGCTTGCGGATGGCCCGATTGAAATTGGGAAAATCGATGTGTTCGAGTTGCCCGAGGTAACGCCGGCGGTGACTGTGGTGATTCACGGCGACAACTGGCGGAAGAAAGTGGTCGAGGAAGACTTGCGCCGCATCTGCAAATATGAACTGAAGCTCATGGACGGTGCGCCATTCGAACGCTACACATTCATTCTTCACATCGGCAAAGGAGCCGGTGGCAGCGGCATGGAGCACGCGAACTCGACTGCGATTAGCGCTTATTCAGATGAATATTTGCCGAATGTCGCGGCACACGAATTTTTTCATCTCTGGAATGTGAAGCGTATCCGCCCGGCGTCGCTGGAACCTGTGGACGATACCAAGGAGCAATCCACGCGCTCTCTCTGGTTTGCCGAGGGCGTAACGAATACCTACGCCTCGTACACTCTCGTGCGCAGCGGCATCTGGAGCAAGGAGCAGTTTTACGCGGACCTTGGCGAACAGATCACCGAGCTGGAAGGCCGCCCGGCCAACCGCTGGCAGAGCGCGGAACAGTCCAGCCTCGACGCCTGGCTGGAAAAATATCCACTTTACAACCAGCCGGAATTCAGCGTCTCGTATTACACGAAAGGGCAAGTGTTGGGAGACTTGCTGGACATTCTCATTCGCGGCCGCACCGGCAACGAAAAGAGCCTGGACGATGTCTTGCGCTCGCTGAATACGAGTTTTGCCAAGCAGGGAAAAACGTATCGAGATAGTTTGGACATTCGTCAGACGGCGGAGAGCGTTGCCGGCGGCTCGTTCGAAGAGTTTTTCGGGAGATATGTGGCTGGGACGGACCCGTTCCCGTATCAGAAGATTCTGGCGCTGGCAGGTTTGGCGCTGCGAACCGTGGAGCACCGCAGACCGACTCTGGGCTTCTATGTGGAGCACGAACCGAACGGCCCGTTCATCGTGAGCACGGTTGATCCGGAAGGCGCTGCAGCCCAGGCAGGACTGCGGGCCGGAGATGTCATCCTCAACTGGAACGGTGGGGAAGCGCCCCGGAGGATTGATCGCTGGCTGCAGGAACAGAAGGCGGGCGATTCGCTGAAGCTGCGGATTCGCCGGGAGGACCGGGAGATTACACTGGAATTCAGGCTTGGCGAGATCAAGGTGACTGTCTACCAAGTCATCGAAGATTCGCACGCGGGCGAAAAGGCGCGCGATATTCGCGAGGGGATGCTTCGCGGCGAGACCCGCGCGACCGCCGTTCGTTAACGATGTGGTTGATTTCGCGTTTCGCTTGACCAGCGGCGCGGGATTGGAGAAAGTTTTCCTGTCCATGCTCCGGACACTTTTCATCGGTGCCTTCTTATCCCTGTACATCCTGATGGTCGGGCCGCCACTGCTCGTGTACACCTGGATCACGCGCAATCCTGACCCGATATATTGGGCTGGCGTGAAGGGTGTGATGTTTTTTGTCCGGGCAGTTGGCGTCAGGGTGCGCGTGCAAGGGCTCGAGCGTATCCCTTCGGGGGTTTGCCTTTTTGCCGCGAATCATACGAGCTCAGCCGATGCGCCCGCAGTGGTAGGAGCCATCCCTCGCCGGATCGCCATTCTTCTGAAAGAATCACTTTTCAAATGGCCTATTGTCGGACAGGTCTTTTCGTCGGCGCACTTCATTCCCGTCAATCGCAGCTCTCGCGAGTCCGCCGTTTCCAGCGTGGAGCAGGCCACGGAAGCGCTCAAAGCCGGGCAATCGTTCTTGATCTACCCCGAAGGCACGCGCAGTCCGGATGGCCGCCTGCAGGAGTTTAAGAAAGGGGCTGTCGTGATGGCGATTAAAGCGGGCGTGCCGATTGTGCCGATGGCCTGCTCGGGCGCTCACCGCATAATGGAAAAACGCTCACTGGTCATTCATTCGGGAGAAATCCTCGTCGAATTCCTCGAGCCGATCGATGCTTCCAGGTATTCCTTGGAAGAGCGGGATATTCTGAACGAGCGCGTGCGCAGGGCGTTGGCTGATGCCCTGCCGCCGGACCAGCGTCCTCTCGGTTTTCCAGGGGCCACCGCCGAACCAGCAGTATCCTGATTCGCCGGCCTTGTGCGCGCGCATTCAGAGCGACTTCAGTTTTTCCATTTCCGCTTCCATTTCGCGAACACGCTTTTGCAAATCGGGCAGGCGATTCAGGGCGGCCATGGTCTTCAGCCATTGACGATTCTCGACCGCTGGATAGCCGGAGAAGAGAGCGCGCGCAGGCACATCATTGGGAACGCCGCTCTGCGCGGTGATCACTGTCCCTTCGCCAACGGTCAAATGTCCGGCCGTGCCGACCTGGCCAGCGAGAATGCAGTTGCTCCCCACCTTAGTCGAGCCCGCGAGGCCAACCTGCCCGCATAACATGGTGTTGGCGCCGACCTGCGAGGCGTGGCCAATCAAGACGAGGTCATCCAGTTTCGTGCCCCGGCCGATGCGCGTTTCTCCGACCGTGGCGCGATCCACGCAGGCGTTCGCCTGCACTTCGACGTCATCCTCGAGCACTGCCGGGCCGGACTGCGCCATCTTGTACCAGCTGCCATCCTTCTGTTTCGCGAAACCCAAGCCGTCAGCACCGATGACCACACCGTTTTGCAAAATCACGCGATTGCCGATGCGGCAGAATTCGCGCACGACGGCGTGCGCGTGCGAGAAAAAATCATCCCCAACCTTCGCGCCCCGATAGATGGTAACGAAACTATGAAGCACGGCATTCCGCCCGAGCTCCGCTTCTTCGTCTACGTAGCAATACGGCCCGATATGCGCGCCCTCGCCGATCCTGGCGCTTTTCGCGATGATCGCCGTCGGATGAATCCCCGGCGCATAGCGTGGCGACTGATAGAAAAGCTCGATCGCTTGAGCAAATGCCAAATAGGGATTACCCGAGCGCAGGGCCGCAAGCGCTGGCGAGGATGCCTCCCGCTCCAGCGCAATCCCTTCTTCGATGAGAACGGCCGAGGCTCGTGTTGTTTTCAGCAACGGAAAGTACCGCCGATTCGCGAGGAACGTGATCTGCCCGGCAGCGGCATACTCGATCCCGGCCACCCCGCGAATCTCGAGTTCCGGCGAGCCTTCCAATCGGCATCCCAATTTCTGCGCAACTTCAGCAAGTTTCATGGAGGGGCTCCTCAATTCTTTGTGGGGCTGACTGCGAGTCTGGCACAGGCCAAAGAGGGAAGTACAGCCGGTCCGCGCGAGCCTACTCGTTGAATAGGCGGGGCTGGGACGCCGCGGCCGCAGCGGCGGCCGGCTTCCGGCGCGCGATGCCTACGACACCGAGAACGGTGACCTCCGAAAGCGCGGCACGCGGAACAAAGATCCGGTCCGTGGAAGAGTTCAGGTCCGGCGATGTGATTTGCAACCCGTTATCCAGCAGAGAAAGCAAATCATTCGGCACAACGCCTTCCAGAGTTTCACCATCGGTGTAACGCAGCTTCACCCATAGTCCGTCCAGCTTGGGCCGGCTCAGAAACGCCTTGCGCTCCGGTTCGAAGTCGTCGGAAAACTCGCGCACGAAATAGATTGATCGCACGCGAGCCAGCGGTAGCTCAACATGTTCTCCATCAGGCGTCAGCAAGTCGACGGGATCGGCCTGCCCCAGCCGTCCGGGGTTCAGGTAGCCGCGCAAGGGCTTCTTGTCGGCAAGCACAACAATAACCTTCTTGTGCGTGGAGGCTGGGGTTCTGTTTTTCAAGATGGCGCGTTTCCCGGTACGGATGGCCGAAATTTGCCAATCGGCAAAATGTATGTTATGTTAAGCACGTTTTTCCTGTCAAGTTATTGTTTTCATTAGGGTTAGGGCCCCGGAGCACTGCCCTTTGACCGATAAAAAGCATATCCTAAAATCGGCCTCGGTCATTTCCCTGGTTACCATCGTGAGCCGCGTCCTCGGCTACGTTCGCGACCAGAGGATTACCCTCCTCCTCGGGACAACTTTGACGGCAGACTCCTACTTTTTGGCCTACCGCATCCCCAATATATTTCGCCGGCTGGTGGCCGAGGGTTCCATGACCGCGTCCTTTATCCCCGTTTTCACCACCTACATGAGAGAGAAGTCAAAGGAGGAGCTGTGGGAGTTCGCTAACCGCTTGTTCTGGACAATGGCCCTGGTTGTGGCGGTGATCACCGTGCTAGGCATGGTTTTTTCCCCCATAGTAGTCCACACGTTCACCTCCAGTTCGGGGAAGAGCGTCTCTTGGGACGAAGCCGTGACATTGAACCGAATCATTTTCCCATATCTCTTTTTCATCGCGTTAGCGGCGCTGGCCATGGGCATCCTGAACTGCTTCCATACGTTTGGATTGCCCGCGGCGACGCCGGTGCTTCTGAATCTTGCCATCATTCTCTTCTCCACGGGAGCGGTTTGGCATTATTTCAAACAGCCCGCAGTTTCTCTGGCGGTCGGCGTGCTAGTAGGCGGGGTGCTTCAATTTCTTGTTCAAGTTCCTTCGCTCGTGCGGAAAGGGATGCGATTCAGTTTTGGGATATCGTTCAAGCACCCCGGCATCCAAAATGTGGCGCGATTGATGATTCCCCGATTTTTCGGAATTGGGATCGGACAGATCAACTTCTTTGTCGATACCTATTTTGTCTTGGCCAAAGGCATGCCGCAGGGGAGTCTGGCAGCGCTGTCCGTGGCCGACCGCGTCATGGAACTTGTCCTGGGCGGATATGCCATCGCGGTAGCGACGGCCATTCTGCCGATGATGTCTCATCAGGCGGCCGCCAATGATTTTGAGTCGCTCAAAAAGACTCTTTCGTTTTCCGTGCGCATCGTGGCCTTCATCACCATTCCCGCGGCTCTCGGCCTGATGATCCTGCGCGAGCCGATCATTCGGGTGCTCTTCCAACACGGCCAGTTCGTAGCGGAATCCACTCGCTTGACGGCCCGCGCACTTCTCTATTACGCCGTCGGGCTTCCGGCCCTGGCGTCGGTTAAGCTGATTGTCCCGGCGTTCTATTCCACGCGGGACACCAAGACCCCGGTGATCATCGCTTCTATCTCTCTGGTCCTGAATATCATCCTGAACGTCGTCTTCTTGCAATTGTTCTTCAAGCGCGTCCAAAACGGTGGTCCCGCGCTCGCCACGGCCCTGGCTACTTTCTTTGACTTCTTCGCGCTGTTTGTTATTTTCCGCCTCCGCTATGGTCCGCTCGGAACCATGGATATATTCCGTTCCGGTGCGAAGATTTCCTTGTGCGCCGGGATTATGGGCGTAGCCTGCTGGTTCGGGAATTACTACACCGGGTTCGCGCTGCACTCCCGCTTCCTTGTGCAGCTTCTCGTGTTT
>Ga0209648_10004744_pt1 | contig 11581 bp, 10 predicted proteins | sample GraSoi2013_115cm_FD_185830 | JGI IMG/M metagenome (GOLD analysis project Ga0209648, IMG submission 185830) | Grasslands soil microbial communities from the Angelo Coastal Reserve, California, USA - Sample 9_17_2013_115cm (SPAdes) (version 2) | ecosystem: Environmental > Terrestrial > Soil >...
AAGAGCCCCTGCGGACGCAGCAGCATGATCATGACCAGGATCAGTCCGAACAAGAGGAACTGCAGGCGCTGCACCTCGTTGTACAACCCTGGCCAGTCACCTTTTTGCACATTGAGTGAGCCGAGGCCGACGGAATTGGCGATCGACTCGGCGTTGGAGGCCAGCGAGGGCAGCAACGTGTTCAGGATGAAGTAGATGACCAGGGCGCCGACGATGACGCCGCTGATGTTGCCCATCCCGCCAAGCACCACCATCACGAGCACCGTGATCGAGACTACGAACAGGAAATCGTCTGGGCTGACAAGGTCGAAGCTCGCGCCGTAGTAGGCGCCGGCGAAGCCGCTGAACGATGCTCCGATCGCGAACGCGAGCAGCTTGGTCGTCACCGTGTTGATCCCCATCGCCGCGGCGGCCACCTCGTCTTCGCGAATCGCCATCCAGGCGCGGCCCAGCCGAGAGCGATAGAGGTTGCTGACCAGGATCACGGCGCCGATGATGAGGATCACGATCAACACGTAATAAGCGACCGGGTCGAAGCCGAAGCTGAAGCAAGGTATGAACTGCGTCTGCGCAAGGGGATTCCGACACGTGGCGTCCTGGAGGATCGCGATGTTGTTGGCGCCGGCCCATGGTCCTGTGACCCAGGCCGGGAGCCACGGCTGGTCGATGCCACCGATGGCGTTGATCCCGCCCGTCCACTGCGGCAGGTTGTACGAAAGCACCGGCACGATCTCGCCGAATCCCAAGGTGACGATGGCGAGGTAGTCGCCGCGCAGGCGCAGCGTGGGGAATCCAAGCAGCGCGCCGAAGCTGGCGGCGACCAGCATGCCGACGATGAGCATCAGAAAGAACGGAAGGTGGAAGTTATGGTGGAGCGGCGACGCGCCCAGCTGAGACGACGCGAACAGCGCGTACGTATACGCGCCGATGGCGAAGAACGCCGCATAGCCGAGGTCGAGGAGGCCGGCAAACCCGACCACGACATTGAGGCCGATGGCCAGCAGGACCCACGTCCCGGCATGAGCCGCCTGAGAGATATATGCGGTGCTTCCTCCGGTGATGAACAGGGTCACCATTGGGAAGACCAGCGCGCCCAGGAAGAGAAGTCCGTAGATCGCCTGGTCGCGGTCGCGGATGCGCTCCCGCAGGTGGAGGCGCGCCATCAACGACTGCCGCTTGACCGCTGTCGGTTCGGTCATTTCTCGGGCACCCTCATACCGAGCAAGCCGGTCGGCCGGAGCACGAGCACGCCGATCAGGATGCCGAAGATCACGACTTCTGTCCATTTGGAGCCTATGTACGAGTCGCTGTAGGCCGCGATGAGGCCGATGAGGACGCCTCCGATGGCGGCTCCCGGGATGTTGCCGATGCCTCCGAACACGGCAGACGTAAACGCCACCAGACCGGTCCGGAAGCCGAGGTTGTAGAAGAGGTTGTTGAAGTAAAGGCCCCAGATCATTCCGCCGGCGCCGGCCAGTAAGGCGCCGATGAAGAAGGTGGCCGCGATCGTCCGGTTGATGTTGATGCCCATGAGCTGTGCGGCATCACGGTCCTGAGCGGTCGCGCGCATCGCCTTGCCGAGCTTGGTGCGGTTGATGAAGATGGCGAGGAGCGTGACGAGGACAATGGCCGTCACCATCACAAATCCGTCCTTGAAGGTGATGAACACTCCGCCGATATAGGTCTGGAATGCGGCGCCGTGCGGAAGGATGTCGGGAAAATGGACAGTGGCGGGGCCGTGCCACAAGAACATGATGCCCTCGAGGATGAACGACATGCCGATGGCGGTGATCAACGGCGCCAGGCGTGGCGCGTTGCGCAAAGGCCGGTATGCGATGCGTTCGATGGTGATGTTGATGCCACCCATGATCAGCATCACGACCGGGAACACCACCACGATGGCGATCAGGTTGACCGCTGTAAACGACCCTTCGTCGATGGCGAAAAAGCCGAGGATCGCCGCGCTGATGTATCCGCCCATCGTGAATACGTCGCCGTGGGCGAAGTTGATCAGCTCGATGATGCCGTAGACCATCGTGTAGCCCAGAGCCACGAGCGCGTACATGGCGCCGTCAGCGAGGCCGAAGACGGTGATCTGGACGAAGGCGGTCGGGCTGCTGACCGCCTGGGTCGCGAGGAGAACGATCGCCGCGCCGCAGATGACGTAGAAGCCAAGGTCGACCACGCTCCTGCCGCCGAGGGCAAGTGAGCGCACTCGCTGCAAAGCTGACACGCCGCCTGTGCCTACGCCAGCGCTCAGTGCCCCCTCCTTGAGACTGAAGAGCGAGGAGGCCCACCTGGGGCCTCCTCGCGCGATTCTGGGCTAAAGACTACTGGCTAGGCCTTTGCGAAGTCGAACTGGGTCTTCCAGACAAAGCAGATCTTCGCCTGCGCCTTGCCGCAGACGCCGGTGGAGTTGGCCGGGTCGCTCACGCTCTCCACGCTGTAGATGGACACGATCTTGAGGCTCGTGTCGCCGTTGGCGTCGAAGTCGTAGGTGCCGATCACGCCGACGAAGCCCTTGGTCTTGGCCATCTCGGCCCGGACCTGCTCGCGTGTGGGCGTGCTGCCGTTGGCGTCGTTGATCGCGCGGCCGATCGCAGCCATCAACGCGTTGGCCGCGTCGTACGCCTGCATGGTGTAGCCGCCGAAGTCGTTGGGGCCGGTGAACTGCTTGCGGAACGCGTCGATCGTGGACTTGGCCCCGGGGACCTGGGTAGCGTCGGCGCCGGCCGACGTCGCGCTGATCCCGGCCTCGTTGCCGGACGCCTGGTCGATGCAGTCGGTGGTCTCGATGCCGTCACCGCCGCCGAATGGGACGTCCCAGCCGAGGTCTTTCATCTGCTTACGCGGGATGCAGATGTTCTGGTCGTCGGTGCCGCCCACGTAAACGCCTGTCGCGCCGGCATTCTTGAAGTTGAGCAGGATCGACTTCCAGTCGCTTGTGGTCGCCTTCTGGTACTCCGAGTGCTTGGTGGTACCGCCGAGCTTCTTGAACTCGACTTCGAAAGCGCCCGAGATACCGACGCCGAATACCGTGCTGTCGTCCAGGATGCCGACGCTGTGGACGTTCAGCGTCTTGTACATGTAATCGGCCATCGCCGGGCCCTGGTAGTCGTCACTGGTGACGACGCGCCAGTAGTTGTTGGCGTTGCCGCTGCGAAGGTCAGCCGCGTGATAGGAACACGGCGCCTGTGGCGGAGCGACTTCCTTCGTCAGGCAGGGGTTGGTGTTCGACGGGCTGATCATCGTGAAGTGTTGCGGCGAAGCGACCGGGATCTCGGCCTTGGCCACCGCCGAGTTGTACGGCCCGATCATGCCGAGGAACTTGGCGTCGCCCAGCATGGTCTGAACGTTCTCGACTCCTGCGTCCGCCGAGTAAGCGGCCTGCCGGCAGTCGTCGAAGCTCTGATACGAGATCGTGTAGCCGTTGACGCCGCCGGCGGCGTTCTTCTGGTCGACTGCGAACTTGATGCCGTTGGCTGTCGACTGGCCGCCGGTCGTACAGACCGGTAGGTCGGAGCCGATCTTGATAGTGCCTTTCGACCCGGTGCCGCCGGTGGTGCCACCGCAGGCGAAGGCGACGAACGTTGCCACGATGAGGACTCCGAGTCCCCTAGCTCGAACCATAAGGTTCCTCCATGTGTTTGTAGGGAGGCCCGAAGAAATCCCTCTTGGCGAACGCCTCCCCTCATTCGCCGCCCTCTTCCCAACCGATGTCGGGGCGAGAGTGCGCCGGCGACGAATGCGGCCACATGGGGTGGCCGAACCACTACTCCGTGGTGAACTATCGACTTGTATCTGCCTCGAAGTCAAGCGGTGCTTTGGATCCCCCTTCGGCGCATAGGGCTTGATGGAAGTGCAGTTGTATCAATAGGGGAGTGCCGCGCTGTAATCTACGGCCCGCACGAAACTCCACGGGAGGGAGGGGTCCGAGCTCCGGGACTCGAACACCGAAACCACCCGGAGGGTGGTGTCGCCGGCCCCATCGAAGCCGAACGTCCCGCTGGCACCCGCAAATCCCGAGGTCGCGGCCACCTGGGCGACCACGCCGTCTCGCGTGGGCAGCTTGCCGCCCGCGGCCGTAACGGCCCGGTCTACGGCTCCATACAGGATGGCGGCGGAGTCGTAGGCGGGGATGGTGTAGGCGCTGTAATCGGAGGCGTTCCGGTATTGCGCCTTGAAGGCTTCGATGACGGGCTGCGCGTTGGGAATGATCTCAGGGGCGGCGGCCGCGACGGTCGCATACATGCCGACCGCATTGGCGCCCGCGTTGCGAACGCAGTCGGGGTCCTTGGCGATTCCGTCACCGCCCAGGAACGGGGTCGCCTCGCCGGCGCTGAAAACGTCCGCCATCTGGGCGCGGATCACGCAGCCATGATTGGCGGTGACTCCCCCGTAGTAGATCGCCTCCGCCCCATCGCCCTTGGCGTGCCGCATGAACGCGGTGAGGTCGAGATGGCTGTTCGGATCGAAGTCGAGGACGCCGACGATGCTCCCACCGAGCCTGGTGAACCTGGTCATGAACCCGCTGGCGAGCGCTTGCCCGTACGCCTCGTGGTCTGAAAGCACCGCCACTCGCCGCAGCAGCAGGGTCTTATAGCCGTAGTCCGCGGCCGCCGGGCCCTGCAAGTCGTCGGTGGTCGCGAGCCGGAAGAAGTTGTTCGTGCCGCTTGGGCGCAGCTCGACCGGCGTGGGCAGCCCCACGCCCCTGCAGGTGATCTCGGCATGAGTCCGGCTCAGGCCTGCAGGCAGAAAGGGTTCTTTGGTGAGGCAGCGGCTGCTCACCGCCGGGCTGACCATCGCGAGGTGGGCATCGTTGGCGACCGGGATCTCCCGACGGGCCACGTTGGAGTTGAAGGGCCCGATCATGCCCATGACCAGCGGGTCGGCGGCCAGCGTGCTGACGTTGTGCGTCCCCTGGCCCGGGTCGTCCGCGCCTGCGATGGCATCATCCTGAGCCACTACCTGGATCGTGAAACCGCCGATGGTCGGGTGCTGATCGACGAAGAACCGCACGCCGTTGAGAGCCGTCTGGCCCACCCGGCCCTCGGCGCCCGACAGCGGCAGCTCGACGCCGATCCGGATCACCTTCGCCGGTGTTCCACCCCTGCAGGCGCCGACGAAAAAAAGACCCGCCACCAGCGCTACCGCCAACGTCCGCGTCATTCCCGACCGCACATCGGAGATTGTCGCCGCCCGGCCAAGACCCGGCAGTCTCTATACTCGATCTCTTCACCTAGCCAGGTCATAGGAGCGCGCCCCGTTGAAGACCGAGTCCAGCGAACACCTCAAACCCCGCTCGCAATATGGCGAGGACGCGGTTCAGCTCGCCATCGCCGCCAAATGGGATGACGCCGTCAAGCTCAACAAGTTCATCATCGAGAGCTTCGGGGCGGACGAAGAGACGCAGAACCGTCTTGGCAAGGCGCTGTCCGAGCTCGGCAAGCTGAAAGACGCCAAGGCAGCCTATGAGGCTGCGCTCAAGATCAACCCGATGAACTCGATCGCGAAGAAGAACGCGGCCCGCATCAACACCCTGCTCCACCAGAAGGAAGGCCTGAAGGTCGGGGGCACCAGGGTCGACCTCAACCTCTTCGTCGAAGAGATGGGGAAGACGATCATCACCACGCTCGAAAGCCCGCCCAGCGCTGACATCTGCTCGAAAGTGGCGGCGGGTGACGTCGTCGAGTTGAAAATCGAGGGGGACGGTATCGCCGCCGAGACGTCGCGTGGCGTGCGCCTCGGGCTGCTCGAGGCCAAGCTCGCCCGGCGCCTGATCAAGTTCATGCGCGGCGGCAACCGCTACCAGGCTGGGATCACGTCCTGCGAAGGCAACACCGTCAAGCTCATCGTGCGCGAGACCTACCAGGACCCGCGATTCGTCGGCAAACCGAGCTTCGCGATACGTCGCAAGCGCGAGGTCGAGTTTCGCCCATACACGAAGGAGAGCCTGCTCGCCCGCGAGGTCGAGGTGTTCGCGGAGGACGAGGAGGAAGAGGGTCTCGTCTCGGGCACACCCGCGACCGATGAGGTCGAAGAGGGGATGCACGCGGTCGAGGACGAAGCCGAGCCGCTCGACTTCAGCGAGGACGCGGACGACGGCGACAAGGACGACGATGAGGACGACGATGACAACTGAGGTTGGTTCAGAGGCCCGGGCCCGGAGGTCCCTTCACCGACCCTAGTCCTCTACTCGCATCGACCCCGCAACTAGGTGGCGTGCCAGGTTTTCGCGACCTGCTGCCTGAAGAGGCGGAGGCCCTGCGCGGAGCGCAGGAATCGTTGCTCGAAGAGATGCGTCGCTGGGGCTACCGGTTCGTGGTCACGCCGATGGTCGAGAGCATCGACGTGCTCGCGCGGGGCCTGAACGCCGAGCAGCAGCGCCGTCTCTTCAAGTTCAGCGACGCGCGTGGCGAGGTGGTGGCGCTGGTCGGCGAGCGGACGATTCCCGTCGCCCGTCTCGTCGCCGGCAAGCTGCGGTCAGCGGCCCTGCCACTGCGGCTCTGCTACGCGGGGGCTGTGCTGTCCGCGGACGAAGGGCGTTTCCACCAGCGGCGCGAGACGTACCAGGTGGGCGCGGAGCTGGTGGGCGCGTCGGGACCGATCGCTGACGCCGAGGTGATCGCGCTCGCTGCGCGCTGCCTCGAAGCGGCCGGGCTTCGCCGGTACCAGGTCGACGTCGGGCACTCGGAGTTCTTCCAGGGCATCATGGACGCCGTCCGGCTTCCGGTCGAGGTCAAGGCCGGCGTGCGCAGAGCTTTGGCCGCGCGTGACTTCGTCGCCCTGGAAGAGCTGCTGGAGCGCACGCCGCTTCGCTCGGCCGAGCATGAGCTGCTTTTGCGATTCCCTGCCCTTCGTGGTGGATCGGAGATCCTGAAGGCCGCCGGAGGCCTGGTCCGCAACCGCCGTTCGGAGCAGGCCCTCGCCGAGCTGGCGCGCGTCCAGGAGCTGCTGGTGGCCCATGGGCTCGGGGCGGTCGTGGGCCTCGACCTCGGCGCCATCCGCGACTTCGACTACTACACCGGCGTGATCTTCGAAGGCTACGGTCCGGACCTGGGCCGGCCGGTCGCACAGGGCGGCCGCTATGACCGTCTGCTCGAGCGCTTCGGCCGGCCCGCGCCTGCGACCGGGTTCGTGGTCCAGCTCGACCTCGTGTGGGAGTTGCTGGCCCGCGGAGGACGGGCCGCCTTGCCTCGCCTCGATGCCGCGATCGCGTGGACTGGATCGGGGCACGGCACGGCGATGCGCCTCGCCTCGACGCTGCGATTGTTCGGCATGCGCGCGGTGGTCGACACGGAGTCAAGGCGCGAGCGTGAGGCGCGGGCCTGGTGGCGGGCGGTCGGCGCCGACAACCTGATCCAGTGTCGGGGCACATCGAAAGTCGCCTGGACCGCAAAGAGTGGGCGCACCCGCTCGCTGCCGCCGGAACAGGTGGCCGCGCGACTTGCGGGGTCTCCTGCATGAGCGTATCGATTGCCGTCCCGACCGGCATGCTGCTGCCTGGCTCGCTCCGCCTCCTTGCGCGCGCCGGCGTCATGCGCCTCGGCGCGGCCGAGCTCGGCCGGCGCCTCCTGGTGGAACGCTCAGGCGTGCGCGTGATCCTCGTGCGCCCTGCCGACGTGCCCGCCTATGTCGACCACGGCGCCGCCGACCTCGGCATCGTCGGCAAGGATGTGCTCTGGGAGTCGAACGGTTCGCATTACGAGCTGGTCGACCTTCATTTCGGTCCCTGCCGCCTGGTGCTGGCGGTCCCCGAGGCATCGAAGCTGAACGGCCCCGAGACCTGGCCACCGCTTCTGCGGGTCGCGACCAAGCTTCCGCGAACGACGGCGGCCTGGTTCGAAGCACGAGGTCAGGCGGTCGAGGTCGTGCGCCTGCATGGGTCGGTGGAGCTCGCGCCCCAGGTCGGGCTGGTCGATGGGATCGTCGACCTGACCGCGAGCGGCCGCACGCTGCGCGAGAACAAGCTACGAGTGACGGCGACGCTCGGCGCGTCGACGGCGCGCCTGATCGGCAATCAGGCCAGCCTCAAAACGCGCACAGAAGCCGTCCAGGCGATGGTGGCGCGACTGCGTGAGGCCGCAAACCATGGGGGTTAAGCGATTCGACGTCGGGTCGTGGCTCGACTCGCCACTGTCGCGCCGGCGCCTGGACCTTTCCCAGTTCGCCAAGGAACGGGCCGATGTGGCTGAGATCTGCGCGCGCGTAGCGGCAGACGGCGACGCCGCCCTGCGCGAGTATGGCGAGCGATTCGACGGCTGGGCGCCAGGCGAGCGTGAGACCTTCGAGGTCCCCAAGGGCGATCTCCTCGCGGCCGCCAATCGCCTCCCCAGCGCCGATCGCGCAGCCCTCGAGTTCGCGGCGCAGAGGATCCGAGACTTCCACCTGACGCAGGTACCGCCGGCGACCAGCGGCTCGCCCGGCCTGAAGCTGGTGACGCGTCCAGTACGCCGAGCAGGCGTCTACGCGCCGGGTGGGCGCGCGTCCTATCCGTCGACCGTGCTGATGACCGCCATCCCGGCTCGGGTGGCGGGGGTGTCGGAAGTCGTCCTCGCGACCCCGCCGCGCGCCGACGGCACTGTGCCGGCGCCGATCCTGGCGGCCGCTCACATCGCGGGTGTGGACGCCGTGTATCGGATGGGTGGCGCGCAGGCGATCGCGGCCCTTGCTTACGGCACCAGCTCGATCCCACGGGTCGACATGGTCGCGGGCCCGGGCAACATTTACGTGGTGCTCGCCAAAAAAGAAGTGTTCGGCGCCGTCGGCGTGGACGGGATCGCAGGGCCGACCGAGGTCATGGTCATCGCCGACGCGAGCGCCCGCCCCGACTTTGTGGCGGCCGACCTGGCGGCTCAGCTCGAGCACGACCCGCTGGCCTGGGCGGTGCTGGTCACAGATTCGGCGGCTCTCGCTGACCGCGTCGAGGAAGAGCTGCGCAGCCTGATCGGAGGCCTGGAGCGGGCCCAGATCATCAATGCCGCCACGTGCTGTCTGATCGTGGCCGAGGACATGGGGCAGGCGATAAACCTCGCCAACGACTTTGCCCCCGAGCACTTGCTCATCGTGGCCGAGCACGCGGGACGGCTGGCCACGCAGGTCGAGAACGCGGGCGCCATCTTCGTGGGCGCTTATGCGACCGTGCCCCTGGGCGACTACGCGGCGGGCCCCAACCACACGCTCCCGACCTCGGGCGCGGCGCGTTTCGCGTCCCCACTCGGTGTCTACAGCTTCCTGAAGCGCAGCAGCGTATTGAGCCTCAACCGGGGCGATCTCGAGATGCTTCGCGACGCATCTGTGCGCCTTGCGGCAATGGAAGGATTGAGCGCGCACGCGCACGCTATTGAGGTGCGCCTTGAATAGAGTCGGCGAGGTCGTCCGCAAGAGCAGGGAAACGCAGCTGAAGGCCACAGTCGCTCTCGAAGGACGCGGGCGGGTCAAGGTCGCGACCGGGCTCGCGTTCGTCGACCACATGCTGGAGCAGGTGGCGCGTTACGGCGGATTCGACCTCACGTTTCGCGGAGCCGGCGACGTCCATGTCGATCCGCATCACCTCGTCGAGGACGCGGGCATCGTGCTCGGCCAGGCGCTCTCCAGGGCACTGACAGATCGGGCGGGGATCACCCGCTTCGCGTCGGCATACGCGCCGCTCGACGAAGCCCTGGCGCGCGTGGTCGTCGACTTGGGGAAGCGCCCCTACCTCTCGTACAACGTGCCCCTGCGCGGGCGCATCGGCACCCTGGAATCCGAAGTGCTGGAGGAGTTCTGGAAGGCGCTTTCGATTCATCTCGGGGCGACGATCCATGTCGACGTGATTCGCGGCCGGAACCGCCATCACATCGCTGAGGCGACCTTCAAGGCGCTCGGTCTCGCGCTGCGCGAGGCCATGGCGATACGACCCGGCGGCGGAGTTCCGTCCTCCAAGGGCCTCCTCGGATGATGTGCCCCAAAAAACCCGCACCCCGCTCACCGCGGTTTTTTGGGGGCCCCTGGTGATTGCAATCGTCGATTACGGGGTCGGCAACCTGCGCTCGGTCGAGCGCGCCCTGCTGCAGGTCGGCGCGGAACCCCGGCTTACGGCCGACGGGGATGAGCTGGAGGCCGCCGACGGCCTGGTGCTACCGGGAGTCGGGGCCTTCGCTCCTGCTTTGCAAAAGCTCACGGACAGCGGAATCGGCCGGAGGGTCGTCGACCTGGCCAAGCGAGGCAAGCCCGTGCTCGGGGTGTGCCTCGGCTACCAGCTGCTGTTCGAAGAGTCGACGGAGCACGGCCGCCACCAGGGCCTGGGCCTCCTGGATGGTCGGGTGGTCAAGGTGAGCAAAAGCACGCGACTGCCCGTGATCGGTTGGTGCCGGCTCACGCTGCAGGACGAGTCGCCGCTGTGGCGCGGAATCGTTGACCGCTCGTACTTTTACTTTGTGCACTCCTACACGCCGGACTCGTCCCGCCACACGATCGCGTCGACCGAGCACTCGCCGGCGGCGGCGGCAGCGCGCCTCAACGTGATGGGCACGCAGTTCCATCCCGAGAAGAGCGGACCCGACGGACTGCGCGTGTACGAAAACTTCGTGGCGCTCTGCGGCTGATCGAGCCATGCCCGCCAAACGCATAATCCCGTGTCTCGACGTCGATGACGGCCGCGTCGTCAAGGGCGTTCGCTTCCAGAACCTGCGCGACGCCGGCGACCCCGCGGAGCTGGCTGCCCTCTATGACCGCGAGGGGGCGGACGAGGTCGTCTTTCTCGACATCACGGCTTCCTCGGACCATCGCTCCATCCTTCTCGATGCGGTCGCGCGTACGGCCGACGAGGTCTTCATTCCGCTCACGGTCGGCGGCGGTGTTCGCAGCGTTGACGATATGGCGGAGCTTTTGACCCACGGCGCAGACAAGGTGTCGGTCAACACCGCTGCGCTCGCGGATCCCGATCTCCTCAGCCGGTGCGCCGAGGTATTCGGATCCCAATGCGTCGTGCTGGCGATCGACGCGAGGCGACGGGCCGACGGTCCTGGCTGGGAGGTGTTCAGCCACGGCGGCCGGCGCGCCACCGGCAAGGACGCGGTGGAATGGGCCGTCCTCGGTGAGCGGTTGGGAGCGGGGGAGATATTGCTGACCTCGATGGACAACGACGGAGTTCAGGACGGTTACGACGTGGCCCTGCTGAAGGCGGTTACCTCCGCGGTGCGCCTGCCGGTGATCGCGTCAGGCGGCGCCGGGACTGCCGCCCACATGTACGAGGCCCTGACCACGGGCGGCGCCGAGGCCGCCCTGGCGGCGTCGATCTTCCATTTCGGCGAGCTGTCGATCCGCGCCGTCAAGGAAGACCTGGCGGCGCGCGGGGTGGAGATCAGGCGATGAAACCAGACTTCTCAAAGGGGCTCGTGCCGGCCGTGGTCCAGGACGTGGACACCGGCAAGGTGCTGATGCTCGCCTACATGGACGAAGAGGCGTGGACGAAGACTCGCGAGACCGGGAGGGCCTGGTTCCACTCGCGAACGCGGGGCCTGTGGGAGAAGGGAGGCACCTCGGGAAACCTGATGGAGGTGATCGAAACCCGGCTCGATTGCGACGCGGACACGGTGCT
>Ga0209648_10004745_pt1 | contig 11580 bp, 7 predicted proteins | sample GraSoi2013_115cm_FD_185830 | JGI IMG/M metagenome (GOLD analysis project Ga0209648, IMG submission 185830) | Grasslands soil microbial communities from the Angelo Coastal Reserve, California, USA - Sample 9_17_2013_115cm (SPAdes) (version 2) | ecosystem: Environmental > Terrestrial > Soil >...
ACAAATGGGCGCGGGTTGGATTAGCAAATGCTATGGTGCATTCAGCGTGGGCATCTTTCTGACTCTGGTTGGCGACGTGACGATTTGGGCAACCAGTTGGGGCTACCTTCCGTGGCCGTGGAGCGCGCTCGGGTGGTATGTGTGGATTCCGACGGCCGTAGCTTTTGCGCTGGCGCCTGTCTATCAATGGGACGCCATGCAGAGCGCCGAATCGAGCCGGACCCCTGGGGTTTAAGCGGAACACCTTGGCCGAGTAACCGCAGCGGCTCCTACCCTACCAAGGCATGGACCGGCGAAAGCCAAGCGAAACTCTCTCTCTGAAGTGCTCAGGCAGAATCCGAAAGACGCGGACGCTCTGCTCCAGCGCGAAGAACTGTTTCCCATGGCCGAAAGGTATCCATGGTTTGAAAACCAGCTACCGATAACAGGTCATAACGCTGTTTTCGAAATCGTGTGCTGTCGGTTTTGTAGATAGCGGTGCAGCAGCCGATCACATGGGCGTTCGGACGCGGTACAGCCTGGTCAGGCAGACGTAATCGGAACCGTGTCACGATATCGGCATGGATGACGTCAAGGCCGCGGCTGTACAGTTTGAGTCGATCCAGGGCGATAAGCCGGCCAATCTTGAGACGATTCGCCGGTTCACAGCGCAGGCTGCAGCGCGGGGTGTCCAACTGCTTGTTTTTCCCGAGTGCTGCATCACCGGTTATTGGTTCTTGCGAAAGCTGTCACGGGAGCAACTGGGCCAGCTCGCGGAGCCGGTCAATGGCCCCTCATCGGCGGCCCTGTTGGAATTGGCGAGCCGGCACGGCATAACCATCGGGGCCGGCTTTATAGAGGCCGACGAGGACCGGTACTACAACACTTACGTGGTGGCTATGCCGGATGGCGGGATGCGGCGTCACCGCAAACTTCACGCATTCGAGAACGATCACATCGCATCCGGCAACGAATTCACCGTCTTCGATACGCCACATGGTTTCCGCGCCGGAGTCCTCATTTGCTACGACCTTAACTTGGTTGAAAACGTTCGGATTACTGCGTTGCTGGGAGCCGAGGTACTGCTGGCGCCTCACCAGACTGGTGGCTGCCGCACGCACAATCCTCACTTGATGGGCTTGATCGATCATCTGGTGTGGGACAATCGCGCGCGCGATCCGCAAGCGATCCGTAGCGAAATCCTCGGCGAAAAGGGGCGTGGCTGGCTAATGCGCTGGCTACCGAGTCGCGCCCACGACAATGGGTTGTTCCTGGTGTTTGCGAATGGGATCGGTGTAGATGATGATGAGATCCGCACTGGCAATTCCATGATCCTCGACCCCGTATGGTCAAAGAACTCGATCTGTTTGAATCCAATCATGGTTTGCGGGCTTCGCTGCTCTCGCGTCTCTCGTTCTTCTACTGATCGTCGATTCAGCGCAGGGAAACAGGTGGGCGCGGTAGGTATGGCGATCGATGCTGAACTCGATCGAGCGACAGGATGCGTAAAACTGCGGCCTGGCAAGCCCACCATCGTTGCGTTTCTTTTGAGCGACGAAAGTGCGGCTTCGCTTCGGGTGGTTGTACAGGATCCCACTAACGACGCAGACCTGTACCGATCGCCAACAGACATCCCAGTGCGACTTGGAGTTTAACCATGGTCAACGAATCAGGTCCCGGACGAGACGCTCTCGATGATAAGGTGAACCGACTCTTCGCCGGCAAGGTTGTTCGCAAGGATCTCGTCCGGAAGGTCAAGGTCGGAGCGAACGTGCCGGTATTTGTACTCGAGTTTCTGCTCGGGAAGTATTGCGCCTCATCGGATGAGGTTTCTATCCAGATGGGGATGCAGGTTGTCAACGACACGCTCGCGAACAACTACATCCGTCCTGACGAATCCGCAAAAGCTCAGAGCAAGGTGAAGGAAAACGGAAAATTCACCTTCATCGATAAGGTGAAGGTACGCCTCGTCGACTCCGACTACTGGGCAGAGGGGGTTAACTTCGGTAGCAAGTTTCTCCACATCCCGACGCATTATGTACGAGACTATGAGCGGCTGCTGATGGGCGGTGTCTGGGCGCAACTCGACATGCGCTTCGAATACGACGAAGAGGCGAAGGGCAAGTATCCATTCTGGATTGATAAGCTCACGCCTATCCAGATCGCCACATTTGATCTTGAGGATTACCGCCGCGTCCGGTGCGAGTTTTCGATGGACGATTGGATCGATCTCATGGTGCGAAGCATGGGATATGAGCCAGCAGAAATGTCCCGCAGGCTGAAGTTCCATTTACTCGTGCGACTCATTCCCCTCGCAGAGCGAAACTACAATCTCGTCGAGCTCGGGCCGCGCGGCACCGGCAAGAGTTACGTTGTTCAGGAGGTGTCACCGTATTCCGCCCTGCTCACAGGTGGAACCACGGTCGCCAATCTGTTTGGGCACATGTCCGGCCGGCAAAAAGGCATGGTGCAGATCTGGGACGTCGTCGGATTCGACGAGGTTGCGGACCTCCAAAAGATGCCTAAGGAGGTCATCACGACGATGAAGACCTACTGCGAGTCAGGTACGTTCCAGCGAGGGCACGAAGCTGTCTTGGGTGACGCAAGCATCGCGATGTTCGGTAACACCAATCAGCCCGTAGATGTGATGGTTCAAACCGGCCATCTTTTCGCGCCCATGCCCGACATCATCCGGGATGACATGGCATTCATTGATCGTCTGCACTTCTACCTTCCGGGATGGGAAATCCCGAAGATGCGGAACGACCTGTTCACCGACCACTACGGGTTCGTCGTTGACTACCTCGCCGAAGCGCTCCGCGAGATGCGCAAGCACAACTTCACCGAGGTAATCGACCGGCACTTCTCACTTGGGGCTCACCTCAACGCTCGCGACCGCAAGGCAGTCCGGAAGACCGTATCGGGTTTGATGAAGATCCTGTTCCCCCACGGAGAGGTGACGCAGGAGGAACTTGCAGAAATCCTCGAGTTCGCCCTCGAAGGACGTCGCCGCGTCAAGGAGCAACTAAAGAAGATGGGCTCCTTCGAATATTACCAGACGTCCTTTAGCTATACACTTCAAGAAACCGGCGAGGAGAAGTTCGTTGGAGTCCCCGAGCAAGGGGGACGCGACCTTATTTCCACCGACCCGCTTGCGCCTGGGACGGTTTATACCGCCGGCGTGACGTCCGACGGAACCGTCGGTCTCTACCGACTGGAAGTGTCGCTCTCGACTGGCGCCGGGAAGCTCAAGATGGCGGGCGGTGTTGCGGGCGCTATGAAGGAATCCGTCCAGCGCGCATTCTCGTATTTGCAGGCCAAGAAATCGGAGCTCGGCATTGCACGCGACCTTGATACCTCAGACATTCACGTCGAGGTCATCGATCTTCTCGGAAATCGGGTCGAAGCCGAAGTGGGCGTCGCCTTCTTCCTTGCGTCCTATTCGGCGATGCGAAGGGTTCCCGTCAGTCCGGCGCTTCTCGTGCTCGGCGACATGAGCGTCCAGGGCAACATCAAGCCCTTACGCTCCCTTACCGAGCCGCTCCAGATGGCCAAGGACAATGGCGCGAAGCGTGCGCTTATCCCTATCGAAAACAAGCGCAACTTCCTGGACGTCAGCGCCGACATCATGGAGCACGTCGACCCAATCTTTTATGGCGACCCGAAGACGGCAGCAATGAAAGTGCTTGGGCTCAACTGACGATGGCGCTGGCAAATCGATGATGAGGTCATTCAGAGACTCCACGACCAATTAGAACGATAAATGTCGATCCCTCGGCTGGTCCAATGCCGCTTTTCCCACATGCTGCGCTTAGGGTTGCCGCCAAGCTTGCCTTCTTCCGCGAGACGGTCGTAGATGTAGGGCGTGATATAGCTGGTGTACCTCGTTCGGTGTCGCCTGCTAACAGGCTAGGAACAGGCCGAATCAAGATTGATGAATCTTAATCTAACTGGCCGCCCGTTGCCTCCTCCCAAGGCCGTAGAAGTGTTCATCGCGGCACGTCCGAATCAGGCGCCGTAACTGGTCCTCCGAAGCGACATGGTTTTTCCGGCATCCAGCGCAACAGGGATATGAGCGGGCCGCAAGAAGCCCGCAAAGGAGAAAAGAAATGAAAAAGAGTGTCCTAATTATCGCCCTGGCAGTGGCGACCGCGCTTGCCCTTTCGCAATCTGCCGCCCTCGCGAAGACCTCCAAGGGGCACACCGCGAAGACTTCGGCGGCGAAGACCCATCACAAGAAGCACATGTACAAACCCTGATCGTACGGCCGTCCGGTCGTGCGGCCGATGTGATCGATGACGTGATGAGCGGTGCTCCGCCGGGGCAATGGACGAGTGCCCTGGGGCCCCGGCACAGGATCCGGAGTTTCGTGGAGGTAGGGAAAGGGTTCAACATCCGAAAAAGAAGTTGGAGAGCCACCGCACGCACAACCAACATGGTTTCCTGGCGATCGCCAGGCAGGTCTCCGCGTCAATCGGAATCGAATTTTTCCAGATGATTGTAAAACACCTGTGCGAGGCGCTGGACGCTGACTGCGTGTATATCGCCGAATTCGTCGGAGGGCCAGTCGCGCGGGTCCGAACCGTGGCTGCCTGCGTTGAGAGCGAAAGGATGGAAGCGTTCGAATTTGCCCTAGCGGGCAGTCCGGATCCGGGGGTGGCGAGCGGCAATACCTGCATTTATGCGAGCGGGGTGCGGGACCTGTTTCCGTCGGATCGCCGCCTGAGCGATCTGCAGGCCGAGGCATTCGTAGGCCTTCCCTTGCCCGATTCCCAAGGACGAACGGCCGGTCTCATGGCCGCCATCTACAGGGAGCCTCTCGGCGAAGAAGCTCAGTTCGTGCAGTCGATGCTGGCGACGTTTGCGCCACGGGCCGCGGCGGAACTGAACAGAAAGCAGGCGGACGACGCCCTCCGCGAAAGCGAGCAGCGGTATCGAGCCTTCATTGGGCTGAACCCCGCCGCGATGTGGCGCATCGAGTTCGACAAGCCCATTGCTACCCACCTTCCGGAGGAGCAGCAACTCGACCGCATGTACCAACTCGGATACGTAGCGGAGTGCAACATCGCGGCGGCACGGCTGATCGGCTTCGACAAAGCGGAACAGGCGATCGGCGCAAGACTTGGCGAGATCGGTAACAGCGAGACGATTCGTGAGGCCCACCGGCACTTGTTGCAATCGGGACATCGGTTCAGCATGCTGGAAACCACGCTGGCGGACTCACACCTGTTGCTCAACCACTGGGGGATCGTGGAGCAGGGCTCATTGCAGCGGGTCTGGTGCACAGCGCTCAACATCACGGAGCTACGGCAATACCAGACGGGGCTTGCCACTTCGCAATAGCGCCTGACAAAGATACTCGAAAGCCTGCACCTCGTAGCGATCATGCTAGATCATCCCAACTGGTCGATCCCGATCGAGCTTCAGGAACTCGCCCGGATTTGGGGTGCCGGCATTGGAGACCACAAGACCGATATCGAGATCGTTCGTATCTCTAGTCCAAGTGCGTCCCCTTCGCTGCACACCAGCTGGTATGGGCGCGGCGACCGTCTGCTTCTTCGGCCGCTAGTCGCACGATCTCGGTCACCACCGAGCCTCGAGATGGTAGTTTTGGTAGATTTTGCCTAGCCAGGCCTTCCTTCGAGCGGAGGAAGTGCTTTCTTTTACGACGGCGGATATCCACCTTTCGCTGTGGCGGAGGAATTGCACGGTCAACCTCTACAACCCGATAGAGGGTTCGACGGAGGTGTTAAAAAGATGATCAGTTTTGATGACTCTCCCCTGCGAAGCCGGTTGTGGCGGTTTGGACCTATGGTCGTGCTCCTGCTGGGTATTTCCGCGTACAGCACAGCCCAATTGGTCCGCGAGCGGCGACACTCGCAAGATCTAACAACCTCGAATGAGGCCCTGGTAGCGTCGTTGCGACAGATGAAAAGCCAAGTGCAATCGCTTTCGGAGAGGCTAAACGCCGTGGCCGCACAATCCGCCACCATCCCCCTGCCGGCGCCCAGGGTCGCCCCTAGGGAATCGGGACGCCCGATGCGGGCCGTCGCCATCCTGCGGAAGGCCGCACGACCTGCCGACGATCCGCGCTGGCGTCAAATGCAGACGAAACTCGCCGACCAGCAGAATCAGATCGACACGACTCGCCAGGAGGCCAGTCAGTCGCACAAGGAACTGCAGGCTAACCTGAATTCGACCCGCGATGAACTCGGCGGCTCCATTGCCAAGACTCATGAGGAACTGGCGACGCTTCAGAAGCGCGGCGAGCGCAATTATTACGAGTTTCAGATGGACAAGTCCAAGCAGTTTCACGCGGCAGGCCCACTCAGCCTCTCCTTGCGCAAGGTGAACGTCAAACAGGGCTATTACGATCTGGTCCTGGTCGTGGATGACCGTCAACTGGAAAAGAAGCGTGTGAATCTTTATGAGCCACTGATGTTCACACTCGCCGACCGTCCGCAACCCGTCGAACTGGTGGTGAACCAGATCAACAAGAATCAAGTGAAGGGCTACGTCAGTGAGCCCAAGTACAAAAAATCGGAACTGGCCGAGGGCTCGACCGGAACCAGGCCGGCAACCAACGAGGCCAAAGCCCTGCAGCGACGCTAAGAGGCGTGGAGGACATCGCTGGACCAACCATCACTTCGGCGAACCCATAACAACGGAGTTCCGCGATCGCCGAGCGGCGGCTTCGTTCAGCGACGCCGCGACGGAGACGCTGTGGACAAATACGAGCGTAGTCACGGTACCGGCCGAACAGCCCAGCCTGCAACTCCTTTACAATCGGCGTTCCGGCAGGTGACACCCGAAGCGGATAAAATGGCTGACAAAAACTCGAAAGCCCGCGTCATTCGGCTCGTCACACGGTAGATGTCCGACCTGGGCCGAGATTCTACCGGCATCACCTTGCGAGGTGGTGCGGGCCTGCTAACAGGCTAGGAACAGGCCAAACCACGATTAACAAAGATTAAGTAACAAAGACTAACCTAAGTTGCCTGTTCCGTGCCTGTTAGCAGGCACGATCCCAGGGCGGTCGGCAAATCAAGATCTATGGCAGTGTGAAGCCGGAGATCGTGCCCGCGGCGCCGGCAAGGGCGAGGACCCGCCATGGCTTGTCGCAGTGGGCCAGGGGCGGACTCTTTCGTGTGGCGGCCGGGCGGTCCGATGAGCAACACATACGGATCACGGTGGAAGATGACGGTGTCCGGGCCTGCGAACACTTTTCCGTCTCGGATACTATATTCGATGGCAAGGTCGCACACGGCCGCAGCTTACAAGCTGCCCCATTTATGGCACCACCGTAAAGGTGTTGGCCGTGGCAAGCACCTGCGTGGATTCGCCGTTAGGTGTCCCAATGCGAACCAGGCGCGGGCCCGGTTGCGCCGAGGCTGCGATGGTGACTGTGGCGGTGAGTTGCCGTCCGGTCGAGTTCACCACGATGTTGGACACGGTAAAGCCGGGGTCGCTGTTGCTGCTATCGTCGTGTCCCTTTCCTTGGCCGTGACCGCCGCCGAGCAGGTCGGAAGTCTTGATGAAGGCGACCGAGGTGGCGCCGGTCAGGTTGGTTCCCAGGACCGTCAAGCTTACGGTGGTTCCAGCCTTTCCGCTCACGGGCGAAAGCGAACTGATGGAAGGTGCGTTCGCTCCCGCGGTGCGATCGCTGTGATCGTCGTTGTCATCGTCCCCCGGGAGATTCGTCTGAACGGCGTTGATGCGGCCTACTACCGTATTCGACGAGAGGCTCACCAGCACCAGCGTCCCCGTTCCTTCATTGCTCACCACCAGCAGGTTGTCTTTGACATCGATCGCGAGTGCACGCGCGCCCAGGCCCACGTTCACCGTGGTGATGGGCCCGGTCGCCGCGCCCGATCCGTTCACCGGGAGCACCGATATCGACCCGCCCGCCTGGTTCGCAAAATAGACCTTCGAATTGAACACCGCTACGTCGCTCGATCCGCCCGTATGGTCCGGATTTGCGGAAAGGCTGGAAACTAGCGTTCCTGAGCCGAGGTTAACAAGCAGCACCTGGCCGTCGGGACCTGCCGCCGGCACCGTCACGAATCCGACTCCTGTCCCAGGAATCAAGCCGATCGCCTCCGGTCGCACCGAATTGCCAAGGCTCATTGTGCGCGTCACCGAGAGCCCGGCGAGGTCAACCACGCTGATGGTTCCATCGTCCTCGTTCGTGACGTAGGCAATGTGCGTCGCAGCGTCCACCGCCACGTCCTTCGGTCCGCGGCCCACCGCCAGAGTCTTCTGCACGGTATTTGAGGCCAAGTCGATAATGGAGACCGAGTCTCCGTCCTGGTTGACCACCACGGCTTGCGTGCCGCCGGTCGCGACGCTTACCGCGCCTGGGCCAGTGGCCAGCTCCGCGACCACTGTGAAGCTGGTCAGGTCGATCACCGCGGCCTTTCCGCGGCCCGATTCCGCTACCACCGCCCGTGTGCCGTCTGTGGTGGTCGCGATGCCGTCGGGATTGGCCCCGTCCGCCAGCGAGATCACATCGGTAATCTGGCGCGAGGAGACATCGATTACCCGCACCACATCGTCGTTCTCGTCGCTGCTCAGCACCAGGCTGGTGCCCGGAACGTACGCGAGGCTCGCGAGTTCGCGGCTGCGCGTCTGGTTATCCTGATCGTTCGAGAATTGTTTGGAAGTGGCCGGCGGCAGCAGGACTACCTGAACGGTGTTACTGCTGTGGCCGGCCGCAGTGACTACGATCGGGACACGGCCCGCGCCCGCCAGCGAATCCGGCAACATCACATTGATCTGCTGCAAACCAGCACAGCAAGGCGCCGCTCCAAAGAACGTCACCATGACCGGGACTCCGCCAATGGTAACCGTGGGAGTCACGGCTGGATTCAGGCCTGTCGCAAACAGCGCTAGAAAGGTGGATGAGTTCGCCGTGTGCGTGCTGAAATCGCCCAGAAGGAACGTGATCGCGTTCAGGATCGCGCCGTCGCGCGTTCCTGTTCCGAAAAGCGAAAACAAGCCGGGCGGCGCGTTGGAATCGATGGTTGCCGTGCCGTTGTGTGTGCCGCTGGAGGAAGTGACCACCACGTTGTCCGTACCCACCGGCGTACTAAGATTGACTACCGCGTTAATCTGCGTCGGTGAAGCGAAGAATATTGCCGCAGCTGTCCCACCGATTGTCACAGTTACTCCACCGAGCGAATTGGGTGGATTCTGAACGTCCGTCGCGAAGGAGACTCCCGTCGTAAGCTGAGTTCCGAATATAGAAATGATGCTGCCCGGTGAAATACTTACCGTAGATAATGAAGCGGCGTTAACTATACGTAGGTTTTGACCGAGGCCTACGCCACAGAGTGCGAGAGACAAGGCTAATGCTGGAAGTTTTTTCATGGTTTCTCCTAGATTTTGTTGCGCACAGATGACGTGTTCCGCAGTAGTAGCAATTGCCCTGCCATGCTCTTCGACAAATGAGCACCACGTGGTGCACGGTAGTAGAATTGCTCTGGCAACGCGAGAGAAATAATGAAGCCTGTTATCTGTTTGCTATGCGGCCTCCTGGTCGGTGAACCCGTTTGGGCCCAACACTGGCATGAGGCCGAGCATCACCGGAAACAGCACTTGACGCATGATGCCGATGATCACAGCTATGATCATCGTGCCGGCAGCTGCTACTTCGAGCCGCGCGACGTCCGCGTGATTCGCGAATATTATGCGCCGCGATATCGCAAGCTGCCGCCTGGGCTGGAGAAAAAACTCTACCGGACAGGTCGCCTTCCGCCGGGATGGGAGAGACGGCTGCAACCAATGCCTGTGGTCGTCGAGCAGCAATTAGTGCCGATCGCACCAGGTTACCGGCGCGGTTTCATCGACGGCTACGCTGTCGTTTACAACCCGGGAACCCGGGTTATCATCGATGTGACGGCGGTTTTCAAGCCTTAGGATAGCAATTTCGCGTGAGCCCGAGACCTGTTCAGGCAGTGGCACGATCAACGCGATGGGCGAGTAAGTCGGGATCTTAGATATCACCTTATTGCAGGTGACGGTTACCTCCGCCACGCTTTCTGTGGGATCATCTGATGGCTAGAGTTGATCGTGAGCAGACCGCTTAATGCCGTTTCCGGCCCCACGTCGCGCGAAGCGGTGAAAACGCTTCCCGCACGCCCGGCATCGGAATGGCCGCACTCCGAGAAACCCGAAGACCCGACAGAGCGGACTGAACTTCGACGGGCGCGTGTCCGTTGATCCGCAATTTGGGCATCGCCGGGCGCACCTTTCAGGTGACGAGGCCATCGCGTGCTTCGGTTCCTTTTTCGTCACAATCCAAGCGGAAGGCCCTGAGTGTTTTCTAGCCTTCCTCGCGGTATTGCCCTGGAGCTTCGAGGGCTTATCGCTCGTGCGGAACTTTGACACCGTTGCATCGGAAATAGGTTGTCAGCACGGCAGCGGCCAATGATGCGACGCCTGAGGGGAGGCCGTCGCGTCCGGCATTTGGGTGCCAGGTGCCTCGAAAAAGTTGTGGTTCCTCATTGTCTCGCGCCGCACGGTATTACATACTCAAGGTAAAAAAATGGGTAGGTCGGTCCTCCCACATTTGAACGCGCCCAGCATCCAAAAGTAAACCAACGTCAGCCCTGATATCCGGGTACGGCACGGCCCGTGAAAAATACTCAATCCCTCCGGAGTGCCATCCAGTCGCGAAACCATTTCGGCCCGACGAGATTGTCTCGTTTGTGGACCGGGTCCTGGCGACATCGTGGCCTTTCCTGCCGGTTAGCCGCGGCTACTGAGCGTTGGCCGCTCATGGCGAGCCGATAAAACTTATATCAAGCTGAACGGTGGATCTATCTTAATCTGTATCGTGATCTGTATCGTGCGTCCGTCGACCACGGAGAGAACCGGCGTTTCTTATTTAAGCTGGAAGCGTGCCGGCGCCGCGGCTCGTATCTCTGCTCGCCAGACCCTGAAGCGACAGGGCGAACCGTGCGCAATCATGTCTGCGCCCCGGCTCGGAATGATCGGAAATCGGAAAATTTTTCCGACCGGTCTGGCAGCGATGTGCGGAAAAGCTTTCCGGAAATGATTGAGGCGAGCGGCGTCTTCCTCCCGATTTCAAGATGTTTGCGTCTGGAAAGTAAAGTGCCTTGCACGGATACGGAGGTCGTCGGTCTACCAGCAATGGCGGGCTGCGTTCAACTCTGCCGGCAGGCAGGGGGCAGGCAGCCCGGGCTGACGAGTTCAACATTAAATTTCTTGAAACCCGGAGAATACAATGGTCGTCAAGCGGAGACTCTTATCGGCGGTTCTCATCACCGGCACACTCGCACTCACTTCTGATAGCCGGCTGAACGCGCACCCGGAGGTCTCCCTGCAGAACGCGGACCGCGCGGCTACGCCTACGCAGCTCAGGCAGGACCCTGTTCCGTTACGGCTGACGGCTCCGGCGGGAACGCTGGTCAGGGTGCGGCTGAACAGCGCCCTTCGCACCGGCGTGACACGCCCGGGCGACCGGTTCACCGGCGTACTGACTGCCCCGATTATTAGCCGCGGTGCCAGGCTGGTTCCCCGCGGTGCGACCGTAACTGGCGTGGTGCGGACATCGCAACCATCGGGCCGGCTGAAGGG
>Ga0209648_10004747_pt1 | contig 11578 bp, 9 predicted proteins | sample GraSoi2013_115cm_FD_185830 | JGI IMG/M metagenome (GOLD analysis project Ga0209648, IMG submission 185830) | Grasslands soil microbial communities from the Angelo Coastal Reserve, California, USA - Sample 9_17_2013_115cm (SPAdes) (version 2) | ecosystem: Environmental > Terrestrial > Soil >...
ACAAAGATCAGTTCTCTTGGGGAGCCGCACCAGATTTCTGGGAGGGCAGAAGAGCATGGCCCAGCCGCCAAAGGACAAACACATCACCTATCAACTGCAATATCGCAAGTGCGGGAAGCCCAACTGTATTAACGACCGTGTATAATTGCGCCCAGATAAAATTGACCACCCCCCGATATGGCGGTAGTCTATGGGAAATGGTGTTGAGCATTCCCACAGGAGACGGCCATGATCAGGAGCAGGACAGTGAATACCATACACGAATTAGCAAGCCAGGGCAAGTCCATTCAAGACATCGCGATCACATTGGGCATAGCCAGGAACACGGTGCGCAAATACCTGCGCCACCCGGAACTGGTCGCCATGCCCCACCCGCGTCCCAATCGTCGTTCCAAGCTCGATCCGTTTAAGGAACAAGTCAAGAAGTGGATCGAGGAAGATCATTGCTACAATTGTGAGGCGATGTTGCCCCGCTTACTGGCCATGGGCTACAAGGGAAGTCTCAGTGTGCTCAAAAGGTTTGTCCATCCTCTGCGTCCCCCGATGGGAGGGCACTATCCCGTCGTGCGTTATGAAACCAAGCCGGCAGAACAGGTCCAGTTCGATTGGGGTGAGTTTAAGTATGAGCAGGACGGAGCGCCCCACAAACTCTATGGCTTCACCGCGATCCTCAGCTACTCGCGCATGCGCTTTGTGACGTTCGTCAAGCGCTGTGATGCCCAGACGCTGATCCGCTGTTTGATGGAGGCCTTTGAATACTTCGGCGGGCTCCCCAAGGCCGCGCTGACCGACCGGATGAAGAGTGTGCTCCTGTTGGAAATGGAGAACAAAATGCCACGCTGGAATCCACTCTTTGCCGATTTCATGGCCTCCATTGGGGTGGCACCACGCGTCTGCAAGGCGTACACGCCTCAAACGAAAGGGAAAATTGAGCGCTCGGTTGGGTTCTTCAAGCACAGTTATTGGGCAGGAGTTTCCTTCACCGATATTGATGATCTCAATCGCCAAGCCCATGTGTGGTGTGAACGCATCAATCTGCGGGTCCACCGGACCACCCACGAACGTCCCAGGGATCGCCGAGAACAGGAGCCACTTGCTCCCTTGCCACAGGCCTTTGCCTGGGAACGTTTTGCCACCGAAGAACGCAAAGTCAGTTGGGATGGCTACCTCTCCTACGATGGGGTGCTCTATGGGTTGCCCTCATCGCCGCCTGTGGCAGGCGCGGTGGTCCAGGTACGGGATTGGCACGGGATCCTCAAAGTGTGGTCTGGAGGGCAGTTGCTTGCCGAATTGGCGAAGCGTCCGGTGTCCCAGACCCATGTCGAGCATCCTGATCAATGGCGCAACGTTGCCCCCGTTGCCTCCAGACACGCGCAAATCGCTCCCATCGGGCATCTGAGGCTAGCGCCACAAGTGGTGAAGCGGGAGCTAGCTGAATATGACCACTTGTGTGGGGTGGAGGTGCTCTCATGCAACCTCAATTGAAACACCTGGGTTTAACCCAACTAGAGAAAGTGTTGCCCGCGCTCTACGAGGCAGCGCGACAGGAGCAGTGGACCTATGAGAGCTTCATGAACCGGGCGATTGCCGCCGAAATTGAAGGACGAGATCGACGCGCAGCGGAACGGCGCATGGCCGCAGCTCGTTTGCCGGCGATCAAGACCCTGGAGGCCTTTGATTTTACTTTTCAACCAGACCTCTCAGAGCGGCTGTTGTGGGAACTGGCCGATCTCTCCTTTGTCCAGAGCGCCACCAACGTAGTTTTCCTTGGCCCACCGGGCACCGGGAAGACACACCTCAGCCTAGCGCTCACGGTCAAAGCCTTGAGCGCCGGGTATTCCGCCTTGTTCACGACTCTCACGCATCTCGCTGAAGCGCTGGATACCGCTTCCTATCCCGGCCTGGTACGTCAGCGGCTGCGTCGCTACACCACCCCAAGTGTTCTCGTCATTGATGAGGTGGGATACACCAAACTCTCACCTGGCCAGGCACACCACTTCTTTGAGTTAGTCACCGCCCGCTATGAGCACGGCTCGATCCTGCTGACCTCCAATACCGGCTTTTCTGCCTGGGGAAGTCTGCTGGGAGATGAGGTCCTCGCCACGGCGCTGCTCGACCGGCTCTTGCATCATGCGGAGGTCATCCCCATCAATGGTCGCAGCTACCGCATGAAAGATCGCAGTGCCAGCGCTTCCGGTGGGGGTCAAAAATGAAAGGAGGGTCAATTGTATGCTGGCGTACAGTGGTCGGCGTTGTGGGGTCAACTTATCCTGGCGCTGCACTGCTGCCACGGGCCAGCGTCGGCTTGTGGGAGTCAAGGGCGGAAGGGCCCTGCTCTGCTGGCATCCGGAGTGAGCGAGTCGAGGCATTGGGGGCGGCAGGGCGTACGACCTGGACGCCTGTGGTAGGCTTGGCAGACGAGACGAGCGAGCGCGGCAGGCTCTGCAGTATATCCCTCGTTCGCTCGTCTCGGCGCCAGCCGTCCACCACAGGATGTCCAGGTGGAGACGATCTGCCGCAGGGTGGGGTAGCCGCACCGAACTGCTGTGTGGCTGAAAGACGGAGTGAGAATCTTGGAGTGTGTCAACTTTGGAAAGAAAATCACAGGGGGGTCAAAATTATTCCGGCGCAAATTTACACAGGCGTTGACAGAATATGGCATGTTCGAGCACTTCAAGAGGTATCCCTGGGTTCTTCCTGTATACCAATACACAGATCAGGCAAGTTTGCTCCAATCCTTCGAAGAAAAAGTGATTGACACTGCTGAGCAGAAAGCACAGGAATTAGCAACGTGATAAGAAGCTACACGTAATGGCGGTCAGGTGTTTGAGTAACCCAATGAAAATACAGGGTGGTACGGGTGAGAGTAGCAGTGGACAGCATGCTGATTAGCAATTTGCTAGAACACGAGGTGGGGTGGGCAGAGTGGACAGTAGCAAAGCGGGCAGGGTCATCATTAACGAAAACAGCCTTAAACCGTAGTTATCGCCTATTCGTTTGTTGTGTTCACATTGCATAAAAGTTGCATGGTAGTATAACAAATAGACCTTGACCTAGTAAACCGGAAAAAAACAACGGTGTTCGATCCGTAAAATGGCAAAACTATAAGGCCGTTTTTTCCAGCCAGGTAAAACTAACCGAAAACTGCTTGTTATAGGCTATACAACTGGTAGGGCGTAGCCTCAAACGTCGGTTGTCGGGCCTTGTCGCGCGTCGGACAATATTTAATTTGCGGAGTGGAGCGGGGGGTTTGAGGCTAATTGACGGATTTTGAGAAAAAAGGTTCCTGTAACCTGAGCAATAGGCAGTTATAGTATACCGGAAACTTTCAATGTCATGCTCGGCAGGGGAGTAGATGGTACTTGTAACGGACATTATGGGAACTGAGGCAGAGAAAATAGATAGTACGGCTTTTTGTAATTGCTTTACTCAAAGTAAATATTATCTAAAACATCACTTGTAAACGCACCTGGATTATCCAAATAAATTTTTAGTGACTGTCTCAATATTTGCTCAGTTTTTGATAAGTCTTCTTTTGTTAGCTCATGCTTCTTCCCATGAGCGATTTTACTTCTTACTCCATACATCTTCTTAAGAAATTTGAAGAGGTTTTTTCTTTCTGCCATTTCGTGATTTACCACGAATGCTATCCTGAGAGAAAGTCTAAATGTAAGCTCATCATTGCCATCGGGTAAATATAGTGACTCTAAACCTATCATATAATCCAATAGCTTATCTACGTCGAACCTTCGTTCCATCCCAAACCCAAGTCTGCTGGAAGCAATTTTGAAAGTTTGGTTGCTTGCTTGTTTCATTTTTGCATATAATGCTTTTAACTCGTTTGCTTCTTGAGTGGTTAGTTTACATTTATCTCCAAGTACGGCATTTTCAAAAAACGAAACCCTGGTCGATGTGCCAGCATACGAGCGAAAAGTTACTGTTTCGGTTGTTATACCATGCTCTCGATAGACACCGGAAGATTTCAGAACCCTAAGTGCCTTAATTACTGTGTCAAATAAATCAACACTTTCGTTAAGCTCTCTCCCTATTTGTTCAGGAGATGGTTCAGGAGTGAACCCCCCTACCATCTTCTGCTTTGTATATTTTCTTTCGATCACAAACTCTGATTTTGAGAATTGAATATATGGTCTGTATTGCCTTTCCTGAATTTCTGTGCGGACATCTTGGACTTGAGGAAGTTTTTTTATTACTAATCCCTCTTCGAGAACTATCTCATCTACCTCAGACTCAAAATTATGCAATCTCACGGTATCTGCAAGCCGCATCGTATCGGAATAAAATAGCTCTTCAAATGCTTCATAATGTTCATTAAACGCAGAAAGATCAAAAGATGTATTTGCCGTATCCACATACACTTGCTGAATAAACCGCATAATACATGTCTCTGCATCTTCGGTTGTAGACATCCCGGCGGTTGTTCCGACCAATTTTCCCAACAGAGAACTGATTTTTGTATTAGCCTTCATAAGGTCAACGCATGTTTTAAACTCCTCAAATCTATTGATATCGTAGGCTAATCCATCAATCATGATGGAAATTTGAAAAGTGTCGGTGGTAGTGGGAGATTGTCCATTGAGTTTTAATACCTTATTGTATAAAGTGAATGCTTTCTTTGCTAAAAGCTCCAAATTATTCCTGAGTTCAGGATTGTTTATATGGTTACTCATACGTCTTTTCTTTGTATCGCTTTTCAATTTTTCCAGATTATATATCATTTACCTTTCAAAAGAAATGCATCTGTGTTGGAGAGTAGACAAAAGAGGACATGGCTATTTTCGAGGGTTTATACCTTTCTGATAGGGAGTACCCATAATCCACAGTTACGGGAACAAAAAATCTTGACTGCTCCGGCTCATTTGTACCGATAACATGCGCAGCCTGTTGAAAAATGCCCATACTGATGAGATTTGCGCATTGTAAGTTCTTCATTTACGCTCAGATTTTGATGCACAAATGCGAACTGATGAGGCTACTCGGAGTTTTTCAACAGGCTGATGCGCTTATGGGAACTGTACGGATAATTCGGGGGATGAGCAAAAATTACCTAATAGCAGTTTCATGATTGTACTGTCTTGCTTACTCCATAGAAAAATTGTTTTGACTGCTTCGCTCCTGGTGTCTGCTGGTCAAGCTCGTAGATATCATACTCGATATCTGAGAAATGATCTCTGCTCAGCCATCCAATGTGAGAATGATAGTCATAGATGCTCGCATATTTTCTTCCAAACACGTCATGATAGGTCAGCGTGAAACGAGCGAGTACCCCTAGATGGTCTTCATCATCTGGAACGGAGAGGGTATATCCCTTTATTACTGTATCTCTGCTGATATGGCTCCCTGGTGAAAGTGTTATTTTGTCTCCTGGTACACTAGGGGGAAGAGCGGGGTAGTTCCAAACAACATATCTATATTGCGGTAGCTGTGAGTTTACTGGTGGGCCAAAAAGGACACCATAAATAGTAAAGGCTGGCCCTACTCCAATATTCTTCAGTCCATCAATCTCCTGATTTTGCAGTTCCCATTTTACGTGATATTTCCCGGCTGATCTGTCAATAATTTTTTCTAAATCCCCAACAGGATACAGTACCGGGCGAAACTGGTTGAATTGCTGCTCCTGACCTACTTTTACTTGCTCTTGGCTTACTTTCACCTGATCTTGGCTTATCTGCACCTGCTTCTCATACGCTTGGATCGTTTTGTAAGTGAGTACAGCTATTACCACTGTAGCGACGGCGCTTACTCCTGCAATAACTAATGCAACGATTGTACCTGTGTCCAATTCCTTCCTCCTCCTAATCTTCCCCAACTTGTTTGATACGGATATGTACAATGACCCGTGTGCCACCTGGAAACAAACTTTCACTTGGGAACACATCCTCTCCTGGATAAAGAGGACAGTAAAATTCCAACTCTACCTCTTTAATGCGACTAGTTACAAGTTGAGGTGTCATGGTTGAGGATGTGGCGGCTTGAAGCGACGGAATAGTTATAGCGTCCTCAAGATTTACGGCTTCAATAATCTTCCAGAGTTCATCAAGCACTCGCTTTGGAATTTGAGCGTCTCTATCTGGATGGATTGACGCTTCTGCATTCACTACAATACCGTCGCGGCCATTTAATTGAATTTCCTCTTCATACACATGCATTATTGAAACATCTCCATTTATTTGAATTACGATATGAAGTGCTGTCTGGTGACAGCAACGTTGTAACTGATGCCGTACCAAATTTTGTGTAATGGTACACGGTAGAAAAGCCCGAAAGCCAGATTTGGCCTGAGTTTAACGCCTTCTCACTACATACAGTTACACAATAATCGAGATGGCATCTTGTAACTGGGCCAATTAGAAGTGATGGGTTATTCGTCAGGCCATTTCTCATCGAGATGAAAAATTTCCGCTCCTGTTTTGCCTTCGATAAAACTCCACTGCGATGTTTGTGTATCCCATATCCGTTGAGAAAGAGGCAATGCATCACGGTCTAAGGGATAGGTTGCAAATGGATTATGCCAAAGAACGGGAGTGTTTCTTGGAATGGCTCTGGGTATAAGCTCGTCTGCCATGAGAATTGCACTTACTTTCGGGTGTTTTTTAAAATACCTCTGGTTGATAAGTGTATCGCTGACATTTCGAGGGGAGATTGTGTTGACCGCATCAACGGCGATAATATAGGGAAGGTCAAAGTCGCCATACCTGGAAGGTCTTTTATCGTCCAGGCTATTGAATAAGGGCTTGAGTTCTCTGTCATAAGACCATTCGGCGGGATATCCAATTGGAGATAGTATTCCTTCTGTAGCAGTTTGTCGGCGTACTGGAGATACGGGCCGCAAATAAATCTCGACTTTAAACTCATCCTCATCAAAATCGCTAAGGAGTAGAGAAGGAAGTCCTTGCTCCTTCATTTGGGAAAACACTTCATCAGGATCACGTTCTGCAAGCTGTTTTTCTACATATTCAAGCAAAGTTTTTGTAGACGGTGTTTTTGAAGATTTGAGGGGAATATTGATGGCGACTAGTTCGAGACGGAAATTGGATGAGTCAAGTTTGTCCAAAGAGTCACACAGATTATCCAGCCAGACAAGACTTTTATCTTTTGCTTTATCCCCGATGCTTAGAGTTGCTTCAAGATAGAAGAGTGGAATTTCTTCTCTATACGTTAAAAAGTCAATAGGTTTTCCCTTTGTCATGCCTCTCGTTGGCTCCACTTCAACTATATACCCTTGAGTACGGAGGAGTTCATGACAATATATCTCGAAGAATGCTCCCCGATGTTTTCTGGTATCTTCCGAGCGAAATTCAGTACAGATATTTCGTAACTTATCCTGGTATTTTGTTAACGGATCAGTCTGGTTCATTCTTGCAAAGTCAGCAAACCACTGCTCAAGAAGAGTGCGAATGCGTTCTTGTTGGAGACGTACCGACTCATTCAAGTAAGCATAATCCGGTTCTGAGAAGTTTTTCTTCTTTGTTGTGGTACGTACTATGTCATCAAACAACTTCATGTAATCTTTCCTGCTGTGTTAATATTTACTATGCACCATTTCTACTTTAGAACATTCCATGAGTGAAAATTACCCCGTAGATAACCCTAGCTCTTGCTGCTCGGCTCCTGACTGTTGTACCCGTTGCGCTTGTTTGAATGTGCCAAACTGCGGAGGCATTTTCACCTCTGCATTGTGGAGCAGTTCTTCAATGGTAAGTATCTGGATGCGCGGGTAGTCCTGGTTCCATCCTGGGGAGTAGTAAAAGCCTGCGCTGACTGCCTCTGTTGTCATGTCTTTACTTGGTGGTTCTAAGGTGATAAACACACCTATAGCTGCTTGCTCCCGCTGCAATGTGCCTTTGAGGTCGCGGATATGGCTTGAATTGACATGACCTGATTTCACCTGCACCAATACCCGCTTTGCCTTTCCTGTGGTATCGTCTATAAAAGCGATAACTCCGTCAATGCCCTTGTCGCTTCCTTTTTTACCCTCTCTGCTTCCTTCCTGACCACCGAGAGGTTTAGCGCGAATGAGTGATAATGACCACCATTGGAACTGATAGCGGTCATCTTGAGCAAGTTTCCTCGCTGCTCCAATATCCGCAGGTTCACCAACGACCTTAAACTTGATACCAGGGAACATCGCTTCCATGCGGTATTTTTCAAGAGCAATAGCAAGATGGGTTATGTCTATCCCTATCCATCTTCTCCCTAGCTTTTGTGCAGCAGCAATAGCTGTACCACAACCACAGAACGGGTCAAGCACTACATCACCTGGATGAGTAGCTAGTCTGATAATACGCTCCAGTAGAGCTTCAGGTTTTTGTGTCGGATACCCAAGTCGTTCCTTTGCCTGTGAATTGATGGGATCAATATCAGTCCATACATCTGCTAATGGCTTTCCCCGTAACTCATCGAGGTATCGTTTGTATCTTGGAACTGCTCCAGGATGTGGCTGTACAATTAGACCTGCGTCATAGGCCGCTTGCATACGCTCTCTTGTCCAACGCCATACCTTTGTTATCCCTAGAAATTCATAAGTGAGGTTTGGACGGTCTGGATTAGGATTTGTCAAGTCTTTCAGCTCATAGAGTCGTCCATCAGCATCACGATGTCGATATTTGCCAGCAGTTTTCTCATCGAGGTCGTCGAGATCATAAGCGGTGAAAACGGCATCATCATTCCAGGTAGATGTATCCGACATCTGATAGCTTAATATCACATCATGATTACGTGCTAGACGGCGACTCATCAGTCCTTTTGAGGTTGTTCGTCGCCAGATGATCTCGTTGCGAAAATTGTGGGGATCAAAGATGGTATCGAGGATGATTTTGAGATAATGGCTTGCAGTTGGATCACAGTGCAAATATAAGCTGCCTGTACGTTTGAGGACGCGGTGTAACTCTAGTAGTCGAGCAGCCATCATAACAAGGTAAGCCATCATCTGATTATCACCAATAAAGTCACGAAGAGACTCTATCATTTTGACTATATGGTCGGGGGCTTCTGTCAGAAGTTCTGAATAGGTATGCTCTGCTTCTAAATTCCAGTGCCAGGTATCTTCAAACGCTTCAATTTGCGCTTCGCTTTCCGTGCCGTGCTCATCCTTAAACAGCACGTTATAATTTCGACTTGAATTAAATGGGGGGTCAAGGTAGATAAGATCAACGCTCTCGCTTGGGATGTGCTCGCGCAAAATAATGAGATTGTCGCCGTAAAATAAGGTATTCTCGGTGATAGGACGTGGTGACATGCTCCCCTCCGTGTCCTGTAGTTTTCAATAGCCAGTATAACATAGCTGTATAGAAGCACATCGGGCATAACCGAAAATGGCGGGATCTCACAAGAAACCTTGTCCGGCGTCAGGCACGAATGGTAAAGCAAAAAAGGAGAGTGCCAGGTGATCTTTTCCCGCGAGGTCTGTTGCTATACGTAAAGCCTAACCGGATCTTGCTTATCTTATCTCTGTCCGAAAGGTGAACGCCAAATAAATAGCAAGAGGCGACCAAAGGTCAGGAACAAAATCAGAAAGAATAGACCCTGCTGCGACAAACCGAGACCAAGATTACTATTCAGATACACTATACCAATAAAGATCCATAGTATGAAATAGAGCAGAGCAACTGGTATCCCAATAGCGTTATCCTGATTAGAAACGCCGGTGCCAAATAATAAAAGAGAAAGAATTGCAATTGCTGCTGTTAGATATTGAGAATGAGAGTGCTGATACACGGCATAGGGCAGAAAGAATAGATCAATGAGGGCAAATACAAATAAAAGTATTGCTGAGTTTCCCTTCCAACGTTTACAACGTTTATTAAATGCTTGAAATGAGAGGTTACCAAAGAAATACGCGAGAAACTTCTGTATTGTGCTACCTATCGAGATTGGATGGTTTTGTGGCATTGACTTCCTGGAACGTATGTTTGCTGGATTTGCCACAACTCCTGTGAGTGCGTTTCTTTGTGTGTTAGTTCCAGTCCCTCCATTTTTCTGAGTCGGGTTTGTAGTCCTTTGGGAAGCACGAGTTCTCTGAGGTGTGTAGAGTGACTGACTGCTCGACATAGGTGGCTTATTTGCTGACTTCATCGGAAGCTGTTCCATATAGCCATCGCCATACAGATGAAGTTCTTGAACCACTTTTTTGATCTCTTCAACAATCTCAGTGAATGCCAAGTCTCGATTTTTCCAAAGGGTAACTGGGACTCGATTGCGCGGAAGGACTTGAAGTTGACTGAATGACAGTTCATCCCAGGTACAAGGTTTAAGAAGAATAGGGATGACAGGTATTTTTTCATCGTGGTATCTATCGAGGGCTTTTACCAGATCGCTCGCATAACAATCATCGGAGCTGATGAAGTTTGAGCTAATGAGCAACAAGATAATGCGGGCTGCTTTAATTTGGTTATCAATTTCACGCCTATGCTCTTGTCCAGCCGTAATCTTGTGTTTATGCCAAACTAACACACTCCCCATGCGTTCCAAACTTTTCAGGTGTTTTTCTAAGCGTTCGAGATCGGATCGGTCTTCATCGGAATATGAGCAAAAAACAATGATACGTTTTTCTGAGGACATGCAGTTGCTCCTCGCTTAAACCCATGATAACTCAACTAAATTATAACCATTTTTCTATTTTCTAACAATAGAACTGGTGCGCTTCGTTTGCGAACTCTCAGTGGAACAAACATTAGGTTAGCTCACAAGATCAACCTACATTCGGTTGAGCATATTGTGCATATTTAACAAATGAAAGTAAATAGGAAATTAGACCGCATGTTTTAGTAAAACTAACAGCAACGACCTGTGAAACCACTTCTGAAGCGGCTTCATAGACGCATTTATAAACTGGATGGTATGCTACAAGCATATAGTTTATTAGTTTAGTCTATGCTATTAGCATGTCTTGAGTTATTTATATTTCCTGCGATTTATATGCTTCGGAGATAGGGGGGAGAGAGAGGTGTTTCAAGTGTTTCGATAGTATCGTTCCTGATGCGGTGCCGGTTGCGTTTGCCTTCCCGTATTGTCTCAACCGGAAGTATGCCGGTTCTGATCCAGCGTATGACAGTTGTATAGTCTACTCGTAGCCGGTTTGCTACTTGTCGCGGGGTAAAGTATTCTTGTTCCATGTTTTGAATAAACGTTCTACATATGCCGTTCTGCGGAGGAGTAAAAACGTGAGGGCTAACTAATGAAGAATAGTTCTAGCTGTTAGAGGGGATAAAGGCTTTCGCTATAAAAGAATAGGAAGCCTGGCTCTTTTCAATCTGTACCGCAGGTTCTCAACAGTAAACAACGTAATCAATATAATAGGGAAGAGGAGGCTTCACGAAAACAGTATACCACAAGTTTCCGTGTTTTAATTGATAAATTGTCATAATGCTTAGCGTACATCTACGGTACAAATGGATAGTATCTTTCTACGCTTGCGCTTTTCACCGTCAAATTTTATACTAATGTTCTTTTTCCCTCTCATCTTATGACACCTGAACGGAGGAGGTACTACCCGAAAAATTGGAAGCAATTAGCGGATGCCTGTCGAGAACAGGCGGGTAAACGGTGTGAGCATTGCCAG
>Ga0209648_10004748_pt1 | contig 11577 bp, 9 predicted proteins | sample GraSoi2013_115cm_FD_185830 | JGI IMG/M metagenome (GOLD analysis project Ga0209648, IMG submission 185830) | Grasslands soil microbial communities from the Angelo Coastal Reserve, California, USA - Sample 9_17_2013_115cm (SPAdes) (version 2) | ecosystem: Environmental > Terrestrial > Soil >...
CGGGTTGGGATCGTGTCGTCTTCGTGGTCCTGATGCTGAGCACCCTCGCATTCGATGGCATCGAGGCGACGGAGTCGTGGCAGAACTTCACGGTCACCCTCGAGCCGCTGTGGCTGCCGTTGGGTGCATGGGGTTTCTTCTTCATCAGGACCGCCGGCCTGGTGCTGCTCACTGGAGCGTTCCTGCTCATCTTCATCGCGTTCATGGAGCTGGTCATCTACTTCGGCAATCGCCGCGCCGACCTCAAGGCGACCGCCACCGCTTTCGCCTTCACACTTGTTCCGATCGCGCTCGTGTACAACGCGGCGCACAACTACAGCTATGTGGTGGTGCAGTCGCAGGGATTGATCCCGCTTCTCGACGACCCGTTGGGGAAGGCGTGGCACCTACTGCCGGCGCTGGCCGGCTACAAACCAAGCTTCGTGCTCGCTCAAGCGGCGACCGTCTGGTTTGCCCAGATCGTGCTCATCGTTGTCGGGCACGTCATCGCCGTGTATCTCTCGCACCTCAAGGCGGGCGAGAAGTTCCGCACGGCGCAGCGAGCGCTGCTCAGCCAGTACCCGATGCTGCTCCTGATGGTCATGTACACCATGACCAGCCTCTGGATCCTGGCTCAGCCGATTACAGCGGGAGGGTGATCACCTAGGCTCATCGCGTGAGCTGGCCGCTCGATCCGACCGTCTACGCGGGCCTCGCCGCGCTCTTCCTCGGCCATGCCTGGCTGGCCCGCCGCGTCGACGACGCCCAACCCAAGCACACCTTCTATTTCGGCCTCGGCCTGCTCACACTTTGGGTCGCGCTCGAGACGCCGATCGACACCCTAAGCGACCACTACCTCGACAGCGTCCACATGCTCCAGCACGTCCTGCTGGGTTTCATCGCGCCGCCGCTGATGCTTCTGGGCCTATCACCGAAGATGGCCGGCCTGGTCGTCCGTGTTCCCTTCGTCAGGGCGGTCACAGAGCCCGTTCCGGCCCAGGTCGCCGCCGCCGCCGTCATGATCGGCTGGCACCTACCCGCGCTCTACGACGCGACCCTTCACTCGGAATCTCTGCACGTCGTCGAGCACCTCATGTTCATCGCCGCCGGGCTGGTGCTCTACTGGCCGATCCTGGAAGCGACTTCGGCACAAGCGCAGTGGCAGCTTTCGCCGCCCTTGAAACTCCTTTACATGCTTGCCGCGACGCTGCCCCAGGATGGCGTCGCACTCGTCCTCCTGTTTTCGCGCGTTCCCTTCTACGAGTTCTACGTCCACGTGCCGAGGTTGATCGACTCGCTGACGCCGGTCATCGACCAGACCCTCGCCGGCGCTGTGCTGATGGTCTTGGGCAAAGCGAGCCTTGCCGTCGCGGCCCTATCAGTCTTCTTCCGCTGGTTCGGGGGCGAGCACGCGGATGACCGGACCCGAGTGAGGTGGGGCCTACGGTAGGCCCAGCGTGACCGCCCTCTGGGCCGAGTGCCGCTTGCGGAACCACGCCCACGTTTGCTTGAGACCGGAGTTGGTGGACACCTTCGTCTTCCACTGCAGGTAGCGGTGGGCGCGCGTCGGGTTCAGGCAGGCGCGCCGCACCTCGAACTCGCGAGCGGGGAGGAACTCGCTCTTCGGGTGGCGGCCCGACTCTTCGAGCAGTCGCTTGACGATGGCGTTCACGCTGACCTCGCGCCCGCTACCGATGTTCACCTCGCCGGAAATGCGGCCGAACACCGCGGCCACATTCGCAGCCGCGACATCAGTCACGTACACGAAATCTCGCGTCTGCCCGCCGTCGCCGTAGATACGTGGCCCGGCGCGATTCAAAAGGCGGTGGCACGTGATGGCGACGACGCCTGACTCGCCGGTGCCGTCCTGCCGCGGCCCGAACACGTTGCCATACCGCAGCGCGAGCGTCGAGATCCCGTGCCGCAGTCCAAGGGCAACCATGTATATCTCTTCTGCGCGCTTGGCCGCACCGTAGGCCGAAAGCGGCGCCGGCTTGTAGATCTCGCGAGCCGGAAGCTTGGCGCCCTCGCCGTAGATCGAGCCTCCCGAAGATGCGATGACGATTCTTCCCGCGCCCGCTTTGATGGCAGAATCCAGCAGCCCGACTGTGCTCGCGACGCTCATCTTCACGTGCTCGCCAGGGTCGTGCGCCGCCCTCTGTACTCCGCCCTTGTCGGCGAGGTGGAGGACCACGTCGGGCTTGAACGCGGCCAGCGCTTTCGCCGCGGCCGGTGAGCCGCAATCCGCGGACACGACGTCGACCTCTGGCGGCAACGGCTCGCCGCACGGATGGCTGTGGTCGTCGATCACGAGCACCCTCGCCTTGGTCTCAACCAGCATCTCCACCGTGTGCGTGCCGATGAAGCCCGCCCCGCCGGTGACGGCGACGCGGATGCTGCTCTCCCTCTCGATGACGGGACAGCTTAGCTTCTCCGAGCTTGGGTCGAGCTAGACTGCGATCTCGTGCCGCCTCGTGACCTGCCAAGCCGAGCCCTCTATCAAGGCCGCGACCGCGCCGGTGCCCGGTCCTTCCTCTACGCGATCGGGCTGAAGCCGGAGGACATCAACAACCCGTTCGTCGGCGTCTCCAACTGCTGGCTGGAGACCATGCCGTGCAACTTCGGGCTCCGCGAGCTGGCTGTGCCGGTCAAAGCTGGGATCAAGGCAGCCGGCGCGAACCCGATGGAGTTCAACACCATCGCGATCTCCGACGGAATCACGATGGGCAGCGAAGGCATGAAGACCTCCCTTGTCAGCCGCGAGGTGATCGCCGACTCGATCGAGCTGGTCGGCCGCGGCCACCAGTTCGACGCCATGTGCGCGATCTGCGCGTGCGACAAGACGATCCCCGCGTCGGCGATCGGCCTCATCCGCCTCGATCGCCCTTCCATCCTTCTATATGGCGGCTCGATCATGCCTGGGCGGTTCCGTGGGCGCGATGTCGCTGTCGGCGAGGTATACGAGGCGATCGGCGCCGTCGCCGCCGGCAAGATGAGCGATGCCGACCTGGCCGAGCTGGAGCTGGTCGCATGCCCGGGTCCCGGTGCGTGCGGGGGCCAGTACACGGCCAACACCATGTCGATGCTGATGGAGGTGATCGGGCTCTCGCCCTTCGGATTCAACTCCATCCCCGCGATGGATCCCGACAAGAAGCGCGCGGCGGAAGTAGCGGGCCGGCTCGTCATGGCGGTTCTGGATCAGGACCTACGGCCCTCGCGCATTCTCACGCGGCGCGCGTTCGACAACGCGATCGCGGCTGTGGCCGCGAGCGGAGGATCCACCAACGCGGTGCTGCATCTGCTCGCTATGGCCCGCGAAGTCGGCGTCGAGCTGCACATAGACGACATCGACCGCATCAGCAGGCGGACTCCGCTCCTGTGCGACCTCAAGCCGGGCGGCCGGTTTGCGGCGGTCGAGCTGCATCGCGCCGGCGGCATCGGCGTGTTGACCAAGCGATTGATCGAGGGCGGGTTCGTCGACGGCGATGCGCTCACCGTGACGGGGCGAACGCTGGGCGAGGAATGCGAATCCGTCAACGAGACTCCGGGGCAGCAGGTTGTGGCGCCGCTTTCCCGACCGCTCCGTGGTGAGGGCGGGCTGGTTGTACTGCGCGGTTCTCTTGCCCCCGAAGGTTCGGTGGTCAAGGTCACCCAGCACACGCCGACCAGCCATCGCGGCCCCGCTCGGGTGTTCAACCGCGAAGAGGACGCGTTCGCCGCCGTGACTGCCGGCAAGATCAAGCCCGGCGACACCGTCGTCATCCGCTATGAAGGTCCGCGAGGTGGCCCGGGCATGCGCGAGATGCTGCAGGTCACCGCTGCCATCGTCGGCGAGGGCCTGGGCGACACCGTCGCCATGGTCACCGACGGGCGATTCTCAGGAGCCACGCAGGGATTCATGATCGGCCACGTCGCTCCCGAGGCCGCAGTCGGCGGGCCGATCGCCGCCGTTCAAGATGGCGACATCATCGACATCGACGTCGAAAGCCGGCGCCTGGCGATCGAGGGCGTGGACGTCGCGGCCCGGCTCAAGAGCTGGTCGCCGCCAGAGCCCAACTATCGCAAGGGAGTCCTGGCCCGCTACGCGCTGCTGGTCGGATCGGCGTCGGAAGGGGCGATCCTCAAACCCTGATCGTCAAGATCGGACGGCGGGAAGCCAGGCGGCGCGCTTCGATTCGTATTCCGCGATCGATTTGTCGTGGCGCTCGACCAGACCGATCTCGTCAAGGCCGCCCAGCAGGCAGTCACGCGCGAACGCGTCGATCTCAAAGCGGTAGGCAAAGCCCTCGCCCCTCACCTGCTGCGCTTCGAGGTCGACTGTGATCTCGGCGGTGGGGTCTTCGGACGCCAGGTCGATGAGGTGGCGCACCTGGCCCGCAGGCAGCGTCACGGCGAGAAGGCCGGTCTTGTAGCAGTTGGCCAGGAAGATGTCGGCGAAGCTCGGCGAGACGATCGCGCGATAGCCCGCGTCGCGAATCGCCCAAGGTGCGTGCTCGCGCGACGACCCGCAGCCGAAATTGGCGCCGGTTACGAGTACCGGCGCGCCCTGGAACTCGGGCCGGTTGAGCGGGAAATCCGTGGCCTGGCGCCAGTCATAGAAAAGGAAGGGGCCGTAGCCGGTGCGTTCGATGCGCTTGAGGAACTGCTTGGGGATGATCTGGTCGGTGTCGACGTCGGCGCGGTCGAGCGGCGCCATCCGGCCGGTGACTCGCTTGACCGGTTCCACGCTAATTAATCAGCTCCCGAACGTCGACGAGGTGGCCGGTCACCGCTGCAGCGGCAGCCATCGGGGGGCTCATCAAATGCGTGCGACCGCCGGCGCCCTGCCGCCCTTCAAAGTTGCGATTGCTCGTCGATGCGCATCGCTCGCCCGGGGCGAGGATGTCCGGGTTCATGCCCAGGCACATCGAACAGCCCGCGTTGCGCCATTCGAAGCCGGCGGCCTTGAATATCGCGTCAAGCCCTTCCTCCTCAGCTGCGCGCTTCACTGTCGTCGACCCAGGCACCACCATCGCGCGCACTTTCGGATGCACATGCTTGCCCGCGATGACGTGCGCCGCCGCACGCAGGTCCTCCAGCCGCGCGTTCGTGCACGAGCCGATGAACACCCGGTCGATGGCGATGTCCGCGAACGCGGTTCCGGGGAGGAGGTCCATGTAGCGGAGGGCGCGCGCGTCGGTGTCCGAACGGGGCTCGGGCACGCGGCCGGTGACAGGCGCGACCTGTCCTGGATTCGTGCCCCAGGTCACGTGAGGCTCGAGTATCGCCGCATCCAGGTGGATCTCCTGGTCGAAAGCCGCTTCGACATCGGTGGCAAGAGAGCGCCACCTGTCGACCGCGTCCTCCCACGCCGCACCACGCGGGGCGTAGGGACGGCGCTCCAGGTAGGCGAACGTGGTGTCATCCGGCGCGATCATCCCGGCCTTCGCGCCCCATTCGATGCTCATGTTGCAGATGGTCATCCGGCCTTCCATGCTCAGGCCGCGAACGGTCGAGCCGCGGTACTCGACCAGGTGGCCTTGGCCCAGCGAGGTGCCGGTGTGGCCGATGAGGCCGAGCACGACATCCTTGGCGGTCACGCCGAGAGGCAGCTCGCCCTCCACCGTCACGGCCAGGTCGCGGGCTCGGGTCTGAGGCAGGCACTGTGTGGCCAGCACGAGCTCGACCTCGGACGTCCCGATCCCGAAAGCCAACGCGCCGAACGCGCCGTGGGTGGAGGTATGCGAATCGCCGCACACGATGAGCATCCCGGGCTGAGTCAGGCCGAGCTCCGGACCGATGACGTGCACGATGCCCTGCCGCCGGCTTCCGATCTGATGTAGGGGAATGCCCTCCCGCCGGCAGTTCTCGGCCAGGACCTCCATCTGCTTACGCGAGAGCTCGTCGGCGGCGCGCGCACCACCCCGGGTGGGAACGTTGTGGTCCATCGTCGCGAGGCTCAGGTCCGGGCGCCGCACGTGCCTTCCGGCCAGCCTCAGCCCTTCGAACGCCTGCGGTGACGTGACCTCGTGCACCAGGTGGAGGTCGACGTACAGGAGGTCGGGCTCGCCGGGCGTGGAGCGGACCACGTGCGATTCCCACAGTTTTTGGGCTAGGGTGGCGGGCATCTGCGAGAGGCCAACTCTACCGGCCCCCGGCTTGGAGCGTCCGTGCGAGGCTTTCAACGCCGGGGCCCGGGAATTGTGCGTCAGCCACAACCACGCCGGGTCGGCATGGCCTAACATCCTCGAACACATGGACAAGTCGTCGCGCGTCTTCGTAGGCCTCCTTCTTGGTCTCCTGGGCCTTATTGGCCTTGGTCAGTCGGGGGCTCGCGCGACCTAACCGGAATCGCAAAGAGATCGCAAAGCCCCCGACCGAAAGGCGGGGGCTTCTTGTTTGTAAAGGAGCAATGGAGAAAAAAGTGACCGGAGCGGACATGGTTCTGGAAGCGCTGGAGCGCGAGGGAGTCGAGCTGATCTTCGGCTACCCCGGCGGCGCCAACCTGCCCATCTACCAGCGCCTGCCGGGTCATCCCAAGCTCAAGCACATCCTGGTGCGCCACGAGCAGGGCGCCGCGCATATGGCGGACGGCTATGCCAGGGCCTGTGGCAGGCCGGGCGTCGTGTTCGCCACCTCCGGCCCCGGCGCGTTGAACCTGGTCACCGGGCTGTGCACCGCGTACATGGACTCGGTGCCGATGATCGCCATAACCGGCCAGGTCAACAGCACCCAGGTCGGTAGGGACGCGTTCCAGGAATCAGACGTGATCGGGGCGACAAGCTCAGTCACCAAGCACAGCTATCTCGTCACCAACATCAAACAGCTTCCGCGCGTGATCCACGAGGCGTTCCACATCGCGACCACTGGTCGCCCGGGTCCGGTCCTGATCGACATCTGCAAGGACGTGCAGCAGGCCGAAGCCGACAACGTCCCGCCTGAGCGATTGGAGATCCCCGGCTACAAGCCCAACGGCCACGCCGACCTCGATCAGGCCAAGGCCGCGGCGATCGCGCTGGCCGGGGCGGAGCGCCCGGTCGTGCTCGCCGGACACGGCGTCCTGCTGAGCCACGCGGAAGCGGAGCTGCGTGAGCTCGCGGAGCGAGCGGCGGCGCCGGTCGGAACCACGTTGCTTGGCATCGGCGCCTTCCCGGTCAATCACCCACTTTCGCTGCACATGACCGGCTTCATGGGCACCGGCTGGAACCTCAAGGCCGTGCAGAACGCCGACGTTTTGATGATGGTCGGCATGCGCGTGGACGATCGCGTCACAGCGAAGCTCGCTGACTTCGCGCCGAAGGTGAAGACCTTCATCCATATCGACATCGACGGTTCGGAGATGGGCAAGAACGTGCGCCCGCAGATCGAGCTGGTCGCTGACGCAAAGCAGGCGCTGAACGCGATGATCCCTCACCTCCCGGAGCTCGAAAAATCCCGCGGCACCTGGCTGGCCCAGATCGACGCGTGGCGGGAGGAGCACCCGCTCCGCTACACGCACTCGAACGGCCACCTGCAGCCACAGGACGTGCTCATCGACATGTACAAGCGCTGCCGCAACGAGGCGATCGTCGTCGCCGACGTCGGCCAGAACCAGATCTGGGCCGCGTTGTGGTGGAACTACGATCGCCCCGGCTTGTTCCTCAACTCGGGCGGGTCGGGCACGATGGGATTCGCGCTGCCCGCGGCCATCGGCGCCAAGTTCGCCCGACCGGAGCTGCCGGTCTGGTGTGTCGCCGGAGAGGGCGGTTTCGTGATGACAGCCCAGGAGCTGTCGGTTGCGGTCGAGCACCAGCTCGACGTCAAGATCGTGCTCCTCAACAACTTCTCGCTCGGGATGGTGCGCCAGTTCCAGGACGACTTCTACGGCGGCGTTCGCTCGCAGGTCGACCTCACGCACATGCCTGATTTCGTCAAGTTGGCGGACGCGTACGGCCTGCCGGCGGTGCGCGTCGACAAGTTCTCCGAGATCGGGCCGGCGATGGACGCCGCCGAGCGCACCAAAGGTCCGTTCCTCATCGACTTCCGCATCGACCCCGAGGCCAACGTCTATCCGATCGTCCCGCTGGGCAAGAGCCTCAACGACTTCTGGGAGGCTCCGGACAAATGAGCGACAACCGAGTGCGAGTGCTTTCCGTGCTGGTCGAGGACGGCCCGAACACGTTGAGCAAGGTTTCAGGAGTCATCCGCCGCCGCGGTTTCCACGTCCTCTCCATCACTGTTGGCCCGAGCCCAGAACCCGGCTATTCGCGCTTGACCTTGCAGGTCGATCACGGACATGCCGAGGCCGACCAGGTGCGCAAGCAGCTAGAACGCCTGGTCGAGGTGGTCGAGGTCGAAGACCTCACCGGCCACGACGTTCACAGCCGCGAGCTCGTCGTTGCCCACGTGGCAGCGTCCGATCTGTCCGGGCTGCTCGAGAAGGGCGCCAAGCTGCTTTACAGCGGAGAGTCCGGTGCGACCGTTGAATTCGCCGGCGATGGCGGCGAGGTGGGCGAATTCGTGGACGAATTGAAACGGCACGGAGTCAAAGACGTGGTCCGCTCGGGGCCTGTCGTGATGAGGAGAACCGCATGAAGATCCATTACGAGAGCGACTGCCCGCCCAGCCTGGGCGAGCCGGTGGCGGTTATCGGCTACGGCAGCCAGGGGCGCGCCCACGCGCTGAACCTTCGCGACAGCGGCGAGGACGTCCGAGTCGGCCTCTACCCGGGCAGCAAATCGATCGAACGCGTCGAGGCGGACGGGCTGCGCGCGGTGCCGGTCCCCGAAGCCGTTTCCGAAGCGACGGTCGTGATGGTGCTCACCCCCGACGCCGGGCAGGGCAACCTGTTCCGCGAGTCGGTCGAAGCCCACCTGCAGCCGCGCTCAATGCTCATGTTCGCGCACGGTTTCGCGATCCACTTCGCCCAGATCAAGCCCGACACCGAGATCGACGTGGCGATGATCGCGCCCAAAGGGCCGGGTCACCTCGTGCGCAGCACTTATGTTCAAGGCCAGGGCGTCCCGGCGCTGATCGCCGTTCACCAGGACGCGACCGGTCACGCGTGGCGCCGTGCTCTTGCCTACGCCCGCGCGATCGGGGCCGGCCGCGCCGGCGTGCTCGAGACGACCTTCAAGGAAGAGACGGAGACCGATCTGTTCGGCGAGCAGGCCGTCCTGTGCGGCGGCGTCAGCTCACTCGTCAAGACCGGCTTCGAGACCTTGGTCGAAGCCGGCTATCAGCCTGAGCTCGCGTACTTCGAGGTCCTCCACGAGCTCAAGCTCATCGTCGACCTCATGTACCGAGGCGGCCTCGGGTTCATGCGCTACTCGATCTCGGACACTGCCGAGTACGGGGACTATGTCTCAGGGCCTCGGATCATCGACAACCAGGTGCGCGAAAACATGCGCCAGGTTTTGCGCGAGATCCAGGACGGCTCGTTCGCCGAGCGCTGGCTGGACGAGAACTCAAACGGACGCGAGCAGTTTCTCGCCATGCGACGGAAGGATGCCGAACACCCAGTTGAAAAGGTCGGGCGCGAGCTCCGCTCGATGATGACCTGGTTGGAGCCCGTAGAGAAATGAAGGAATCAGACGTAGATCGCGTATTCATCTTCGACACCACGCTGCGCGACGGCGAGCAGTCCCCCGGGTTCCACCTGGATGCCAACTCCAAACTGAAGATCGCTCGGCAGCTCGAGCGGCTTGGCGTCGACGTCATAGAAGCCGGCTTCCCGATTTCCTCACCAGGCGATTTCGAGGCGTGCCGCCAGATCGCGCGCGAGATCCGCAGCACCACCGTCACCGCGCTGGCGCGGGCCGTGCGCGAGGACATTGACGCGGTATGGGGCGCCATCAAAGACGCCGAGACGCCGCAGATCCACATCGTGCTCTCGGTCTCCGACGTGCACATCGACCGCAAGCTTGGGATGACGCGCGAACAGGTGCTGAAGCGTGGCGCGGAGATGGTCGCCTACGCGCGTTCGCTGTGCGACAACGTCCAGTACTCGCCGGAGGACGCGGGTCGCTCCGACCCTGAGTACCTCATCGAAACGGTCGAGACGATGATTGCCGCCGGCGCCAACGTCATCAACATCCCGGACACCACGGGCTACTGCTTGCCGTCGGAGTTCGGCGAGCTTGTGCGGCGTGTGGTCACCGAGGCTCGCGGCAGCGACAAGGCCCTCTTCTCGGTGCACTGCCACAACGACCTCGGCCTCGCTACTGCCAACTCGCTGGCCGCGCTAGCGGTCGGAGCGCGCCGGGTTGAGTGCACGATCAACGGCATCGGCGAGCGCGCCGGCAACACGTCTCTCGAGGAGATCGTGATGCTGCTGCGCGTGCGCCAGTCGAAGCTCGGTCTGGAATGCGGCATCGACACAACCCAGATCACCCGCACCTCGCGGATGGTCGCCGAGCTGACCGGCACTCCAGTGCAGCCGAACAAAGCGGTCGTCGGCGCCAACGCATTCGCGCACGCGTCGGGGATTCACCAGGACGGTGTGCTCAAAGACAGGCTGAACTACGAGATCATGAAACCCGAGGACGTTGGCCTCGACAACTCGCGCATCGTGTTGACCGCCCGCTCTGGCCGGCACGCGTTCCACCACCGCCTCGGACTGCTTGGAATCAAGCTGGCCGAGAGCAAACGCGAAGCCGCGTGGCAGCGCTTCCTTCAGGTCGCGGACACCAAGCGTGAGGTCACGGACGACGATCTGAAGAAGATCGCGGTGGGCGAGCACAACGGCAACGGTCACGCAACAGCGGTCGATGCGCCCAACGAGCACAACCACGTCGCCGACACCCTCCGTCACATGATTTTTGGATAGGCTTTTCGCCGCGAATTTGAAAATTGCTTACCAGGGGGAGCCTGGGGCTTACTCAGACGAAGCAGTGTCCGCGCTGTTTCCGAGCTCCGACTCGGTCGGCTACGCCACCTTCCGGCTGACGTTCGAGGCGCTTTCGATGGGCGCCGTCGATTCCGCGGTCTTACCCGTGGAGAACAGCAGCGCCGGCGTCGTGCAGGAGGTGTCGGACCTTCTCTGGGAGCTGCCCGGGCTTCGCGTCGTGCGCGAACACATCCTGCCCGTGCAGCACTGCCTGCTCGGCTGGCCCGGACCGGTGGAGCGGGCGCTCTCGCACCCGCAAGCCCTTGCGCAATGCAGCCGCTATCTCCACTCGCGCCAGATCAAATCGGTTGCGTTTCACGACACGGCCGGCGCGGCGCGAGCGGTCGCGGAGCAGCGGCAGCCGGGCACGGCCGCCATTGCGAGCCGCGCGGCCGCGAAACGTTACGGCATCTACGTGCTGGCCGAGTCGATTCAGGACGATTCGGAAAACCGGACGAGGTTCGTGGTCGTCGAGCGCGGTGAGCCGGAGCGCCCCCGTGATGCAGCGGCTGCTTCCAAATGCTCTCTCGCTTTCGTCGCGGCGCACCGGCCGGGCAGCCTCGCGCACGCGCTCGATTGTTTTGCGCGCCGCAACGTAAACCTGACCCGTCTCGACAGCAGGCCGATGCTTGGGCGACCGTTCGAGTATCGCTTCTATCTCGACTTTTCGATCAATGGCGAGGCGGGGGCGCCCGCCGCGGCTGAGGCTGCGCTCAACGACCTCGAAGAGGCGGCCGCGGAGATCAAGCTTT
>Ga0209648_10004749_pt1 | contig 11574 bp, 10 predicted proteins | sample GraSoi2013_115cm_FD_185830 | JGI IMG/M metagenome (GOLD analysis project Ga0209648, IMG submission 185830) | Grasslands soil microbial communities from the Angelo Coastal Reserve, California, USA - Sample 9_17_2013_115cm (SPAdes) (version 2) | ecosystem: Environmental > Terrestrial > Soil >...
GGGGCCAGGCGCCGGGGCACACGCCGTGAGCAGCCACAGCGTGTGCCCCGGCCTCTAGCGCGATGACAGCCGGTACCCGCCGCGCTGTGCCGTGGGCAGGCCATGGCGTACCAGGCCGCCGCCGAGCACATAGACGAGGCGCTGTCCCACGCTCAAAGCCGTGAATCCCCTGCAAGACAGGGGATTCACCTACCTCGGCCGACGTAACTTCTGCCTAGACCCCGCGCGGCCGGGGAATCCCACACGACAAAGTCGCGCTTGGAAGTGTGCCGGCCGCGCGGTCGGCCGCCGGGTCGATCCCATACACGTTGGTAATATGTTCGGCAGGAAGACGATCAAGGGAAATGATCGGCTGCGCTGTGCCGCGCCGGACAGCGCCGCGGATCGCAAGGGCCGGGGCCCCTGCGATCCGCGGCGCCGATGAGCCAGCCGGGCCGGCGCTCCTTGGGCGCGACAGCGGCCGGGATTTTGCCCGGCGAGTTTTGGGCATGCGATGGTACGGCGCCGCGATGTGCAGGACATCACAAGCACGCGCAGGCAGACGACACTGCCATCAGGGCACCTGTCGCGTCCCGGCTGCCGCTAGGCAGGCGCGCGGAGGCGGCGGGCGAATGCGGCGGCGGCGGCCGCGGGATCGGGTGCCTCGGTGATGGCCCGAACGACCACGACGCGGCTCGCCCCGGCCGCGATGACGTCGCCGAGATTCTCCAGATCGATGCCGCCGATCGCGAACCATGGACGCTTCGCGGGCAGGTGGCTGGCGTACGACAGCAAAGGAAGGCCGGGAGCGGCGCGGCCCGGCTTCGTCGGGGTCGGCCATACCGGTCCCACGCAGTAGTAGTCGACGCCGTCTTCGGCCGCCGCGGCCGCCGTCTGCTGCTCGGCGTGGGTGGAGCGCCCGATCAGCGGGTCCGGCCCGAGCAGCCGTCGCGCGACCGGCACCGGCAGATCACCCTGCCCGAGGTGCAGCACGTCGGCGCCCACCGCGTAGGCGAGGTCCGCGCGGTCGTTGACGGCGAGCAGCGCACCGTGCGCCTCACACGCGGCGCGGAAGACCGAGAGGTAGGCGATCTCGGCTCCCGCCTCCAGCCCCTTCTGCCGCAACTGGACGATGTCCACCCCGGCGCCGAGCACGGCGTCAAGGAACGGAGCCAGCTCACCCTGCCGCTCGCGCGCGTCGGTGCACAGGTACAGGCGGGCATCGCTCAGGCGCTCGCGCGGATCGGCCGGCATGAGCCGCAGCTTAGAGGCCCCGCAGGCCCGTCAGCGCCGCGGGCAGGCTGGCGCTGCGCGTGCGGCGTACCCTGGCGCGACGCCCAACAGCACGTCGGGTGGGTCCAGGTCAGAACGCCAGGGCCTGCGCGCGCCGGTTCACCTCGGTGCGCCGGTTCTCCGCGATCGCCTGGATCGGCGTGCCTGGCAGCGACTCGTCGACGGTGAACAGCCAGCGCAGGGCCTCGTGGTCGTCGAACCCGCAGTCGAAAAGCAGGGTGAGGGTGCCGTGCAGGCCCTTCACGACCTGGCCGCCGTCAAGGAACGCGGCCGGCACCGCCAAGGCGCCGTCCGGGCGGTTGACGCCGAGCAGACGGTGGTCTCGCAGCATCTGCCTGACGCGGGCGGCGGGGACGGCGAGTTGCCTGGCAACCTCGGAAACAGTGAGCCAGGCGCCGACGCGAGCGTCGGTCTCAGGGTGTATCTGTGCCACGTATCCCACTTTCCCACCTCTCGCACGTCGTCAAACTCCCACGTTGCTGTAACCGGTGCGACCGCCGCAGGAAACCGGCGAACGCGGGGCCGCCCGGGCGGGACACGGCGCCGGCCCGGGCACGGGCAGCGCTCATGCCGCGGTGATGACCGCGCTGCGTACCGGGACCTCCGGGTCGGCGAGCCGCTGCGGGTCCACGGGCGCGCCCGACGCGACGACGCGGCGGCCCTGGCCGAGGTCGCGCGGGCGGTCCACGGCGAGCAGCGCGGCCAGCCGGTCGCCCGTCAGCCAGCACGCGCTCCACCGCTCCCCGGCCGGGTCGCCGCGCCAGATCAGCCGGTCGGTGGCGTCATGATGGCCGGCGTACTGCAGCATCCGCCCGAACTGCTCCGACCAGAAGTACGGCACCGGGTCGTACACCTCGCCGCCGCCGAGCACGTTGGCCGCCGTCACTTCGGGTGCGTGCAGCGCGTTGTCCCAGTGCTCGACCCGCAGCCGACGGTCATACCTGCGCGACCAGAACGCCGCGCAGTCACCGGCCGCGAAGACGTCGGGCAGCGAGGACCGCAGCCCTTCGTCCACGGCCACGCCGTTCTGCAGCCCGATGCCGCACCGGGCGAGCCACGCCGTGGCCGGCCGGACGCCGACCGCCGTCACGACCTCGTCCGCCGCAAGCTCCGCGCCGCCGGCCAGGGCGAGCCCGCCCGGCTGCACCGACGCCACGGCCGTGCCGAGCCGCAGGTCCACGCCGGCCTGCTCGTACCAGCGCCGCGTGACCGCGCCCACCTCGGCGCCGATCGCGGCGGCAAGCGGCGCGTGCGCCGCCTCCACGACGGTGACCTGGCAGCCGCGGGCGGCGGCGGCGGTGGCGAGTTCCGCGCCGATCCAGCCCGCACCGACCACGGCGAGCCGCAGCCCGGGGCGCAGCAGGTCGCGCAGGGCGCGCGCGTCGTCGATGGTGCGCAGCAAGCGCTGCGGCCCGTCGCCAGGCAGCGTCACGGGCAGCGCGCCGGTCGCGACCACGAGCCGGTCGAACGGATGGGCGGCACGGTCGGTGACAAGCGCGCCGTCGGCCACGCCCACGGCCGTCTCGCCAAGCCGCAGATCCACCCGCAGCGCGGCGAAGTCCGCGTCGAGCGTGGTGTCGTCGACGCCGCCCGCGAGCAGCTGCTTCGACAGCGGCGGCCGGTCATACGGTGCGTGCCGTTCCGCACCGACCAGCGTCACCGCGCCACCGTAGAGCCGGGCGCGCAGCGCCTCGATGGTGCGCAGGCCGGCCAGCCCGCCGCCGACCACGACGACCCGCGAGATGCTCATTCGGCATAAGGTAGAGCACGAGCCTCCGGTGCAGGCAAGCCGGTGTCTCCAACGCGCGGGAGCCTGGTGCGGACCGGGCTGAGAGGGAGGCTGGTGAGCCTCCGACCGTACGAACCTGATCCGGATCATGCCGGCGAAGGGAGCCGATCGGATGACCGGTCCACGTTACGACACCATCGTCATCGGCGCGGGCGTGATCGGCCTGGCCATCGCGTGGCGCGCCGCACAGCGCGGGCTGACGGTCGCGATCGCGGATCCGCAGCCGGGCGCGGGCGCGACGCACGCCGCCGCGGGCATGCTCGGCCCGGTCTCCGAGGCGGCCTACGCCGAGCAGGACCTGCTCGCCCTCGGCCTGTCGGCGCGGGCACGCTACCCGTCGTTCGCGGCCGAACTGACCGAGCTGACCGGGCTCCCGACGGGCTTCACGCAGACGGGAACCCTGCAGGTCGCCTACGACGCCGACGATCTCGCCGTGCTGCACAGGCTGCACGACCTGCAGGTGTCGCACGGCGTGGAGGCACTGCGCGTCACCGCCAGGCAGGCCCGGGCGCTCGAGCCGATGCTCGCACCGTCCGTCCGGGGCGGGCTGCACGTGCCAGGCGACGGGTCGGTCGACCCGAGGACACTCACCCGCGCGCTGCTCGGCGCCGCGGCACAGGCCGGGGTGATCCTGCACCGCCAGCGGGTGGCCGAGGTAGCGCTGGCCGGCGGGCGCGCCACCGGCGTGACGCTCGCGGACGGCAGCGCGCTCGCGTCCAGGGCCGTGGTGCTCGCGGCCGGCTGGCAGTCCGGCGGGATCGGCGGCGTGCCCGCGGGCGTCCTGCCACCCGTGCGGCCGGTGAAGGGCCAGATCCTGCGGCTGCGCGGGGCCAGCCCGCTGCTGTCCCGGCCGGTCCGCGGCGTGGTGCGCGGATCGTCGGTCTACCTGGTGCCGCGGGCGAGCGGTGAACTCGTCGTGGGCGCGACGCAGGAGGAACTCGGCGCGGATACGCGCGTCACCGCGGGCGGGGTGTGGGAACTGCTGCGGGACGCGCGCGAGATCCTCCCGGGGATCACCGAGCTCGAACTCGCCGAGGCCATCGCGGGCCTGCGGCCCGGCACCCCGGACAACGCCCCGGTGCTCGGCCCGTCCGCGCTGCCTGGCCTCGTGCTCGCGACCGGTCACTTCCGCGGCGGCATCCTGCTTGCCCCGGTCACCGCGGATCTCATTGCGGAACTTCTTGATACCGAACGGCTGCCGCAGGCGGCCGCCCGCTTCTCGCCGGCTCGGTTCGCGGCGGCGGGCGTCGTGGAGGGAGCGTCAGTGTGAACGTGATCATCAACGGCCGGGTGCGCCAGCTTGCCCATGGCGCGACAGTGGCGCAAGCTGTTATGGCTGTGACCACGACCACCTGCGGAGTGGCGGCGGCGCTGAACGACGAGGTGGTGAGCCGGGCCGCGTGGGACGCCACCCGCATCGCGGAAGGCGACCGGGTCGAGGTGCTCACCGCGGTGCAGGGAGGCTGAGGTGGACGACCCGCTCGTCATCGCCGGGCAGAAGTTCACCTCACGGCTCATCATGGGGACCGGGGGCGCGCCCAGCCTGGAGGTGCTCGGACAGGCGCTTGACGCGTCAGGCACCGAACTCACCACGGTGGCGATGCGCCGGGTCGACCCCGCGGCGCGCGGCTCGGTGTTCGAGGTGCTGCGCGCCCGCGGAATCAGGCCGCTGCCGAACACCGCGGGCTGCCACACCGCCGGCGAGGCGGTCCTCACCGCCAAGATGGCGCGGGAGGCGCTCGGTACCGACTGGGTCAAGCTCGAAGTGATCGCCGACGAGCGGACCCTGCTGCCCGATCCGATCGAACTGCTCGACGCGGCCGAACTGCTGGTCGCGGACGGCTTCACGGTGCTGCCGTACACCAACGACGATCCGATCCTGGCGCGGCGGCTCGAGCAGGCCGGGTGCGCGGCCGTGATGCCCCTCGGCGCGCCGATCGGTTCCGGGCTCGGGGTGCGCAACCCGCACAACATCGAGCTCATCGTCGGCGCCGCCGCGGTCCCCGTGGTGCTCGACGCGGGAATCGGTACCGCGAGCGACGCGGCGGTCGCGATGGAGCTTGGCTGCGACGCGGTGCTGCTCGCCACCGCGGTGACCCGGGCGCAGCGGCCGGACCTGATGGCGGCGGCGATGCGGGACGCGGTGCGCGCGGGCCGGCTGGCCTATCTGGCCGGCCGGGTCCCACGGCGGCGCTACGCGCAGGCCTCCACCGCGCCCCCGTCCCACTGACCGGACGCGCCACTTTCCACAGGCAGAACCGTCATCCACAGAACGCCGCTCGACCATGCCGCTTGCTTGACAACCTGGCAAAATCACAAGTAGGGCGCCGCCCCCGGGCGGGAGGGTCCTGTAAAGGGTGGGTCCTGTAAAGGGTCACGATGCGGCGGGAGGTCTTTGCTGCGGCTGGGCGCAGCGGCGGGCGGGCCGCAGTGTCGCGTGGCTGCTGCGGGCAGTCACGGCGTGGCGCTTCTGCGCTTTGGCGCCGCGAAGAAGTGGCAACTATCCGTAGACTGCATCGCAAATGGACGCGACGCTTGCGGACCCACTGATCGGGCATCTGCTCGATGGGCGCTACCGTGTCGAGTCCCGCATCGCTCGGGGCGGGATGGCCACGGTCTACGTCGCCACTGACACGCGGCTCGACCGGGCAGTGGCGCTGAAGATCATGCACAGGGAACTGGCCAGCGACACCGATTTCGTGCACCGGTTCATCGGCGAGGCCAAATCGGTGGCGCGCCTTTCCCACCCGAACGTGGTTGCCGTCTTCGACCAGGGCAGCGATGGCGAGCACCTGTACCTCGCCATGGAGTACGTGCCGGGCCGGACCCTGCGCGACCTGCTCGGCGAGCGCGGGCGGTTCGGGCCCGCCGAGGCGCTCGACCTCATGGTGCCGATCCTGGCCGGGCTTGGCGCGGCGCATCAGGCCGGTTTCGTGCACCGGGACGTCAAGCCGGAAAACGTGCTGATCACCGCCGACGGGCGGGTGAAGGTCGTGGACTTCGGCCTGGCCCGTGCCGTCGCCGCGGCCCGCTACACCAAGACCGGCATGGTCATCGGCACCGCCGCCTACCTCGCGCCCGAACAGGTCTCCCGGGCCACGGCCGACGCGCGCAGCGACGTCTACGCGGCCGGCGTCATGCTGTTCGAGCTCCTCACGGGCCGCCAGCCGCACCTGGCCGACACGCCGCTCGCCGTTGCGTACAAGCACGTCAACGAGACCATTCCCGCGCCGTCCAGCATCGTCCCCGGGCTGCCGCAGGCGGTCGACGCGCTGCTCGCGGTCGCGACGAGCAGGGACCCCGGGCTCCGGCCGGACGACGCCAGCCAGTTGCTGCGGGCGGTCTTCGATACCCGCCGCCGCCTGCCAGGCGCGTCGGCCTTCCCGCCGGGCGCCGAGATGCCCGCGCAGCGATCCCACGGCCAGCCCGCCCCGCCCGGCCAGCAGTGGCCGCACGCGCAACAGGGCCAGCCGGGCCGGCCCGGCCAGCAATGGAACGGCGCGCCGCCCTACACCCAGGCTTCGCCGCCGCAGGGCAGCATGCCGTATGCGCCGTCACCACCGCCTGGGCAGACGCCGGCCGCGATGGCACCGGCCGGGCCGTTCCCCGCTCCCCCGCCCCAGGGCGGTGATCCGCAACAGTCAACGATCTCCGGCGTCCCCGGCGCTCCCGGCGCCGGCGCCCGGCCAGCGTTCGCCAGGCCCGCGCCGAGCGGCGGCCCCGGCGTCTTCGACGGTGCCCCGCAGATGAGCGGGTACCGGCCCGAGTTCTTCGGGGCGCCCGCGAGCCAGAACAACAACACGCTGATCGTGTCGACCGGCGGCGGAGGCCAGCCACCCCGCCAGCGCGGCGGCCTGGCCGACTGGCTTTTCAGCCGCCGTACGGCGTATCTGGCCGGTGCGCTGGCCGTGGTACTCGTCGTCGCTCTCATCGTGTGGTGGCAGTCGTCCGGGCGGTACACGCGGGTACCCGACGTGGCGGGCCTGGCCACCTCGACCGCGGCCACCGAACTGCGCAACCTGGGGTTCGGCGTCAAAATGGGCGCACCGCAGCTGGACAACCAGGTGCCCAAGGGCGAGGTGGCGCGGACCATGCCGAGCAGCGGCAGCAATGCGCTCAGCGGTGCCACCATCACGCTGATCTCATCCGCGGGCCCGCGGATGATCTCGGTGCCGAACGTGACGGGTAAGGCGGTCGCGGACGCCCAGAAGGCACTCGTGGCGGCTGGCCTGACACCCGGGGCCGTGCAGCAGCAGACCTCGCCGACGATCCCGCAGGGCGAGGTCATCAGCACCGGCCCGCCGGCCGGGACGTCCTGGCCACAGACGCGCCCGGTCAAGCTGACGGTGAGTGCGGGCATCGGGCTGCCCGATTTCACCGGGCAGCCGAAACAGGTCGCGGAGGCGTGGCTGCAGCAGCACCAACTACAGGTGCAGGAACAGCCGGCGGGCAGCACGGCCCAGCCGCAGGACAACGTGGTCAAGCAGAGCCCGGCACCGAACTCCACGATCACGCAGGGCGAGGTCGTCACGCTCTACATCTCCACCGGCCCGCCGGTCGTGCAGATTCCCAACGTGACAGGCATGCAGGTACACGACGCCCGTAAGCAGCTCGAGGCGCTCGGGTTCCAGGTCAACGTGATCGGGTTCGGCGGCGGCACCGTGCTCGCCTTCCAGCCGACGGGCCAGGCGCCGAAGGGCGCCACCATCACGATAGTCGCGGGCCCCGGCGGCTAGCCCCCTGCGTGCGGGGAGCCTCTAAGCTGCGATGGTGCCGCAGCGACCGATCGGCGCCCATGTGCTCGTGGCCGGCGGGCTGGCCAAGAGCGGGCTGCGGTACGCGGCCGCGGTCGGTGCCGAGGCGATCCAGGTGTTCGTTTCCAATCCACGCGGCTGGGCGCTGACGCCCGGTGACCCGGCGCAGGACGCCGCGTTCGCGCGGTACGAACTGCCCGTCTTCGTGCACGCGTCCTACCTGGTCAATCTTGGCTCGCCGGACCCGAAGACCGCGGACCGCTCGGTGGCATCGCTGCGCCACGCGCTGCACCGCGGGGCCCAGATCGGCGCGCGCGGCGTGGTCGTGCACACCGGATCGGCCGTGCGGGGTGACCGCGTGGCCGCGCTCCGGCAGGTCAGGGAACTGCTGCTGCCGCTGCTCGACGGGATCGGTGAGCAGGGCCCCGATCTGCTGCTCGAGTCGATGGCGGGCAAGGGGCACATGCTCTGCGCGGCGGTCGGCGACTTCGGGCCCTATCTGGACGCACTCGACAGGCACCCGCGCGCGGCGATCTGCCTGGACACCTGCCACGTCTACGCGGCCGGCCACGATCTCGCCGCGCGGGGCGGTGTCGCGGCGGCGCTCGACGCGCTGCACGCCGCCGCCGGGCCCGGCAGGCTGAAGCTGGTGCATGCGAACGATTCCAGGGACCCGTGCGGGTCGCGGCGCGACCGGCACGAGCACATCGGCGCCGGGCATATCGGCAAGGAACCGTTCAGCGAGTTGCTGGGTCACCCGGCCACCGCGGGAATCTCGTTCATCGTCGAGACCCCAGAGCCCGCCGCGGCGAAAGCACGCGACGTGGCCACGCTCAAGGCGCTCCGGGCGCGCGCCAGAGCAGCCCGGACGGCCACCGCAAGCGGACCGTAAGCTGACGGCGCGGCGCCCGCGACGCGTGGCCGGGCGGGGATGCGCTAGGCTCTGTTCCGTGCGTCAGCAGTTTTGGTTTTGGTATGGCAACCGGCCCGAAGTCCGGACGGTCGCCCGCCAGACGCTGCGCTGACGGAGCGACGTGACGGAAGCCCCGGGCCCACAGTGGCCCGGGGCTTTTGCCGTCTGAGGACCGGCAAAGGAGAAACCCATGGTCGTCGTGATGGCCCAGGAGGCTACCGCGCAGGACGTCGACGCCGTCGTCGACATCGTCACGGCCGCGGGCGGCGAGGCGTTCGTCAGCCGGGGTGTGTCCCGCACGATCGTCGGGCTGGTTGGCGACATCGAACAGTTCGAGGCGCTGAACCTGCGCAGCCTGCGCGGCGTGACCGACGTCGTGCGGATCTCGGTCCCGTACAAGCTGGTCAGCCGGGAGAACCATCCGGACCGGTCGGTGGTACGGGTCGGCGGGGTGCCCATCGGCCCGGACACGCTGACGGTCATCGCCGGGCCCTGCGCGGTGGAGACTCCGCAGCAGGCGCTCGCCGCCGCACAGATGGCGAAGGCGGCGGGCGCGTCATTGCTGCGCGGCGGCGCGTTCAAGCCGCGCACGTCGCCGTACGCGTTCCAGGGACTCGGCGAGAAGGGCCTGAAGATCCTCGCCGACGTGCGGGCGGACACCGGGCTTCCCGTGGTGACCGAGGTGGTCGACGCGGGCGACGTCGAACTCGTGTCCAGTTACGCCGACATGCTCCAGATCGGCACGCGCAACATGCAGAACTTCGCGCTGCTGCAGGCGGCGGGCGGGGCCGGCAAACCGGTCATGCTGAAGCGGGGGATGAACGCCACCATCGAGGAGTGGCTGATGGCCGCGGAGTACATCGCGCAGCGTGGCAACCTCGACATCGTGCTCTGCGAGCGGGGCATCCGCACCTTCGAGACGGCCACCAGGAACACCCTGGACATCAGCGCGGTGCCGCTCGCGCAGCGGCTGTCCCACCTGCCGGTCATCGTGGATCCTTCGCACTCGGGCGGGCACCGCGAACTCGTGCTGCCGCTCTGCCGGGCGGCCATCGCGGTCGGTGCCGACGGGATCATCGTGGACGTCCACCCGTACCCGGAGACCGCGCTCTGCGACGGCCCCCAGGCGCTGGTCGGCAGCGACATCCGCGAGCTGGCCAGCGTCGCGCAGCACCTGCCACCGATCGTCGGGCGCACCCTCGCGCCCGCACCGCAGCGCGCGCCGACCGCCTGACCAGGACGGGTGAGCTCCCGTCAGCCTGACCAGGATGGGCGGAACCCGTCAGCCGGCCTGGCCCACCAGGAACGGTCGGTACTCCTGCGCCGAGGACACCAGCCCGTCGACGAGCTCGTCCGCGCCGAGCCTGCGTTCGATCATGCGCAGGTCGGCGGCGTTCGCCCGGGTCTCGACCCGGCGCGGCGTCAGCAGCGTACAGCAGTCCTCGTCGGGAAGCTCCGAGATGGACAGCGTGTGGATGCGGCGCGCCTCGGCCATGATCTCGGTCTTGTCCCAGCCGATCAGCGGGCGCAAGATCGGCAGTGCGACCGCGTCGTCGAGCGCGGTGATGTTGGCCAGCGTCTGGCTGCTCACCTGGCCCAGCGAATCGCCCGTGACCAGCGCGGCGGCGCTGAGCTTGGCGGCGAGCGCCTCGCCGGTCTTGAGCATGAGCCTGCGCTGCGCCATGATCTGCAGCCGCTCCGCGCCGCTGGCCGCGAGCCGCTGCTGCGTCTTGCCGAACGCCACCACGAACAGCCGTGACCGGCCCTGGAACTGGTCGAGTTCCCTGATCAGGGCGTACGCCTTGTAGATCGACTCCGGGCCGGTCAGCGGCATGCCGGAGAAATGCAGGAAGTCGCAGCGCAGGCCGCGCCGCATCATCCGGTAGGCCGCGACGGGTGAGTCGATGCCGCCCGACATCAGCACGAGGGCGCGGCCGCTCATCCCGACCGGCAGGCCGCCCTGCCCGGGCATGCCACCGGTGAAGACGAACACCTCGTGGGTGTCGACCTCCACGAAGACCCGGGTGTCCGGGTGGCTCAGGTTCACGGCCAGGCCGTGCGCCTGCTGTATCCGGCTGCCGATGTGCGCGGCGAGTTCCGTCGACCGCATCGGGAAGCGCTTGTCCCTGCGCCTGGCCCGGACGCCGAACGTGCCCGTCGCGCCCGCGGTCAGTGCGACCGCCGCCGCGGCCGCGGCGTCCGCGTCCTTGCGCACGCGCACCGCGCGGTGAACCCGGACGATCCCCATGACCGAGCAGACCCGCCGGGCCGCGGCGTCGACCGTCTCGACCGGGTCCACGCCCACGGCGCCCGGCGCGCCGGGATGGCCGGGACCGTGCTGCCCGGTATCGACGCGGAGCACGATCACACCCTCGCGCCGCCACACGTCGACAGGCACGCCGACGTCACGGAGCGCGGCACGGATGTTGTCGAACAGCATCCGTTCGAAGCGCTGGCGGTTGCGCCCCTTCAGGACGATCTCACCGAGCTTGAGCAACACGCACGGCTCGGCCAAGTCGATGTCAGACACGTCCATAGTTTGCCAGGACTTGGGACCGGTGAGGCGCGGGCCGGCGCTGGCTCAGCCGCCGAGGACCGCGCAGAGGAGGCGGTTCTCGCCGCGCTGCCACAACGTGCCGACCTCCGCGAAACCCGCGGCCCGCAGCGCCCTGACGTGGGTGCCGAGCAGCACAGATTCCGACCCGTGGTGGTCGGCGCTGACCCGGCGGCGGGCCCGCTCCGCGACCGGACCGGCCAGCGCCGGGTCGGCCACCACCGCCTCCCACCATCCTTTCCACGTCTCAGCGGGCCCGTCAGGAAACCGCCGGCGCTCCTCGCGTTCGAGG
>Ga0209648_10004750_pt1 | contig 11574 bp, 9 predicted proteins | sample GraSoi2013_115cm_FD_185830 | JGI IMG/M metagenome (GOLD analysis project Ga0209648, IMG submission 185830) | Grasslands soil microbial communities from the Angelo Coastal Reserve, California, USA - Sample 9_17_2013_115cm (SPAdes) (version 2) | ecosystem: Environmental > Terrestrial > Soil >...
CGGCACGCATCTCGTCTCAGTTGGCAACCTGATCGCCGGCAGCCGTACCGCGACCAGCCCAACGACATTGCTCACGACGCTCGTCTCGCTCGATCCGATCTATCTGGACTTTGATATGAGCGAGTCCGATTTCCTGACCTTTTCCCGCGACCGTGCGCGGCTCAAAGGAGGCCTTGCCGACAAGGTTGAGATCGCGCTCAGCGACGAAACAGAGTTCGCCCGGCAAGGCGCTCTTGATTTCGTGGACAATGCGCTCAACCGGTCGAGCGGTACGATCCACGCCCGAGCCACCGTCCCGAATCCCGACGGTTTGCTGACTCCGGGTGTGTTCGCCCGGGTCCGGCTGGTCGTCGGCGCTCCGGTGCCGGCCCTCCTCGTGCCGGACACGGCCGTACTCCCGGACCAGTCGCAACATCTCGTCATGACCGTCGCGCCGGACGGGACGGTTGTGCCCAAGCAAGTCGAGATCGGCGATCTTCGCGGCGGCCTGCGCGTGATCCGGTCCGGCCTCACGCCGAACGATCAGGTCATCATCGAGGGCATTCCGCACGCGACACCCGGGGCAAAAGTCGCGCCACAGGTCGGCACGATCCATTACGCCGAGGCCGGAGGCCAAGGCTAGGTCCGAGTCCGCGACATGCGCCTGACACATTTCTTCATCGATCGCCCTCGCTTCGCCACCGTGCTCAGCGTCTTTGTGACGTCGCTTGGTCTGGGCGCGCTCGCGATTCTTCCGATCGCCCAATATCCAGAAATCGTCCCGCCGACGGTGAAGGTCACGACATCCTATCCCGGCGCATCCGCTGAGACCGTCGCCCGCACCGTCGCAACGCCGCTCGAACAGGAGATCAACGGCGTCGAGAATATGCTCTACATGAACAGCCAATCGACCGGGGATGGCAATCTCACCATAACCGTCACGTTCGCGATCGGCACCGACCTCAACATCGCGCAAATGCTGACGCAAAACCGGGTACAGGACGTACTAACGCGCCTGCCAGAGGACGTCCAGCGCCTGGGCGTGCAGGTCCGCAAGGCGATACCCAGCATCCTATTGGCCATTCACCTCTACTCGCCGGACGAGTCGCGCGACACGCTCTACCTGTCGAACTACGCGACCCTGCACATCAAGGACGTGTTGGCGCGCCTGCCGGGCGTCGGCGACGTGCAATTCCAGGGCGGTCGCGAATATGCGATGCGCATCTGGCTCGACCCGGACAAGGCGGCGGCCTACGATCTCACCGCCAGCGACGTGCTCGCGGCGCTGCGCGCGCAAAATCTTCAGGTCTCGGCCGGTATCTTGAACCAGCCGCCGACCCCGAGTGACGAAGCTTATCAGATCAACGTCGAAGCGCTCGGCCGGCTGTCCACGCCCGAGCAGTTCGCCAACATCATCGTCAAATCCGACAACCGAGGACGCGTGACCCGCGTCCGCGACATCGGTCGGGTCGAGATCGGCGCCGCGGATTACGGCAGCACGTCCTTCATGGATCGCAGCAATGCGACGGCCCTGGTCATCTATGCCGAGCCCGGCGCCAACTCGCTCACTGTCGATCGTGAAGTCGTGTCGGCCATGCAGGAGCTGAAGAAGGACTTTCCGCCCGGCGTCGACTCCATCATCATCTACGATCCGACGACCTTCATCACGAAGTCGATCCACGAGGTCATCGTAACGATTTTCGTGGCAATCCTTCTGGTGGTGGGCGTCGTATTCCTCTTCCTGCAGAGCTGGCGAGCGACGATCATCCCGGTCATTGCGATTCCGGTCTCCCTCGTCGGGACGTTCACGATCCTTGTGGCCTTCGGCATATCGCTCAACAACCTGTCCCTGTTCGGCCTCGTGCTCGCGGTCGGCATCGTCGTCGACGACGCGATCGTCGTCGTTGAAAACGTCGAGCGCAACATGCGCGACGGCATGTCGCCCTTGGAGGCAGCCCATCGGACGATGGACGAAGTCGGCGGGGCGCTGATCTCGATCGCCCTCACGCTCTGCGCCGTCTTCGTGCCTTCCGCCTTCATCTCCGGCATCTCCGGGCTGTTCTTCCGTCAGTTCGCGGTGACGATCTCGGCCTCGACAGTGATCTCCTGCTTCGTCTCGCTGACGCTCAGCCCCGCCCTCTGCGCCGTGCTCTTCAAGGCGCATTACGAGCACGATCTCTCACGCGCCGGCTTGGCACGACGGCTGCTATACCGGGCTTTCAATCGCTTCAATCGAGGCTTCGACCGTCTCTCTTCCGGCTACGGAAACTTGACGCGTCGACTGGTGCGCGGAGCCATCATCGTGCTCGTGATCTATGCGGGGCTGATCGGCGCGGCCGCCGTCGAGTTCTCAAAGACGCCGACCGGCTTCATCCCCGAGCAGGACCAGGGCTACCTCATCAACGTCGTTCAGCTTCCGGCCGGTTCGGCCTTGGACCGGACCGAGAAGGTCGTCCGGCGCGGCATCGACATCATTCTGGGGACGAAGGGCGTCGAGCATGTGGCGCCCTTCGCCGGCCTCGATGCGACGACCTTCACGGTCGCGTCGAATGCAGCAACGATCTTCTCCGGCTTGCCGTCACTTTACAATCACGAGCTTCGGGGCGTGACCGCGAACACGGTGATAGCCGACCTGCGTAAGCGCCTGTCGGTCATCAAGGACGCCAATGTCCTGACTATTCCGCCGCCGCCGGTGCAGGGCCTCGGCAGCGCGGGCGGCTTCAAGATGATGCTGGAAGACCGTGCCGGGCTCGGCTCCGAAGCGCTGTTCGAGGCCGCACGCGCGCTCGTGGCCGCGGCCAACAAGGATCCGACCTTCGCCAGCGTGTTCACACTATTCAACGCGGGCTCTCCTTCGCTCTACGCCGATATAGACCGGTTGAAAGCGGAGAAAGTGGGCCTCACGCCGACCGACGTATTTTCGACGCTGCAGGTGTATCTCGGCTCACAATACGTGAACGACTTCAACTATCTTGGCCGCACCTATCAGGTCCGCGTCCAGAGTGATGGAAAATTCAGGCGTACCCCGCAGGACATTACCCGCCTGAAGGCCCGCAACGCATCCGGTGAAATGGTGCCGATTGGGACAGTGGCGCAGCTCAAGAGCAAAACGATCCCATACCGCGTGCCGCGCTACAATCTTTTTCCTGCCGCCGAGGTGCAGGGGGTAGCGGCGCCGGGTGTCGCCACTGGTACGGCATTGCATCGCATGGAGGAGCTTGCCCACCAAGTTCTTCCCAAGGGCATTGCTTTTGAGTGGACTGACCTCGCTTTCCAGCAACAGCAACGCGGCACTCCGACTCTTCTCGTCTTCGGCACAGCCGCTCTCTTCGTCTTCCTCGTCCTCGTCGCGCAATACGAAAGCTGGAAGCTTCCGTTGGCAATCGTCCTGATCGTGCCGATGTGCCTGCTCGCCTCGGTCACAGGCCTGCTCGCGCGGGGCATGCCCATCGACATCCTGGCGCAGATCGGCTTCGTCGTTCTCGTCGGCCTGGCCGCCAAGAACGCCATCCTGATCGTCGAGTTCGCGCGCCAGAAGGAAGAGGAAGGTGTCGCCTCCGGCGAAGCCGCGGTGCACGCCGCCCGTACGCGCCTTCGCCCGATCCTGATGACATCCCTCTCATTCATTTTGGGCGTTGCCCCACTCGCCGTTGCGACCGGAGCAGGCGCGGAGATGCGGCAATCGCTGGGCACAGCGGTGCTGTTCGGAATGTTGGGCGTAACCTGCTTTGGCCTTCTCTTCACGCCGGCCTTTTACACCTTCATCCGCAAGCTCGGTCGCAACGAACGGCCGGCATGGTGGTCACGCCTGGCACTTGGCTTTGCGAAACTCACCGGCACATCGTAGTTGAACCAGGGCCTCATCGCGACCTGTGGCTTCCGAGAACTCAGATTCGTGCGTATCGATGGTGTAGTCCACCAAGGATCGGCTGCGCGATAATGTCTCCGAAGCGAAGGACCTATCCTCGTCCCAAGTGGCGTTTGGCTGCGTCAATGCGGTCTTCCTGGCGTCGCGCGGAGTGACCGGCCCCAAGTACATGGCGAGGAGAAGGCAGCCACCGTCGCAGGGCTGGAAGACCTTTCTGCAAACATGCCGACGGCATTGCGTCGATGGATTTGTTCGTAGTCCCGACGATCTCGTTTCGGCTGTTGTATGGATTTCTGATCTTGCAGCATTCCCGCCGCGAGCTTGTGTGGCTGGGCCTGACCGCACGCCCGAGCGCCCATTGGATTGCCCGTCAACTGACCGAAGCCTACACTTGGCAACAGGCGCCACGATATATCGTTCGCGATCGGGATCGCGTCTATGGCGATGTCGTCATCCAGCGGCTTCGAGCGATGGGTATACGGGACCGGCCGATCTCGCCACGGTCACCATGGCAAAACGGATATTCGGAGAGGCTCATCGGTTCGATCCGACGGAATTGTCTTGACCATGTTGTTGTGTTCGGCGAACGGCATCTGCGCCATCTGCTCAATTATTCCTACCAAAGCTATTACAACGAGGCTCGGACGCACCCATCGCTGCACAAGGACGCGCCGATCCCGCGTGCCGTTCAGACCGTCGGTCGCACGCTGGCGATGCCAGTTCTGGGCGGACTGCACCACCAATATTTCAGAGCGTAGGTTTCCGACAGGGACAACGGGTGCAGCTACGGCTACGCCAATTACAATCCCTACAGCCGCTATCCGCCGGCATATTGACTTGACGTCGGTCGGCATCAGCGGCCGGCATAACAATCGTGCCGCATGAGAAACAAGCCCCACATCGTTGGATGTGCGGCCACCGATCTCGGGTCTGCCCGAGATCGGCACCTGACGAAGCGCGTAGCAGCCGACTTGCGACATCACACATCAGACGGAAATAGGTCGCCGAAAGCTGGCTCACACTTCACTACGTCATGACTCAAAGGGCCCTGACTTCTGGTGCGCTTTCGAAGATGGCGAGGTCGTGGTGCGCAATGCCAGGATTGGCCCGTTGTGCTCTTTCTATCGAATTTGCGGCGAGCCTGCTCAACCTGTTCAAGGTGTTCTACATTGCGGGTTCTGGATTCTCTCGGCGTTCCCGCAAAGCCTCTGGAAAGCGGAGGCAGACCGTCGTCCCGCGCCCCGGTCTCGATGTGTCGAGTAGCGGACGGGAATCGCACCCTATAATCTCCTGGATGATCGACAGGCCTAGCCCGTGCCCCTGCTTTGCGGTGGCGCCCGACTGGAACGGCTCAATATGCTTGAGTTGAGAGGTTGGGGAGATTCCAGCACCATCATCGCTGATCGATACGCTCCCACGACCGAGATGAGCCACGATGCGTGAGGCGCCGCGTCCATGGATCAACGCATTGCCGACCAAATTTGCCAAGGCGCTCCGCACCGCAGCTTCGACGCCGAGCACCGCGACACTGTCTTGCGCAACCTGCTCCAGAGAGAGCTCGATCCCGGCGTCCAGCGCTGACGGGCTGAAATCCGCAAGGACTTCCCGCGTCAGGGCTGCGAGATCGATGGGCCGCTTTTCGATCGCATGATTTTGCAACCGCGCCAGGTCCAGCATGGCTGAGACCAGAGACGTGAGGCGACGAACATCGCTCACAAGCTCGGCCTTCAAGGCAGGCTCGGTCACGTCTTCGATCTTGGCGCGCAGCAAGGTCAGCGGCGTTCGGAGCTGATGTGCGGCATTGCCGAGGAACCGGCGTTGCCTTTGGATGTATGCGTTGATCTCATGGAACGCGCGGTTAAGCGCGCTGACCAGCGGCTTGAGCTCGACCGGAACCTCATCGAGCGATATCGACGCCTGAGGTGCCCTCGGCTCGATTGCGAGCGCCAGCCGCGTCACGCGTTCGATGCTCCGGGTTACGAAGCGCGCGGACAGGAACGCGCCGGCCGCTACGGTCGACGCGAATGCGACGGCCAGCAGAATAACTGAAAAAAGATTGCGGAGGATGAATGATTCCGCGATCTGGCCGATGTGGACTTGCGCACCTCCGATCATCATAACCAGCTTGGACGTATCCCTTCTGACGACGGCCAGGCAGAAGGAACTCTTCTGGTCAAGTGTGCTGACAACCGACAGACCGATCGGACCGGCATAGGGGAGCGAGAAGGGTAGGGCAGGTCGGCGTTCCCGTCCGAACTCGCTCATCAGATTGTCATAGGAGACGACGTACCACAGACTTGGGCTATTAGATCTCAGCCCCTCGATGCCTGTGGAACGGATCGTTAGACCGTGGCCAGGATCGACAACCGTGGCTCGATTGAGGATAGCCGTCGCTGTTTGGCAGTAGGTTTGCTCGCGTTCGCGCGCCAGATCGATCCAGATCACGATGGCGAGGATGACGAGAAAGATTGCCGTTGCAGTCACGCCGAGCGAAAGCACCAGTGTCCTGGTGATCGAGGTCATCAGGCTTGTGCTGTCCTGAGAATATAGCCGATGCCCCGCATGCTGCGAATCTCGACGTTGCCGCCAAAGTCGGCGAGCTTTTTGCGGAGCCGGGACACCTGCGCCTCAAGCGTATTGGACTCGATCTCGTCATCGAAACCGTAGACCGCCTGGATCAGGGCTTCGCGCGCGATGACGCGCTCGCGTCGCATCAGAAGCGCTTCGAGGATCAAGGCTTCGCGGCGCCGAAGGAGGACCTTGTTGTCCGCCACAGTGATCTCGTTGGTGCCGACGTGAAGTTCGACGTTCCCGAACGACAGGGTCGACGGGACGAGCAGTCGAGGACGTCGCAGGACGGCCCTTACCCTGGCGATGAACTCCTGTGGCTCGAAGGGCTTGCCAAGATAATCGTCCGCCCCGCTGTTCAGCCCATCGATCACGTCTTCCTTGGCATCCTTGGCGGTCAGCATGATGAAAGCCGGCCTTTCCGGCAATCGGCTCAGCGCCGTGACGATGTCGAGAGCGTCGCCGTCAGGCAGCATCCGGTCGAGGATTGCCAGATCGTACTTGAAATTGCCAAGCGCTTGCTTGGCATCCGAAAGGGATCCGACGATGTCGACAATCCCGCGCAACTGCCCGAGCAAACGGCCGAGATAGGCCCCAATCTGCGGTTCGTCTTCGATCACAAGGGAACGCATCGATCTTCCTTGGTCCGTCTGGTTGATGGATCACGCAGGTTCGCGGGGTTCCCCGTTCGCCGCACTCGATGCCCCCTGCCAGCCCAGGTGTTTCCCCCTTATGGCTCGCCAAGGCAAGCCTCCGAGGACCGGCCATCCTCGGGCTCACGAAATGGTGAAGGGTTGCTTCGTCGAAGCAATCTTGGGGCAATGTTGGCGGGTGACCTAGTCACTCGAAACAACACGCTTGGTCGTTAGTACTTTTTGGGCACGCTCATCTTAGCCTCGAGGGGTTCCGTTCATAGCGAACACAATACGCCGCACGCCGCGGGCTGGGCGAGCGACAAGATGATTGTCGCAAGCACCCGATTGCACCCGGAAGGCGCCGTCGCCACGGCTCCAAGCCAATTGTTCCAGCCTCGAGCAATCATCCTCGTCGTCACCCTGGGAACGATCGCGACAGCATGCAAAACGGAGATCAAGATGAACACGATTCGACTTCATCATCCAAAAGCCAACAGAAGGGTTGGGGCCGCGCGCCAGATTGCCGACGGCCTCGACACGCATCCAGCCTCGGATGTGCCCTCTATCGTCCCCCAGAGCATTCATAACCAGCGCACGGAGACAATCTCGCTGAGCGAACAGTTGTTGGACGAATGGAACCATAGGCTCAAGAACAACCTGCAAATCCTCGTTGGCCTCCTGGAGTCGGGATACCGTAAGGCCCGCAACCCGGAAGCTCGCGAAGTGCTGTCGGATGCAATCCGACGCATCGGGGCGATCGGAACCGCGCAGCGGGCCTACTACTGCGCGCCTGGTTCAACCGACGTGAACGGGCAGGAACTCGTCAACGCGGTCTGCGCCAACGCCCGAATTCTGTTCGGCAGCGACGTATCGATCGATTGCAAAACGGCCAGGGGGAATCTTCCCAAAGAGGCAGCCATGCCGCTGGCGTTGATCATCAATGAACTGCTCATGAATGCCGCAAAATACGGAGCCAACCAGCATGGACAAGTGACCATCACGGTCGGCTTCAGCCGATGCCCGGGACTATATGAGCTCTGTGTGCAAGACGAGGGGCTCGGCTTCGATTTGGACCCCAGCAGTCGCTTGTCGGGCCTCGGATTGGTCGGGGCGCTCGCGCAACGGCTCGGAGGGAGCTTCAGTGTGGAGCGAACTCCGGGAGCGCGTTGCACAGTACGATTCCCGGACCAGTGACATGCGCCTTCGCGGCGGTGGCGTCTCGCCAAGTGTTGAAGCACGCAACTTCACGGACCGAGGAGGCGAGGCCGCAGATGCGGACCTCGTTTCACCATCAGCCTGAAGCGCAGCACCCTAATTTTCCGCTATCCGCAAGCTGGCAGGCGATTACCCCATCTTTGGGTCATGTGTGGACGGCGCCTGATTGACAAGAGCTTTTTGACGCTGATGCAGCATTGGTCGGGTGCGGTCATGTGTCCGGCCTGTTGATGCGGCGCGGATGGCCGCTGGCCCTAATGCTCTGCGCGGATCAGGTCCCAATCCAAAGCACGCATTCGAAGATGCGATGACCCAAGCGGGTTCTCCTGATCCTCGGAACGACCGTGTCTGCATTACGTCGTTGTGCCCTCGCCAATTCCCTATGATCTTGCATGCTGCCGACAGCTACGCCGCCGGCAACAACTTCGGCTCCTTGAAGCGCTCGCCGCGCACCATCATGGCCCAGGCCATCCGTGCGATCTTGTTAGCAAGCGCAACGGCAGCGACCTTGAGCGGCCGACGGTCCATCAGGCGAGCGAGCCAGGGCCGCTTCGTGCCGTGCTGGCGGGCATATCGGATGACAGCCATGGCGCCGGCGACGAGCAGCCAGCGCAAATGTCGATTGCCCTGCTTCGAGATCCTGCCGAGCCTCTCCTTGCCTCCGGTCGAATGCTGTCTCGGCACCAAGCCGATCCACGCAGCGAGACTGCGGCCCGAGGTGAACTCTTTCCAATCTCCCACCTCGGCCACCAGCGCGGTAGCGACGATTGGGCCAACACCAGGGATTTCCTCCAGCCGCCGGCTTTCTTCACTCGAGCGATGCCAGGCATGGATGCGCTTCTCAATGGCCACGACCTGTGCCCTGACAACCGCATATTGGCGAGCAAGCACGTCGAGGCTGAACCGCGCGGCCGATGGAATGCGGTCATCGTGCTCGTCAGCGATGATCTCGAGCAGCTCTGCCGTGCCATTGCGGCCCTTCGCCGAGATAATGCCGAGCTCGGCCATATGCCCACGGATCGCATTTGACAGCATCGTTCGCTGACAAACCAGAAGCTGCCGGCTGCGATGTAGCATCAAGCCAGACTGCTGCTGTTCAGACTTCGTCGCCACGAACCGCATCGACGGCCGCGTCACCGCTTCGCAGATTGCTGCAGCGTCGTTGGCATCGTTTTTGCTGCGCTTTAGATAGGCTTTTACGTAGCTCGGCGGCAGCAGCCTCACCGTGTGGCCGAGCGCCCCAAGCCGGCGGCTCCAATAATGTGCGGTCGGACACGCCTCAACGCCAACGAGGCAGGCCGGCAGGGTCGCGAAGAACTCCAACAGCTTCGCTCGGCTGATGCGCTTCCGCATCACCACCGCGCCATCAACATCGACGCCGTGAATTTGAAAAACCGACTTCGCGATATCGAGACCGATCGTGCTAACCTCGCCCATGGACGGCTCCCCTCAAGTGGTGCGTTTCGACGTAACCACCCTATGGCACTTTGATGCCGCAGAGTGGGCGCCGTCCACAGCATCATAAGCAGACCTCAGGCTTCAGCTAGGCAGGGTCCGCTTCACGCCAAAGCGGACAGGCGCGAGCTGGCCTCCATATGTCCGGTTGGTGCCATAGTCCAGTTGGGAGTCCGGCCTAACGTTAATGCATCAATCGCGATGCGCGTAGGGTGACCAAATGAACAAAGAAACCTATGCTGTACTGAAGTATGGGGCCATTGCTGGCTTGATCATCTTCCTGCTTTGGATCATTTACAACGGCATTGATGAGGGCTTTAAAGCAACACCGCGCGAAATGCTTGGCTACATCCTAGTGCTGATGCTGCTTGCGCTCAACGCTGCGCTTTTGAGTAGCGAGTTTGCAAGATATTTCACGACCGCAGGAAATGTCCTCTTTTCGCTCTGGTTCGCCTACGACGGCATTACGCGCGCCTCACAACTGACCGGCCCTGGAGCAACCTCTCATGTCGTATTGATACTTCTCCTTGGACTCTCCTCCTTCCTCCTCATTCGCAGCCGCGCGTAATTACACAAAGGATGCTTGTCCCTATCGGAAACTTACGCTCTGAAATATTGGTGGTGCAGTCCGCCCAGAACCGGGACCGCCAGCGTGCGACCGATAGTCTGGACGCCACGTGGGAACGGCAGCGGGCGAAGCGCTTGCAATCTCGATTCCCCGCACCGAGTCGGCCGTGATCCGACATTTTCAAGAGCGAATGCCATATGGCCTATTCGTCCCGGATGTCACGTTGAGCTGATGCCGTTTCGGCTTCCAGCCGCGGCCGCGGCTTGAAGAGGTCGCCCAGCATACGGACTAATAAGAGGCCGACTGCAAACATTCGGCGATCATGTTCTGATTCGTCGGTGACTGCGAGTCAAATGGATAGAGTTTTCAGAAGCGACAATGGAGTTCTCGGTACACACAGCGGCGCGTCTGATTGTAATATGACGAATACAAAGCCAGGATTCGACGTAGATCCCGCTCGCCGAAGATCAGAACATGATCCAGGCACTCGCGCCGAAGCGTTCCGATCAGACGTTCAGCGTATGGATTCTGCCACGGCGATCTCGGTGACGTTGGGCGGTCGCGAATCCCCATCGTCCGAAGTCGACGCGTGAAGACCTTCCCGTATGCGCCATCATTGTCGCGCACCAAATAGGTCGGCGCCGTGTTGCACGGGAACGCCTGTACGATCTGTTGGGCCAGCCACTCCGCGGTCGGATTCCGCCTCTTGTGGTCACGGTTGCGCAGCGCCATCCATCACCTCGCGGCAGGCCGGACTGAGAGTACTCACGTTCTGCTGAAGGCAGGCGATTATCTGTTCTGGGTTCGGGATGAACGCGTTGCAAAGCCTGAACACGTCAGGCATGCAAGCTTTGCGCTCCTGTTCCGTTCCTTGCTCTCTTGCCAGCGCTGGCCGCTCCCCGAGGGCTAAGAGAAGTGCAGCGGTTGCAACCAAAGCCGCTGCCTCGGCGGACTTGCAAGTCTTTGCCATCGGCTTTTTCTCCCTGCTACGGCGACAAACGTCCGCTCCCCCGTTGTCCCGCACAGTCTCGATTTCGCGAACCTAGATCGCCGGATGCTCGAGGTCGCGAACCGACGGCGCCAGCACTCATGCGCCCTAATGCAGGCATAATCTTGTGCGGCTCAGCGGTGCGCGCCGGCAATGCCCGCCCGTCGAGCAAGATCTTCTTGAAGCGTTCGGCGAAGCGTACCAGGGGCGCGCCGTCGATGATGTCGTGGTCGATGCTGATGTTCAAATGCAACACCTCGCGCTCGATGACTTGGCCGTCCAAAAGTGCGAGCTTCTT
>Ga0209648_10004753_pt1 | contig 11568 bp, 13 predicted proteins | sample GraSoi2013_115cm_FD_185830 | JGI IMG/M metagenome (GOLD analysis project Ga0209648, IMG submission 185830) | Grasslands soil microbial communities from the Angelo Coastal Reserve, California, USA - Sample 9_17_2013_115cm (SPAdes) (version 2) | ecosystem: Environmental > Terrestrial > Soil >...
GGGCCCGCCATCGCGCGACCCGACGGGCTCTACAATGTGCCGGTCGATGCGAGAACGATCAGCGTCTCGCAGTCGGTTGTGAAGGATGGGATGCGCGAATATTGGCTGAGGGCGCCGACACCCGCGGCACGGCTGCGCGAACGGCCCGGCAGCGAAACCCTCTATGCTCGCGTCGTCGAACCGGCCGATGTCGCTGCGCAAGCCACGCTGATCTTCGGCAGCGGCCTTTGTCTCGAATTCGAGCTCCTGACGTTGGCCCGGGATCCCGCCACACGACTCGCCGCGCTGGGCTGGCGGGTCGTGGAGCCCATCTCGCCCTATCACGGCCTGCGGGGGATGCCGGGGCGCTATGGCGGTGAACCGTTTTTCGCCGCGGGGCCCACGAGCTCGATCGACCTGATTGCCGGTCAGGCGATCGAATCGGCGCTGCTCGTCGCGTGGTGCCGCGGCAGGTTCGACGGCAAGGTGGCGCTGGCCGGCATCTCGATGACGTCGTTCGTCGCCCAACAGGTCGCCAGCCGCTGCCATGTGTGGCCGGCGGACGCACGACCGGATGCTGTCATGCTGATCAGCCATTCGGGACGCATCGAGGAAGTGACGTTCGGCGGCGAACTTGCTGCTGCGCTGGGCCTTGATCGTGCCCTGGCGCAAGCCGGCTGGTCGCGCGAGATGCTGACCGAGCTTTCGCGCTTGGTCGATCCGGCCGAGACACCGGCAGTGGCGCCCTCGCATATCGTGTCGGTCCTCGGCGAGAGCGACCGCTGGGTGCCCTATGGTGACGGCCTGGCCGTCGCGCGGCGATGGAGGCTGCCTGAGCCGAATATCTTCCGATATCCGCTCGGCCATCTTGGCATGCCGGTGCAGCTCACACGCAACACCGCGCCGTTCGAGCGACTCAGGCAGGTATTGGCTGAGGCATAGCGTCGATGCCCGAGACCTCGCGCACGAGCTTGGTGCGCACGGCGCGGCCGAAATGGTCGAAATTGTCGGCCACGATCATGAACGAGCCCGCCCCGCCGATGACGTTCTCCTCATAGTACTTGTCGAGGGTGAGATCCGGCGGCCGGCCGAAATTCTCGCGGTTCATCATCACCGGCAGGCCGTTGATCACGATACCCTGTGCCACCAGCTTGTCGCGCACCAGCTCGGCCGGCGGGCCGTCGTTGGTGCGGCCGTCGCCTGAAATGTCGATGACCCGCCGCCTCGACGTGAAACCCGAGCCGTCGAAGCGCTGGGCGGCAAAGGCCATCGCCGCGCCGACGGCGGTCCAGCTCTGCGACGTGCGCGGCGCCTCGGCGAGCTTCTCGGCGAAGCGGCGCGCGGCGGCGGCGCTGTCGATCGCCGTCCAGTCGATCACCACCATCTGGTAATGCGTGCCCGCCCACTCGGTATAGCAGAGCGCGATCCGCTTGGTCTCGCCGGACAGGATGGCGTCGATGACGCGCTCATTGGTCAGCGCCTCGATATAACCGCGGCGCTGGAGTTCGGCTTCGACCTCGTCGATCGAGCGCGAGACGTCGATCGCCAGCACGAGCTGCAGGTCGACCGGCAGGTCCGCCGCCTTGGCCGATGTCGCGGCAGCGAACGCCGCCAGGGAGCCCACAAGCGCGGTTCGTCGCTTCATGCCCGTCTCCTGCGAAGGCCACGAGCATACCACCGGGGCGCGATGGGCAAACAAAAAGGGGGCAAACAAAAACGCCGAAGGTTTTTCCCCCGGCGCTTCCATCGGCCGTCGTTCACGGCCTATTGATCGTCGTCGAACCCGCGCTTGCGCGGCTCGTAGTCACGCTCCCGTCGCGGACGGTCGGGCGCACCGCCCTGGTGGCGACGCGCAGGACGGGTGACCTCGGCGCCGCCGTCAAAACCGGCGCCCGGCGGCGGAGGACCGCCGGAGAAATCGGCGCGCCGGTCGCGCATCGGGCCGCCATCGCCAGATCCGCCGCCAGGGCCGGAGGGCGCGCCACGATAACCGCCGCCGCCACCACCGCCGTAACCACCACCGCCGCCGCGATCGCCACCGCCGCCGCCGCGATAGCCACCGCCACCGCCGCCGCCGTAGCCGCCACCGCCGCCGCCACGATCACCGCCGCCGCCATAGGGCGGACGCGGGCCACGCGGACGGAAGCCGCCGCCGTCGCGGCCACCACCGCCACCGCCGCCGAAGCCACCACCACCACCACCGGGCTGACGCTCGACGGCTTCACGGACCGCGATCGAACGACCATCGAGCAACGCGCCGTTCATGGCCTGCATGGCCGCGGCGCCTTGATCATCTGTTTCCATCTCGAGGAAGGCGAAGCCGCGGCTGCGGCCGGTCTCGCGATCCACGATCACTTTCGAAGAACTGACGGTGCCGAACTGAGAGAAGGCTTCTTGCAGACGCTCAGACGTGACCGAATAGGGCAGATTGCCCACAAACAATTTGCGACTCATTCAAGGCTCGGGGCTGGAGGAAGGGTAGAGCGGAGTCCGGCGCGCGCTTGCTGGACGACTGGGTCCAAGCGTTTCATCGACATTTGACAGATGACCAAGAAGCTCACGGAAAGACGTTGACCGGTATCGCGCTCCGCGACTGTACCGAGACTCGTGATGATGCTCGTCGGCTAGTGTCGCAATGCAGCACTTATGCGCTGATTCACGTCTTGAGTCCACCGCTGCGGCAAGGGATTGAGATCGCCCGGACCGGGTCACACAATCGACACGTAAATTGGAGAAGCGCCATGATCGTCGACCATCGTACCTACGAACTGCAGCCCGGACGGCTGCGCGACTTTCTCGCGCTCTACGAAAAGGAAGGGCTGCCGGTGCAGAAGAAGCATCTCGGCAATCTAGTCGGCTTTTTCACCACCGAGGTCGGCAACGTGAATGAGATCGTGCATATCTGGGGCTACGAAGATCTTGCCGATCGCACCAGGCGTCGCGCTGCGATGGCGGCCGACCCCGCATGGCAGGCTTACTTGCAGAAGAGCCGAGAATTCATGAAGCACATGAATAACAAGATATTGGTGCCGACGTCGTTCTCACCCACGAAGTAAGGTAACATCATGACGACATCGCCCACGCGCCGCAGTGGCGCCCAGGTCCTGATCGACCAGCTGCGCATTCACGGGACCGACACGATCTTCGGCGTGCCCGGCGAGAGCTATCTCGCGGCACTCGACGCGCTTTACGCCCAGCGCAACTCCATCCGCTTTGTCATCTGCCGCCAGGAGGGCGGTGCGGCCAACATGGCGGAGGCTTACGGCAAGCTCACCGGCAAGCCCGGCGTCTGCTTCGTCACCCGAGGGCCCGGGGCGACCAACGCCAGCATCGGTTTGCATACCGGCTTCCAGGATTCGACGCCCATGATTCTCCTTGTCGGACAGGTCGCGCGCGAGGCCACCGACCGCGAGGCGTTCCAGGAAATCGACTATCGCCGCATGTTCGGCCAGATGGCCAAGTGGGTCGCCCAGATCGAGGACGCGCGCCGCATTCCCGAACTGGTGAGCCAGGCATTTCACAGTGCGCTGAACGGTCGGCCGGGTCCCGTCGTGCTGGCGCTGCCCGAGGACATGCTGACCGACGAGGTCGAGGTGGCCGATGCCGGCCCCTACAGGATCGCCCGCGGCGCGCCCGCGCCCGGCGACATGGCCAGGCTGCGCGAGCTGCTCGACGCAGCCCAGCGACCGATGGCGATCCTGGGCGGCGGCGGCTGGAGTGCCGAGGCCTGCGCCGACATCCGGGCCTTCGTCGAGGCCAACGAGCTGCCGGTGTGCGCCTCGTTCCGCAACCAGGACCTGATCGACAACCGCCATCCCAACTATGTCGGCGATCTCGGCGTCGGGGTCGGCCCGGCGCTCGGCAAGCGCATCAAGGAATGCGACCTCATCCTGGCCGTCGGCCCGCGCCTCGGCGAGGCGACGACGGGCGGCTACACGCTGTTCGACCTGCCGGTGCCCAGGCAGAAGCTGGTGCATGTCCATGCCGGCGCCGAGGAGCTGGGCCGCGTCTATCAGGCGACGCTTCCCATCAACAGCGGCATGGCGAACTTCGCCGCCGCCGCCAGGGCCATGAAGCCCGTCGACGGCAAGCGCTGGAAGGCGGGCGTGGCCGAGGGCCATGCCGAGTATCTCGACAACATCAAGCCCGGGCCGCTTCCCGGCGCGGTGAACATGGGCGAGGTCATCGCCTGGCTGAACAAGCGCCTGCCCGACGACGCCATCGTCACCAACGGCGCCGGCAACTACGCGGCCTTCCTGCACCGCTTCTTCCAGTATCGCGGCTTCAAGACCCAGCTCGCGCCGACCAGCGGGGCGATGGGCTACGGCGTGCCGGCGGCGGTGGCCGCCAAGATTGCCGCGCCCAATCGCATGGTCGTGTCGCTCGCCGGCGACGGCTGCTTCCTGATGAACGGCCAGGAGTTCGCGACGGCTGTCCAGCACGGCGCCAACGTGGTGATCGCCGTCATCGACAACGGCATGTACGGCACGATCCGCATGCACCAGGAGCGCGAGTATCCGACGCGCGTGTACGGCACCGAGCTAAAAAACCCCGACTTCGCGGCCTACGCCCGCGCCTTCGGCGGCCACGGCGAGACCGTCGAGAAGACGGAGGACTTCGCGGCGGCGTTCGAGCGCGCGCTCGCGGCAGGCAAACCCGCGATCATCCACGTCAAGACCGATCCCGAGGCGCTGACTTCACGCATCACCTTGAGCAAGTTGCGCGAGCAGGCGCTGGCCAGGCAGAAGCACTGACGTCTTGGGACCGCGCGCATCCGACATGCTCGTGATCATGAGCGAGCTGGAAGTTCGCGGGCCAGAAGAGCAGGACGTCAGGCTGCCAGTATCGGCGCGCCATAAGCCTTGAAGCTGCGATCGCGAGTCACGATCGTGAGGCCTTCTTCCAGGGCCTGGGCGATCAACATCCGGTCGAACGGATCGCGATGGTGGAACGGCAACGTGCGCAACCGGCGCAGGTGTGGCACCTCGATCGACAGCAACGAGGTCGCCATACCAGCGAATGCGACGGTGAGGTCGTTGGGCAAGTGGAGCTTACCGGCAGACGCCTTGAGCTCGAGTTCCCAAAGCGAGGCCACGCTGGCAACCCGCTCGTTGTCGGCACGCTCCAGTGCGCGTCGCGCTGGCGGAGACAACGCGTCCGGCCTCCACAATGCCCAAAGCAAGGCGTGCGAATCGAACAGAAGCCTCAAGGACCGAAGGACTTCTTCAGCGACACGTCGAACATCGCCTGGATCTCGGCATCCGTTTCCGGCGAATCCCAGCCTGGCTGCACCTTGATCACATCCTTCAGCAGCCCAAGCCGCGGCTTTTTTCGCACGGGCTCGTAGGCCGCCAGGCGCGCGACGGGCTTGCCGGCTTGGCAGATGACGATTTCCTCGCCGGCGCGTGCCGCCGCGATCAGCTTGGAAAGCTGCGTCTTGGCCTCATGCGTGTTGACGTACTTCATGCTAGCTAACTTAGCTAATCTGGAGGGTCCCGACAAGATCACGCTTGCTCTTGTGCCCGGCTGCTTATATAGGACGAACACCGTGGAGATTTGAGCCGACCGGCTTGCGACCACGTTAAAAATCGCTAAAAGGTCGGAGGTGCTCGCAAAAGCCCCCGCCCTTACAGGTCGGGGGCTTTTTCGTTGCGCGTCCGCTCCTCTCAGATGGGCGGGCGCCGACGCGAGGAGAGGGCAATGGACGGATCGATCCCAGCTAAGAAGGCGCGTGCCGATCAATCGACGTGGCGGCCGCAGACGCGCGCCGTGCGCGGCGGCCAGTTGCGCAGCAACTTCGACGAGACGTCGGAGGCGCTGTTCCTGACGTCGGGCTATGCCTACCAGAGCGCGGAGGAGGCCGAGGCCACCTTCAAGGGCGAGAGCGGCCATTACCAGTATTCACGCTTCGGCAATCCCACCGTCACCATGTTCGAGAACCGGCTGGCCGCGCTCGAAGGCGCCGAAGCCTGCCGCGCGACCTCGACCGGCATGTCGGCGGTGTTCTTCTCCCTGCTTGCCCTGCTCAAGACCGGCGATCGCATCGTCGCGGCGCGCCAGCTCTTCGGCTCGTGCCACTACATCGTGGCCGACCTGCTGCCCAAGTACGGCATCGAAGGCGAGTTCGTCGACGGCGGCGATCTTCTCGCCTGGGAGAAGGCACTTTCCCGTCCGGCGCAGGCCGTGCTGTTCGAATCGCCGTCCAACCCGATGCTCGACATCGTCGACATCAAGGCGGTGTGCGACATGGCGCACAAGGCCGGCGCCAAGGTCGTGCTCGACAATGCCTTCGCCACGCCGATGCTGCAGCGGCCGCTCGAATGGGGCGCCGACATCGTCGTCCACTCCGCCACCAAGTATATCGACGGCCAGGGCCGCACCCTGGGCGGCGCGATCCTCGGTTCCAAGGAGTTCATCCTCGAGAAGCTGCAGCCCATCATCCGCAACACCGGACCGTCGCTCAGCCCGTTCAACGCCTGGGTGCTGGTCAAGGGCATGGAGACGCTGGGCCTGCGCATCGATCGCCACTGCGCCAATGCCGCGCGCGTGGCCGACGCGCTGGCCGGCCATCCCGCCATCGCGCGCGTGCTCTATCCCGGGCGCAGCGACCACCCGCAGCACAAGCTGGCGATGAAACAGCTGTCGGGGGCGGGCGGCGTCGTCACCTTCGACCTCAAGGCCGGCAAGTGGGCGGCGTTCGAGACGCTGAACCGGCTGAAACTCATCGACATCTCCAACAATCTCGGCGATGCCAAGAGCCTGGTCACGCATCCCGCCACCACGACGCACATGCGCATCGGCGCCGAGGAGCGCGCCAAGCTCGGGATCAACGACGGCACCGTGCGCATCTCGGTCGGCCTCGAGGACGTCGAGGACATCATCGCCGATCTGGTGCAGGCGCTCGGTGGCTAGGCGAGGCGGTTGACGCGGCAATGTCGCTCGCCAAGAGCCTGTGGGAAGCCAACACCGACCTGGCCGAGCGCATCCTGGCGCACGGCTTCGTGCGCGGGCTGGGTGACGGGTCGCTGCCGATTGACAGCTTCAAGGGTTACGTGGCGCAGGATGCCTATTTTCTGGAGGCCTTTGCGCGCGCCTATGCCTTTTGTCTGGCCTACAGCACGTCGCGCGAGGACATCGAGACCTTCGCCGATCTGATCGCGGGCGTGCGCGCGGAGCTCGAGCTGCACAAGAGCTATGCCCAACGCTGGCAGGTCGAGCTGGGCGGCGTGATGCCGATCGCGGCGACCACTGCCTATACGGGCTTCCTGCTCGAGACCGCCGAGCTTGGCGATCTCGGCGAGACGATCGCCGCCATGACGCCCTGCATGCGACTGTACGCTTTCCTCGGCCGCTCGCTCGCCGCGCGCGAGGTGGCGCCGCTCTACGACGAGTGGATCAAGACCTACGCCGATGCCAATTTCGAGGCGCTGGCGGCGCGGCTGGAGGAACTGCTCGACCGGCACGCCGCCGACAGCGCACCGGTGCGTGCCAACTATCGCCGCGCCATGGAGCTCGAATACGGCTTCTTCGACGCCAACGTCTAGATCAATCACGGCCTCATCCTGAGGAGCATCGCGAAGCGATGCGTCTCGAAGGATGGCAACAAGCATGGTGCCGGCTGCCCACCACAGCGCGGGGTTTACCCCGCGCGATCGAGACGCGGCCCTGCGGGCCGCTCCTCAGGGTGAGGTCGTACCTAATCTCATAGAGAAGCGAGCTTTTCCATCGAACGGTCGAGGGCGCCGTGCAGGTCGGCGGTGAGCCGGGCGCCCATCGCCGCCCGCACTTCCTGCTCGGCGGCCATCCACAGCGGCAGGGCACGCTTGAACAAGGCGCGGCCGTCCGGCGTCGCCACCAGCTCATGCCGGCGCTTGTCGCCCGACGTGGCGCGTTCGACCAGGCCGCCCTGCAGCAGCGGATGCAGGTTGCGCGTGAGGGTCGTGCGATCGGTCGCCAGTAGATCGGACAACCGGCCGATCGAGATCGGCCCTTCGGCGGCGACGAAACCGAGCAGGGAGAATTGCGAGATCTTCAGCCCGGTCGGCGCCAGATGCCGGCTGTAGATCTGCGTCACGCGCCGCGCGGCGCCGCGGATGCGAAAGCACGTGCATTCGGCAGGCGAGAGGCGGAGCGGGGGCGCAGGCGACATGACGGTGAGATTACCGCCCTCGCTTGCGTCGGCAAAGGCTTAATGTGTATATGCACGTAAATATCCATGGAGACGGTGATGACCGCTGAGGCGGGTTTTGGCGTGGTGCCGCTGGAGCAGGTGCGCACCATGGACGGGCTGACCCTGATCAAGGGCCTGATGGAGGGCCGTTTCCCGGCGCCGCCGATCTCCGAGGTGCTGGGCTTCGACATCGCGGAAGCCGAATCCGGCCGGGTGGTGTTCACCTACACGCCGGTGTTCGGCCATTACAACCCGCTCGGCACCGTCCATGGCGGCATCGCCGCCACGCTGCTCGACTCGGTCATGGGCTGCTGCATCCACACCACGCTCAAGGCCGGCATCGGCTACACCACGGTCGAGATCAAGGTGAACTACGTGCGCGCCATGACCGACAAGACCGGCCCGGTCAGGGTCGAGGGCAAGGTGATCAGCACGGGCTCGCGCATCGCCACGTCGGAGGGCAAGCTCTACGACAGCGCCGGCAAGCTGCTCGCGCACGGCACCACGACCTGCCTGATCTTCCCGATGTAACCGTCATCCCAAGCGAAGCCGCCCCCTCGACTTCGCTCGGGGTAAACTCCGTGCGGCGTAACCGAGGGACCTCCTCTTTCGCCCCGCCACCGAAGAGGAGGTCCCTCCGCGCTTCGCGCTCCGGTCGGGATGACGGATAATGCGCGGCATGCTGCAGGCCGGCGCGGAACAGAGGATCCTGCGACTCTCGATCGGCGTGACCGTCGTCGTCTCGCTGTTCGGCGTCGTGTTCGGCCTCCTGTCGGGCTCGCTGTCGATCGTCTTCGATGGCGTGTTTGCCGCCATCGATGCCGCGATGTCGGGCCTGGCGCTCTTCGTCTCGCGGCTGGTCAGCCGCGAGAACGAGAACCGGCGCTTCCAGTTCGGCTACTGGCACATCGAGCCGATGGTGCTGGCCTTCAACGGCGGCACGCTGATGCTGCTCTGCTTCTATGCCTTCCTGAACGCGGTCGACAGTTTCCTCGCCGGCGGCCGCCAGCTCGATTTCGACTGGGCGATCGCCTATGCAGTCACTGTCTGCATCGTGTGCTTCGGGATGGGCTTCTACGAGTTCCGGGCCAACCGCAAGATCGGCTCGGACTTCGTCCGCCTCGACGCGCAGAGCTGGCTGATGTCGGCGGCGATCACCTCGGCGCTGCTGGTCGCCTTCGCGATGGCCTGGTCGCTCAAGGGCACGCGCTACGGCGACCTCACGCCCTACGCCGATCCAGTCGTATTGGCGCTGCTGACACTCTGCCTGGTGTTCGTGCCGATCCGCACCGTGCGCAAGGCGCTGCAGGAAATCCTGCTGATCACCCCGCCGGAGCTCGACGCGCATGTCCGGAGCGTCATGGACGCCGTCGTCGCCCGCCACGGCTTCAAGACCTACACGAGCTATGTCGCCAAGGTCGGACGCGCCCAGTTCATCGAGATCCACCTTGCCGTTCCGACCGGCATGCAGCTTGGCGACATCACCGCCGTCGACGCGATCCGCCGCGAGATCGCCGAGGCGATCGGCGGCGAGGGCCCGCAGCGCTGGCTCACCATCGACTTCACCGCCGACCCGCGATGGCTCTAGATGGAGGCGGTCACCTCACCCTGAGGACGCCGCCCCTCGAATACCTCGGGGTAAACTCCACGGCCGTCTCGAAGGGTTGGCAACAGGCACTGTGTTTGTTGCCCATGCTTCGAGACGCTCGCTTCAGGCGCATCAGAATGCGCCGACTCGCTCCTCAGCATGAGGCTGTTTTGCCGATCAAATGTCCGCTCTGGACCGATTTGACCTTTTCGCCGGAAGATCCCATGTCAGGGGGCTTCGAGGAAACGTCGCGCGATGTACACAGCCACAACCCGTGCCATGCAGGTGACCGTCAGGCCGCAATATCTGCCTGACGAGTCCGATCCGGACAAATCCCAGTTCGTGTGGGCCTATCAGGTCCGCATCGAAAACAAGGGCGATATCGCGGTGCAGTTGCGCAGCCGTCATTGGAAGATCACCGATGCACTCGGCCGCCAGCAGGACGTCAAGGGACCCGGCGTGGTCGGCAAGACGCCGATGCTGCGCCCCGGCGAGGTGTTCGAGTACACTTCCGGCACGTCGCTCTCCACGCCCTGGGGCTCCATGGGCGGCGCGTACCAGATGGTGAGCGAGTCCGGCGAGAACTTTGATATCGAGATTCCGACCTTTTCACTCGACACGCCTGCCGCCGAGCGCCGGCTCAATTGAGGGGAACGACATGAACAGGATGCTGAAGAAGGGCGAGATGGTCTCGCTCGCCACCGGCCCGGCGCGTCCCTCGCGCGAGGAAGCCGAAGAGGCGGTCCGCACGCTGCTGCGCTGGGCGGGCGACGATCCCGAGCGTGAGGGTCTCGCCGGCACGCCCGATCGCGTCGTGCGCTCCTACGAGGAATTCTTTGCCGGCTACGATCAGGATCCGCGCGACATGCTGCAACGCACCTTCGAGGAGGTCGAGGGCTACGACGAGGTCGTGGTGCTGCGCGACATCCGCCTCGAATCGCACTGCGAGCACCACATGGTGCCGATCATCGGCAAGGTTCATGTCGGTTACCTGCCCGACAGGCGCGTCGTCGGCATCAGCAAGCTGGCGCGTGTGGTCGACGCCTTCGCCCATCGCCTGCAGATCCAGGAGAAGCTCACGGCGCAGATCGCCAACACATTGCAGGAAGTGCTGCAGCCGCGCGGTGTCGCGGTCGTCATCGAGGCGGCGCACCAGTGCATGACCACACGGGGCGTCCACAAGTCCGACGTCACCATGGTGACCAGCCGCATGCTGGGCGCCTTCCGCGACAACGGCGAGACCCGCCGCGAATTCCTGACCATGATCGGTCGGACGTCAATTTAAGCAGAACCAGGGCATCTGAGTAGAACAAAGGGCATCATGGCAGGAGAGATCGTCGGTTCCGTCGAAATGCTGCGCCGTCTCGTGGCGTTCGACACCACTTCGCGCAATTCCAATCTGGCGTTGATCGAGTACGTTCAAGCCTATCTCGAGGGACACGGCATCGAGTCCAAGCTGGTGCCGAGCGAGGACGGCAGCAAGGCCAACCTGTTCGCGACCGTCGGGCCGAACGTGAAGGACGGCGTGGTGCTGAGCGGCCACACCGACGTCGTGCCGGTCGACGGCCAGCCGTGGGACAGCGATCCGTGGACGCTGACGCTCAAGGACGGCAAGTATCACGGCCGCGGCACCTGCGACATGAAGGCGTTCTACGCGGTCGGCCTCGCCATGCTGCCCGAGTTCAAGAAGGCGCCGCTCAAGCGGCCGATCCATTTCGCGCTGTCCTATGACGAGGAGGTCGGCTGCATCGGCGCCCACGCACTGGCCGCCCGCATGGCGAGCGAGGTGCCGCGCCCGCGCGCCATCATCATCGGCGAGCCGACCATGATG
>Ga0209648_10004754_pt1 | contig 11568 bp, 11 predicted proteins | sample GraSoi2013_115cm_FD_185830 | JGI IMG/M metagenome (GOLD analysis project Ga0209648, IMG submission 185830) | Grasslands soil microbial communities from the Angelo Coastal Reserve, California, USA - Sample 9_17_2013_115cm (SPAdes) (version 2) | ecosystem: Environmental > Terrestrial > Soil >...
CCGATCCGCAAAAAATCGAGCCAGTGAAAACGGCGTTGCTCGAAGAAATCCGGAAACTGGCAAGCGAAGGCCTCACTCAGGAAGAGGTAACTCGCGCGAAAAAGAAATTGATCGGGCAGCATCAAATCGCGATGCAAAGCAATGATTCATTCGGTTATCAGTGCGCCCTCGACGAGCTTTATGGGCTCGGCTTCGATTATTACAAAAAACTTGAGCGGGATGTGGAAGCGGTCTCCATGGACGAGATCAAACGGGTTGCGGCGAAATATTTTCGCGACCAGCCGTATGTTTTGGCAACGGTCCGACCCCCGGAGCGGCCCTCAGTTACGAAATAGAAGTAGATATGGCTGGCGAGAAAATGCAGGCGACGCAGAGCGGCGAGCTTTCGCAGCGCTTCATCGAGTTTGTGATGATGCACGCGCAGAACGCGGCGCTGTTTCTCGGGCAGATTCCGAACCCGAAAACCGGGGAGGGCGAAGTGAACCTTGAGCTTGCCAAAATGTTCATCGATCAACTGGCGATGATTCAGGAAAAAACACGGGGTAATTTGACGAACGACGAATCGACCGTGCTCCGCAATACGCTCTCGAATTTGCAGATGGTCTATGTCGAAGTTGCGCAGCAGGCCCCACAAGGCGCGGCGCAGCCCAAAACTCCTGCGCCTGAACCAAGCCCGGAAACATCCGCAGGGCCTACGACGGACAGGTCGACAACGACGCCGGAGCAACCGCCGATTTCGGCTTCGAACGAGTCCGAGTCGAAGAAAAAGTTCACCAAGAGTTACGGCTCGTGAATTGAAGAGACGCGTTGTCAGCGTCGTCGAAGGTCAAAGTGCTACATCGCCGGTCTGCTAATTGAATTACGTGCACGGTAGGGCAAGAAACGGAAACGGGAATGGCGCGAAGATCGTCGCGGAAGCGATGGACGCAGCCGAAGAAGCTGGCCTCCTTTATGTCAGCGACGATCGGCCCGGTTACGCGCGTAAAGCGAAAGGCGACGATTTCGACTGGCTGGACGCAGATGGAAAACTGATTTGCGATGAGCAGCGGCTTTGGCGGTTGAAACGCCTCGCCATTCCGCCGGCGTGGACTGAGGTTTGGGTTTCTCCTTTGGCGAACGGTCACGTTCAGGCGACGGGTCGCGACGCGCGCGGTCGCAAGCAATACGTTTACCACGATCGCTGGCGCGAAGTTCGCGACGAAAACAAATACGATCGTATAATCAGTTTCGGCAAAACCCTCCCAAAGATCCGCCGACGAATCGCGCAAGATTTGAAGTTGCCCGGATTGCCGCGAAACAAAGTCCTGGCCACGGTCGTGCAGCTGCTTGAGCGCACTTTCATCCGCATCGGCAATGAGGAGTACGCGCGCGAAAACAAATCGTTTGGGCTCACAACCATGAAAGATCGACATGTCCGGGTCAAAGGCGCGAAACTGCGTTTTCGTTTTCGCGGCAAGAGCGGACGCGAGCATGAGGTCGATGTGGCCGACGGGCGCATCGCGAATATTATTTCCAAGCTCCAGGACCTGCCCGGCCAGGACTTGTTTCAATACGTCGACCATGACGGAAAAGTGCGTGACATTACTTCACAGGACGTGAATGAGTACCTCCGCGAAGTTACGGGCGAAGATTTCAGCGCAAAAGACTTTCGGACCTGGGCGGGAACAGTTCTGACCGCGATCGCGCTCAACGCGCAGGAGAAGTTCGAGACCCAGAAGCAGGCGAAGTCGAACATCAATACGGCGATCAGGGCGGTCGCCAAAATTCTTGGCAACACGCCGGCGATTTGCCGGAAATGCTATGTGCATCCGGCTGTGCTCGAGAATTATCTCGATCAAAAATCAATCGACGGATTGAAGCAAACCACGGAAGACGCGCTCGAAAAAGAAGATGTCGATCTTCGCTCGAGCGAAACGGCCGTCCTAAAGTTTTTGGAATCGCGGTTAACGAAAAAAGCGGCCTAATCGCGTCAGCGACCGCCGCCGCCTGGAGTCGCGCTCGCTTTTGGCTTGGCGCTTTTGCGGACAGTGATCGTTGCCTCACTCGGTGCGGGCGGGCGCGCTTTCTCGGGAGGTTTTTTTGTGGAGGGCCAGATCAAGCGCCAAGGCTGGCTTTTTATTGTTTCGCTGAATTCCTTGATGTTCTGGCCGGTGGGTCCGAGATCGTTGATCGTGACTTTCAATTTTTCCGACGAGCTCCGCAGATTTTGGAGCGTGATCTCGATGTTGTTGTTCTCGGTCAGACTGGTGCTGATTTTCTCGATGTTGTTGAGCGAATGGGAGAGTGCGCTGTCCGGCGCGGTCATGTCGGCAATATGCTCGCCGAACAATTTGATCTGACTGAGGGCTTGGTTCATCTCCGAGTTTTCGTCGGTGATGTGATTCAAGTTTTGCGCGGTCTGCTGAAGGTCTTTCATCGTGTTGGTCGCTTCGGCGGCGACGGGCTTGATCACTTCCAGCATTTTGGCGGCGGCTTCGGCGATGTCCGGGTTGCGTTCGCCGGCGAACATTTCACCATCCCGCGCGCGTCCCGACGATTCGGTTCCCTGCGTGATATCGATCGCCATGTCGCCGAGCAATCCGAGCTGCATTAAGCGCGTGCGCGCATCGCGATAGACAAGGGCATTGCGGTCAACTTGAACGTCAATGCGCGCTTCGTATTTTGGTTTCCCTGGCTCCGGACTCGGCGTTGCACTTGTTTCCGGAGGAGCGAAGGCGGCGGCTGCTTCTTCAGCGCGACGCTCTTCTTCGCGCGACACGGGCGAAAATAATTTTTGGACCTGACCAATCTTGCGTCCCGCGAGCATCACGACTGCGCCTTGTTTGATGCCGGCGGCGTTGTCGACGTAAATTTTGTAAGTAACGAGCGGGCGAAAAAGTCCGGGCGCGCCCAGCAAGACCAAAACAAAGACGAGCACGGCCACGGTCCCGACCACCAGCAGGCCGGTCATGATTTCATTTTTTTGCAACTGCATCTTGGCTTCCTTCCAGAATGGGACCTTCGGTGCTACCGCTCAAGAACTGAGCGACGACTGGATTTGTGGATTGCTTGAATTTTTCGGGTTCAGCGTCTTCGATGATTTTTCCTTGGTACAACATAGCCATTCGCGTGCCGATGCGAAAGGCGCTGTCCATTTCATGGGTTACGATAATTGAGGTGACTTTGGATTTTTCGGTCAGGCTGATGATCAATTCGTCGATGACCGACGCAATCACCGGGTCGAGACCGGCCACCGGTTCGTCGAAAAGGATCAATTCCGGCTCGAGGACAAGGGCCCGCGCCAGACTCACACGTTTCTTCATCCCGCCGCTTAATTCGGACGGCATCAGATGTTTCGCGTCTTTCATCCCGACAAGGTCCAGTTTTTCGTCCACAATCTTGTCGATCTCCTCGCGGGACTTGTCGGTTAATTCCTCGAGCGGAAGCGCAATGTTGTCGCGCACGTTGCGCGAACTGAGCAGCGCCGAGTATTGATAAACCATCCCGATGTGCCGCCGCACCTGCTGCAATTTGCGCCGCTTCAAACGCGTAATCTCGAATTGTTTGAAGAAAATCGAACCGGCATTGGGTTTCAATATTCCCAGAATCAGCCGCAGGATTGTGCTCTTGCCGCTGCCACTTTGGCCCATGATCACAAGGCGCTCCTCGGGCTCGACCGAAAGTGAGCAGCCATCGAGCACTTTTTTATCTTCGAACTGCATCTCCACGTCGCGCAGTTCGACCATGTGCGAGTTCTTCTCGCTCATGTCGGGAAAAAGTTGACGTAAACAATGTTATAAAGCGTATCAACGCCGATCACGACCGTGATCGCGGTGACGACGCTCGAGGTCGTCGCGGTTCCGACCCCGGCCGCTCCGCCTTTTACCGATAGACCGCGATAGCAAGCGATCGCTGCGATGAGCAGACCAAACATGAAACTCTTGAACACGCCCGTGATGAGGTCGCGAATCAAAAGCGAGTCGCGGACAAGATCGAGGAAATAGGGGAACGCGATGCTGAAATAAGCTTTCGAGATCAGGCTGCTGGCGAAGATCGCGGAGATATTCGAGACCGTTGAGAGGCAAGGCATCAGGAAAAACAATGCGAGCATTCGCGGCGCGACCAGGAACCGGAGCGGCCCGATGCCCATCGCTTCAATGGCTTCGATTTCTTCGGAAACCTGCATCGTGCCGAGCTCGGCGGTGAAGGAAGCGCCGATCCGCGCTGCGAGCATGATCCCGGTCATCAATGGGCCGAGTTCTCGGGTGAAAGCGATGGAAACCAAACCAGGAATCAGCCGTTCCGTCCCGAATCGTTGCAATTGGTAACCCGTCAGCAACGCCATTGTCAGGCCGAGAAAAAATGAGACCAGCGCGACCAGTGGGACCGACTCGACCCCGGCACGCTCAGCGTGCCGGAAAAAACTAACAGCGCGAAACGGCGCTCGTCCGTCGCGCAAACGCTCGATCGTTTCCTCGAACGTGTGCGCGATGAACCAGAACATGCTGCCCACTTCGCGCAGAAAATTCCAAAGGACCCCGCCGATCTCCTGGAGCGCAATTACCGGCGCCGCGATCAGAACTTCTTCGGTCGAGTTTTGTTTTTTCCCAGCCATTTCAAAGAGGAAGCTGCCCCAGTACAGGAAACGAAAAAGCGATTTCTTCTCGCTGGCGTGCTGCTGGACCGCAGTCTATCTGTTCGAACGCAAGAAATTTATGTCGGCGCGATGTTTTCTAATTTGCGGACTGGTCGCGGTCGCGGCATTAGCAGAGGCGCAACAGTTCGGCAGAATGAGCTCGATGAAAGAAAATAAAATTGGATTGGTTGTTCACGGCGGCGCCGGAACGATGGAGCGCGGTAAGATGACCCCGGAACGTGAGCGGGAGTATCGCGCCGGAATTGAAAACGCGCTTCGGGCCGGCTGGGAGATTTTGCAGCACGGTGGTTCGAGTCTGGACGCGACGGAAGCGGCGGTGCGCACGTTCGAAGACGATCCGCTTTTCAACGCCGGCAAAGGCTCGGTCTTCTCGGCCGCGGGCATCAATGAAATGGACGCCGCGATCATGGATGGCAAGACGCTCAAAGCCGGGGCAGTCGCGGACGTTCGACACATTAAGAATCCGATCAGTCTTGCGCGGCTGGTGATGGAGAAATCGCCGCACGTTTTGATGAGCGGCGAAGGCGCGGAAAACTTTGCCAAAGAACACGGCGTCGAGCTCGTTGATCAGAAATATTTTTTTACTCAGGAACGCTGGGACGCGCTCCAAAAAATAAAAGCCGCTGAAAAGGCCGGCGCCAACGGCGACAAGAAGTTCATCATCACCGACCAGGACTTGCATGGAACGGTTGGCGCCGTCGCATTGGATCGAAATGGGAACCTCGCGGCCGCGACTTCGACCGGGGGGAAAACAAACAAACTGAGTGGGCGGATCGGCGATACGCCGATCATTGGCGGAGGTACCTACGCGAACAATGCGACCTGCGCTGTGTCGGGCACTGGCGATGGCGAGTTTTTCATCATGGCCACGGCCGCGCATGACGTCTCGGCGTTGATGGAATATCGCCGCAAAACCGTCGAGGAAGCGAGTGTCGCGGTCATCGATAAAATCGCAAAACTTGGTGGGACTGGCGGCATGATCGCGATCGACAAAAACGGAAAGGTCGCACTCCCGTTTAATACTTCCGGGATGTATCGGGGTTATGTCGATCCAAACGGCAAGTTCATCACCGAAATTTATCGCTAAAGAACATCGCCGAACCCTCACCTGCCGCTTCGCGTCTTCCTCTCCCCGAGAGAGAGGATTGAGGTGAGGGCGATAGTAATTCGTAATGACAAAGATTTGCGGGTAACCACACGCGCCTTTACAACCTTCCGTGATGCTGCCGCCGTTTTCTGTTGCTATTCCTTGCTTTAACGAAGCGGCCCGAATCGGTGACACCGTCCGCTCGACGCTTGATTATTTATCCTCCGAAAGTCCGGACGTGGAATTGATCGTAGTCAACGACGGTTCGACAGATGCAACATCGACGATCGTTCGAGACACATTAGCGGGTGCAAAAATCCAAACTCGATTGCTCGAGAATTTTCCTAATCGCGGAAAAGGCGCAGCAGTGCGAACCGGACTGCTTGCGGCAACAAAACCAGTCGGATTGTTTTTCGACGCCGATCTTTCCACACCGTTGAGCGAGATTCCGAAAGTGATCGAGCCGATCGCTAACGGAGATGTCGATCTTGCGTTCGGTTCGCGCGCGCTTGATCGCAGTCTGATCGGTATTCGGCAGCCGTGGCGGCGCGAACAGGCCGGTCGCGTCTTCAATTTGATCGTGCGATTCGCGACCGGGATGCCGTTCTGGGACACACAGTGCGGTTTCAAAGCCTTTCGCCTGGATGTTTGCCGGCCAATTCTGAAAAAGGCACACACCATCGGGTTCGCGTTTGATGTCGAACTTCTTTTTCTCGCCCATCGCGCCGGGTTGCGGCTCCGCGAAATTCCGGTGCGTTGGAACCATGCCGAAGGCAGCAAGGTCCGCGTGATTCACGACAGCCTGGCGATGCTCCGCGAAGTAATCGCGCTGCGACTGAAGACCTAAGAATAGCGCCGGGAAGCGCTTCGCTATTTCTTAACGATCTCGGTGTTCTCGAGCATCGCAATGCCGCCGCGGTCGGCTAATTTGCCCTTCAACGTCACCGTCTTGCCGCAGGACTCAGCCAACTGGTCGTTCATCGGTTTATGCTCGCCGACCACGAGATAAGCTTTTCCGTCACTCACAATTCCCACCGGCCCGCCGCTTTTGATACACTTCGCGCCGCAGGATTGACCGTGAGCTTCGCCGACCGCGTTGTGATCGACATAGCACATCATGTCGACGATTTCGCCGGTCACGGTTTTCTCGGCACCGGCGCTGAGATTTTCCTTTCCGTGCTCCGCGGGATCGTGCGCGAGCGCGAATGGAGAAAGTGTTAAAGCGACGACGAACACGGCACCGACCACCATCTTGCAGAGGTTTGGTTTATTCATGATTCATTTTCGGCTCTTCTTGCCCTCGATCAAATCCGCGAACTGTGAAAAGAAATAAGACGCATCATGCGGGCCGGGCGCGGCTTCGGGATGATACTGCACGCTGAAGATCGGCAATTCTCTGTGACGCATGCCTTCCACCGTGTCGTCGTTCAAATTGATATGGCTCACTTCAACATTTTTGGGCTAAGACCCTGGATCGACCGCGAATCCATGATTTTGCGCAGTGATTGCGACTTTGCCCGTATGTAAATCTTTGACTGGCTGATTGGCGCCGCGATGACCGAATTTCAGTTTGAATGTCGATCCGCCGAAAGCGAAGCCGAGAATCTGGTGGCCGAGGCAAATTCCGAAGATGGGCTTTTTGCCCATCAAATCGGCGACCGTTTTGTGCGCGTAGGGCAGTGCGGATGGATCTCCCGGTCCGTTCGAAAGAAAAACTCCGTCCGGATTTAGCGCGAGTGTTTGTTCGGCCGTTGTTGGCGCGGGAACAACGGTTACGCCGAAGCCTTTTTGTCGGAGCAGTCGCAAAATATTTTGTTTGATACCGTAATCATAAGCAACGACCCGAAATCGGATTGGCGGCAATTTCGGTTTGTTGTCGCCATTGCCGTTCGCGATCGACCACGGTTCGCTTAACTTATCGTCCGGGTCCCATTGATAAATTTCCGGCGTCGAAACTTCGCGGACGTAATCCATTCCAATCACGCCTTCGCCATCGACGGCGCGTTGCACCGCTTGTTCGATCGACATTTTCTCAGTCGTTAAACACGCCTTCATCGCGCCACGCGTCCGCAAATGCCGCGTCAGCGCGCGCGTGTCTATCCCCTGGACGCCGGGGATGTCCCATTTGCGCAGATATTCATCGAGCGACATTTCCGAACGCCAGTTACTCGGCGCCTCGCTCAGTTCTTCGATCACAAACCCACGGACATGCGGCGAGCGGCTTTCCTGATCGAGCGAGTTGGTTCCGTAATTTCCGATTAGCGGATAAGTCATGGCCACGATCTGGCCCCGATAGGAAGGATCGGTCAGCACTTCCTGATAACCGGTCATCGCGGTGTTGAAACAAATCTCGCCGACGCGGGTGCCGGTTGTGCCAAATGATTCGCCCTCGAAATATTTTCCGTCTTCGAGAGCGAGCAGGGCGCGCATCGCGGGTGATTGTCGATCTTAACCAGCGAATTTCAACTGCGATGAAGCGACGAAGCGTTAAAATGTTGAAGCGTTTGGGCTGCATTGTCTTTCGCTTGAACGCTTCATGGCTTTGACCCTTTAACGAAAAACCCGGATCGATCATTCGATCCGGGTTTTTAAAATTTTACCCCACAGGTGCCGTTTAGATGAATCTCCCGTTCCCTTTCGGTAAACGGCGGATGACCGTCGCTGCGGAATCTGACTTCCAATAAAGGCCTGTCATTCTCCGCACCAACCAAGCCTCCTTTATTTCGTCAACTATCGGTTCGGGGACGTCACCTCAATCTCGAACATCGCAGGGTAAATTCGAAAGCCGCTGGTTGAGAGTTGAGTGGAAAGCACTGGTTTCCTTCCCAACCCTCAACGAGCGGCTTTCACTTTCAAAGAACTACTCGCGCAATTCCGCGCCGAGGTCGCGCTGCAATCGCTCGCGAATTTTCGCGTGCACCGCACTCACTTCCTCACTTGTCAGTGTGCGACTCCGATCTCGATATGTCAATCGATATGCAAGCGACTTTCGTTCCGGTCCGAGACCGGCCGCACCTTCGCCGGCGAACAAATCGAACAGTTCCACGCGTTCGAGCAACGGCTCCTTCGGTTCCTGAATCGCCCGCAAGATTTTCGCGTGCGAAACTTCTTCCGGCACAATCATCGCAATGTCGCGCGTGATTGATGGATACCGGTCAAGCTCGCGAAACTTTTTCGCTGATTCGCCGACGACTAAAAGAAGATCGGCATGCAGCTCGGCAGTAAGCACCGGACCTGGCGCACTGGATTTGGTCGTCGAAAGTTGTCCGCCAAAGCCGATCATCTGATCTCGGGACCAAATGTCGACCGCGAGCGCGAGATCAGGATATTTGGCCGGCCGAAACGACAGATCTGGAATAACGCACTCCAACGCGCCCTTGAGATCGAACAGGTCCAGACCGCGGCGCGTTTGCGATCGCCAATTCGGCGTGCGCGTAATATTTCCCCAGAGCAAAATCCCGAGATGCCGTTCTTCCTTTCCGGACGGCGGGATAAACGTGCGCCCGATTTCAAAGATGGCGACGGTCTCGGCGCCCGCCCGAATATTTCGCTCGAGCACTTCGAGCAGCCCGCCGATCAAGCTCGGCCGCAGCGCGACGTGATCTTCGCTCAACGGATTTCGCAACGCTATCGCCTCTTCGCTGAATGCGGAGGCGCTTCTCGGGATCAATTTGGATGTGCGCGCTTCTGAAAGGCCACGCGCAACAAGCCGCTCACGCATCGCCGACTCCAGATTGTGCGAGTGATCTGCCGCGCTCGAGGCGGTGAACCGGCTTCGGTCGGTCCCCGGAACTTTGTCGACTCCGAATGCGCGAACGACCTCTTCGATGAGATCGACATCGCGCTGCAAATCCCGCCGATGACTCGGAATTTTCCATTTCATCATCTTAGCGGCGCTGGTCTTCTGCAGACCGAACCCCGTCAGAATCTCATCGACTGTTCTTGGCTTGATCGCGATCCCGACGACTCGATCGCATTTTTCATAGCTCAATGAAACATCGGCTGGATTCACTGGAATTTTCCCGGCAGTCGCAATTTCTTTCGCCGGCGTTCCGCCTGTGATTTCGCGGATCAACTCGGTCGCGCGCTGAGACGCGCGGAAAACCATTCCGGGATCGACGCCGCGCTCGAACCGGTAACTCGCGTCGCTCGGCAAATTGAGATTGCGCGCAGTGCGACGAACGCTCGCAGGCAAGAAATAGGCGGCCTCGAGCAAAATGTTTTTCGTCGAGTCGGTGACTCCGGTTTCCTCGCCGCCCATTACGCCGGCGATTCCAACTGCGCGCTCCTGATCGGCAACGACCAGATTATCCGGCTTGAGGCAGTAAGTCTTGCCGTCGAGCGCGAGAAATTTCTCGCCCTCCCGCGCCAGCCGGACATTAATTCCACCTTCTAATTTATCGGCGTCGAACGCGTGCGTCGGCTGGCCGAGCTCCAGCATCACGAAGTTCGAGATGTCGACGATGTTGTTGATCGACCGAATGCCGACGCTCTCGATTTTCGCGCGCAACCATTGCGGACTCGGCCCGACTTTCACGTTGTCGATCTTGCGGGCGGAGAAAAATGGACATTCGTGTATGGCGCTGACGGTCACGCCAGTCTTCCTGATGTCGATCTTCGCTTCGCGCGGTGTTGATTTGAGTTTGTTTCCAGTCAGCGCTGCGATTTCGCGCGCGAGTCCGAAATGGCTTAGTAAGTCGCCACGATTCGGGGTGATCTCAACATCCAAAATCGTCTCGCTTGGAAAAACGTCGCCAATCGGCGCGCCGATTTTTGCCTCCGGCGATAGAATCAAAAGCCCGGCCGCATCTTCGCCGAGGCCGAGCTCAATCGCGCTGCAAAGCATTCCTTCGCTTTCAACGCCGCGCAGTTTGCTCTTTCGAATCTCGGTGCCGTTCGGCAACTTCGCGCCGGGCAACGCCAGTGGAACTTTGTCGCCAACCTTGTAATTGCTCGCGCCGCAAACGATCTGGCGTTTCGAAAGAGCAACGTCGTTGACTTCGCAAACGCTGAGGCGATCGGCATTTGGATGACGCGATGACGCGGTGATCTGTGAAACGATCACGTTATCGATCTTTGCGCCGCGCGTCTCGATGTTCTTGGTCTCGACGCCGGCACGAGTAAGTAAATCGGCGATCTCCTCAGGATCTTCTGGAAGATCGACAAATTCGCCCAGCCAGTTAACGAAAAATTTCATGCGAACTGGCGGAGAAAGCGCAGATCGTTTTGCGCAAACAAGCGGATGTCGGGAATGTCGAACAAAATCATGGCGAGCCGATCCATGCCGAGACCGAATGCGTAGCCTGTCCATTTTTCCGGATCGTAAGCTTTGTCGCCGCGCGCTTTGTTGACCGCTTCGAAAACAGCTGGATGCACGATGCCGGACCCGGCGACCTCGATCCATTGTTCGCCTTTTTTGAGTGCCTTTGATTTGACGTAAACCTCAAGACTCGGCTCGGTAAATGGAAAATAATGTGGTCGAAATTGGACGGCGGTGTCGGCGCCGAACAGTTCGCGCATGAAAAACTCAAGCGAACCCTTCAAATCGGCTACGCTCACGTTCTCATCAACATAGAGCCCTTCGATTTGATGAAACTGCGCGCTGTGGGTCGCATCGACTTCATCGCGACGATAGGCCGCGCCGGGCGCGATCATGCGAATCGGCGGCGGCGCGGATTGCATCGTGCGGATTTGCACCGTCGAAGTGTGGGTCCGGAGGAATCGGCCGTCCGGCAGATAAAATGTGTCCTGCTCGTTCCGCGCTGGGTGTTCGGGCGGCGTGTTTAGGGCGTCGAAACAATGCCATTCGTCTTCAACGTCCGGTCCGTCCGCGAGGGCAAAGCCC
>Ga0209648_10004755_pt1 | contig 11568 bp, 8 predicted proteins | sample GraSoi2013_115cm_FD_185830 | JGI IMG/M metagenome (GOLD analysis project Ga0209648, IMG submission 185830) | Grasslands soil microbial communities from the Angelo Coastal Reserve, California, USA - Sample 9_17_2013_115cm (SPAdes) (version 2) | ecosystem: Environmental > Terrestrial > Soil >...
GCGTACCCGCTGCCCCGGCGAAATGTAGCTAAAAACATCTCCCTGCTGCTGATCGGTTCCTCGCATGCTCAATGAGACGCGCCCCGTGCCGCCTCGTTACACAATTTCCGACTTTTTCAGCAGCCTGCTAGTATTTCAGCTAGAGGTGGAGTGGTTTAGCTCGAATCTAGGGCAGGTAGGGCATGGGGCCGGAGTCTTCGACGAATTTTTTCAAGGCGGCCATGACGGCGGGGCGAGTAAAGAGCTCGCAAAAGAGATCGATCTCGCGGCGCAGCTCATCGTGCGGGATGGGCTTGATGAATTTCTTGGCCGCCGCACGCGTCACAGGGTCAAATTTCGTGATTTGCGCAGCGGTCGAGCGGGCGATGCGGAGGGCTTCGCCTTCGCCGGCAAGTTGCGCCACGAGGCCCACCGCTTGTGCGCGAGTCGCGTTGACCGTTCGTCCGGTGAAGAGCAAATCCCTTACAAAAGCATTGCCAAGATCACGTTTCAAGCGCGGGATACCGCCGAAGCCGGGGATGAGCCCCAGACGCAGCTCGGGGAAGGCGAACCGCGCCATCTTATCGGCGACGATGATGTCGCAGGCCAAGGCGAGCTCGAGTCCTCCGCCAAAGCAGACGCCGTGAATGGCGGCAATCGTCACGAACGGCGCAGCATCGATCGCGTTGAGAACGGCATGAATGCGTTCTAGAAAATGGCGAACACCCGCGAGCCGCTCTTTTTCAGGAAGGGGCGCGGCGCCGTGATACAGCTCGCGGAGATCCGCACCGGCGGAGAAAACGGACTTGCGCGCGCTCGTAATAAGGCAGACGGAAGTCTCGGGAGCAAGCGCTCCAAATGCGGCGACAAACTTTTCCAGTTCCGCGAGCATGGCTGTGCCAATTTCGTTGGCAGGCTCATGATCGAGGGTCAGCTCGATCACCCCTTCGCGCCATTCCCAACGCAACGTTTTGCCAGTAAAGACTTTCATGCGTGCTGCCTGTTGGCTGCCTCGCGACTTCCTTTGGCGTCGTACATGGCATTAATTTCGGAGGCATACCGGGCGTTGATGGCGTCGCGCCGGAGTTTGCCGTTGGCGGTGAGCAACCCGCTTTCCGCGGTAAAGACATCGCGGACAATCGTGAAATTACGAATCTGCCGGTAATGCGGGAGTTCGGGATTTACCGCATCGAGCGCCGTCTGAACGGCTGCGGATTCGACCGCGCCGGCAACCAGTGCGCAGAGATAGCCGCGCCCATTTCCGACCACCACGACCTGCTGCGCCGCGGGAAGAAGCCGCGCGATTTTTTCCTCGATCGGTTCGGGCGCAATGTTATGTCCGGAATTCAAGATGATCAGGTTCTTGATGCGTCCGCTGATGCGCCAATTCCCGCGAACGTTTACTTCGCCTTGATCGCCGGTGTGGAACCATCCCTCTTGCAGCACGCGGGCGGTTTCGTCCGGGCGGTTCCAGTAACCCGGGAAAATGTGCGGCCCGCGCACGACGATCTCTTCATTTTCCGCCAGCTTCATCTCGATTCCAGTAATCGCCGCGCCGACGTAGCCCGGCTCGACGGACACGCGCGGGTCATCCAGCGTGCAAATGCCGGTGGTTTCCGTGAGACCGTACGCTTGCAGCACGGGAATGCCGAGCATCAGGAAAAACTGCTGCGTCTCCGGCGCGAGAGGCGCGGAACCGCAGATCAGCGCGCGCAGGTGCGTCCCGAAGCGTTCACGAATCTTTCGAAAGATGAGAGCGCGCCCGAGGGCGAGCCAGAACGCATCGAGTGCGCGGCCGCGCCCCACGTGCTGCCGCTGCCAGGCGGTGCGTGCTCTAGCAAATAGTGAACGAATCACCGCGGGCCGCTTTGCGATAGCGTCTTCGACGCCGCGCCGGACACGCTCCAGCAGCGTGGGAACATTCAGGAAATAGTTCGGTGAGGCCAAACGGATTTCGTCCGCAAGGCGATTGAGGTCCGTCGAAAGAGTAAGAACACTCTCTCGCGCGAGACACGACAGCATCAAGATCGTAGACGCCGCAAAATTGAACGGAAGATAATGGAAAACACGGTCGGGTTCGTGCGTCGCACCCATCAGTTGGTCGAGGCGTTCCGTCGTGCAGGAAAGCATGTGCGTGAGGTTTCCCACGTTCAGACAAACGCCCTTCGGCTCTCCCGACGTCCCTGAAGTATAGATGATGGTGACGATATCGCTGTCCTGGCGAGGATTGGGTGCGTCGGGAAGCCGAGGTTGCGGCGCTGATTGCCGCAGGACTTCATCGAAAAGCACGCGGCGAGGAGTGTCGGGCCAATTCTGTGCGACGCTTTCACCGAGCGCCGCATCGCCCACAAAAATCAAGCGCGGTTGGCAATCGTTCATCATACCGGCGAGTTCGGCAGGCGCCTGCCGCGAATAGAGCGGCACGACAATCACGCCCTCGGCCATCAGCGCCAAATGGAAAGACGCCCAGCGAATGGAATTGGCCGCAAGAAGAGCGCAACGGTCCCCGGGCTGAACGCCGGAGGTTCGAATGAACACGCGGACAAGCTGGACCTGATCGAGCAATTCCCTGCCCGTCACACTCACGAAGCGATCCCCGCGAATTTCGCGAAGAACGACGCGGCCATCCGCGCGCTTCAGTTGGGCAAGAATCGTCTCAAGGAAATTGGACATGAAGAATCAGCGAACTTCCGCAAGAGCGGACGGTGAAGAGTCGTAACGTTCGGCGAGTTGAATCAAGTTCTTGCTGAGCGGCGGCAGATACTCTTCCCAGGAAAAAACGCCGGAGCGCAGCGGAAATTCAGGATAGGTGCGCCGGACAACATCTTCAAGGAACGTGCCCATACGGGCCATCACTTTGAGATTGCGGACCACGGTCTGTCCGATGCCTTCGCGGACGGAATCGGCTTCCGCGACCAGCGTCTCCATGATTTGGAGAAGCTTCGGCTCGAGATCGGGGTCATCGACGGTAAGAAAAAGATGCTGATGCCCGCGCTCGCGCATCAGATTGCGGATGCGTTCGTCCATCGTTACGCCCGCCGAGGCCACAAGGCTGGGCATGCAGGTCACGATGCCGTGGTAGCGCGAAGAAACCATGTACGAACACGCGCGCAGGATGGAAACAAGCTGGAACATATCGAAATCGTCGGAGGTGAATATCGGCGTGCCGGGCATTTGCGCCGCAATGTCGCGGCAGGCGACCGCGTCGAGCCGCTCCATTGCGACCAAGATCGGAAACACGCGATGACGTTGAACGAACGCTTGCGTTGCCTTGGTAAACCCAGAGATGTAGTGGCGGTATTTCCGGTCCACTTCAGACCCGGATTCAAAAAAATAAACGGAACGGTACTGGCTGTCTTTGTAGGCGCCGGCCGTGACGCGGGCAAGATACTTCGCAATCGATGCCTTCACCGGCCAGACAAAAGGATGGATGGGACAGAGAACGAGGATAGGCGTCTTCTCATCCCAGCCGGCTTCCCGCAACACCTTGCGGGCGTATTCGGGAGGATGCGGCTCAAAGGTCCAGGCCGTGTCCGTGCCAAGCTCCGTCGGAATTCCCATCGAACTCAGGAGCGTCCGCGATTCCACATTGCGCGTGATGACCAGCGAATCATGGACGTAGCGCTCGCACATTTTCTGAATGAGCCCGTCCATGTGGCCCGCCTCACCACCGTAGGCAAGCGAAAGCTTGTTTTCGGCCGAGGCCAGTCCCAGCGAACCGATCATCATCGTGGTCAGGGCGTTGGCAAACTTGCTCTTGAACATCGAGCCTTCGCAAGCGATGACGCCGTGATTCTGCCGGACCTCGCGAAACAGAAACGGCGGGTAAACGTCGGGTAGGTAAACCTGGCGCGTGCCTTCGAAGTAGCCTTTGCTGCGCTCGAAGCTTTGCGTCATTACGCTGAAATCGACATGCTCGGCGCCAAGTACATGCCGAATCTGCCGCAACATCTCCTGCACGCGCACGTCGCTGCCGGTGTTGCGCGTGCCGTTGTAGCCCGCAAACAGCAGCTTGAGTTTTTCACCTGGCGTCCAGCGCTCGCCGAGGCCCAGCATCCAGCCGAAGCGCGTGAGCTCGATCAGCGCACTGACCCATGCGACGAGTAGAAAATCCGTCATGCGCCCGCCCTTTCCGCCACGGCAGTTTTCTCCGCGCTTGCATCGGATGGCCAGGGCTTTGCCGGGTAACGGAACTTGTTATCGCGGCTGAATTTCAAAAGCGGATAAGCATAGGTCGAAAATTTCGCGGGCGATTCGCCGAGCTCCGCAACGACGCGCGAATTGTCGAAAACGGTGTTCCAGTCGAGATATGGCCAGAAGACTTTCAGAAGTGAAGCGCCATACCCCGCCGCGCCTCTGCGATTGGCGACCCAATTGACGGTACTGGAAAAAGGTCCGCCCAGTGACGGCCAAAACATGGGCCGAAGCATGCCTCCCGCTTGCGCAATGGCATCCGTCAGTTCCCGGTAGGTCTGCGAACCCGTGCCGGAGGACAAGTGGTAGATGCCGTGCGCGGGCGCGTCTTTTTGATGAATCGTCACGATTGCTTTGCCGACATAGTTCGCCGGTACGATATCGATTTTATCGTGAGGACGCAGCGGAAGAACAGGCATCTGTGCCAGAACATTGAACGCTTGAACCATATCGAATTGCGAAGTTTCCGGGCGGCGGCTGTCGCCCAGAATAATGGCGGGGCGGAAAATCGTCTTGGGCACGTCGGGCAGAAGCTGATTCGCCATGTGCTCGCAGAATTTCTTGGTGCGCGCGTAGGGATCGAAATCCGAGCGCGACCAATCGATCGAGGCGTCTTCGGTTACCACTTCGTTTTTTCTTTTCCCCGCAACGGCAACCGTGGAAACGTGCGAATAACGGCGCAGGCCATTGCGATTCTGCGCTCGGCAGGCAAGTTGAATGACTTCGAGCGTGCCGCGCAGGTTGACGTTCAGGCACTGCTTTTCCGATTTGCGGTTCAGCGATGCGGCGCAGTGAATGAGGGAGTCCGTGGTGTCCACCAGCACATGGTATTCATCATCGGAGAGGCCAAAACACTCACTGGTGAGATCACCGCGAAAAATGCGGACTCGCGTGTTCAGATATTCGGCGAATTCGGGAAACGCGAAATGGAGCTGCAGCGAAGTCCAAAGCCGCTCGCGCGCTTCCTGTTCGGTCTTCGCGCGAATCAAAAGATTCAGCTTGTCGCGGTGCTCGGTGAGGAGCCCCGCGGCAAGATAACTGCCCAGGTAGCCTGTCGAGCCGGTTACAAAGATCGCCATAAAGGGTCGGACGGCGTGGCGGCTTTGGAGAGCGCCGCTGCACGCGCGGGTTCGCCGGACCAATCCAGCGCGCGCGGCTGGCGCGATTCGAGCGGCCGGCCTTCCATCAGCGGATAGCACCAGCGGCGCAGCGCCGGGATGTGCACATTGATCCAGTAATCCCACCAGTCGATTGATTCCGGCGCGAAGTCGAAGTGGGGGCGCTCCTCGGGCGGCAGCGCGGCGGAGAGCAGGCGCGCGTTCTCGCATTCGAAGACGTGCTCGTTGTGAAGAATAAAAGGCTCGTACAGCTCGATCAGCTTTTCGGCGCGGATCAGGTCGCGCTCCGCTCGGGCAAGCGGCGGCTTCTTCATATGAAGGAAAATGGCCACGCGATTGATACTGGAGATGACGGCCTTTTGCATTGGAATCGAGAGACGCTCGTAGCGCTGCTTCGAGACCGGGATGGTTTCGAACTTCACCTTCAACCAGCTGTCAATGCTCTGTGTGGTCCGGTAATGCTTGCGGTGGGCGAGGCCCGTGAGTTCGATGCTCCGCCCCATATTGACCGGGTTGATCGCGGAGGTCGCAAGCTGGTACAGCCGGGCGTGGCGCCGCGCGATGACCGCGGAGGCAATAAGCGTCATCCCCCGGCAGACCATGTCGACGGGGATCACGTCGAGACACTTCCGCTCATTCGAAGGGAGCTGGCGGAAATTCGTGCCGAGAAGGTAGGAAAGCGGCCCGGACGTATTGATCCCTTCATTCCACCCCATGAAAGGAGAACGCTCCGAGCTTTCCACGATCGACGGGCGCACGATGGCGATCGGCAGATCGCGGCCATGTCGCGCGAGGATCGACTCGCCAAGGCTCTTCGTGAAAGTGTAGGTATTCGGCCAGCCGAGATGCTGCGCGCGTCGCAGGCCGACGCGTACGAGCCTGTTGCGCGCCCAGCGTGCTCGATTGCGTTTCAGAACACCGTCGAGCTCTGCCGCTGGCGCTGCAGCTTCATTGCCGCCGCGCCCCAGTGCCTGGCGGCGAAGCGCCTTGTCGAGTTCGGGACTTTCCGCGCGTTCTTCGACGCGGCGGATCGTCTCGCGCAGCGAATCCACTTCGCGCTCGGCATCGAATTGCGGATCGCCGGCGGGATTGTAATTGTCCTGCAACTCTTCCGTGACACGCCCGTCGCGCATGCCGACAACGTAACAGGTCGAAAGATGCATCAGCCCGGCGTGATTGCACTTTCGCAGAAAATCGAGCAAGTAAATTGCCGAATCGACGTTGGAGGAGACCGCATCGCGCAAATCAGGATTGAAATCCGTCAAGCCGGCGCTGTTCACGATCAAGTCGAGCGATTTTGCGAGGCGCGCTTGAGTCGCTTCGTCGAGCCCCAGGCCCGGCAGGCTCACGTCCCCTTCGACGACTTCCACTTTTTCTTTCAGAAACGCGCCGAGCTTTCGGCCATGGCACTCCTGAAGAGTGTCCAACGCCGGAGATTCCTCGACGATCTTTTCGAAGCGCCGCTGTGCAGACGTTGTCCGGTTGCGGCGAATCAACAGCGTGATCTTGCCGATGTCGGGAGTATTTTCGAGCAAATCGATAAGCCAGACCTTGCCGATGAATCCCGTTACGCCGATCAGCAGGAGATGCCGATTCGCCAGGTTCTCACGCACCGAAAGACGGTGGACTCGCGGACTTTCCCCGAATAACGCGACCGACTTGCCCGGCGGAATTTTTGGACGTTCCGTCGCCTGCGTCGCGCTTTCAAGTTGCGCGGGATTCTGCGACCAGCCCAGCCGGCTCAGAAGTTTTTCCCGGGGGATCCGGCCGTCCGTGCTGCCGCTCGCAATCCAAGCCAATGGTCCGCGTGGGCGCACGATCGGATCGAGGAGGCGCCCCGTCGCCTTGCCATCGCGAAATTCCAGCCGGTTGGAGATGATCGATTCGACTCCGAAATGGTGCGCCAGCGGCCGAAGTACGTTTTCCAGGAGTTGCCCGACCAGGACGACGCGCTCTCCGTTGCGGACCGCTTCGGTCAGCTTATCGACAGCTTCGCGGCGCATTTGAGGCTTCAGAACATAGTGGAAATACTCTTCGCCGAGGAGATCCAGACGATCGCGGCTGACTCCGCGAAGTAATGTGTGCAAAAACCGCGTGGCAAATGTGCGGCTTGCGACATAAGCGAAGGGCCTCGCCAGGGCCATGCCGGCCATGCCCGCGCGCCGTGCCCAGCGCTCAGCAAAGCTCTGCGAGTTCCAGGTGAAAAAGCCGACCGGGCGCAGGGCGCCGAGTTCGAGCAGAGAGCCTTCCACGCGCCAATAAGAAGCCTGACCGGTCCTGGCGGCAGGCAAGATACCCTTCGAATTGGATGACGGATGTGCCATAGCGGGCCTACGACGAACGGCGGCCGTTCCGCCGCGAGGATAGCTCAAGAAAATGGCGATGAGTAATGATCTTTCTCACCTTATGGTCAAGCTGCTCTGGAACGGATTCGCGGCCCGTGTTCTCGTCCGCACCGCCGTGTGGCCCCGGCTCTAGTCGACCGCAGGCTGCGCCGGAAATTGTAAAAGTAGCACTCTCAGCGGCTTCCCGCAAGGCGGACCCGGCTGGCGGCGATAACTCAGTCTCCGGGCAGAGCATTTCACAGTCACTACGCAGCGTGGAGTCTGTCATCAAGAAAACGCCCATGAGACAAAGGCGAGTGAAATGCCAATGGCAACTCCGATGCAAACGAACGAAGCGATAGTCTGACCATATTTTTCAGCCACCCATCGCATCAGCCATCCAACTGCCAACCATTGCATGGTGCCGACTAACAAAATCAAAACGGCGAAGAAAATTGCGAAATTCAGGCCAAGGCTCGTTCCGAACCGCTTAGTAACTTCATGCGCCAAGCTGAAGGAGAGAGGGTCTAGCATCGGTGATCCTACACAATCAATCCGACTGATAAGCCGCTTGGCGGAGTTGTACGGAGGCCCCGATGGTGCAGGCTCAACCCGCCAAGCAAACAGCCAAGCGGTCATAACTATGACCCACAATAGAGAATGCATCGACACGAGGGCAGTCGGAGCGTGTCGGAAAAATTTAGTCAGCATGAGAATGGCTCCGGGGTCGGAAACTCCCTTCTAGCCCTCCAAGAATGACGCAATCTTATCCTCAACAGACCCCTCTAGGAAGAAATGCTCGGCAACCCTAGCAGGTCCGCTCACCGGAGACTGACCCACATCCCGGCCGACGGTGGCATCTCTGCCCCGAGCGGAGGTCCGACAATGATGAAAAGGCGCTGAGTGGAGCAGTCGTGAGGTGACGCTAGACGCCCCAGCCATAACGCTCGGCATGCTCGAACGTGCGCTGCATCTCTTCCCGCAGGACTTCCGTAAAGACAGAGCCCCCCACGGCGCGCGCACCAGGCTCGGTGATATCGGGCGTCCGGTAACCGCCCGCGAGCACTCGTTGCAGCGACTGTTCGACCCAGTCGGCCTCCAACGAAAGGCCGAAGGCGTCTCGCAGCATCATCGTTGCGCTGAGAATCGACCCGATCGGATTAGCAGAGTCGGTCCCGGCCAGGGACGGCGCCGAACCATGAATGGGCTCAAAAAGAGGCGCGGACGACCCAAAACTGGCCGACGGAATCAGCCCAATCGATCCGACCAGCGCCGCCGCCGCATCGCTCAAAATATCGCCGAACATATTGCTGCTCAGAATTACGTCAAAGTGCGCGGGCCGGAGCGTCAACTGCATCGCCGCGTTGTCCACGTACATGTGCTCGAGTTTCACCGCGGGATAGACTCCGCTCATGGCCGTGACGGTACGGCGCCAGAGCTGCGAGCTGTTCAATACGTTCGCTTTGTCCACGGAGCACATCCGCCGCGAGCGGTTCTCCGCGCGCGCATAAGCAAACGTCGCGATACGCTCGATCTCCGGCGTGGAATAGGACTCCGTGTCCCAGGCGCGCTCCACGCGATTTTCGGTGGTGTGCCCGCGCTCGCCAAAATACATTCCGCCGGCGAGCTCGCGCACAATCTCCAGATCCAGATCCCCGAGCCGATCCCCTTTCAAGGGCGAAATTCCTCTCAGCGGCTCAAGCAGCTTCACCGGACGAACGTTGACGTAGAGCCCCAGCCCTTTTCGCAGATCGAGCAGTCCGGTCTCCGGGCGCTTCCCGACGGGCAACGAATCCCACTTCGGCCCGCCGACTGCTCCCAGAAATACCGCGTCAGCTTTGCGGCAGCCCTCCAGCGTCTCGCTGGGCAGCGGCGTGCCGGCGGCATCAATGGCCGCGCCTCCGATCGGAAACTCCTCGAACTCAAACTGGTGACTAAATTCTTGCGCCGATTCACGCAGGATGGCGGTAGCCGCCCGCGTTACTTCCGGGCCGATGCCGTCTCCTGGTAGCAGGACAATGGTCTTCTTCATGGTGATCCCCGAACACACACAGAATTCCGACAAACCACGCGCACATCACAGGAAAATTCAAAACGGCGCGTTCCCCGCGTTGCAATCTCTTTGGCAACAGAAACGTCAGGCTGCCGACGACGATTCCGCGGCCATCGCCGCGGAACGCCGTCGAATCACTTCATGGGCGATGGCGACAATATCTCGCGGGCGCACCTGCTTGGACTCATCGGCCAGCGCCGTCACTCGGCTATAGACTTCCGCAAGCTCGGTATCGCTCGCCTCGTAACCCAAGTCCCGCAGCGTCATCCGCAGAGCGTTGCGCCCGGAGTGCTTTCCAAGAACCAGCGAGCGCGCCGGTACCCCGACCGTCTGCGGCGAAATAATCTCGTACGTCAGCGGGTTTTTGATGATTCCATCCTGGTGAATTCCCGCCTCGTGCGCGAACGCGTTCGCGCCCACGATCGCTTTGTTCGGCGCCACCTGCGCTCCCGTGATCTCGGTGAGCATGCGGCTCGTCGGAAAAAGCTCTTCCAGCCGGATGCCCGTCGTAACCCCGAAGCTATCCTTGCGCACCGCCAGCGCCACCACCACTTCTTCCAGCGAAGCATTTCCCGCCCGTTCGCCGATTCCGTTGATCGTGCACTCGATCTGCCGCACTCCCGATCGAATCGCCGCCAGAGAGTTGGCCACCGCCATGCCCAGGTCGTCGTGGCAATGCGCGCTGAGCGTAATATCCTGCGGGTCGCCAAGGTATTCGCGTACTTTGGTGAACATCGCTCCGTACTCTTCCGGCACCGCGTATCCCACCGTATCCGGCAGATTCAGGACCGTAGCGCCCGCATCCACCGCCGCACGGCATACCTGGCACAGAAAATCGATGTCCGTTCGCCCGGCATCCTCGGCGGAGAATTCCACATCGCCCACATGCTGCCGCCCGTAGCGAATCATCGAGACTATAGCTTCGAGCGCTTGCTCGCGGGTCATCTTCAGCTTTACGCGAAGGTGCAGATCGGAGGTCGCGAGAAAGATATGCAGGCGTGGTGCGGCTGCCGGTTTCAGAGCCTCGATGGCGGCGCTTACATCTTCTTTTCTTGCGCGCGCGAGTGCCGCAATCGGCACCGTCCGAACTTCCAGCGCCACTTTCTTTACTGCTTCCAGGTCACCCCGCGATGAAATCGGGAAACCCGCTTCGATCACGTCCACGTTCAGCGCCTCAAGCTGCCGCGCCAGGCGAATCTTCTCCTTGGTGTTCATCGAGAAGCCCGGCGACTGTTCGCCGTCACGGAGCGTAGTGTCAAAAATGCGTACGACGTCCATAGAGTCCCCCATGCTCTAGTAACGCACGGCAGGCGCCCTGCGGTCCAATTTATCTTTATTCTACTTTTGATAATTTCGCCTTATACTGGCGACGGGGAGGGCTCCGTGGATCTCGGTGAATTGCAGGTATTTCTAATGGTGGCGAAAGAGGGCAGCTTCTCCCGCGCCGCCGAGCGCCTTTACCGCACCCAGCCGGCCATAAGCCTGGCCATCCGCAAGCTTGAGGACTCGCTCGGCCAGCCTCTCTTTATCCGTGGCGCACGGCCGGTCCGCCTTACCGATGCGGGAACGCTCCTGAAGGACTATGCGGAACGCCTGATCAATCTCCGCGATGAAGTGAAAAAAGGGCTCTCCGAATTGGAGGGCTTGAAGCGCGGCGAACTCTCCCTGGGAGTGAACGAGAGCTCCATCCACGCGCTCCTCCCCGCCTTGGCCAAGTTCCGCGAAAAGCATCCCGGCGTCCAGGTACGCGTGCACCGCATGTTTTCGCGGGACATCCCTCATGAAGTCCTGAACTACCGCCTGGATCTCGGCGCGATCTCTTACGTGCCCCGCGACGCCCAGCTTCAGGCCACGGAAATCTTGAAGGATGAGCTGACCCTGGTCGTGAACCCCAAGCACG
>Ga0209648_10004756_pt1 | contig 11566 bp, 7 predicted proteins | sample GraSoi2013_115cm_FD_185830 | JGI IMG/M metagenome (GOLD analysis project Ga0209648, IMG submission 185830) | Grasslands soil microbial communities from the Angelo Coastal Reserve, California, USA - Sample 9_17_2013_115cm (SPAdes) (version 2) | ecosystem: Environmental > Terrestrial > Soil >...
CGATCGCAGCGCGAATGAACTGGCTTGGTCGCCGGACAGCAAGACGGTTTATTTCACCGCGGAGGACGAGACGCTGCAACCGGTTTATGCAATGGCGGCGCGCGCGGGAGCGGAGCCGAAAAAAATCATCGCGGGTACTTATAACACGGCAATTTCGTTCAGCGCGGACGGGAAGATTCTGGCGTTCGAACGGACGAGCCTGACCTCGCCGGCGGAAGTTTTCGCGGCATCGAGCGACGGATCGAATGTGCGGCAACTGACGCATCAGAATGAATCGATTCTTGCTGCACTGAAGATGAATTCTCCGGAAACATTCTGGTTCGACAGCGCCGATGGCACAAAAGTGCAGGCAATGCTGATCCGGCCGCCGAAATTCGACGCCACGAGAAAATACCCGCTGCTGGTGCTACTGCACGGCGGGCCGCAGACGATGTGGTCGAATGCCTGGGGCTACCGGTGGAATGCGCAGGTATTCTCCGCGGCGGGATACGTGACGCTGATGATCAACCGGCGCGGATCGACAGGCTACGGACAAAAGTTCACAGACGAAATCACGAACGACTGGGGCGGAAAAGCGTATGTCGACGTGATGAATGGCGTGGACTACGCGCTGAAAAAATATCCTTTCATTGATGGGACGCGGATGGCGGCCGCGGGTGGATCGTATGGTGGATATATGGCGGATTGGATTGCCACGCACACGGGGCGATTCAAGGCCATCGTGAGCCACGCGAGCACGTACAACGAAGTGTCAATGTATGCGACGGAAGAACTTTGGTTTGATGAGCATGACATGCAAGGCACGCCGTGGACGAACCCGGAAAGTTACAGGAAATGGTCGCCATCAACGTATGCGGGCCAACTGGGGAAATTCAAGACGCCAACTCTCGTGATCGCCGGAGAGCGGGATTACCGAGTGCCGTACACGCAATCATTGGAATTGTTCAGCGCGCTGCAGCGGCAGGGCGTACCGTCGAAGCTAGTGGTCTTTCCTGACGAAGGCCACTGGATCCTCAAGCCGCAGAATGCGCAGTTTTGGTACAAGACGTTTCTGGATTGGCTGGCGGCGTACCTGAAATAGCGAATTAGCCGTTTGCAATAGGAGGGCAGCAGTGCTGCCCCCTACAAAGGATTCTTGTCACGAGCCGGCCTCCTGTCCGAAATTTCTACGTCCTCACTCGACTGTCGCAGTGAATGAGCAAGAATAACCGAAGGACGCGCGCGAGCCGTCTTGAAGAACTACGGTGGACTCGAGCCGATTAGTTGATGGACCGGTGGAGGACGGCGGCGATTTGGCGCATTTCGTCGGCGAGGGCGATGAATTCCTCGGGGAGCAGAGACTGCATGCCGTCGGAGAGGGCTTTCTCGGGCTCGTGATGAACTTCGATGAGGAGACCATCGGCGCCGACGGCCACGGCGGCGCGGGAGAGCGGCAAAACTTTGTGGCGCTTGCCGGTGCCGTGGCTGGGATCGACGAAAATGGGGAGATGGCTGCGCTTTTTTACGGCGGGAACGATGGCGAGGTCCAAGGTATTGCGCGAAAAATCGGAGAAGGTGCGGACGCCACGCTCGCATAGCATGACGTTGTAATTGCCCTCGGAGAGGACGTACTCGGCGGCCATAAGGAATTCGTCGAGGGTGGCGGACATGCCGCGCTTGAGGAGAACAGGTTTTTTGGCGCGGCCAGCGCGCTTGAGCAAGGAGAAATTCTGCATATTGCGCGCGCCGATTTGGATGACGTCGGCGTACTCCTCGACGAGGTCGAGGCTTTCGTTATCGATAGCTTCGGTGACGATGCCGAAGCCATAAGCGGCACGGACTCTCGAGAGAATTTTCAGTCCATCTTCCGCAAGACCCTGAAAACTGTACGGTGAAGTGCGCGGCTTGTAAGCGCCGCCTCGGAAGAGCCGCGCGCCGGATTTTTTGACGCGCTCGGCGATGGCCAGGCACTGCTCCTCGGATTCGACGGCGCACGGGCCGGCAACGAGCGCGATGTGCCCGCCGCCGACGATGACGTCGCCGGAGGGAGTGGGAATTCGCAAGACGCTGTCTTCTTCCTTGGCGTCGCGGCTGACCAGTTTATAGGGCTTGCTGACGGGGATGCACTCGCCGACGCCGGGCATGGATTCAAGCACGCCAAGATCGACAGCGCCTTTGTTGCCGGTGATACCGATGGCGGTGCGGATCGAGCCGGGGATGGGATGCGCTTTGAGGCCCAGGCTCTCGATGCGCTGGCAGACGGCGCGGACCTGCTCCTCGGTGGCATGTGACTGCATGACGACAAGCATGGATGGCTCCCCCGGCGCGGTCTTTGAACATTGAGTTTACGGCATGGCGGCGCGGTGCCGCAAATGGGCGAGGATCTTTTCGTTATGAAGAAATTCGGGGCCTCCGAAATCAAGGGAGGCGGTATGAGCAAGCGTGAGCGGACCCAGTAGAGCGGGGTGTAGAACTCCTATGAGTCATGGAGACCGCAAAAAAAGAACTGCGAGGTTTACCAAAACAACAGTGGAAATTGGGCTTTACATGCCAAAGCAACTGGTATAGAAACAGAATCCCTGATTCGGGAATTCCAGAGTAAATCCCCGACAGGAACAACAAGGGTTTCCACACAGGAGAGGCGTATGGCTAATCGAACAAAGAAGGACTGGCTGACGATTGGGCTCGCCGGGCTCGCGGTCGCGGCGCTCGCCACGACGTTTTTTTCGAGCTCCGGCGCGGCGCAAACCTCCAGTTCTGCATACACCATTAGCGGCAATACACCGGGGTTCATCAAGCAAGCCGTAGACCTCGGCTCGGCCGATCTCACGACAGTCATCTCGGTGACCGTCTGGCTGAATTTGCACAATGAAAAGCAGCTCGACCGGCTGGTGGAGCAGCAATACCAGAAAGGCTCACCGAGTTTTCGCAAGTGGATTACACAGGACAGTTTTAACGCCTCGTTCTCGCCCAGCAACCAGGAAGTGAAGTCCGTCGAGAATTTTCTGACGGCGCACGGACTTTCCGTCCTCGCGGTGGCGGAAAATAATTTCTATGTAAAAGTGCAAGGCAGCATCGGCGACATAGAGCAAGCCTTTCACGTGGACATTCACAATTACAGCCTGAACGGGCGGACGTTGCGCTCGAACAACGGCGATCCGCGCCTGAATGATGCGTCGGGCGCCCACATCGCAGCCATTACAGGGATGGATGATCTCGGTTTTGAGCCCAACGTCGTCGTTCCCACCGATGCCGAGGGCCAAGCGTTCCCCATGAGGGCGGTTGGTTCAGGCCCGAGCGGATTATTCTTCGAGGGGCAGTGCTTCCGCGGCGTGCAGACGCAGACGTTCACGAACCCGAAGGCAGGCGTGACCGCCACGTACACCGGCAATCGTTACGGTGCGGACATCACCAACGCTACTTTCGGCACCTTGCCGCCATGCGGGTATCAGCCGTCGGAGTTGCAGACGGCTTACAATCTGAATCCGCTCTATGCCGCCGGCCTCGACGGCACCGGTGAAACGATCGTGATTACGGACGCGTATGGCTCCGCCACAATCGAGCAAGATGCACAGGCTTTCGCGTCCATCTATGGATTGCCACCTGTCAATCTCCAGATTGCAAAGGCTCCTGGCCTGAACAACAATCCGCACGGCCTGCAACGCGGATGGGATGTCGAAACTTCACTCGATGTCGAGTGGGTCCATGCGATGGCGCCGGGCGCAAAAATCGCTCTGGTGGTGGCTACCGACCACAATTCTCTCGATGAAGCCATCAACTATGCCGTGGTACATCACCTGGGAAACACCATCTCGAATAGCTGGTCTTCGATCGAAGGTATTGGCAATCCGCGCACGCTTGATCGCGTAAATCGTATTCTCGAAATGGCCGCGGTCCAGGGCATCGATGTCAACTTCGCTTCGGGCGACCGCGGGGATGAGTTCAATACTGTCGGTTTTCTGAGCGTGGATTTCCCGGCAAGCTCGCCATTTGCGACGGGTATCGGCGGCACCAGCCTCGCGCTCAACCCCGATAATTCGATCATGTTCCAGACCGGATGGGGTACGAATGAGACGCGCATCGTCAATCGCATCTCCCAGGGCAGTACGCCTGTCGTTCCACCGCTGAAACTCGGCTTCGTCTTCGGCGCGGGCGGCGGTGCGAGCCTGACGTTCGCGAAACCTGCGTTCCAGTCGAGCCTAACCGGCACGGCGCGAATGGTACCGGACATCTCCATGCTCGCTGATCCGTTCACCGGCGCGGAATTCATTGAGACCATCGGCGGCCAGCTCAGCGTCGGTGTCGTTGGCGGAACGAGCCTGGCCACGCCCATGTTTTCGGGAGTCATGGCCATCGCGGCGCAGAAAAACGGAGGTGCGGGGCTCGGGCAGGCCGCCGCCCTCGTTTACAACTTGCCGGCGGGAGCCGTGAACGATATCGCTCCGTTTCCATCGCCAAATAATGTGACCGGAACGAATACGACGCCCAAAGGCACGGTCAGCCTCACGGCCGACCAGCTTGCCGGGCCGCTTCAGAACACAACCCAGTATTACAGCGCGCTGTACAACAGCCCGTTCTCGACCCGCTGGTTTGTGCTAACTTTCGGCACGGACTCGTCGCTCGTCACCGCGCCGGGATGGGATAACGTTACCGGCGTGGGTACGCCGAACGGCGAGGCGTTTGTCGACGCGCTGGCGCCGTAGCCTCAGAAAATCTCCCCTGAGCGGCGTCTGCGCCACGGGCGCCGCGAGGGTTCTTCTTTGCTTTGGTGGTTCTTCGGGGCGGCCTCTCGCCGCATCGAAGAACGGTTGTGCGCCAAGTATGTTCGGCGGCTTTGGGATGAAGGTCCGCTGTTCAACCTGATGGAGGCGAAGAACTAGCGAAGCGCGAAGGCGGCGCCGCAAAGGGCGAGAGATGTCGCCAGGGCGAATGGCTGCAGCCGTGGTTGACAATCGGCCGCAAAGAAGCATCCAATAAGAGAGTTGTACCTTGTGTCCCAGCCGGGAGGAAGATTTGCTCTCGGATCATGTTTTTCAATTCTTTGGACGTACCATCACCATCACAAGTCATGAACAGTTCCTGGCGATTCTAGTGCTTGCCGTTGCGGCGACAGCTTGGGCGGTGCAGCAGTTCCGCCGGAGGCGGACGGTCGTCGTGCAGAGGTCCGCGGTGAGCGACCAGGTCGTATATGAGCTGTCGCGAATCGCGGATGCACTCGATCGCATCGCGAATCGTCCGGCGGACCAGGTGATCGCGGCGGCGTCAAGTAGACAAACAGAGGAATCGGCAGGCGGGCGGATTCCGCTCTCCATGTTTGGAAGATAACGACCGCAGGGATAGCTGCACTCTGGCTGTTCTATGTGGATAGCAGACCGATACGGTAGGGGTGTCGTTCCGTTCAATGAAAAGCCAAAGGACTGGCGATTTGGAGCGTGTGATAGAATAGCTGGTTTATGACGGAGCAGAAATTTTCCGCAGGCATGCCTGAACAGCCCATCATCCAACCGACAGAATTTGACCCAGAAGACGAATATCGCCCGGAACCGGAGCCTGAACCGCAGCCGCCATCGTGGATGGATGGGAGCGTGCGGATCGGAGTTCACACCTCTATCGCGGGAAGCTACCTGAATGCGCTGGAATCGGCTCGGAAGCTTGGCTGCAACGCGCTGCAAATCTTCTCGGTAAGCCCGCGGATGTGGCAAGGCGGGTCGGCGCGGATCCCGGAAGTGGATGCTCAGGCGTTTCGCGCGCGGCGGGAAGAACTGCGGCTCGGTCCGCTGGTCATCCATGCGAATTACCTGATCAACCTGGCGTCGGCGGAGCGGATGCTGCAGACGCGCTCGATCCAGGCATTCCACGACGAGATCGTGCGCGCGGTGGCGCTGGGAGCGGATTTTCTGGTGGTGCATCCAGGGGCGCGAGCCGAGTCGATGACGGGGCAGGCAATTTCCACGATCGTGGAGTCGGTGAAGCAGGCCTCGAAGCGCGCGCCGATGGGCGCACTGCAAATCCTGATCGAGAACACCGCGGGGATGGGAACGGCGGTGGGGGCGCGGCTCGAAGAAGTCGGAGAGATTTTGGCGGGATTGCGGAACTTGCCAGCCGGGGCGTGCCTGGATACGGCGCATCTTTTTGCGGCTGGATACGACATCAAGAGCGAGGGCGGACTGGCTTCGACGATCGGTCAGATCGAGAGCACCATCGGGCTTGAGAACGTGCCGGTTTTTCACGTGAACGATTCGAAGATTGAACTCGGCGGGCGCGTGGACCGGCACGAGCATATCGGAAAAGGAAAGATTGGCGCGGAGGCATTCGCGCGGATTTTGCAGCATCCTCGATTCGGTACGGCGGCGCCGGAAGGTTTGACAGGACGGGCGTTTCTGGCGGAGACGCCGATTGACGATCCGGGCGATGACCGGCGGAACGTGGCGATGTTGTGGGAGTTGGCGGGCATGAAGGAGCAGGCGCCGGCAGCGGAGAAGGGATTCTCCATGCTCACGGCGGCGTTGAAGAAGAAGATTTCAATCCAAAGAAAGACGGAGAAGAAGAGGAAAGATAAGGCGAAGACGAAAAGTACGCCAAGACGCCCAGAGAGGAAAACGCGGACGAAGAAGGGCGGAGCAAGGAAGAATTCAGCGAAGAAGAAGAGGGGATAAGCGGGCGTGGCGGAACAGATCACACCAGGCAGCGCAACAGCGGCGGGGTCGGGATACGATCCGCAGAAAATCGAAATGAAGTGGCAGAAGCGCTGGGCGGAGGCGCGTGTATTCGAATCGGAGGCGGACTCTTCGAAGCCCAAGTATTACGTGCTGGAGATGCTGCCGTACCCGAGCGGCACGATGCACATGGGCCACATGCGCAACTACGCGATAGGGGACGTCGTTGCCCGCGTGAAGCGCATGCGCGGATTCAACGTGCTGCATCCGATGGGCTGGGATGCCTTCGGCCTGCCGGCAGAAAACGCGGCGATCAAGAACAACACTCACCCGCGCGAGTGGACCAACAAAAACATTGCGGAATTCCAGCGCGTGTTGCGGCGTTTCGGCTTCAGCTACGACTGGCGGCGGGAAATTTCGACCTGTGAGCCAGAGTATTACCGCTGGAATCAGTGGTTTTTTCTGCGCATGCTGGAGCGCGGACTGGCGTACCGAAAGAAAAGCCGCGTGAACTGGTGTCCCAAGTGCTGCACGGTGCTGGCGAACGAACAAGTGGTGAATGGTGGTTATTGCTGGCGGCACGAAGACACGCTGGTGGAATCACGTGAGATCGAGCAGTGGTTCCTGAAGACGACGGCGTATGCGGAGCAACTACTGGATGATTTAAAGGAACTGGGAGGTGGATGGCCCGAGCGCGTCATCTTGATGCAGCGGAACTGGATAGGGAAGTCGCAAGGCGCGAAGGTAACCGTTGCCGTTGCGGACCTGGCGGGCGCGGAGCCAATTGAAATTTTCACCACGCGCATCGATACGATTTATGGCGCGACGGCGGTGATTCTGGCTCCGGGGCATCCGCTGCTGTCGAATTTGTTGAAGGATTCGCCGGCGCGCGCGGAACTGGAAACCAAGCTGGCCAAGATGCACCAAACTTCGGTAAAGGCCGAGGACCTCGCGACGATGGAGAAGGAAGGTTTCTTCACGGGACGATTCGCCATCAATCCTTTCAGCGGCGAAAGGATTCCGATCTGGGTCGGAAATTTCGTGCTGATGGAATATGGAACGGGCGCGATCATGGCTGTTCCAGCGCACGATCAGCGCGACATGGAGTTCTGCCGAAAATATCGGTTACCGGTGCGCGTGGTGGTGGAGCGAAAAGAAGTTGAATATTCAAAGTTGAAAGTTGAAGAGGAGAAGAAATTAGCGGGGGCCGTTCGCTCGGGCCAGGAGGTTGGCGAAGAGCCGTTTACCGAGTACGGAGTTAGCGTGAATTCGGGACCGTACAGCGGGATGGATAGCGAGATGGCGATTGCGAAGATGTCGGCGTTCGCGGAACAAAAAGGATTCGGGCGCGCCGAGACGATTTTCAGGTTGAAGGATTGGGGCATTTCCCGGCAGCGGTACTGGGGCACGCCGATTCCGGTGGTGTATTGCGCGAAGGATGGGATCGTGGCAGTGCCTGACGGTGATCTACCGGTGATTCTTCCTAAGAATGTGAGATTGACCGGAGAGGGTGGATCGCCGCTGGCGTCGACGCCGGAATTTGTGAATACGACGTGTCCAAAGTGCCGCGGCCCGGCGCGGCGGGAGACGGACACGATGGACACGTTCGTTGATTCGTCCTGGTATTTCTACCGCTACTGCGATCCGCACAACAACAAAGCGCCTTTTGATTCGGCGAAAGTCGCTTACTGGTTTCCGATTGACCAGTACATCGGCGGAATCACGCACGCGATTCTGCACCTGCTGTATTCGCGTTTTTGGTGCAAGGTGATGCGCGATCTGGGTTTGATCACGCACAACGAGCCGGCGGCGCGGCTATTTACACAAGGGATGGTGCAAAAGGGCGGCGTGGCCATGTCCAAGTCGCGCGGCAACGTGGTCGGCGCGGAAGAAATGGCCCAGAAATACGGAGCGGACACGGGGCGGCTCTACACGTTGTTCGCAGCACCGCCCGAAAAGGACCTGGAGTGGAGCGAGGAGAGCATCGAAGGCTCGTGGCGGTTTCTGAATCGTGTCTACCGCTTGGTGGACCGCCACGCGGGCTCACTCCGCACAGTGGAAGATTGGGATTTTAGCCCCAAAGGGATGACCGAGGGGGAGAGAGACCTAATAAGGTCCACCTATAAGGTGATGCGGAGAGTGACGCAGGATTTCGAGACGCGGTGGCATTTCAATTCGGCAATTGCACAGATTATGGAATTGACGAACGAGATTTATGCTCACGAGCCGATGGAGCAGAGCGTTCGCCCGGAGATCCGCAAGGAAATCCTACAGACACTTACACTCCTTTTGGCACCGATGACGCCTCATCTTTCAGAGGAGTTATGGGAAATGTTGGGTCATGATGATGGGCTATGGAATGCGAAATGGCCGGACTTGATAGAAGAACAGATTGAACTGGCGAAGGACGAGGAGGTCGAAATTCCCGTGCAGGTGAACGGACGTCTGCGGGGCAAAGTGAAAGTCGCGGTGGGAACGGGCGGAAGCGAAGTCGAAAAGCTGGCGCAGGCGGATGCGGTAATTGCGCCTCATCTCTCCGGCAAAAGCATTGTGAAACGCATTTTCGTGCCGGACAAATTATTGAATCTCGTCGTGGCATGAGGGGGATGGCATGATGGAGAGCGCGGTCAAACAGGTGACAGAGCGGGCGCGGGAGCTGGGAGGTCGGATGAAGGCGGAACTCGGCGGCGTGGTGGTTCTCGATTTCGGCGGGCAGTATACCCAGCTGATTGCACGCCGCATCCGCGAGCAGCAGGTTTTCTCCGCCGTTCTGCCATGCACGTCTTCGATCGAGGAAATCCGCAAGCTGCAACCCGCGGGAATCATTCTTTCGGGCGGACCCAGCTCGGTTTATGACGCCGATGCGCCCAAATGCGATCCGAAGATGCTGGCGCTGGGAATTCCGGTCCTGGGGATTTGTTACGGAATGCAGTGGATCACCCACACTCTTGGAGGCACGGTAGAGAAGGCGGAACGGAGGGAATATGGCCGTGCGCAATTGATCGTCGCTGATTCGAAAGAACACGGCGGATCCGACTTGTTCGCGGGCGTTCCGGCCTCGCTGCGCGTGTGGAACAGCCACGGCGACCACGTTCGAACCCTTCCAGAAGGCTTTCGAACGGTGGGGCGAACGGAAAATGCCATTGCCGCGGTGGAGAACCCGGCAAAGAAGATTTATGCGGTCGAGTTTCATCCGGAAGTAAACCATACGGAGCGCGGCACGGAACTGCTCCGGAATTTTCTGTTTCGGGTTTGCAAAGCGGAACCCAAGTGGAGCGGAGCGGCGTTTATCGAGGAGACGATAGCGGCGATCCGAGAGAAAGTGGGAAACAAGTGGGCCATTTGCGGGCTGAGCGGCGGCGTGGATTCCACGGTTGCGGCCGTGCTGGTGCACCGGGCGATGGGGACGCGGCTGACAAACATTTTTGTGAACACCGGGCTGCTGAGGAAGAATGAGTTCGAACAAACTCTGGAAATGTTGCGCGACCGATTGAAGCTCCACGTCATCGGCGTGGATGCATCGGAACGCTTTCTCGCTCAGTTAAACGGGGTTACGGACCCCGAGGAGAAGCGCAAGCGCATCGGCAGAGAGTTCATCGCAGTCTTCGCAGAAGAAGCGCAGAAACTTCGGGCGGGGGAAGCGCACGGCGAGATTGGATTCTTGGTGCAGGGAACGCTCTATCCGGACGTAATCGAGTCTGTTTCCGTCAAGGGGCCTTCAGCGACGATCAAGACGCACCATAACGTTGGCGGTTTGCCGGACAAAATGCCCTTTGCGTTGATCGAGCCGCTCCGGGACCTCTTTAAGGACGAGGTTCGGCGGATTGGCAAGGAGCTGGGGCTGCCCGAAGAAATTTTGGTGAAACACCCGTTTCCAGGGCCGGGACTGGCCGTCCGGTTACTTGGGGAGATCACCCGCCCACTTCTAGTAACGCTGCAGGATGCCGACGCGATCGTGGTCGAGGAAATCCGCCGGGCCGGGCTGTATAACAAGGTGTGGCAAGCGTTCGCAGTCCTCCTGCCGGTTCGCAGCGTGGGGGTTATGGGTGACGGGCGAACCTATGGGCTGACCGTGGCGGTGAGGGTGGTGGAATCCGATGACGCCATGACCGCGGACTGGGTTCGGCTGCCCGGGGAAGTACTAGAGCGAATCTCTACCCGCATCGTCAATGAAGTGAGCGGCGTGACCAGGGTAGTCTACGATATCAGCTCCAAACCTCCCGGCACGATTGAGTGGGAATAGCGTTGCCGGGGGGGCTTTTCCACGACCAAGAGGAGCGGACTTGGGGATCGCGGAACGAAATATGCTGAAAAACTACAAGCCGGCAAGATAAAAGGCCGCGCAGCGGGTGTGAGCGGCCTTCCCCGTACATTTTCAATGATGCAGAGCAGCAACAACTGGAGAAGTCTGATCGCGGAATTAGCGGTTGACCATTTTCTGGGCCATGTAGAGAATGAGCTTGCGATCCCCTTCTTCCACTTTGCCCAGCAAGCGGCGAAGCTTGTTGAGAAAGCGTGCATCTTTACCGGCGCTGCCCCAAGCGATGTCGTCAGACGACTTACGCTTCGGGAGATTCGGCAATTGCGGCGGCTCCTCGCCGTCATAAAAAAGTTGATAGAGTGGGCACTCGAGCGCGCGCGCCAGTTTTTCCAGCGTTTCGATGGCCGGTACGGTATGGCCGTTTTCTACGCGGGAGATATAACAACGGAGTAAACCGGTGCGCTTCTCGATGTCGCCCTGGGAGAGTTTCTTTTCTTCGCGGAGTGCGCGAAGACGGTCACCTATAATCATGCAGATATTATTCCATGTAGATAAGATGGAAAGCAACTACAATCTTGCCGATGGAAAAGTGAAGCACCGGATACAGCTTCAGGCAACCCGGAGAGAATAAGCGTAACCAAGAGCCTATGCCGCACGTCCCAAAAGTGGA
>Ga0209648_10004757_pt1 | contig 11566 bp, 18 predicted proteins | sample GraSoi2013_115cm_FD_185830 | JGI IMG/M metagenome (GOLD analysis project Ga0209648, IMG submission 185830) | Grasslands soil microbial communities from the Angelo Coastal Reserve, California, USA - Sample 9_17_2013_115cm (SPAdes) (version 2) | ecosystem: Environmental > Terrestrial > Soil >...
TATCCTTATCCTTCCTTCCGAGAAAGAACCGTCGAGATCCGATCAAAAGCTCTAGCAGGGTGTTGAAAAACCCCGAGTAATCCCAAAATGGCTATTGGCAGCCTTTCAACACCCTGCGTAAAACTGACTTCCTTCCTCTAAGCAGTGGGCCTCGGGTGAGCTGGCCGCTGCGATGCCTTGATTGCCTGCGGCGCCGATACTCGCCAGCTCGCGCAAACGCTCATCGATCATTTCGATCGCTTTTTTGTAAGCCGCAACTGCCTCCTCGTTCGACCCGCCACCGATTGCTTCATCTCCTCGCGCGAATGATATCTCGTTTTTCAAGCGAATACGCATGTACTGACAACGTTCCCATGACATAGTTGCTATTTCCCGGGCAGTAGGAATTATTACCTGTTGCATCGCGGGTTCCTCCCGGTCTCGCTAAGTTCACCCTCCTTTGGAATTACGATGACCAACTGATTTGACCTTGACGCAAGCCTTGTGCCCGATGAGGTTTGCGACTGTGGACGACCTTGTTCTTTGGGCAATTGGACTGACTCTGATGCAATTTCCCGAAACAGGTCCTGAAGTGGCAGCAGGCAGAATCTTCAAGTTCGCGAAAACGCGAAAATTGACGTTATTCCGTCACGCACGATGTCACGGGCGGCATGCCCTTAACGATCATTAATGTTTGCTCACCAAATCAGGCCAACTGAAGTGTCGCTCGTACTCTATATCGTGGAAGAAATTGCACGGGACGCGGACTTTCGCGCCGCGAACGCCGAAAAATTGATGGAATTAGCTGAATCGCGGCTGGCACGATACTCGCCCCACGATCCAGGCAATCAGGCCAAAGTCTGGTCCGCATGGCCACCGGAGAGAAACGGTTGTTCGACAGCCTGCTCGAAACGGAAAGGCGTGCTTTACCGTACTAGCCTGCGAGGAACTGCAGGGGGAGGAGAGGGACCATATGAAAACGACACTAAGACGATCAATCGCTACGTTGCTTGCCGCCGCGATGCTCGTTGCGGTTGCAGGCTGCGCCGGCCAGCCCCTCAGCACGCGCGAAAAAGGTACTCTGATAGGAGGAGTCGGAGGTGCCGGTGCGGGTGCGCTAATTGGTTCTATGGTGGGCCATCCGGGAGCCGGTGCGGCCATTGGTGGTATTGGCGGAGCGGCGGCAGGCTATGGCATCGGCAACAATATGCAAAATGAACAGAACGAGCGCTACCGCCGTTATGGCGAGTAGTCCGGGAATTCTCAGTCCTATGAGCAGTAATTCTGCACGTACGGATCTGTGCGGGAGGCGCCGGGTTAACCAGCGTCCCTACCGCGACAAAACTAGCATCTCTCACGCGCGGAGTATATATTGAATGACTATTCGTTCTGGTGAGGATATGAGGATGCGGGGGACGGATCGGCAGCAGAGCGGCATGTTCAGCTACATATCGGCGGAGCGGTGAGTACCGGAGGACCATCCGTTGCGTGCGATTCGCGCGATGGTTGACTTGGCGCTGCACCATATGGGGCCGCAGTTTGAGACGATGTATGCGAAAGTGGGGCGGCCGTCGATTCCGCCCGAGAAGCTGCTGCGAGCGCTGTTGCTGCAGGTGCTGTATACAGTGCGCAGTGAGCGGATGCTGATGGAGCAGCTGGACTACAATCTGCTGTTTCGCTGGTTTGTGCGGCTCAACCTTGATGATCCGGTGTGGGATGCAACGGTTTTTACGAAGAATCGTGAGCGGCTGTTGGCCGCCGAGGTTGCCAGGACCTTCTTTGCTGAGGTGTTGTCTCAGGCCCGCATCCGGGGCCTGCTCTCGACCGAGCACTTCACCGTCGACGGTACGCTGATTGAGGCGTGGGCCAGTCACAAAAGTTTCAAGCGCAAGGACGGGGGTGGTGAGCGACCGCCCGATGACCCGGGCAATCCCACGATTGACTTTCACGGCGAGCAACGCAGCAACGCCACCCATCAGTCGACCACCGACCCTGAGGCGCGGCTGGCGCGTAAGGGGCCGGGTAAGGAAGCCAAGCTGAGCTACGCGGGGCACGTGCTGATGGAGAACCGCAACGATATCGCAGTCAATGGCCAGGTGACTCCGGCCGACGGCCGGGCGGAACCGCAGGCCGCGATCGCGATGGTGGAACAGATTCCCGGACAGCAGCGGGTCACGCTCGGGCCGACAAAGGCTATTACCGCAAAGAGTTTGTGCAGGAGCTGCGTGATCACCGGGTAACTCCCCATATTGCGTGCAAGTCCACCAGTATTATCGATGATCGCACCACTCGTCATGCCGGCTACGCGATTAGTCAGCAAAAACGCAAACGGATCGAAGAAATCTTCGGCTGGCTCAAGACCGTCGCCGGCCTGCGTAAGACTCGCCATCGCAGGCTCGCGCGAGTCGGTTGGATGTTTACGTTCGCTCTGGCGGCCTACAATCTGGTACGGATGCGCAATTTGGTGAGAGCCGCTGGCCTGAACGGGACTGGAGGACTGCGATAATAACAGAACAGCACCGCCCGGAGCCGAATCGAAAGCTCTCAGCAGCCGAATAAACAACCACTGCCCGCCAAATAGCCTTCGCTTTTAAACCGCGTATCCAGGCAAAATCCGAATTCAAAGGGAAACCTTCACTGCAAGACCGATTTTTCAGCACCCTTGTATGTTGACGATTTGGTAGAAGAATCGGAATTGGTGGAGCGGCAGACCGGTGCACCCTTGGGAGCAAGATCCCGTCTAGCAGCGAGGGTCGCCGCTACACCGATAGCGCTTAGCCCGAACGGTTGTAAGGGAAAGAAATCCCGGATCGCAAGGCGGGGCAAGCCACGCTGAGGAGGGTGGAACATGGAGGAAGTGAAACGGTTTGTCGGGATCGACGTCGCCAAGGTGGCACTGGACGTGTTCATCGGGTCCGCCGGCGGGGCCTTTTCAGTGGCTAATGATGAGGTCGGAATCCAGGAGTTACTGAGACAGATGAAGCCGGCTGACTTTGTGATTGTTGAAGCGACCGGTGGCCTAGAAACTCCCGTCGCCGGTGCCCTGGCGGCTGCGGGAATCCCAGTGGCGATAGTTAATCCACGGCAAGTGCGAGACTTTGCCCGCGCCACGGGCAAGCTGGCCAAGACTGACCGGCTGGATGCCGAGGTGCTGGCTCGCTTCGGTGAGGCGGTTCGACCGGAGGCACGGCCGTTAGCCGACGCGCAGGCCCAGGCGCTCGAAGCACTGGTGACGCGGCGGCGCCAGTTGATCGAGATGCTGACGGCGGAGAAGAATCGGCGGGCCCGCGCCCCCAAAGTTTTACACCGTAGCATCGATGAGCACATCCGTTGGTTGGAAAAGCGGCTCTCCGGTCTGGACGCTGAACTCGCCGAGTTGATTCGCGAGACTCCCTTGTGGCGTGAGCGCGACGAGTTGCTGCGCTCCGTGCCCGGGGTCGGCAAGGTGCTCTCGAGTACTCTGCTCGCGCAGTTGCCTGAACTGGGAATGCTCAATCGCAAGCAGATCGCCGCACTGGCTGGTCTCGCACCATTTAACCGCGACAGTGGAAATATGCGCGGCAGCCGTTGTATCTGGGGCGGACGCGCACAGGTGCGGCGCGTCCTGTATATGGCGACGGTGGCGGGAGTGCGCAGCAATCCCACCATCAGAACTTTCTATCTGCGGCTGCGCACCAACGGTAAGCACGCCAAGCCCGCGCTCATCGCCTGTATGCGCAAGTTCCTCGTTATTCTCAATGCCATGCTTCACAACAAAACTCACTGGCAAACACCCGCGCTCATCTCCCCAACCGCTCCTCCTTTTCCCCTCCTGGGCGCGGTTTCTGAACACGGTTGCTGCTAGTGCTATCCATGGCTCACGACGCACGAACTCCCTGAGATCGCCGGAAAGATCGCCAGCAGCGCCAATGCCTTTTCCGGCGTATTCCTTCACCATCTCGAAGCCCTGTTCCGCAGCCTGCCGGCCTATCGCACTCGCTGTGTTTGCGTCCACCATTGCGTGATCTCACTTTTTACTGCCACTCATTTTTTAGTGACGCTACGATCGGTACGGGAACAACGTGTAACAGCATCGAGCTCACTCCCCGCGGCACGCGAGGAGGATACCTCGCGTGCCGATATTCATGCTCAATGAACGGGAGGCGCCACTTTCTCTGCCGGAGCCGTCGGTTCAGCGGGGACACTGTACACAGGCGGTGCCGATGGGGCGGGTCCGGTGGCGGATGCCGGATGTATAAGTTCGTTGCGGATGTTCTTCACGCCGTCGACTCGCGTGACGACTTCCTGGGCCTGTTCGGCTTTCTCCTTCGAGTCAACCTTGCCCATGAGAGTCACTACGCCTCTGTGCGTGGAAACGTGAATCGTGGAGTCTTTGGTCTCCTCGTTCCTCAGCAGTGCCGCTTTCGCCTTTGTGGTCAACACTGAATCCTTCAGTTCAGCGGCGCCCTTGTGATAGGCACGCTTTGCTGTGTTCGCAACATCGGAAGCGGCATTCTCAGCTCCTTCCTTTACCTCAGTCGCTCCGCTATTTGCGAATTGCTTAACCGACTCACTCATGCTCGCACCTTGATCGGTTGAAGGAGAAGCGGCGGGAGATCCAGCGGATTCCTGTCCAAACGCAAACGGAGGCAGCGCGATGGCTGCCGCTAAAATAGGAATACCGAACAGGACCTGTTTTGACCTCATAAGGTACACCTCCAAAAATGAATTGCTACGGTAACTATGAGTCACGCAGATTTGAGTCAGGCAGATTTTGTGCCCGAAGATAATGCGAGAGCGGGCTGCAGATAGCCCCAGTGTTCGCGTCAGGCCTTCCATCGAGGTTTGGATTGTTTTCTATCTGTGATCTACGAGAAATCTGTCCACCAAACTGGTGAAGAGGCGACCGACCCAAAACGAAGAACCATCCGCAGCCTGCTTCTCTCGAATGCATGTATGCCGTCGGCAACGAGCAACTAATCACGATCCCCTTCCTCGTGCTCCTCATGTTCGTGCTCCTCCCACTCGCGCCTCGGACTCTCGTACCCGTATCTGTGTTCTGGGGCGTAGCCAAGTTCGTGTCCGTGATATTCTTCTTCGAAGCACCCCTGTAACGCGAACATCCCAACAATCAACAACAGGGCTCGTAGTATGAGAAAGATCCTGCTTTTCATCGTCATGTACCTCAGGGCGAGGTCGAGCATTAAACGCGCCAACCAGAAAGAAGCCAAGCCCAACCCAGAAAGAAGATGAAGATGAAAGTGATGTGATCTCGAATACACTTGGGAATGCCGAAGCAGGAAGTTGCGGTCAATCCGTTTTTGGCCGGCCGACCCGTTACAAAATTTCTAATGCAGGTTCTACAAGTCCCTATCTATCCCTCGGTAAGTCTTACACAGTGCTTCCAGCACCAGAGTTTCCGAAATGAACTAATAGAGACTTATAGCTTGATGTTAGTTGCATAGCTCGACGAGAGAATCTGAATCGCTGAGAATGGTGCAAAAAGCTGAAAATTGATCGAACCTGAAAGCCAGGTTCCAAGCCTACATTCGATACGCAGGGCAATAGGCAAAACGAAATGGTTAAATGAGAGACCATTTGGGATAACGGGTCAAATGCTTGCTCCTGTCGGTACTGGCCGGATAATCAGGACAGTACCCTCCCGTCTTGCCACTATCGTCGTTATGCGGCCTTCAAGCGCCATATTGCGCCAATCGATTTGTGGCACACAGCCTGCACTTGCTCTCCATCATTGACTTCAAAGTGATGGAGGTTGGTTATGAAATCGGAACGAAGGACACTGGTCGGTGGGCTTACTCTGGCGGCTGCACTTGCGCTTTCTCCGGTTGTCTTCGCGCAAGAGAACCCCGCGCCTTCCGGGCCCATGCCAATGGGCGGCGCAGCCGCGAGTGTCACACCGCCAAACGACCCGAGCTTGATGCAAAAGGTCAAAGCAACACTGGCCAGCGATCCGAGCACGAAGGACGCGACTATCGAGGTCGCGGCGTCGAACGGGACAGTGAAGCTAACCGGACAGGTTGATTCCAAAGCGACCGCTGAGCACGCACAGCAGGTGGTTGCTCAGATCAACGGTGTCAAAAGCGTCGACAACGAGCTGAAAACGAAGAGCGACTAGAGCTCTTACCGGCGCAACCGCTGACCTAGGCTCGCTACCGCGAACGAGACAGTCGTTCATTGTCGGACTGATGTGGGCACGGTTGGCTTGCGCTGAGCAGCCATTAGCAGGCTGTTGAAAAAACATCGTCAACAGCCTGCGCCCTCCCTTTTCTCCCCAAACGAAGAGGAGATTAGGAGCCAGGGCAGTGCTCGGGGCCGCGGAAACCGCATCGGCGGCGCTGGAGTGCGGCGGAGAAGCTGCGATTGTAGCTGAGACCGACCAGCCTGGAGCGGGCAGCTCAATCTATCGCCTTGAACGCCGATGCCAACGTTTTCACCACCTCCTTGGCGAAGCGGCGCAGCGACTGAATCCAGCCGGCACTGTTGAGCAGATTAAGCACTGTTGAGAAGCAGATTATGATGATGATCCTGCGTCCCTCGTAAATCAGCCCACCTTCTTGTGCAAGTTGCTGCAAATAGATAGTCACTCTCGACCGTGACGCATTAACCAACTCGGAGATATCCTGATGGGTCAGACGTACATTCAATATCGTTCCGCGGGCGTCCGGTACGCCGAATTTAGAGCCAAGGTCGAGCAACGCAATAAGGATTCGTTCGGGGAGGCCCTGCTCTATCGAATTAGAGTGGCGCGCGAGGAGCTGCCACCAACGACCCAGGGTAAGCCTAATCGCAACACCGAAGTCGCCGAATGGCAGGCCTACAATGTCCTCAACCAGTTCTTTGGGGCTGATCAGTCCGAGTTGGCAATCCGTGAACGCCTCGAAACGAATATTGTGACGGACATCTGGAAGTAATGAGGGAATACCTGCAACATCGCCGGGCCCCAGTACTTCCAAAAGGATTCGTTCGCCTTTCCTGTTGAGGCAGGTAAGCCTGGCGATGCCGGACAGCATGATATACATGCCTTCGCCAACGTGGTCCTCGACGTATATCGCCGAGCGTTTTCTAAAGCGGCGGACGGCAATCCGCTCGGCCAGAACGTCCAATTTACTGACACTCAGTTCCGAAAGGCCCTTCAATCGCGCCAAATTCCGCGCCGTGATATTACCCGGCGGGCTTACAGAAAGGCCTTTGATGGATGCTGGGCGCTTGGATCTTTTTCTCGCTGCCATTGAAAGAATTTAATTGGTTAGGTTGTCGAAATCGAATTCGGGACCAGGAGTATGCTGCGCAGTTGAAATGTCTGCGTGATCGAAGGGCACCGTAATCACTGTCACCGCTCGGCAATTCTGGATTTCGTGATGAACCATTCGCGCCTGTTCGCCGCACTTAGCGAGATAATCCTCAGCACGCGTTCTGTGAATGTCGGCTGACAGTAGAGCCACGTGATCCGAGACGTCGGCGAAACATGCAGAACCACTACAATCCGTCTGGAAAGCAGTCAATGGAGCATTCCGACGTAATGTTGTGCCACATGCACTTATCGACAGCAAAAACAGTGCGGCCGCCGCGACACTCAGGATTGTGTTGGTTCCTTTCTCTTTCATATGCTCACCCTGTGAAGACTTCCGCGAGGGCCGCGGTTCCTTTGATTCTTTTCTAAGATTACCTACAAGACCAAATGTCCGCGCGAATTCACCACATCGGTTGGCTCGGACCAAGCACGAGGCGTTCGAAACGAACCGCTTAACTCATCAAGCCGAGTGCATCCCCGACCGGAGAAGCGATGACCGTTCCGACCTCGTCCGCAATGGCTCCTAGCCCGTTGGCGATTTCGGTCTTGCTGATCGTAGAAGTTGTGACGTGTGTGCTGAGCTCGATGCTATTTAAGGGGTAGTCGAGGTTTACTCGACGGTTTGGTCTCTTGCTGGCTCGCACAACCTTGCGCGATCAACGCGCGGAAGGCATCCCGGATAAGTCTCATGGTCTTCGTCCATGTCAATGGCTGGACTACGTGTTTCTCGGATGCTAGTGCCCGCTCGCGAGGCTGCTCATTGAGCGCTCCAAGGTCTGTGCAATGGCTACCGCAAGTCATGTGCCAGTCGACGGTCGCCGATTGAACAAGGCTCCGGGAAAAGATTCGAAACCGGTGAACGAAGCTTGTAACAATTACAGAGAATCTAGTTCCCTGGCAAATCATCGGGAAATATGCGGGAAGAAAAGCATTCGGCAGCCGCTAACTGCGAGGACAGCGCGCCCCAGTTTTGCCCTATCGCGCCACCCAACAGGTGGGCAACGATAGGCCGTTGTCTCGGGAGCACCGCTCCATTTTTGAATGACTAGCCTACAAGACCTGCGGTGGACCCAATTATTGCGACAGCGATCGGGCGATCTTAAGGTAAAAGATCCTGCCCGGGTTTAATCCTCGGTTCGTTCTTTCGGGTCGGCCGCATCTGGAACCGTGCCGTAGACGCTATCCAGGCTGGCGATCCATGTCTTATCGGACAGCGGGTCCCGTGGGACAGGAAAATCAATGCTTCGCTTGCGCAGGTCAGCGATAAAAATACTCGCCCGCTCAATTTACTTAAAGACGCCCTCTCGGTACTCTATCTTGCCCGAAGCGAGGCGAGTGGTGCGACTATCCGAATTCATCAGGACTGACACCGAAAGGATCGTTCGAGAGTGGGAAGAGTTTGCGAAGACTCTCCCGGCAGAACCCGATCTGCCTCGATGGTTTCTTCGAGTTCATATCGCAACAATCCTTCAATCTATCGCTGAAGACATCGAAAGGCCTGAGCTTGGTTTTGAGCAGCAAGCGAAGGGAAATGAGGAGGGCACGCCCGGACCCATCGAGCATGTCGCAGCCGCTCATGTCGATCTGCGAATCGAATCGGGATTTGATCTTGTTCAAATAATGGCGGAATACCGCGCGTTGCGTGCTTGCGTACTGCGCCTATGGCGTGCAAAAGACCCACATGGTTTTGCCCAGGGGGCAGAAGAGATAACCAGACTCAGCGAAGCCGTCGACCGCGCCGTGGCAGAAACAGTGCCCGCCTAGGAACGGCGTGAGGCTCGATACCGCGATCGATTTCTTGCCATGTTGGGTCACGACCTGCGCAATCCAATTCAATTCCATTTTGCTGAGTGCGTTGTCACTTGCTGCAGCGGAAGGCCTGAACGAAAAGCAGCTCGGTACGGCGTCGCGCATAGTGAGCAGCGCGGAGCGCTTGAACCGTTATGGTGAGCGACATCCTTGACTTCGCACGCGGTCGGTTGGGAAGTCCGATGCCGATCACGCGGGTGAAAGCGAATCTAGGAACCCTCCGCCCGGGAAGTGGCCGATGAAGTTCGGTCGGCTAATCCCGAGTTTTTGGTCGATGTCCAGACGCAAGGCAATTTGGATGGAGATTGGGACAGCGAAAGGGTGGAACAGTTGCTGTCGAATCTGCTGACGAACGCAGTTCAACATGGTGCGGAGAAAAATGTCGGACTAAGCGTTAAAGGCGAAGAGGATCTCGTGTTGCTCGAGGTGCACAACGAAGGTCCACCAATACGAAAAGAACTTCTGGGGACGATGTTCGATCCGCTCGTTCAAGGCAGAAGCTCAACTCAGAACCCAACGGGGTTGGGGCTGGGCCTCTTCATCGTCAAAGAGATCGCTTCAGCGCACAAAGGAACGGTTTCGGTGACCTCGTCAGAAGATTCGGGAACGACATTCTCGGTAAGCCTACCTCGTCACTAGACGCGCTGAACAATAAGCCCCGACTGTGTTTTCAAATCCGCCGTACCGGCGACACTGGCAACCGTAGATCGCGCTTCCTTGGCGTTTCTATGAAATTTCCGGATCTCATCCCACCGCGAGGAATAGATCTCCTACCCTAAAGCTCGACAAATCAACCTAATTCTCACTTCAACAATTTCGATCATCACGGGCACATGGCTTGCGCGAACATATTTCTCTCCCCTCGATTTGCCCCTCCCCTGGAACGACGAACAGGTAGGCAAATGCCAAATGAAAGATCCGCCCGACAAATTGGAAATTCTAGTGGTTGATGACGAAGCCGAGTCTCGCGAAGCCCTTGCGGAGTTGCTGTTGAACGAAGGCTACGCAGTCGTATGCGCTGAAAACGGCCGCCGGGCACTCGATTGCTTGACTGGGATGACGCCCGCCCTCATCATCCTCGATTTGATGATGCCGGTAATGAGAGGCTGGGAATTCCTCGCGCGGCAAAAGCGTGACGCTAGGATGCAATCGGTTCCCGTAGTGGTCGTAACTGGCAGCAGGCTTGAGCACGATGTTGAAGCGGATGCTGTCGTCCATAAGCCCATCGATTTCCGCTCCTTTATGAGGGTTGTGAAGGAGAATTGTCTGCAACCATAGGTCGCGTTGGCGACTTTTTCTTAGATGCAAGCGTGATTCGGCCGCTGGAATGTTTTCGTGGAGTTGGCCGGCATTTTTGAAAGAGCCCCAGAACGAAATTCTCGCCGACAAAAATTCAGTCGACTAAATCGCGCAGCTTAGGCACTGTTATTGCGGTAACGTGTCCCATTCGTTGGCAGCTATTTAGGAGGGAAAGCTAGTTACGCCTCGTTCTGTAGCGGCCGTGCGTTTGTTTTTTCTCAAATTAAATCGCGTGATCCTAATAAAAGGGAGTTCGGAAATACTATGAAACGTGCATCTATTACAATAACCATATGCTTTGCTCTGACTGCGTTGTTTGCCGTTCCTCAAGTCAGTGCGCAGAGTGTGATGCGGAACAGCGAAGACGCTCGCTCAAGCAGCCCGGGCTCTTCAAAAGCCGAGACTTCATCGGTCGACGACACCACGCTGAAAAAAGCGGCACGTGCATTCCCTAGAATCCGACAGATTAACTTAAAGGTACAAGAGAAGTTGAAGGAGACAAGTGGAACACAGGAGCAACGGGAAGTGTTAGATCAGGCACATAATCAGGAGACGGCGATCACTCGACAGGAAGGTATCGATCCCGATCAATACAATGAGATAATGCGTAAAGTTGATAGCGATCCGAGCGTTAAGGCCAAGTTCGCCTTCTACTTGAGACAAGCGGCGGATCCCTCATCTCCCATGTAAGTTCGCGACGTATGCATCTGAATCAGATCGGTGAAAGAAGATAGAAGTCTTGCGCTATAATGGGAAAGGTGTCGGCTGCGTCTTGCCAGCCCTCCTCCCGCTCGGCGTCGCCATCGTGGTCATCGGCATCGCGATTGCCTCGAGCATGCTACCTGTGGTGCCCCGCGGGCAGGCGGGTAGTGAGCGCGCTGTCACGGGCGCCGTTGGCTTCCGGTAGCTTTTACGAACCGCCCGCGCGCCCCCGGGTTGCAAATACGTCCACGAATTACCTGTTCGTTCCGCGCTGTGAATCGTTGTCTACCGAATTCGGCGTTTGATCCGCGTTTTCCGCCATAGCGTTCCGTCCGGACGAATCTCTATTGAGCAAGCATGTGTCGCGGCAGACAATATTCCCTGGTCGGCGAGAAAGCCATGTCGCCTATGGCGACAACTCCTTGCCCGTTTCCCGTGCCACATGTGAGCAAGGGTTATAAACAATCGACAGCAAAAACACTACAG
>Ga0209648_10004758_pt1 | contig 11566 bp, 9 predicted proteins | sample GraSoi2013_115cm_FD_185830 | JGI IMG/M metagenome (GOLD analysis project Ga0209648, IMG submission 185830) | Grasslands soil microbial communities from the Angelo Coastal Reserve, California, USA - Sample 9_17_2013_115cm (SPAdes) (version 2) | ecosystem: Environmental > Terrestrial > Soil >...
GGGCACCACGAACTCCGTGGTGGCCGTCATGGAAGGCGGCGACCCGGTCGTCATTCCCAACGCCGAAGGCGGGCGCGTCACCCCGTCCGTGGTGGCTTTCACCAAGGACGGTGAGCGGCTCGTCGGCCAGGTGGCGAAGCGGCAGGCGGTCACGAACCCCCAGAACACGGTGTTTTCGATCAAGCGCTTCATGGGTCGGCGCCTGAATGAGGTGACCGAGGAGATCAAGCGCGTTCCCTACAAGGTGGTCGAGGGCCCGAACGGCCTCGCCACGGTCGAGATCCAGGGCAAGCGCTACACGCCGCCCGAGATCTCCGCGATGATCCTGCAGAAGATGAAGCAGACGGCGGAGGACTACCTCGGCCACAAGGTCGAGAAGGCGGTGGTCACGGTCCCGGCATACTTCAACGACTCGCAGCGTCAGGCGACGAAGGACGCCGGTAAGATCGCCGGGCTCGACGTGGTGCGGATCATCAACGAGCCGACGGCGTCGGCGCTCGCCTACGGGCTCGACAAGAAAAAGGAAGAGAAGATCGCGGTGTACGATCTGGGCGGTGGCACTTACGACATCTCGGTGCTCGAGCTCGCCGAGGGCGTGTTCGAGGTGAAGTCCACCAACGGCGACACCCACCTCGGGGGCGACGACTTCGACGCGCGGATCATGGAGTGGCTCGTCGCGGAGTTTAAGCGCGACCAGGGGATCGATCTGTCGCGCGATCCGATGGCGCTGCAGCGTCTGAAGGAGGCCGCGGAGAAGGCCAAGATGGAGTTGTCCACGGTGATGCAGACGGAGATCAACCTGCCCTTCATCACGGCCGACCAGTCGGGGCCCAAACACTTGAACCTGACGCTCACCCGCGCCAAGCTCGAGCAGCTGGTCGACGATCTGGTGAAGCGCACCCTCCCGCCGATGCAACAGGCGCTCAAGGACGCGGGGCTCAAGCCCACGGAGATCGACGAGGTGATCCTCGTCGGGGGCCAGACGCGCATGCCCAAGGTCCAGGAGATCGTCAAGAGCTTCTTCGGCAAGGAGCCGCACAAGGGCGTGAACCCGGACGAAGTGGTGGGGATCGGCGCCGCGATCCAGGGCGGCGTGCTCGCGGGCGAGGTCAAGGACGTGCTACTCCTCGACGTCACGCCGCTGTCGCTCGGGATCGAGACGCTCGGCGGGGTCACGACGGTCCTGATCCCGCGCAACACCACGATCCCCACCAAGAAGTCGGAGATCTTCTCGACCGCCGAGGACACCCAGACCACGGTCGAGATCCACGTGTTGCAGGGCGAGCGCCAGATGGCGGCCGACAACCGGACGATCGGGAAATTCCAGCTCACCGGGATTCCGCCGGCTCCGCGCGGCGTGCCGCAGATCGAGGTCACGTTCGACATCGACGCGAACGGCATCCTGCACGTGTCCGCGCGGGACAAGGCCACGGGCAAGGAGCAGAAGATCCGCATCGAGGCCTCGTCCGGGCTCGGGGAGAAGGATATCGACAAGATGGTGAAGGACGCGGAGGCGCACGCCGCCGAGGACAAGCGGCGCCGCGACGAGATCGAGCGCCGCAACCGGCTCGACACCCTGGTGTATGAGGTGGAGAAGAACGCGAAGGAATGGGCCGACAAGGTCGACGCGTCGCTCAAGGCGCGGCTCGACAAGGCCGTCGAAGGCGCGAAGCAGGCGCTCCGCTCGGGCAACGGCGACGAGATCTCCAAGGCCTTAGAAGAGCTGCAGCAGACGTATACCGCGGCCGGCGCGTCGATGTACGCGGCGCAGCGCGGCGCGGGCACCCCCGGCGGAGAGGGGGCGGGCCCGGCAGGGGCTGAGCAACCCGCGGGCGGCGCCGCCGGCGCCACGGCGGGCAAGCCGGACAACGTGGTCGACGCCGACTACGAGATCGTGGACGATGACAAGAAGAAGTAATACCCTCTAACGGAAGAGATGCCGATGTCGGTACGTACGCGGGATTGGCTCAAGTTCGGAGCCCTGGTAGCGACTGCATTTGTGTTTGGGCTGGCGTTCGCGTCCACGCTCGATCTGCCGAAGCGGAGTGGCGCGGCGGAGTCCATCCTCGCGGCGCAGGCAACGGCGCCACGGCTGGCGACACCGCCCTTGAGGACGGTGTCGGACCTGGGCGATGCGTTCGTGAGCGTCGCCGAGCACGTAAAGCCGGCCGTGGTGTTCATCAAGGCGCAGCACGTCGAGCGTGCCCAGGACCAGAAGCTGCCGCCGGGGTTCGAGGAATTCTTCCCGAACTTCCGGCGGCGGCCACAGGTCGAGCAAGGCTCGGGCTCGGGGTTCATCGTATCGCCCGACGGTTACATCCTCACCAACAATCACGTGGTGGCCGGCGCCGACAAGGTGACCGTCCGGTTGTACGACAAGCACGAGTACACGGCGAAGGTCGTCGGCACCGATCCCAACACCGACGTCGCGGTCATCAAGATCGACGCGACGGGGCTCCCTACCGTGGGGTTCGGCAACTCCGACTCGACGCGGGTAGGGGAGTGGGCGCTCGCCATCGGCAACCCGCTGGGAGAGGCGTTCGCCTTTACGGTCACGGCCGGGATCGTCAGCGCCAAGGGGCGGCTGCTCCAGGGCCTCGCACAGACGCGCTACTCGATCCAGGACTTCATCCAGACCGATGCGGCGATCAACCCCGGCAACTCAGGGGGGCCGCTCGTGAACATCCACGGCCAGGTCGTCGGCATCAACTCGGCGATCGCGAGCGAGACCGGGTTCTACGCCGGGTATGGCTTCGCGATCCCGATCAATCTGGCGCGCACGGTGATGGAGCAGCTGGTCCGCACCGGTCACGTCGAGCGCGCCGTGATCGGCGTCTCGATTCGCGCCGCGAAACCGGAGGACGCCGACGCAGTCGGCTTGAAGAAGATCACCGGCGTGGTGGTCGACGCCTATACGGATTCCCTGACCTCGCCCGCGAAGAAGGCCGGCATCGAGCCGGGTGACGTCATCGTGGCGCTCGACGGCCAGCCGATCGAGGACGTGCCGCAGCTGCAGCAAAAGGTCGGCTTCAAGAAGCCCGGCGACGCCGTCGAGGTGACGCTGTTGCGCCAGGGTGGCGTGAAGAAAACCGTGACGGTGCGCTTGGCCAAGGCACCCGGCGAGGCGGAAGCCGAGGTCGCGACGGCCTCGCGCCGCAGCCCGAACGACGCATCCTCTAAGGAGGAGAAGCTCGGGATCGCGGTCGAGCCGCTGACCCAAGACGACGCGCGCGACCCCAAGCTCCGGCCGGTGCTGCAGCGCGGCGGTGGACTGGTCGTCACCGACGTCTCACCGGATGGCCCCGCTTTCCAACGCCTGCAAACGGCGGAAGACGGCGGGCCGGACATCATCATCGCCGTGAATGGCCAACCCACGCGCACGCGGGCCGCGCTCCGCGACGCACTCGCCAAGGTGAAGGCCGGGGAGGTCGTGACGCTGCAGGTGTTGTCGCGCAGCCCGGATGGCTGGGTCGGCCGGGTCGTGCGGCTGCGGGCGCGCTAGGGCGCGCAGGCCGCTTTCTGTCGCTGACGCCGCTCGCACCGTACCGGTGCCGGGCGGCGTCAGTCGTTTGCGGCGGACAGCCGCAAGAGCACCACGCCCGTCGCCAGCTGCCAGAGCACGGGCAGCACGAACGCCGCCTGATCGGCCTTCGTGTCCTCCCGGAACAGCAGGGCGAGCGCGATCCCCAGCGCCCCTGATACCACGCCCGCCCCACCGAGCCAGCGCGGCAACACCCTGCCCTCGAGCACGCCCCAGCCGAACAGGACCGTCGCGATCCCAAGGGCGAACGCCGCCTCCCGCTGCGCTACGAGCGCGAACGGGCGCACCATGTCGAACACGAACACCGCCCGCGTGGCGGTCATCCCCGCATTCGAGACCGCAAAGCTTTGCGCCAAGGACCACCCCGCACCGCCCATGAACGCGACGATGATCACCCACAGGCCGTAGGCGAACGTCGCGAGGATGAGTCCGGCGCGCGCGGCCCGCTCCCCCGCTGTACCGACGTGCCACCCCACGACTCCCACGAAGCCCGTGAGAACGAGCGGAAAGGCGAACAGGAAGGTCCAGTGGACGGTGCGCCACGTCTCCCGGCGCGCGATCTCCGCGAGTTGGGCGGCGCCGTCGAGCGGGAGATCGGGATGCAAGACGCCCGCCACGGCCGTCAGGAGCGCGCCCGCCAGCAGGCACAGCGGGAAGACGAGCCGCCGGAACAGGATCATGTCGCCTCGCTCGTGAGTCGGGCGAATCTAGCTCCGGTGCGAGGCAGCGCTATATTGGCAGCAGACCAGAGCCAGGGGGACGGAGCATGCAGCTTGCGCGCATCCTGCGCGAAGGGTTCATTGCCGGCTTGATCGGTGCCGCTGCCGTCGCGCTCTGGTTTCTCGTCATCGACGTAATCGCGGGCCGACCGTTCTTCACCCCCGCCATGCTCGGCTCGGCGGTCTTCTGGGGCGTCCGTGACCCCGCCCTCGTGGTGGTCGAGTATTCCCGCATCATCGGCTATACCATGATCCACGTGAGCGCGTTCATCATCGTGGGCACGATCGCGGCCGTCTTGGCGGCGGAAGTGGAGGTCGCACCACCGACCCTGTACCTCCTGGTCGTCTTCTTCGCGATCTTCGAGTTCGGGTTCTACGTCACCGTGGCGGTGCTCGCACAGCCCCTGCTCGGCTCGCTGGCCTGGTGGAACGTGGCGATCGGGAACGGTATCGCCGCCTATGGGATGGGCTATTACCTGTGGCGCGAGCACCCCAAGATCGCCGCCGGCCTCAAGCTGCACCCGTTGGGGGAGACCGACGAAGGCGAGTAGTATACGCTTCGGGGGGGACGGCCCGCTCGGCGCCGCCCCCGCGTCCGTCGTCTCCCTCCCCCGCCGCTTCTTCCCGCATCGCCCACCGGAACCACACCACGGTTGCTGCCACCCACAGGTAGATGGTGCCCACTACCCACATCGCCAGCCCCCCGAGCTGTTGGTCCGCGAGCGGGGCGAGCCCCCACACGCGGGGAGCCGCGACGTAGAAGGGGTACAGCACGGAGTCCGAGAGCGTAATGAGCGCGCCGGCGAGTGACATCGGCAGGCCGAGCGCGAACAGGTAGATGAGCTGCGTCGGGTAGCTCGCACGCGGCAGCTCGGGGACGGGTGACAGCACCGGCCACCACATGATCACCGCCGTCGCGAGGAAGACGAGGTGTTGCACGATGTGGAGCGGATGGTGCTCAAGCGCGGCCTCGTAGAATTGCGGCACGTGCCACAGGGTGATGGGCGCGGAGAAGAGCACCCCGGCAACGAGCGGCCGCGTCGCCCAGCGCGCCAACCGCTCGACCGCCCGGGGCCGTGTCAGCGGCCGGATCACCCAGGCCGGCGTCCCGTACAACAGCAGCGGCGGGAACACGAGCGTCAGCACCAAGTGCTGCACCATGTGGGCGCTGAACAGGGAGTGGTCGGAGAGGGTATGCAGCGGACCATTGAGCGAGAGGCCGAGCACCGCGAGGGCAGCGGCGAACGCTGCGATCTGGCGCCGCGGCGCCTTCAACCCACCCCAATACACATAGAGCCCGCCCAAGAGGGCGAGCCCGATCAGCACGCTCGGGTGCAGGTCCCACGCCTCCCACGGCCCCGGGGGCGGGGGCAGGGTTAGGGGCGGGCTCATCCCGCGCCGGCGGCGCCCCGGAGCGTGAGCGTTCCCAAGAACAGGAACAGCAGGGCTACCAGCACGACGACCGCGAGCACGAACGGCGCGCCGAACAAGAAGCTGAAGACGCGGCTGTCGGCTCTCAGGTGCATGTAGAACATCACTACCAGCGCGAACTTCGCAGCCGAGAGGACGAGCAGCACGGGGACCAGCACCGGGCGGAAGGCGGGCACATAGAACACCCCCACCTCGAGCACCGTGAGGATCACGAGCACCGCGGCGACTCGGAGATACACCCCCACCGTGGGGTGGGCGTTTCGCTGTTCTGGCTGTGCGCTCATTGGATGAGATAGACCACGGTGAAGATGACGATCCAGACCACGTCCACGAAGTGCCAGTACAGGCCCGTGATCTCGACCGTCATCGCGTTGGCGGGCCCGAGCTTCCCCTGGAGTGCCCGTACCCACAGGGTGAACAGCCACAAGACGCCCACCGTGACGTGGGCGCCATGCGTTCCGGTGAGCACGAAGAAGGTGCAGCCGAACAGGTTCGTTTGGAGCGTCAGGCCCTTGTGCACGAAGTCCGTGAATTCGATCACCTGGCCGCCCAGGAAGACCGTGCCCAGCAACGCCGTCGAGAACAACCAGATCTTCCCCCACTTCATGTCGCCGCGCTGCACCGCGGCGAGGGCGAGCACCATCATGAGGCTCGACATCAGCAGGTCGAAGGTGCTGAGCGAGGTGAACGGGATGTTGAGGACGTCGTGCGGATAGGGGCCCACGACGCTCCGGCCCTTGTACACGAGATAGGTCGAGATGAGCGAGCCGAACAAGAGGCACTCGGAGCCGATAAACGCCCAGAAGGCGAGCTTGCGGTTGTCGAGACCCATGCTCGTGTGCGGCGCGGCGGCGGCGTGCGTCATCGGTCAGCCCGCTACGGGCTCGAACGCCCAGCGATAGATGCCCACGAGCAGCACGGCCGCCCCCACGAACGCCAGCCATAGCGTGTGCGTGAGCGGGGCGAGGGCCATGATCGGCAGGCCGAGCGCCGCGACGAGAGGCCACCAGGAGCCCGGGGGCAGATGGATCGGCTCCGGCGGCGTGGCTGGCGGATCGCGCATCGGTTCGTGGTGCTCGGTCCTCCAGCGCGGCAGCCGGTTCGCGACCGTGGGGATCACCGAGAAATTGTAGACCGGCGGCGGGGATGGGATGCTCCACTCCAGCGTGGCACCGCCCCAGGGATCGTTCGGGGCCCGCTGCCCGTGCGTCCGCGTGCGCCACAGGTTCGCGAGGAAGATGAGCATCGAGACGCCGATCAGAAAAGCGCCCACGGTCGAGACCAAGTTCATGCCCGCCACGCCCAGGTCCGGCGAGTAGGTATAGATACGGCGTGGCATCCCAAGCAGGCCGATCAAGTGCATCGGGAAGAAGGTGAGGTTCATCCCGACCAGCTGCAGCCAGAAGTGCCACTTCCCGAGCGTCTCGTCGAGCAGTCGGCCCGTCATCTTGGGCCACCAGTAGTAGACGCCGGCGAACAACCCCAGGACGGTGCCCCCGAACAGTACGTAGTGGAAGTGCGCCACGACGTAGTAGGTATCGGTCTGCTGCAGATCCGCAGGAGGAGAGGCGTGCGTGACGCCCGACAGCCCGCCGATGATGAACATCGCGATGAACCCCACGGCGAAATGCAGCGCCGTGGTGCCGCGGATGTCCCCGCCCCAGAGCGTCGCGATCCAGTTGAAGACTTTCACGCCGGTGGGCACCGCGATCAACATGCTGGTCGCGCTGAACACCGAGTCGGCGATCGGCCCAAGACCGACGGAGAACATATGGTGGCTCCAGACGCCCCACCCCATGAACCCGATCAGGATTCCCGAGTAGACCACGACCGTGTAGCCGAACAGCGGCTTGCGCGCGAACGTGGGTAGCACCTCTGAGACGATCCCCATCGCCGGCAGGATGAGGATGTAGACCTCGGGATGGCCGAACAACCAGAACAGGTGCTGCCACAGGATCGGCGTGGCCCCTGCCTCCCGCACGTAGAAGTGCGCGCCGAAAAACCGGTCGAACATGAGGAACAGGAGCCCGACCGTGAGCACCGGGAACGCCGTGATGATGATGAACTGCGTCACCAGCGACATCCACGTAAACGTGGGAAGCCGCATCATCTTCATGCCCGGCGCCCGCATGTTCAGGATCGTGACGATGAAGTTGACCCCGCCAGCGAGCGACGAGACGCCGAGGATCTGCAGTCCCAGGAGCCAGAAGTCGATGTTCGGCCCGGGCGAGAACTGCCGCTCCGTGAGATTGGCGTAGCCGAACCACCCGCCATTGGGGGCGACGTTCCACTGCCCAGCGTGAAACAGCGGCCCCGCGAACCAGCTCGCGTTCATGAACAGCCCGCCGAGCAGGAAGACCCAATAGCTGAAGGCGTTGAGGCGGGGGAACGCCACGTCGCGCGCCCCGATCTGCAACGGCACGATGAAGTTGAAAAAGCTCGACGAGAGCGGCATCAGGGCGAGGAAGATCATCGTCGTGCCGTGCATCGTGAACAGCTGGTTGTACGTCTCCGCCGAGACGAGATGGCCGTTCGGCCGGGCGAGCTGCGCCCGGATGACGAGCGCCTCGATGCCGCCGATCAGAAAGAAGCTCAAGGCGGTGTAGAAATACAGCATGCCGATCCGCTTGTGATCGGTCGTCGTGAGCCACGCCCGGAGTCCGTGCGCCTCGGCCGTCGCGGCCGGCGCGAGATGGGCGGCGGGGGCGGCGTGGCTCATTTCAGGCTCGCGAGATAGGCGACGAGCGCCGCGATGTCAGCGTCGGTGAGGGGCGGCTTCATGCGGGTCATGATGGCCCCGGGCTTCAGGGCCGGCGCGTCAGCGATCCAGCTCGCGAGATGCGCGGAATCGTTGGGAAAGAGTCCGCCGGCGATCGTGCTCCGGCTCCCCACGTGCGTCAGATTCGGCCCGATGATGCCGGGCGAGACACCCTGAATCGTATGGCAGCCGAGGCAGGCCGAGCGCGAGTAGATCGCCTTCCCCTGCTCCGCCGGGCTGCCCTTCGGGGGTGCGACTGCGAGGCCCTGCTGGGCTTTGACCCATGCGGCGAATCCCCCATCCGAATCGACCAGCACCCGCAGTCCCATGTTCGCGTGCGATGCGCCGCAGAATTCGGCGCACTGGCCCGAGTAGTTTCCCGCGGCATCCGCCCGGAAGGCGATGTAGTTCACATGCCCGGGAATCGCGTCCCGCTTGCCGCCGAGCCGCGGGACCCAGAACGAGTGGATCACGTCGGCGGAGGTGATCGCGATCTGCACCGGCTTCCCCACCGGCAAGTGCATCTCGTTCGCCGTGGTGATCCCCAGGTCGAGGTATTTGTATTCCCACCACCACTGGTGCCCGGTCACCTGGACCTTGAGGGCATCGGGGGGCGCCTCCCCGGCGGTCGCGAAGATCGTCCGCACCGTGGGCACGGCAACGAAGACGAGGATCACGGCCGGGGCGAGGGTCCAGGCGATCTCCAGCAACGTATGGCCGTGGGTCGGCCTGGGCGCTCCGCGTCCCTCCCGGTGGCGGAAGCGCACCAGCGCGAAGACGAGCGCCGTCTCCACCACGACGAACACCAGCACCGCCCACCAGAAGATGTCGGTGAAGACCGTGTCGGCGGCCCGCGCGAAGTCCGAGCGCGGGTGGAGCGTCGATTGGGGAAAGGGGCCCCCGCAGCCCAGGAGCAGCAGGGGCACGGAAGTGAGCGGCCAGCGACAGCGCGGCACGGGCGCGAGAGTCCTCGAGTGGCGGTCGGGAAAGCACCGGGACAGTAGCATGGCGCGCTCCCGGCGTCAACGAAGGTGGACTTGACAGCGGCGTGAGCATGTAACCGATTACATCCCCCACGGCACCACGCCGGGGGGGAACATGGTCACCATCAGAGATGTGGCACGGGCCGCGCGGGTCTCCGTCGCCACCGTCTCGCGGGTCCAACACAACTCACGCCTCGTCACCGACACGACGGGGCGGCGCGTGCGGACCGTCGCGCGCCGGCTCGGCTACTCCCCCCACGCCGCGGCGCAGAGTCTCAGCACCCGTCGCACGTCGAGTATCGGCGTGCTGCTTCCGGACCTGTATGGCGAGTTCTACGCCGAGCTGATTCGCGGCATCGACCAGACGGCGCAGCGGCGCGGCTACCACCTCCTCGTGGCGAGCTCCCACAATGACAAGGCCACGATCGAAGCGGCGCTGCAGGCGATGCGAGGGCGGGTGGATGGCCTCGTCGTGATGTCGCCCGCCCCGGGCGCGCATCTCGCCGTCCGCGACCTGCCGGAGCGCTTCCCGGTGGTGTTGCTCGCCTGCGACGCCTCCAGCCGGGCGTTCGACTCCATCGTCATGGCGAACCGGGACGGGGCGTATGCCATGGTGCGCCACCTCGCCGCCTTGGGCCATCGCCAGCTCGCCACGATCACCGGACCGGCCCGGAATTTCGACGCCAGCGAGCGGCTCCGTGGCTACCGCGCCGCGTTGCACGACGCGCGGCTCCGCCCCATACGGGGCCTGGAAGTACCGGGCGACTTCACGCAGGCCTCGGGGTTCGAGGCGTGCCGCAAGCTCATGGCCCGGAGATCAACGCCCACGGCGATCTTCGCGGCGAACGACGCCATGGCCATCGGCGCGCTTTCGGCCCTCGCCGAATCCGGTGTGCGTGTGCCGGCGGACGTCGCCGTGGGCGGGTTCGACGACATCCCGATGGCGCGCTACATGCACCCCCCGCTGTCCACCGTACGCGTGAACATTAGCGCGCTGGGCGAGCGGGCGACGGAGCGGCTGCTTGATGCCGTAGGAAACGGGCGCAAGCACCACAACCGGCGAGAGACGCTGCCGGTCACGTTAGTTGTGCGGGAATCCTGCGGCGGGCGACCCCAGCCGGCCGGTTCTTCACCCCGTTAGGAGGGATCCACCAATGAGAGTCGACTCTCTGTTGCGAAACCCCGGGCGGCTCGCCCTGCTGTGCGGCGTGCTGGCGATGGCGCTCGCGCGGGGCGCGCCGGCACAGACGAGCACCGGGAGCATCCGCGGGTATGTGACCGATTCGAGCGGCGCGCCGATCGTGGGGGCCCGCGTCGTGGCGGTGAACACCCAGACGTCGGTGCAGCGCGAGGTCACGACGCAGAACAACGGGTTCTACGCGATCCTGGGTCTCGTGCCGGCCGTGTACGACGTGACCGCCCGCCAGATCGGCCGGGCGCCCCAAAAGGTGCGGGTGCAGGCGTTGATCGGTGAGGTGTTTCCCTTGGACTTCAAGCTCGCCGCTTCAGCGGTGCAGGTCGAAGCGGTGACCGTGGTCGCGGCCGAGGGAGTAGAGATGCGGACGTCCGAAGTCGCGACGAACGTTACACAGCGCCAGATCGAGGCGCTCCCAACCGCGAGCCGGAATTTCCTCGACCTCGCCGCGCTCGCACCCGGCGTCACCATCTCCGATGACCGGATCAACAGTGTATCGCGCACGTTTACGGCTGGCGGCCAGAGCCCCAACACCGTGAACATCTTCGTTGACGGCACGAGCCTCAAGAATGATCTCACCGGGGGCGGTGTCACCGGGCAGGACGCGAGCAAGGGCAATCCGTTCCCGAGGAGCGCGGTTCAGGAGTACCGCGTCATCAGTCAGAACTTCAAGGCGGAGTACCAGAAAGCATCGAGCGCCATCATCACGGCAACCACGAAGTCCGGTGGAAACACCTGGAAGGGGAGCGCCCTGTTCGGCTACCAGAACAAAGATGTGGTGGCGCTCGACACGTTCCAGGTCGCCGCGAAGCACGTGGCCGATAGCATCGCCCAAGCCACGAGCACGCCCTCGACCTTCACCAAGCCCGACTACAGCCGGTCGCTCGTGAGCCTCAGCCTCGGGGGCCCAATCCAGCGGGATCGGCTGTTCTTCTTCGG
>Ga0209648_10004761_pt1 | contig 11563 bp, 6 predicted proteins | sample GraSoi2013_115cm_FD_185830 | JGI IMG/M metagenome (GOLD analysis project Ga0209648, IMG submission 185830) | Grasslands soil microbial communities from the Angelo Coastal Reserve, California, USA - Sample 9_17_2013_115cm (SPAdes) (version 2) | ecosystem: Environmental > Terrestrial > Soil >...
CATGTTGGGCGATTTTTATTTTGCCATCGGCGAATTGGACAAAGCGGTCTCCGAGTACGCCTCACTCCATAACGATCATCCCAAGGACGTGCAGGTCAGCAAGAACTACGTTCAGTTGCTGATTGTGAAGAATCGGGTGGACGAGGCCAATAAGCTGAACGAGGAAGTGCTGAAGAGCAAGCCAAAAGACGATGAGGCACTGACTTATCGCGGTGAAATTCAGCTGGCGCAGGGCAAAGTAAACGACGCGGTGCAGACGCTGCAGTCGGTGGTAAGCAGCGATCCGGTCAATGCGGTCGCGCACTTTCAACTGGGGAACGCGCTCAACCAACGCGCAGAATTGGAGCAAGCAGCCAAGGAATGGCAAGAGGCGGCGCGCTTGAAACCGCAAATGGTGGAAGCGCAACGGGCGCTTGCCGGCTACGCGCTGGCAAAAGGCGACATGGCGGGATTAGAGCAGGCCGCGGCACAAATCATCAGCTTGCAGCCGGGCTTGCCCGATGGATACGCTCTACGCGCACTTTCATTCAGGTTGCGCAGACAGGCGGCGGCTGCCGAGCAGGATGCGCGCAAAGCGACTGAGGTGGCACCCCAGTCCGCGGCCGGTTATCTGCAAATGGGGAATCTCCGCACCCAACAACAGAAGTTTTCCGAGGCAGAGAGCTGGTTTAAGCAGGCGCTCAGCCGCGATCCTAACTCGGCTGATAGTTTGCTCGGACTGGTGAACGTCTATCTGCTGATGAAGCAGCCGGACAAGGCCATCGCCGCCGCCAACACGCAGATTGCCCTTTCGCCAAACAACAGCGCGTTCTACGACCTGCTCGGGTCGGTGCAGGAGACCAGGAAAGATTACGGAGCGGCGCAGACCTCTTTGAAGAAAGCGGTGGAACTCAACAAGAACAACACCGACGCGTACGCCAAGCTGTGCCACGTGCAAGCAGTGAGCGGCTCGGTAGATGAGGCTATCGCCACTGCCCACAACGCGGTGCGGGACAATCCAAAGGAAGCCAGCTTCTACATTCTGCTGGGCAGCCTATACGAGAACAAACATGATCTGGAGAAGGCAAAGTCGGCTTACCAGAGTGCGTTGCAGCTGAGGCGCGACGATCCTACAGCTTCCAACAATTTGGCTTACGTGCTGCTCGAAACTGGCGGCAATGCGGACCTGGCACTGCAACTAGCGCAGACAGCGAGAAGGGCCCTGCCGGGATCTTCGAACGTTGCCGATACCCTGGGCTGGGCTTTTTATCAGAAAGGGGTTTACCAGTCGGCTATCGACCTGTTTCAAGAAGCGATCAAACTGGCGGCTAAGAACAAGGAGCCGGATAATCCTCTCTATCACTACCATCTGGGATTGGCGTACGCGAAGGCGGACCAGCCGGCGCTGGCCCGTCAGCATCTGGAACGCGTGCTCAAGCTGGATCCGAAATACAGCGACGCCGATGATGTAAGGAAACAGCTTGCGCAGTTGAAGTCTTAAGGCAGTGGGCAGTGGGATAGTGGAAATGAGTTCGCTGCCAGGTGGCGTTGATAACTTTTGTTATCAGGCCGAAACCTCAGTTGTAAACAAACCTCGAGAATTTCCAAGCAGAGCCGTCCCAATCGGCCGTAAGTAGCTGCGGAATCAAAGGCCAGCCTTTCATGCATTTGGAATACGGAGTGCAATCCTGAAAGTGCATGTTCCCGCGCTCGTGCGGGTTGGGTGCGGCGATTTTGCGGTGTCGTGCACCGCAAAAAATGCTAGAATTCCTGCCTTGATGGGGAGGGGGTAGTTCGATGAGAGTTTTTTTGTTCCGGAGCGTCGCTGGGTTGGTGGCTGTTTGTTGTCTGCTGGCGATGTTGAGTTGCGCGCACGACCAGCAGTTGGTGGGAATTACAATAAAGCCCGAGACTGAGAATTTCGGTGCCGCAGACCCGGCGCTCAACGTCCAGCTGAGGGCCCTTGGCACCTACATCCATCCGCCAGTGACCAAGGACATTACGAGCCAAGTCACTTGGGCCTCGAACACTCCAAACATGGTAACGGTTACGCCGACTGGCCTGCTGTCTCCCTTCGGTTTTTCTTGCGGAAACGCTTTGGTTTCGGCGACCGTGCTGACCAATCACAGCTCCGGGAACCGCTCGTCTTCGGGGGCGATCGTGACCGGTTATATGACGGCAAATGTGGCCTGCGTGAGCGGCACCGGGCCGATACTGACTATAGACTTTTTGGGCGGTACGGGAAACATAACCAGTGCGCCGCTTGGCCTTAGCTGCGCGTCCACGGCGGTCACCTGCAGCCAGAGCTTTGTGAGTGGAACTCCGATCAAATTGACGGCTAGTCCCACCGCCCCGTTTACGGCCGTAACCTGGGGCGGCTGTCCGTCTCCATCTGGGCTGGTGTGTACCATCCCCAGTTTGACGGCGAACACTACTATTACGGCGACTTTCAACTAGACGGTCTTGTGGGGTTCATCGTCCAGCGGGCAGATCAGTGGGCGCCGGCTGAGAGCTTGTGGGTGCTCTTATTCTGTTGGGCGATTCCGTACTGGCGAATCTTATACAACAGAGCTTTGTAGCTGATCTGCAGCAGCGTAGCTGCCTGCTTGCGATTCCAATTCGTCTCGTCGAGGGCTTTCGCGATAGCTTCGGCCTCGGCTTCGTCTTTCGCGCTGCGAGCTAAACCCTTGAGTCCGCCAGTAGCTGCGGCAGCGATGTTCGTCTCTTGAGTTTCCAGATCTATCCGGCCGACCCCAACCTTGCCCACAACACAACTTTTTACATCGCCCCCGGCAATACGATTCAGTTCCATTCAGGGTTGGTACAGTAACCGCACTGCGCAGACGATCTCCGCATCCTCGGGCAAGTGGTCCTCGACCAATGCGTCCATTGCTACCGTAGACACGAATGGCTTGGCCACAAGCGTCGGGCCGTTCGTATTAACAACAACCGGAGCCGGAGAAATAACCCAGGCTGGCAACTCAGTCAGCGAATCTCTTGCCTTGAGCGGGACACCTTGCGCCAGCAGTGGTGCCCTGACCGGAACCGTCAACGGGACGAGCCTCGGGAATTAACGAGAACGGTCAGGTAGTGACGCTGACAGGAGCAGCAAATTCAGGATTCAAGCAAGCGTCGGGTACGTACATTGCACCTGCAGGCAGATGCACGAACGGCGATTCCGGGACTTGGACAACCACGAAGGGTTGACTTGCATTGCGCCTGGAAACTAGTCGCGTGATTGCGCTGTTATCAGTGAGCGCCGGCTGACAGCTTGTGCGTGCTCTTATTCTGCTGGGCGATTCCGTACTGGCGAATCTTATACAACAAAGCTTTGTAGCTGATCTGCAGCAGTGTGGCTGCCTGCTTGCGATTCCAATTAGTCTCGTCGAGGGCCTTCGCGATAGCTTCGGCCTCGGCTTCGTCTTTCGCGCTGCGAGCTAAACCCTTGAGCCCGCCAGAAGGTTCGGAAGTATTGCCGCTGCGAGGAGGCGAGGCATCAAACTGCGCCCCGGAACCATCGCTGCGCGGCTGGAGTTCATTGATGGCGAGTTTTTCGTCGCCCAGTACGAGATAGCGCTTGATGAAATTGCCTAACTCGCGCAGGTTGCCCGGCCAGGGATAGATCGCGGTGGCCTGAAGCAGTTCGGGCGAAAACGGCAACGGCGGTCGCGCGTACTGCTCCGACAGCCGCGACATAAAATGCTTCAGCAAGATCGGGATTTCTTCCCGGCGCTCCCGCAACGGCGGAATGGTCAGAGTGAACGCGTTCAGACGGTAGTACAAATCTTCGCGCAGACGCTTATTGGCGAGAGCTTCAGGAATATTGATGTTGGTGGCGGCCAGGATGCGGACGTCCACCTTGATCACCGAGCGGCTGCCGAGGCGGGAGAACTGCTGGTCCTGCAAAACGTGCAGCAGCTTGGCCTGCAACGACGGGGGCATCTCGCCGATCTCGTCGAGCAGGATAGTGCCCTTGTTGCAAATCTCAAATTTGCCGGGCTTGGCATGATTGGCGCCGGTGAAAGCTCCAGCTTCGTATCCGAACAATTCACTTTCGAGCAGGTCTGCCGGAACCGCGGCGCAATTTACTTTTAAGAAAGTACGGTGGGCGCGTGGCGACAGCTTGTGAATCAGGCGTGCCATCACTTCTTTGCCGGTGCCGCTCTCGCCCAGCATTAGCACCGGGATGTCGACGTTGGCGACCAGCGCGGCCTGCGAACGCAACTTGCGCATATTCGGACTGGCAGCTACGAAGAAAATCTCATCGCCGAGTTCTTCGACCTCGCCGGTATAGTTTTCTTGGTTGGTGCCAAGGCACTGGTCAATGACTTTATCCAGTTCAGCTTTTTCGAAAGGCTTGGTGATGTAGTCAGTGGCGCCGAGGTGGATGGCCTGCACGACTTTCTTGGTGTCATTGACGCAGGAGAGCATCACGACTTTGACGCCCGGCTGCAGCTTACGCAGTTGTTCCAGAGTCTCTAGGCCGTCAATGCCGGGCATGAGCAGATCCATCAGCACCAGGTCGGGACGCAGGCCCTTCTGCACCATCTCTAGGGCTTCTTCACCGGTGGAAGCGGTCTCGACGTGATGGTCGTCCACTTCAAGCAAAGTCCGGATATAGCGCAGCATTCCGGGTTCGTCGTCCACCAGCAGGATTTTGGCTTTTTTGCTCATTTACGATTTTCCTTCGAACTCGATGACTGGAGGCTTCACGGGGACGATGAACGAAAAACGGCAACCGGTTCCCGGTTCGCTTTCCACCCAGATTTTGCCGCCCATGGCGTGGGCCAGGCGGCGCGCAATGGCGAGTCCCAGCCCCATGCCTTCCGACTGTTCACTTCCAGGCAGCCGGAAGAAGTCATCAAAGATTTCCAGGTGAAACTCGGGCGCAATACCCGGGCCGGTATCGGAAACGCTGATCTTCACCGAATTAGGTTGCGAAAGCGGCCGGCGGCGACGTTCCTGAGGAACCGCGGGTCTACTAACCGCGCGGCGCTCCCACACATGAGGCTCAGCATGAAGCCAGACTGTGCCACCTGCGGGCGTGAATTTGGAGGCATTTTCCAGCAAGTTGGATATGATGCGTTCCACCTTGGGCGCGTCGAAGGGAAACTCAAGCACTCTTTCGTTGGCCAGGAAATACATGGCCAGCCCTCGTTCCTGAAAGCGCGGAGACCATAAGCGGCAAACCTCAGAAAGACAGGCATTGATGTTGCCGGGCTCGAAGCGCATTTTTAGTTGGCCGGTTTCAAGAACGCTGAAGCTTAGAAAGTCCTGTATATAGCGCTGCAAGCGCTGGCCATTGGACCGCATATCGCGCAGCACTTCGCGCTGGCGCTCGTTCAAATCACCTAACTTCTCGCTCTGCAGAAGCTCAACGTAGCCGTTCAAGATGGCCAGTGGAGTTTTCAAGTCATGAGCTGCGGAAGCGAGCGCATTGGTGGTCCGGAGATAGCGTTCACGAAGCTGAGAATATTCCTGCAGTTCATGTCCACGCGCCTGCGCAGATTCGGCCGGCGAAATCGCAGGCACTCTGGCGGAGGCGGGTGCTTCTTTGGACATTGAGGACACTTCCGGCATTGGTGGGTTCGTAGGGGGAGGGAACGGCAGTCAGGCTGGTTGGCTACTGATTACCGCTGGGAGAATGCTAGGGGAAGAAGCGGGTGAGTGTCAACGAAAAATGCAAAACATTGGTCACTTTCGGTAAATCCTTTCCAATTGGGCGGCTAGGAAAAGGCCGTAATATTGGCCAGAAAGCGGCTTAAAAACATGGGTTTACGCTGAAAAGACCGGCGTTTGCAGGCAAAAGGGGACGAAAGCTTTTCCCACGACCGTTCGTGTGCCGGTTCTGACCCGATGTTTGGCCCCTAAGGTGCGACAGAGAGAAACAATTGTCACGAAAAGAGGCAAACGCTTGGATCGTCGGAAGCCGGGAATAGAGCGTCGCGAGTGGCCGCGTTTGCCGCTAGCCATTCCTGTTTTTGTGCGAAGCCACGACCAACGGGGCAAGGAATTTCTGGAATTTGCCAGCGCCCTGAATATTTCGGCGGGGGGAGCACTGATTGCGGTGCATCGCTCTTTGAAGCCAGCAGCGCAGGTTTCGCTCGAAATCCCTAGTGCCCCGCTGGCCGCGGCCGCCCCTACGCGACGGAATTCTCGCAATTTGCGAGGGAAAATCGTTCGGGTAACTCATGCTGAGGGCTATCACCTGCTCGGACTAAAATTCGCCCATCCTTTGGTCAATCCAGAGGCTGCGCCTGTCGCAGCTCGAAGGAAAGTTGCTTCTTCGGTGTGAAAGTTTTTTCCTACTCTACTTCCAGCTTTACCTCTTCTCACGACTTGATCGGCGAGTCTTGCCTTCACCGGGCGTGATGGGCCTAAACGTCTCCGCCAAAACGACTTAAGATCACAAATCGGCCCTCCTAAATAGCGGTGCGGGGTTTGGCGTGTGGGGTGCACGTGCGGTAAGTAGCAAAGGAGCCGCACGCCAATATGTCTAGCACAGTGACAAATTCTGTCAGTTCTCTGGTTCAGGCGATTGGCGACATTCCGCCCGAGGGGGTGGTGTTCGGTCAATCTGAGGCCATGCAGGCTCTCCGCTCACGCCTCGACAAGGTGGCGGCGGCGAACGTTCCGGTGCTCATCCATGGAGAAAGTGGGACCGGGAAAGACATCATCGCCAAGCTGGTCCATTCGTTGTCACCTTGGAAGTCGGGCCCGTTCGTTAAGGTGAACTGTCCGGCGATTCCTGGCACCCTACTCGAGAGCGAGCTGTTCGGATACGAGCGCGGAGCGTTCACCGGCGCTTATGGTTCGAAACCCGGGCGCGTTGAAATGGCCCACCGGGGCACGCTTTTTCTAGACGAAATTTCCGAGCTCGACATGCCGCTGCAATCGAAGCTACTGCAGCTTTTGCAGGACGGCCAATTTTGCCGCATCGGGGCGCAGGCGGACAAGAAGGTCGAAGTGCGGATTGTGTGCGCGACCAACCGCAAACTGGAAGATGAAATCGAGAACGGCACCTTCCGCCAGGACCTGTATTACCGGATCAACGTGGTCAATCTGTTCATGCCCCCGCTGCGGGAGCGGCGAGGCGATATCACAGGACTGGCGGCATATTTCCTGGAGTTCTACAACCGGAAGTACAACTGCAAAGCGCGGCCGCTGTCGGGCGAGTTAATGGAAGTGCTACAGAAATATCATTGGCCGGGAAACATCCGCGAACTGGAGAACCTGATCAAGCGGTATGTGATCCTGGGCAGCGAAGACGTCATCACCACCGACCTGCAACCGCGTGACGCAGATCTGGTGACGGCGGACATTAATTTCGACGGCCCGATTTCACTCAAGAAGCTAACTCGCCAGGCCACCCGCGCGCTGGAGCGCAAGATCATTCTGAAAGTGCTGCACAACCATCACTGGAACCGCAAGCAGGCAGCCCGTACCCTGAATATTAGCTATCGCGCTCTGCTGTATAAGATTCGCGATGCCGGATTGCCGCCGAATCGGGTCCGCCGGCAACAGGAGGCGGAAGCCAAGAGTCAGGCCGCGGCGGATTAGGCTGCTTGCTGGTCTTTGCAGACCTAGTGGCGCCTCATTCGAAGTAAAGCAGCGGGTTATTGACTACCGGCCCTGTCCGTACTATCTTCTACCAACTTCCCCACTCAAGAGTTAGTTCTGTGCGCGAGGAGTTTCGCGGACTTGCGTTCCACCGGGAGAACTCAAATGAGACTGGTGCGCCATGGTGTAGCATTTTTTCTGTTTCTGTTCGCTCTAGTGATGCCGTCGCTGGCAGCGGATTGGCCAGCCATTAGTCCGGAAGACCTTTCCGTGCAAGACGTCAAGGAACAACCCGGCGCGCCCGCCGTGGTTCTGCTGCGCGAAGAAACCGACGACGACATGAACAACTTCCACTCGGTTTACGAGCGGATCAAGATTCTGACGGATGCGGGACGCGAGTATGCCAATGTCGAACTGCCCTACAACCGCCGAGCTTTCACGATCGCGGCGATCAGCGGACGTACGGTCCACCCCGACGGATCAACGGTTGAGTTCAAGGACAAGCCGTTCGACAAAACGGTGGTGAAAGGCAATGGCCTCAAATACAACGTGAAGTCATTTACTCTGCCCGACGTGCAAGTGGGCAGCATCATTGATTTCCGCTACAGCCTGCGTTACAGCGACCACCGGGTGCTGCCTCCGGAATGGGAAGTGCAAAATGAACTGTTCCAGCGCAAGGCCTATTTCAAGTTCATTCCTTTTCAGAACCACGGGAGCACGGAGATCATGCTGGACCACGACCAGGTGGCGAATGGAATCGCATGGGCCCCTTTCATGGGGAATGGAGTACAGCCTGAAATCCACCGTGTACCCACCAGCAGCTTTGCCACCGTGCATGACGTTTCCTTTTGGATCGATTTGAGCACCAACAATATCCCGGCGTTTATCGAAGAGCCGTACATGCCTCCCCCGTCGGTACTGAAGTGGCGCGTGTACTTTTATTACCAGTCGAGTATGAAGATTGAGGACTACTGGAAAGCGCAATGCAGGTTCTGGAACAAAGATGTGGAGAGCTTCGTCGAAAGAAATCGCGGCGTTTCGGATGCGCTGGCGAAGATCGTTGCTCCAAGCGACACCCCGGAACAGAAGGTGCGCAAGATCTACGCCTACGTCGCGGGCCTGGAGAACCAGGACTACATTCCAGAACGCACGGTACAAGAAGAGAAGCTGCTGGACCTAAAAGTTAATAAGGGAGCCGACGACGTACTGGAGCATCACAGCGGCAGCCACGATGATCTGAACCGGCTGTTCGTGTCGATGGTACGCGCGGCCGGTATTCCAGCGTCATTAATCTGGGTACCTGATCGCAGCCGGGAAATTTTCATCAAGCAACTTCTTAGTACGTCGCAGTTCGATGCAGAAGTTGCAATCGTGCAACTGGATGGAAAGGACGTATTCCTCGATCCGGGCTCAAAGTTCTGTCCGTACGGAATCGTGGACTGGCGTTATACGGGAGTGGCGGGACTGCGACAGAGTGCGGGCAAAGGAGCCGACTTTGGACAAACGTCAGAACCGGAGTACAAACAAAACATCACCACGCGCATGGCAAGCGTTTCCCTCGACGAGCATGGCAGGCTCAGCGGCACGGTGAATCTCGCATTCAAAGGCCTTGCGGCAATGGCCCACCGACAGGAGGGCGGCAAGACTGACCCCGAAGGCCGCAAGAAGATGTTGGAAGACGAACTGAGGCGGATTTTGCCCGGGGATACCGAGGTCACTCTGGTAAAGGCTCCGGATTGGGACAATGGCGAGGCTCCGCTGCTGGCGAGCTTTCACATTAGCGGCCCATTCGCAGTGGCGGCCGGCAAGCGGCTGATGGTGATGCAGCATTTGTTTCAGGTCAGCGAAAAACCGCGGTTCCCTTCCGCTGGACGCAGCCATGCCATCTACTTTCACGTTCCGTGGCAGGAGGCGGATGAAGTCCACATAACAGTTCCTGCCGGCATGGAGGTCGAAAGTCTGGCCCCAGATGACATGGTGAAACTTGAATACGCGCTTTATAAAGTGCAGCAGAAGCAAGAAGCGCCGAACAAGATTTTCTCGCGGCGGGATTTCATCATGGGACAAGGACTGTTCGATCCGGACAAGTACAAAGAGGTGAAGGGTTTCTTCGACAAGGTGAAGGCGGATGACGATCAGCCGGCGCTGGTGAGGCTATCTCCAAGTGTGGCGACGACTCAGTAGGACATCAACCCTCGCGTTCATGATCATCGCTGGCCTGTGCGGGACTTCTCGTGCGGGGGTGAACATTCCTGATTGGGTGCGGCAGGCGGCGGCGCAGCCGCTGGGGAATTATCCGGCGGAAACGAAAGCTGTGGTGCTGCTGGACCAGACGGATTACACGGTAACCGGCCCTGGGGAGTACGTCGAACACTCGCGCTGGGTAGTTAAGATTCTGCGACCGGAAGGACGCAAAGCGGGAGACTTGCTGGTTGAAGTCGGCCAAAAGGAGAAGTTGAACTATGCGCGGGCGTGGTCCATTGATCGCTCGGCACATGAATACGAGCTAAAGCAAAAAGATTTCACGGAAAAAAGCTTCCTGTCGTTTGAGCTGTATAGCGATGTGCGGTTCCTGACCGCCACAGCGCCGGCTTCGGATCCTGGGTCAGTCATCGGCTTTGAGTTTGAAGCGCGACGGCACTCCTTGGTAAACCAGATCAACCAGGTTTTCCAGGAACCCAATCCAGTCCGCGAAGCCAGAATCAGTCTTGTGTTACCTGCGGGATGGGAGTTCAAGGACTCCTGGCCGACAACGGCGGCGGTTGCTGCGGTGCGCACCGGACCGAACCAATACGAATGGTCGGCGCGGGATTTGCCGGGAGTGCAAGTGGAACCAATGATGCCTCATGAGCTGTCCCTGCTGGGAAAACTCTCCATCGCATACTTCCCTCCCGGGGAGATAGGAAATGCTGGCTCTTGGACAGCGTTAGGCAATTGGTACACCGGATTGACGACCGGCCGCCGCGACGCAAGTCCTGAAATCACTGAGCGGGTGCAACGGTTGCTGGCAGCTAAGTCCGATTTTGATTACAAGGTGCGCGTTTTGACTGCCTTTCTTCAGTCCGAAATCCGCTACGTGGCAATCGAGATCGGGATCGGGGGGTATCAGCCGCATCCTGCGAGCGACATATTCCGCTATCACTATGGTGATTGTAAAGACAAAGCTACACTGCTCAGCAGCATGCTTCGAGTTGCAGGCATCAATTCGAACTATGTGCTGATTAATACAGACCGCGGCTTCGTGAATCCCGCGGTCCCTTCCATTTGGTTCAATCACGCTATCCTGGCCATCGAACTGCCGGATCAGGTCCAGAGCGGCAACTATTCCTCGGTGGTCACTGCGAAATCGGGAAAACGATACATCATCTTCGATCCTACGGACGAATATACCCCGGTGGGATCGCTGCGTTCGGAGTTACAGAACAGCTATGCGCTTCTGGTCACCGACTCCGGAGGCGAACTCATTCGCACTCCCCTGCTGCCTCCGGACTGGAACACGGTTACACGCATTGGCCGCTTTGTACTGACAGCGGATGGCGGTCTTTCTGGCGATGTGGCGGAGGATCGAAGCGGAGATTCCGCGATGCACGAAAGAGAACGGTTGCACTACACCGATCAGCGCGAGCGCACGAATCTTTTTGAGCGCTGGCTGGGCCGTTCCATTCAAGGCTTCACAGTCGAAAGCATGAAGATCGACCAAGCGGACCAGATCTCGAAAGATCTGCTGATCAACTACACGTTCACCACGCCTCAATACGGACAGACACGCGGCCCGCTGATGCTGGTACGTTCGCGGGTGCTGGATGAGAAGAGTTCGTATGTGGAACACAAGCCGCGACACTATTCGGTGGAACTGGCGCACACGGCTCACGAAACCGACACCTACGAGATCGAGATACCCAAGGAATATCGAGTGGACGATATTCCTGATGCGGTGAAGATAGACGTCGGGTTTGCCAGCTATCAGAGCAAGATTGAAGTCGAGGGATCAAAGCTGCGCTATTGGCGGGAGTATGTGGTTCGC
>Ga0209648_10004763_pt1 | contig 11561 bp, 12 predicted proteins | sample GraSoi2013_115cm_FD_185830 | JGI IMG/M metagenome (GOLD analysis project Ga0209648, IMG submission 185830) | Grasslands soil microbial communities from the Angelo Coastal Reserve, California, USA - Sample 9_17_2013_115cm (SPAdes) (version 2) | ecosystem: Environmental > Terrestrial > Soil >...
ACGGATTTCGTCGCAAAGATGATCCACTTAGAATGTGAAGCGGCTAGGGTTCTTGTTTTGAAGTTTTTCGCAAGTGCCCGGAGAGAACGACCGCATGCCCTCCCACTACCGAGAACGGGATCTGAGCGTCGCGCAATGATCTAAAGATGAGGGAGTAAATGCCATGAACGTGATGACTCCGATCAACCTAAGTTAAAGCTGTTCTCACTTTTGGAACAGATCCATATTCGGCAGTATGAAATCCCCTCGCATAGGTTTTGTCGGTGTTGGTCGGATGGGTGCAAACATGGCGCGACGACTCAAGGAAATTGGCTACGTCGTCTCCACAGTTTTTGACACGAACCAAAATATTGCGACGGAACTAGCCGCTGAGCTTGGTTGTTCCCGGGCTAAATCTGTTTCCGAGGTGAGCCGTGACGCGGAAGCTGTTTTTACGGTAGTCACGGACGACGCCGCGATGCGCGCCATCTATTTCGGGCCAGATAACCTCTTTGTTCACGCTGCCGGCCGACTGTTCGTAAATTGTGCCACCATCAGTCCGTCCGTCCACCGAGAGGTCGCGCACAAAGGTGCCGAATTAGGTGCCAAGGTGTTAGAAGCGCCAATGGCTTCGAGTGTGACCCATGCTCGTGAGGGCAAATTATTTATGATGCTGGCCGGGTCACCAGACGCGGTGGCGACCGCCGAGCCGATCCTTAAAGATTTAACAATTAAGACCCGTTACATCGGCGAGGCAGGAAAGGCAGCCGAGCTAAAAGCATTAGTAAATATGGTAATGAATATTAACACCGCCGGACTAGCCGAAGGGCTTGGATTAGCCGATGCGCTTGGGTTGGATCTTCGAGTGGTGGCAGAAGTTTTTTCCCAGACCGGTGCTAACTCTCGGGTTCTCGAAACTGACGGTCCCGATATGTTAGATCGCGAGCACAGCACATTTTTCTCGGCGGCGCATGCCGCAAAAGACAGCGGGATTGCTCTAGCGCTCGCCCAACAACAAGGCTTGCACCTTCCGCTCTTGGCAGCTTCGAAAACGCAATATGACCAGATGATCCGAGCTGGATTGGGGGAGATCGATAAATCGGGAATTTCCGAATTAACGTTCCGTTCCAGGCGGCCGTTGCTGGCGGAGTAAGCATTATTTTGGGCGAAAACCTCGGCGCTTTGGGGATGCGAAACGAAAGAGCGAAGCTACCCAAAGCGCCGAGGTTTTCGCCCTATCAATGTTGGGCAGCATTGCGTCCTGCCCCTCAGCTCAAAAATTCGATCAGCCAACCGAACTGCGCCGGGAGCGGCACGCTCTTGCGACCCAGCTTATCGTGGAGCAGAGCCGTTAACCATTCGCGGGAGGTCTGTATATCTTGCCCTTCGATTTCGATTGATCGAAGATTCCCTGTTTTGGTCAGCTTGAAGTGGCTCAGCTCCAGCTCCAGTACTTCTGTTTCACCGTTCAGGCGAACCCTGCAGGCTGCGCACTGTTCCAGGGTGTTAACTCGCAACTCGAGGATTTCGCCAAAAGGCTTCAGCTCTTCGTTCACGATCTGCTTAAGCCGAGCACTTACCATACAATCCTTTGACTCGTTCAAAGTCTTGCCGACCGGAAGAGAGCGCAGGAGATTACTTAAGCGCATGCCTTTCCCGATGATCGTCCAAAAGTTTCGAGTGTCGATTGGATCTTTTCGATGGAACCCTCTTTAGTTACCGGGACGATCAGAACCCAAGCCGGCGGACAGCTTTTCTTTCGCCGGTGGATCCCAGATTGCCAATCAAAAGGGACGATTGTGATTGCCCACGGGCTGGGGGAACATTCTGGGCGCTATGTGCACGTTGGAGATTTCTTTGCTCGCGCTGGCTTGGCCGCGGTAGCGTTCGATTTGCGAGGTCATGGTTCCAGCGATGGAAAGCCGGTTTTTATCAACTGTTATCAGGATTACTTAGACGATCTTGAATCGGTGATTGCCCATGTGGAATCGTCTGAACCGCTCATTCTTTTTGGGCACAGTCTCGGCGGCCAACTCGTTCTGGCCTATGCTCAATCCGGGAAAAGCCCACCCGCCGGATACATCGCTGCCTCGCCGTGGCTGAGTCTCTCGCGGCCCCCGGCAATATGGTTGGAAGGAATCGCGCGGATGCTGAATCTGGTCTATCCAGCCTGGCGGTTCCCGACTGGAATCGGGTCCGACGATACCAGCCGTGACCGGGCGCTTCTCGATAGCCTTCCTGACCTGGACAAAGGCCACCAGTTTATCACTGTGCGGACCTATATTGAGGTCATCAAAATGAGCCGACAGCTGATGGCGCGTCCTTTCGCCAACGCACCGGTGCTGCTAACCCACGGCGAAAGCGATTCCGTGACTTCCATAGACACAACCCGAGCATACTTCGAAAACCTGATGGCGCCGAGCAAAGCTTTTATCAGTTATCCCGAGGCGAGACACGAACTGCACAATGATTTAGTTCGCGATACGGTATTAAAGGACTATCTGGAGTGGATGCGGGCCAGATGCGGATTGCGGAATGCGGATTACGGAATGTGAGATCCGAGTATTCACTCGCGGAATGCGGATTTCAAAATGGAATCTAGGTATCGAGCCCAGGGTCTAATCCGCGTTCCGCATTTGAGAATTCACATTTCGCATTCCGCAATCACTCAAACCGTATCCCTTGTGCCAGCGGTAAATCCGAAGAGTAGTTGATCACACTGGTTTGGCGACGCATATAGTTGCGCCAAGCATCACTTCCACTTTCTCGGCCGCCGCCGGTATCCTTTTCGCCACCGAAAGCGCCGCCGATCTCCGCTCCACTTGTGCCGAGGTTTACATTCGCAAGTCCACAATCGCTGCCGGTCGCTGACAGGAAGGTCTCGGTCTCCCGGATATCATTGGAAAAAATCGCGGAACTGAGCCCCTGGGGAACACCGTTTTGCAGCGCGATGGCTTCCTCTAAACGATCGTAAGTCAACACGTAAAGGATCGGTGCAAATGTTTCATTCTGAACTACTGGCCATTGGTTTTGAGCCTCGACAATGCAGGGTCGAACATATTGACCTCCAGGGTACTCCGGGCCAGATAGTCGCTCGCCCCCGAATCGCAACTCGCCGCCCTGGGCACGAAGTTGCGCTAGCGCCTCGCCCATCGATTCAACTGCCGCTTCATCGATGAGTGGACCCATCAATGTGGATGGTTCGAGCGGATTTCCGATTTTCACACTTTGATAAGCCTTTTCCAGAGATTGCAGCAGAGGCTCGCGGACCGAGCGATGTACGATCAATCGACGAGTACTGGTACAACGTTGGCCGGCGGTGCCGACTGCACCGAAAAGGAGTGCTCGTTTTGCCATCTCCAGGTTTGCCGATTGGGTTACGATCACCGCGTTATTACCGCCGAGTTCAAGCAGCGATTTGCCCAAACGCCGGGCAACTGCCTGAGCCACCTCTTTTCCCATTCGCACCGAGCCAGTCGCGGATAAGAGTGCAATTCGTCGATCATTGGCCAGCAACGCGCCAGTTTCACGCCCGCCAATTACCAACGAGAAAATTGCCGGATCTTCACCTGCTTCTTCACAAACCGCGGCGGCGATCTTAGTGCACGCGATCGCAGTAAAAGGTGTCTTCTCCGACGGTTTCCAAATGACTGAGTTCCCGCAGATTACGGCGAGAGCGGCGTTCCACGACCAGACCGCAACCGGAAAGTTAAATGCTGAAATAACCCCGACGATACCAAGTGGTTGCCACTGCTCGAACATCCGGTGACCGGGTCGTTCGGAGGCGATGGTCAAACCGTGCAGTTGGCGTGAGAGACCGTTAGCGAAATCGCAGATATCGATCATTTCTTGAACTTCTCCCTCGCCTTCCGCGATAATCTTGCCGGCCTCCAGCGAAACCAAGCCTCCCAGGAACGGCTTCAATTCACGCAACTTTGCGCCAAGCCGGCGGATTAACTCGCCGCGGCGAGGCCCAGGAATCAAACGCCACTTCTCGAAGGCGCGCTGCGCATCTTTGGCTGCCTGATCGTAATCTTCGGGACTTGCTTGTCGCACCGATCCCAGAATGGAACCATCAATTGGAGAATGTTTTTTTAGGAGCGGACCGTTTCCCGACCAATTCCCGCTGAAAACTCCGCTTTCTTCTTCCCGGAGTTGCAAGCGCGCAAAAAGCTCGGTACGCACGGCCTGAACGTCGGTAGAGGTCATATCGGTTAGCAGTTTGCAGTTGCAGAGATTGCGGAATGCGGATTGCGGGACGCGGAATGTGAATATTCAGATGCGGAACGCCGAATAGACCCTGGGCTCGATTTCTCGATTCCATTTTGAAATCTGCATCCCGCGAGCGAATACTCCGGTCTCACATTCCGCGTTCCGCATTCCGCAATCCGCATTCGCATCTCCCGTCGATTCGTGTCCGTCACGTTTTTACCGTGAACCTTGGAACCACAGTTTCCGCCTGTCCGTACACTCGGCCGCCCCATTGGGTTTCGAAAAACTGGGTTAGACTGATTGATTCCTGGCGAACAAAGCCAGCGGGCAATTGCTTCTTCGCAAACAACTCGAGGGCTGCCACCAAGCCGGCCGCCGTGGATAATTGGATCGCCGAGAGTGGATGTCCGCTGATCGTGCCGGAATAGATCTTTCTCACAAAGCTGCGTTGCAACAAATTACCGCCGTCCGATCCGACCGAATTGACGTACACCACCACAACATCATTAAACGTGAGCGGAACTTCTTGGTCGAATATCTGCGTCAAAACGTCCTGCTTTTGACTCAGATTGAGATCGAACAGAAGAAATTTCATTAGGTCACGATGGCCCGGATAACGGAGGGTTTTGTAATTCAATTCGGTAACGCTACCTTCGAAAGTCTCGCACATCGTTGCTGCGCCCCCCGATGTATTAAAAGCTTCGTATTCAACCCCATCAATGGTGAGACGTTCTACCCCATCGAGTGGAGTTGTGACGATTCGTCGTCCTTGGGTCAGGGCTTCCCCGAAATGACAATACTCGTTGATCAGCCCGGCTGTGCTCCAGCTCAGGTAATATTTCATCTGGTTGCTGGCCGATAGCGGCAATGCGCCGACTCGCATTTCGACCGAGCGAATCGTCTTAAACGAGTTAGCTATTCCACTGGCAATGATATTGATTGCGCCAGGTGCCAAACCACACTGCGGCATGAAAGTGGCCCGGCTGTCCTTGCTCAGACCCTGAACGTAGTTGCTGGTTTCGACGTCTTCAGTCAGATCGAAATAGGAGATTTCACGCCGGGCACAGACTTCCGCGATCGTCTTGTTGAGGTAGTAAGGAGCAGCACTCACCACCGCGTCACAATCGGCGACGAACGATTCGATCTCCGCCGGCTGCGTTACGTCGAGCTGTTTGAACTCGGCTTTTTGCAAATCAGTAATGTCTTCGAACGGACGGCTATCACCGAGTCTGACCCGCTCGCAGAAACCGCAAGTTTCCAATAAGATCGCAATGGATCCGCCGATTTTCCCGGCTCCAACGATTCCGACGTACATCGTTACGCTCCCTTTGATTGACTCGCCGAGGCCAACGCTCTCGGATCCGTCGCTTCGATTATCACGCTAACCGATTTCTGATTGAACCCCTTGAAGCCTCCCTTGCGTTGAAGATTCTCCAGATGACTCCCGACCGCGCCCGTGCGGCGAAAAGTTTCTGCCTGTTCGGCGGTGATCAGCCCGCGATCAAGAAGGCGCTGAACACGTTTTGGGTCCACCGGCCAGCGTTCGCCTTCAGTAAACGCTTGCTTGAGAAACTCGAAGTCCGAAAACGGTTTCATTGTGGAGACACCTTCGCCGGCCAGTTGGTCGCGTAGCGTTCCAAACTCGAACCGGGCCTCCAAGTGGTGCATGCCAGCTTGAAGAAAACTATCTCCGTGCAGCCCGCACCAGAGTCCGACCGTGCGGAGACGCGGCGCCTCCGGCAGCGGCTGCTCAGAAAAATCGACTTCGGTTTCTTCTGGCATTAGATCGACATCAGCAAAAACCGTTATGCCAGTCGGATAATGCTCCAGGATCTGCGCGCCCCACCCCGCCTCCGCGCCAGCGTAGTACCGTTCACGTTTGGTGAATCCGAAATTGACCAGAAAGCGGATCAGATCAGCAAAGAATGGCCGAGAGCAGCGGAAGGTATGGTGATCATGATTTCCCCAGCCAAGACCGAGCAGGTCCTGGCGTCTTTTTTGGATCTGTCCTGCCCGATTTCGTTTTTCCCAATAGCGGCGTTCTTCCGTAAAGAAAAGTTCACAGGCAACATCTTGCCCGACCAGCTCGATCGCTTTGGCTTGCAGCTCGAAAGCGAGTTCAATTCCGTCAGAATCCCTCGGAAAATTCCGCTTTCGAGTTCGCCACAGCTCTTGCGCGGCGATAATCGCGGTGGCAAATCCGGGAAGTGGTTCGCTCGAAACGAAGTGCCGCCACCCCAGTCGTTCGACCGCGAGAAGTTCAAAACCGTTTTCGACTGCAATAGTTGCTCGGCGCAACCGACTCCCAAATCGATCGCGTATTTCGGTAGGCAAATCGTGGGCGGCAATAAAATCGACCAAAGATTCCGCTCGAATTGCGAGGCGCGTCGGCACACCATTTCGGTTGCCATCCGGCATCACCGCCACCCGCGGCAGCATCGCTTGCGGATGAAACCAGACTTCAACGCCTGTCGGCGCCTTCACCTTTTCCGAAAAAAATCCGACTTCCCGTAGTTCGAAAACTTCCCCGTCGCTAATGGTAAAGTGATCGACCCATTCAAACAAGTCTGTACCCGTATCCTGATGAAGGCAGCTGGAGAGTTGACTGGCCCAAGAATGATGCTGCAGGAAAGAATTGATCCATTTGCGCAATAAATCCTCGGCCGGAAATGCGAGCGGCCAGTCGAAGGCTGTTGGTTGGTGAGGATGCACTTCGGTCATAGTTATAAACTGCGGCTGAAATGATCAATAAACAAGGCTGCTCGATTAGGAATCGCTTAATAGAATATTAAGCAATAAGCGATATTAGCGAAAAATTAGAAAACGCACAAAGAGAAACGATTTAGAATTTAAGGTGCCGAAGCGTTCGGATTCAGCTCTTCGGCGATTCGGTATTCCCCTAAATCCTAAGGAGAACTATGAGATATGTTGACCGCTGCCATCCCAGGTGTAGTTTTCGCTCGTTATGGCCTCCAACACCTATGCTCATCCCGAATCTTTGGTCAGCTCCGATTGGCTAACCGAGCATCTCCGAGATCCCTCAGTCCGCGTGATAGAAAGTAACGAAGACGTATTGCTCTATGATACCGGGCACATTCCCGGCGCCGTGCACGTCGATTGGCGAAAAGATCTGAATGATCAGGTAATCCGCGATTATCTGACCCAAGATGCGTTCGCCAAACTCGCAGAAAATATTGGCATTACGCCCGAAACAACGGTCGTATTCTACGGCGATAAGTCGAACTGGTGGGCAGCCTATGCTTTGTGGGTCTTTTCCCTCTTTGGCCACAAAGATCTTCGCCTCTTGAATGGAGGCCGAGACAAGTGGAAAGCCGAGGGTCGCGAGATCACGAAAGAAAAACCTCAATATCCAAAGACCACTTACCCGGTGCCACCCCGGCGCCGCGATGCCGAGATCCGAGCGTTTTCCGCGGAGGCTCTCGAGCAGAGCAAAGCCCATAAGCCGCTGATCGACGTTCGGTCACCGGGAGAGTTCAAGGGTGAAATCACCCACATGCCGGAGTATCCCCAGGAAGGAGTTCTGCGCGGTGGGCACATTCCGGGCGCTAAGAGTGTTCCTTGGAAAACGGCAGCCAACGACGATGGCACATTCAAATCAGCGGAGGAATTGCGTAAGATTTACATTGATAATCTAGGCTTTAGCGAGTCCGACCATACGATAGTTTACTGCCGCATCGGCGAACGCTCGAGTCATACCTGGTTTGTGCTGACTAAGCTTCTGGGATTTGCCGACGTAAAGAACTACGACGGATCCTGGACGGAATGGGGTAATGCGGTTCGGGTTCCCATTGAAAAGCCTTAGCAGCCTGTCGGGTCTGGAATCGAGCGGTGGGGTAAATTGAGACTCAAGTGGGCGACCGGCGGACCGTGTCGACGGAGCTGCGGGAATTCGCTTCGCGAAAGGAAACGAGATAGTCCTTGTCCGCGAAGCGGAGTCTCAGCCCTCTGTAGGGAGGGCGACAGATTTTGCAAATTGGATTTGCGAGCTACCCCGTCAGCTTAACCCCCGAGGCCGACAGACTGCTTAATTATGAATTGCAGTGAGCTCGATGAGTTGGGATCTATAGGTATTGTGGAGACTAGCTCAACCTATCCTTCCGGCCTGCAATCCATCATTGATCTCTTTGTATCCCTCCCGGATGAAGAGAAGCGCGAGACGCTGATCGCTTACGCCGAACAATCGACCAAATGGGCTCCGCACGATGGGGACAAGTTTGACTTGGAAGATGTCAGAAAAGACGAGGAATGCACGGACACCGTCGGCGTCTTTCTGAGTGTGGATACGAATAAACAGGTGAAGTTCCGCGTTTCACTTGGCCCGCAAGTCCAGACTCTGACGCGAGCAATGACATCGATTTTGTGCCGGGGCCTCCAGGGTGCGACGATTGATGAAGTAGTGGACCTCCCGAGCGACTTTGTGCCTAAGATCATTGGGGCCGATCTGGTCAGAGTACGAAGTCACACGGTCTATTATGTCCTGACGCGGATGAAGGGCATTTTGTCTGTGTATATCAATCGTAAACGCGCGCAGGCATAGCCGGCCGCGATGCAGGCCTTGCTTGTGCTTTCCAAGGTGCCGGACCGCCAACAGTGGATAGGGTTCCGCCTCCGAGGGACCGCTAATCGCCATACCGTATCGCGCTGGGCCAACCGGACGAGCCGGAGCTCGTCCCTCCCGGTTATTGCGCTTTGTATTCTCATCGGGTTTACTGGTTGTTCGAGAAAATCAGAGCCATGCCGGACTGCGATTCGATCACAGGAACGTTCTCCGAATGGTCAACTCAAGGCGGTAGTCTATCTCCGGAAGTGTTCAGACGAAGTCTTGTTTACGACCAATGTATCGATTTTGCCGATCGATCAATCTGTGCCCGACGATACCGGGAATACGGTGGTTTGTCCGGATGCGCTCGCTGTTCGGGTGAGGTGGCAGAGCAATAACCAATTAACCGTCTTAAGCTTCAGCGATCTATCCAACGCGACGAAGCAGAAACGGGTCGGGAATGTGAGTATCGACTACCCGGCGGTAACCAATCCCGACCTCTTTCCGGCACCAAACGAAGAATCGAACGCTACTCCGACGCCTTGATTTCGGAGCGGCTTAGAGAATCTATAGCGATGACGCGATCGATTGAAGACCCTTCCATCCGGCTCGATAGGCTCAACATCCGACCGTTTCAGATGGATGATCTGAATGGGGTGATCCGCCTCTGGTGCAACTGTGATTTGATTCGTCCTTGGAACGATCCAAGCAAAGACATTGCGCGTAAGCTTCGCGTCAATCCGGAATGGTTTCTCGTCGCGGCTCTGGGCAAAGAGGTCGTTGGCTCGATCATGATTGGCTACGAAGGGCACCGCGGGTGGATCAATTATCTGGCGGTTGCTGCCCCATTTCGCTGTCGAGGCATCGGCAGCCAATTGATGCGAGAAGCGGAGGCGATACTGCGAGCCATCGGATGCCCCAAAATCAACTTACTGGTCCGGGTTGGCAACGAACAAGAACTCTCGCGGTTTTACGTAGGTCTTGGGTTCCGTCTGGATGAGGTGGTCTGCTACGGCAAGCGTTTTGCGGTGGACGCGCCGTAATTCAACTCACCCAAAGCAAGTCCAAGCGACTAGTATGATAAGAAACGCCTGCAATGGTGTTCGAATCCAGAGTGCGGTAGCGGGTTTGCCAGCCAGTGTTGCGCCGGTTCTGGCGGCGTGAATGTTCGCCGGAAATACCGCTACTAAAAAGGCAATCAGACAAATGCCAGCAACGAAACGAGTTTCTGGAATGAGGATTCCCACTGCTCCGAGAATTTCTAGGATTCCGGCCCACATCACAATCCGTCGCGGACTCGGCAGCCAGGGCGGCACCATCTTTTCGATGTCGGCACGGGTACGCCCGAAATGAGCAATGCCGGTAAAACAGAACATTACCGTTAGCGCGCAGAGAACCGAGTCGCGCCAGGTCGCGAAAAATGGGACTCCAAAGAAACCAAGAGCCCGGAAAACCAGAGCGCTCCCGATGAGAATGATTGGAATGATCATAGCGCTGGCTTTCCGGGTTCTCCGTTTCCTAGCCTTTCGTTCAGTTCCAGCAAAAGTACGTAGAGCAGTTGAGCCCGCTCTACCAAGCTTTCCGGGTAAATGAATTCGGCTTGACTGTGGATATGGTCACCTCTCGCTCCCAAATTGTCGAGATTAGGCAGACCGAAACCGGCCAGGCGATTGCCATCGCAAGTCCCACCAGTTGGTCTGGCCTGGATAGCAATGCCGATTTTTTGCCCCGCTTTCTGAACTAGCTCAATCAAACTTTGGATCTGCGGATTCAACATTTTCGGCGGGGCGGTAAAGCTGCCGGAAAGTTCGGCGCTATATCCACTGTCGTTTGGAATCGCTGCGATGAATTGGTGTAGCTCTTTGAGAATCCATGTTTCATCGTCCGAGCTGGTGGTTCGTACGTTTACCTGACACGATGCGAGATCAGGAACGACGTTGGGGGCTGTTCCTCCAGCGACGATGGCCGGATTGATAAAAATTGAATCGCGGCGGCTATTGAGCTCTTGGCACTCCAAGATGAAGTGGGCCAACGGAACTAAAGCATTGATTCCGTCACGGGGGTTTCTGCCGCTGTGCGCCGCCTTACCATGGAAGCGTACGGTAAAATTTCCTGACCCTCTTCGGCTGGAGGCAATCGAGCCATCTCGTAGCGCCGGTTCAAATCCAAATCCTACCTCATGTCCTTGCGCGGCTTCTTCAAAGAATGGCGTGGAAAGCGGGGAACCGATCTCTTCATCGGAGTTGATCAAGATGGTCCATCCGAATCTTTTTTTGTGAACCGAGCGCTCAAATGCAGTCAAACCGCAGAGCAAGATTGCTAAACCACCTTTCATGTCACACACTCCGGGCCCATTGAGTCGTCCATTGGGCAGCAAACGTGTTCGCTGGAGGGAGTGCTCGAGGCCGTAAACCGTATCGAGATGTCCGAAAAACAGGACCTTCTTTCGTCTGTTTGGCCGCTTGGCTAAGCGAATCAAAGGACTCCGAGTCGTGGCGCCCTCAGCAAGAAACTGAAGTGTCGAATCATCTGGATCAAGTTCCTGGAACTCACGCTGTATTTTTTCGGCCACATGGTTGAGGCCAGCCTCATTGGCGCTGCCCGAGTTCACGTTGGCCCAATCGATTACCCGTTCGAGCAATCGATCATGTTGGCCCTGTATCCAAGCGTGCGGATTCATACTGGAGGCTAGGTTTTCTGGAACGCGTAGATGGAGCCGAGACCTAAAATTTGGGTCAATTCGTCGAGCGCAGCCTCTACTTCATTGCGAAACAGCGGATCAAGGAAGTCGCTCAATACCAATGATTCG
>Ga0209648_10004764_pt1 | contig 11560 bp, 8 predicted proteins | sample GraSoi2013_115cm_FD_185830 | JGI IMG/M metagenome (GOLD analysis project Ga0209648, IMG submission 185830) | Grasslands soil microbial communities from the Angelo Coastal Reserve, California, USA - Sample 9_17_2013_115cm (SPAdes) (version 2) | ecosystem: Environmental > Terrestrial > Soil >...
TGGACGCCGGCTGCGACCGGCTTCACCTTCGCTGCAGTAATAGTACTCGTCGAGGCAGCCATATTCTTGATCCTTGCCTGGACCCGCCGTCAGAGCTTGCGAGACGACTCAACGTAGCGCGACCGTTGGGCAGCGCCCACGCCCAGCGAGCCGGCCGTGCCGCGCGACTCCAGCAATCAATCCGCGGCCTCGCTCAAGACGCGCTGACCGCCGACGACCAGCTCGCCCTTCTCGACCGTGACCTTGACGGTCTCGCCTTCCTTGACGCGGCCTTCGAGGATCAGCGTCGCCAGCGGATTTTGCAGGCTGCGCTGGATCACCCGCTTGAGCGGCCGGGCGCCGTAGACCGGATCGTAGCCGCGGTTGGCCAGCCACTGCATCGCCTTGCTGTCGAAGTCGAGGTCGATCTTGCGATCGGCCAGGAGCTTGCGCAGATGTGCGAGCTGGATGTCGACGATGTCCGTCATGTGGGCCCGGCTCAGCCGGTTGAACAACAGGATCTCGTCGAGCCGGTTGAGGAACTCCGGCCGGAAGGCGCGGCGCACCTCCTCCATCACCTGCTCGCGCACGGTCTCGGTCGATTCGCCGTCGCGCAGCGCCGCCAGATACGAACTGCCGAGGTTCGATGTCAGCACGATCAGGGTGTTCTTGAAGTCGACCGTGCGGCCCTGGCCGTCGGTCAGGCGACCGTCGTCCAGCACCTGCAGCAGAACGTTGAACACGTCGGGGTGCGCCTTCTCGACCTCGTCGAACAGGATCACCTGATAGGGCCGGCGGCGCACCGCCTCGGTGAGCACGCCGCCTTCGTCGTAGCCGACATAGCCCGGCGGCGCGCCGATCAGGCGGCTGACGGAATGCTTCTCCATGAACTCGCTCATGTCGATGCGCACCATCGCCTGGTCGTCATCGAACAGGAACTGGGCGATCGCCTTGGTGAGCTCGGTCTTGCCGACGCCGGTCGGGCCCAGGAACAGGAACGATCCGATGGGACGGTTGGGGTCCTGCAGGCCGGCACGCGCGCGCCGCACGGCGTCGGACACCGCGCGCACAGCCTCGTCCTGGCCGACCACGCGCTTCTTGAGCTGATCTTCCATGCGAAGCAGCTTGGCGCGCTCGCCTTCCAGCATCTTGTCGACCGGCACGCCGGTCCAGCGTGACACCACCGCGGCGATGTCCTCGGGCGTGACCTCTTCCTTCACGCCCTTGCCGCCCTGGACCGCATGGCCCTCGGCGTCCTTGAGCTTCTTCTCGAGGTCGGGGATCACGCCGTAGGCGAGCTCACCCGCCTTGGCGAGCTCGCCCTTGCGCTGGGCGATCTCGAGTTCGGAGCGCGCTTTGTCGAGCTGCTCCTTGAGCTTCTGCGAATCGGCGAGCTTGTCCTTGGCCGATTTCCACTGGGCCGTCAGGGCCGCCGACTTCTGCTCGAGCTCCGAGAGCTCCTTCTCGAGGCGCTCCAGCCGGTCGCGCGAGGCGTTATCGCTCTCCTTCTTGAGCGCTTCCTTCTCGATCTTGAGCTGGATGATGCGCCGGTCGAGCTCGTCGAGCGCTTCGGGCTTGCTGTCGACCTGCATGCGGATGCGGCTCGCCGCCTCGTCCATCAAGTCGATCGCCTTGTCGGGCAGGAAGCGGTCGGCGATGTAGCGGTTGGAGAGCGTCGCCGCAGCGACGATCGCGGCGTCGGCGATGCGCACGCCGTGATGCAGTTCGTATTTCTCCTTCAGCCCGCGCAGGATCGAGATCGTGTCCTCGACCGAGGGCTCGGCGACGAAAACCGGCTGAAACCGGCGCGCGAGCGCCGCATCCTTCTCGATGTGCTTGCGATACTCGTCGAGCGTCGTGGCGCCCACGCAATGCAGCTCGCCGCGCGCCAGCGCGGGCTTCAGCATGTTGGAGGCGTCCATCGCGCCGTCGGCCTTGCCGGCGCCGATCAGGGTATGCAACTCGTCGATGAAGACGATGATGTCGCCCTCGGCGGCGGAGATCTCCGACAGCACGGCCTTCAGGCGCTCCTCGAACTCGCCGCGGTACTTGGAGCCGGCGATCATGGCGCCGAGATCGAGCGCCATCAGCTTCTTGTTCTTGAGCGACTCCGGCACGTCGTCGTTGACGATGCGCAGCGCCAGGCCCTCGGCGATGGCGGTCTTGCCGACGCCGGGCTCGCCGATCAGCACGGGGTTGTTCTTGGTGCGGCGGCTCAGCACCTGGATGGTGCGGCGGATTTCCTCGTCGCGGCCGATCACCGGATCGAGCTTGCCTTCGCGCGCTGCCTGGGTGAGGTCGCGGGCATATTTCTTGAGCGCATCGTAGCCGCCCTCGGCCGACGCCGAATCGGCGGTGCGGCCCTTGCGCAGATCCGCGATCGCCTTCTCGAGCGCCTGCGGCTTGACGTTGCCCTTGGCCAAAGCGTCGGCCGCGTCGGTGCCCTTGGCCAGCAAGAGCGCCATCAACATGCGTTCGACCGTGACGAAGGAATCGCCGGCCTTTTCGGAAATGGCCTCGGCCTGGTCGAAGACGCGCGCCGTCTCGGGCGCCATATAGATCTGGCCCGCGCCCTGGCCCTCGACCTTGGGCTGCTTGGCCAGAGTGGCCTCGACCGCGCGATGGACCGCGCGGGAATCGCCGCCCGCCGAGCTGATCAGGTTGGCGGCCAGGCCCTCGGGATCGTCGAGCAGGACTTTCAATAGATGGTCGGGAACTAGCCGCTGATGGCCTTCGCGCAGCGCCAGCATCTGGGCGCTCTGCAGGAAGCCCCGCATGCGCTCGGTGTATTTCTCTTGGTTCATCTCTCTACCCTTTCATTCGCGCCCCCGTCATGCGGCGGGCGAAAGAGCGGACCCTCTCGAGAGGCATCCTGTGCCGATATGGGGAGGGATCCGAACCTTGCAAGACCAGACCGCAGGTGCGGCTATTCGCGAGAAGCCTGCCGCGCTATGACGATCGTCAACAGGATGTAAATCAAACAAACGGGGAGAATTTCATGTCTGACGGGCACGGTCCCATCGAAGGTTCAAACAAGAAAATTGCCCTGTTGGTTGCCGTCCTCGCCGCCTTCCTTGCCATCTCGGAAACCGGCGGCAAAAGCGCCCAGACCGAGGTTTTAACGCAGCACGTCGAAGCCACGAACATGTGGACTTTCTTCCAGGCCAAGACGGTCCGCCAGACCGTGGTCCGGACCGCCGCTGAGGAATTGGACGCCCAGTACAGGGACGCAGCCAACATGCCGGCGGCGGTCAAGGCCCAGATCGAGCAATGGCGCAAGACGGCGCAGCGCTACGACACCGAGCCGGAGACCAACGAGGGGCGCAAGGAGCTGATGGCGCGGGCCAAGATGCACGAGGCCAAGCGCGAGGAAGCGCGCGCGGCCTATCACCTGTTCGAATACGGTTCGGCGGCGTTCCAGCTCGCCATCGTGCTGGCCGGCGCGTCGGCACTCACCGCCGTGGCCTGGCTTGCCTTCGTCTCGGGCGGACTTGGCCTCGTCGGAGCAGCCTTCACGTTCCTGGGTTTCGTCGCGCCAACCCTGGTCCACTTCTAGGACCAACGAAAAACGCCCGACGGCTGCCGTCGGGCGTCATTTCGAAGGCCTGTGTCGGTGGTTCAGCCGCGGCGGCCGGTCCCTGGCGTGAACTCCGGGATCTCGGGCTGCTCGTCGGCCGCCGGATCATTGTCGGTCGGCGCGCTGCGTCCGCCCTGGAGGAAAGCGACACCGCCCAGACCGGGCTCGGCCTCGCCATTCTGCTCGCGGCGCTCCTCGCGCCCGCTCGGGCGTTCGCCTTCGGCGTGCCCATTGGCGCTGGCCTGATGGGGTTGCCCGGCCTGACCCTGCTGCTGCGGAGGCGGCTGGCCTTCTTCTCCGCCGTCGCCCCAACCCTGGTTGTTGCGCTGGCCGAAGCCGCCCATCGTCTGGATCATGCGGAAATAGTGATCGGCGTATTGCCAGTAGGCCTCCGCCAGGATGCGGTCGCCCGATGTCGCCGCCTCGCGGGCCAGCGCCTGGTACTTGTCGAACACCTGGTGGGCGTTGCCGCGGACTCGGACATCGGGTCCGCTGCTGTCGAAGAGCTGGTTGCGATTGGGCGGACGATTGGGATTGTGATGCTGCGGCTTGTTGTGGTGGCCGCCGCCACCGCCGCCGCCACCATTGCGACCGCCGCGCGATCGCTGACGATTGTTTGGTCTCATTACCTAGGGCCAGTTGTCTGCCGGACGGGTTTGGTTGTTAGTGACCCTCTGCCCTTCCCGGGCGCCGTCACGGCCAATAATCAGAGGGATTAATCGCCCGGTGCCACCAATCGGCCCGGACCAAGCCCCCCCAAGGGGCAGTTCGAAACGTAGTATCATTCCCAGCCTTTGCCAACTCTTTAATGCTTCGAATGCACCGCCGAGACCACGCGGTCGATGCCGGCCAGGTCCTTCCAGGGGGCTTCCATTGCAAGTCCCTCTGAAGCAAAAATCCTCGATATTTCAAACGCTTGCCCTTCCCCCCCTTCGACGAGGATGCGGCCGCCCGGGGCCATCAAGGCCGGCGCCGCTGTGGCAATGTTGCGGTAAGCCGCAAGCCCGTCCGGCCCGCCATCGAGCGCCAAGCGCGGCTCGAAACGGGCGACCTCCGGCATCAGCCGCTCGATTGCCCCGGCCTCGATGTAGGGCGGATTGGACACCAACAAATCGAACGGGCCGCCCAGCCGATGTTGCCAATCGAGCTGCCGCCAGTCGCCGGGGATGAGCCGCGCGCGTGCATCCACCCCCAGGGCTTCAGCATTGGCTTGGGCCACCGCCAGCGCCTCTTCCGAAAGCTCCAGGCCGACGCCGCTCGCGGCCGAATACTCGCGCAACAAGGTCAGCAGCAAGCAGCCCGAGCCCAGACCGAGATCGAGAATGCGCCACGGCCGTCGCCGGTCCGGCATCAGGGCCAGCGCCGCCTCGATCAGCGTTTCGCTGTCGGGCCGCGGCACCAGCACGGCGGGCGACACCTTGAACGGAAGGCCCCAGAACTCGCGCTCGCCCAGAATATAGGCCATTGGCTCGCGCAGGACGCGCCGTGCCGTAAGCTCGCGAAGGCGCTGCGCCACGGCAGCAGGCGCGGGCTCCGCGCCCCGCGCGATCAACTGCTCGGCCGACAGGCCGGCCGCATGAGCGAGCAGAAGGCGGGCCTCGAAGCGAATATTGTCGATGCCGGCCGCGGCGAGCGCGACTGCGGCGTCGCGCAGCAATGTGTCGTAGGTCGCTGTAAGACCGGCGGTCAGGCCGCAAGCTCCGCCAGCCGCCCCGCCTCGTCGTCGGCGATCAGGGCGTCAATGAGCTCGTCGAGCCCCCGCCCTTCCAGCACCTCGTCCAGCTTGTAGAGGGTGAGGTTGATGCGATGGTCGGTGACGCGGCTTTGCGGGAAGTTGTAGGTGCGGATGCGTTCGCTGCGGTCGCCGCTGCCAACCTGGCCCTTGCGGTCGGCGGCGCGCGCATCGTCACGGCGCTGGCGCTCGACGTCATACAGGCGGGCGCGCAGGATCTTCATCGCCTTGGCCTTGTTCTTGTGCTGGCTTTTCTCGTCCTGCTGGCTGACGACGGTGTTGGTCGGGATGTGGGTGATGCGCACCGCCGAGTCCGTCGTGTTGACCGACTGACCGCCCGGACCCGACGAGCGGAAGACATCGATGCGCAGGTCCTTTTCGTCGATCTTGACGTCGAATTCCTCGGCTTCCGGCAGCACCGCGACGGTCGCCGCCGAGGTATGGATACGGCCCGATCCCTCGGTCGCCGGCACACGCTGCACCCGGTGCACGCCCGATTCGAACTTCAGCCGGGCGAACACGCCGCGGCCCGAGACGGCGGCGATCGCCTCCTTGTAGCCACCGATGCCGGTGTCGGAGAGCTCCAGGATCTCGAAGCGCCAGCCATGCTCGGCGGCGTAGCGCTGGTACATGCGGAAGAGATCGGCGGCGAACAGCGCCGCCTCGTCGCCGCCGGTGCCGGCGCGGATCTCCAGGATGGCGTTCTTCTCGTCGGCGGCGTCCTTGGGCAACAGCATGCGCTTCACCGCACGCTCCAGCTCGGGCAGGCGCTTTTTGAGGGAAGCCACCTCTTCCTCGGCCATCGCCTTCATGTCGGGATCGACCGCCATGGCCTCGGCGTCCTTGAGCTCACGCTCGGCCTTGCGCCATTCGCCGATGGCTTCGACCAACGGACCGAGATCGGCGTATTCCTTGGAGGCCGCGACGAACTTCTGGGAATCGAGATTGCCGCCCGACAGTGCTGCCTGCAGCTCGGCATGACGGACGGAGATCTGATCGAGTTTTTGAATCAGAGACATAGGATGCCGCTCGTTACACAAATCCACCGTAAGGCGCAAATGTCTGTCTGTTGCGCGCCTTCATGGGTCTCTCTTCAAAGACACCTCACCCTGAGGAGGCCCCCATTTCAATTGATGAGGGGGCCGTCTCGAAGGGTGGGCAACGGGCATGCTGTTTGTAGCCCCTGCTTCGAGACGCGCGCTGCGCGCGCTCCTCAGCATGAGGTTGTCTTGGATCAACGTCCTGAAGGTCAGGCCTTCAAGGCATCGGCCAGCGCGTCCAGGGCCACTTCACGCTGCGCGCCGCTGTCGAGGTCCTTGAGCTGGGCGACGCCTTTGGCGAGCTCGTCGTCGCCGATGATGAGGACGGCACGGGCGTTCAGCTTGTTGGCGCGCTGCAGCCGCCGCTTCATGGTGCCGCGATAATCCTGCTCGACGGCGATCCCCTGGTGGCGCAGCGCACGGGCGATGCCGAGCGCCTTGGCCTCGGCTGCCAACCCGAGCGGCGCGATCACGACAGATCGCGGCACGGCCGCCGGCTCGTTACAGAGCATCATCAGGCGTTCGATGCCGCCCGCCCAGCCGATGCCGGCCGTCGGCGGCCCGCCCAGCTCGGCGATCAGCCCGTCATAGCGGCCGCCGCCCAGCACCGTGCCCTGGGCGCCGATGTGCATGGTCACGAACTCGAAGGCGGTATGGGTGTAATAGTCGAGGCCACGCACCAGCCCGGCATCGACCTCGAACGGGATGCCGGCCGCTAAAAGCCCGTCCTTCACCGCCGCGAAGAAGTCCTTGCTGGCCTGGTTCAGGTGATCGGCGAACGAGGGCGCATTGGCGTTGATCGCCTTGTCGCCCTCGTCCTTGCTGTCGAGGATGCGCAAGGGATTGCGCTGCAGGCGGCCGCGCGAATCCTCGGAAAGCTTGGCGGCGTGGCCGGCGTAATAGCCGACCAGCTCCTTGCGATAGACCGTGCGGCTCTCCGGATCGCCCAACGAATTGAGCTTCAGGACGCAGCGATCGAGGACGCCCAGGCGCTCGAGGATGTCGGCCGCAACCGAGATCACCTCGATGTCGGCGCCGGGCTCGGGGGCGCCCAGCACTTCGAGGTCGATCTGGTGGAACTGGCGTTGCCGACCCTTCTGCGGCCGCTCGTAGCGGAACATCGGTCCGGCGGCGAAGAGTTTCAGCGGCAGTTGTTGCGCAAGCTCGCCGTTGGACACGAAGGCGCGGCAGATGCCGGCGGTATATTCCGGCCGCAGGGTCAGCGATTCGCCGCCGCGATCCTGGAACGTGTACATCTCCTTGGAGACCACGTCGGTCGTCTCGCCGATGCCGCGGGCGAACAGCTCGGTGAATTCGAAGATCGGCGTCGCCATCTCGCGATAGCCATAGAGCCGCGCCACGTCGCGCGCCGTGTCGATCACGTGCGCGAAGCGCCGATACTCGTCAGGGAGAAGGTCGTGCGTGCCGCGCACGGGCTGCAATTTGCTCACGAGAAGTCGCCTTGAATCGATCGTCGAAGGAAGAGGTCGAACCGCTACTCCGCGGCGGCTTGGTGTCGCTCGGCCTCGGTCGCCTCCGCCGCCTTCGCGGCCTCGATCTCCGTCGCCTTCTTCTCGATCAGCCCGACGAGATGGTCGACGATGTCGGCGTCCTTCAGGCGATGATGCGGCACGCCGGCGATGTAGACCTGGTGCGTGCCGTTGCCGCCGCCAGTGAAGCCGATATCGGTCTCGCGCGCCTCGCCCGGCCCGTTCACCACGCAGCCGATGACCGACACCGTCATGGGCGTGGTGACGTGCGCGATGCGCTTCTCCAGCGCCTCGATCGTGCGGATCACATCGTACTGCTGGCGCGCACAGGACGGGCAGGAGATCAGGTTGACGCCGCGGTGCCTGAGGTTGAGCGCCTTCAGAAGGTCGAAGCCTACCCGCACCTCTTCCTCGGGTTCAGCCGACAGCGAGACGCGAACCGTGTCGCCGATCCCCGCCCACAAGAGCGAGCCCAGGCCAATCGACGACTTCACCGTACCGGTCCGCAGCGCGCCCGCCTCGGTGATGCCGATATGCAGCGGATAGTCGCAGGCATCCGCCAGCTGCTGATAGGCGGCGACCGCCAGGAAGACGTCGGATGCCTTCACGCTGATCTTGAACTCGTGGAAGTCGTGATCCTGCAGGATACGTGCGTGATCCAGCGCGCTCTCGACCATCGCCTCCGGACAGGGTTCGCCATACTTCTCGAGCAGGTCTTTCTCCAGCGACCCGGCATTGACGCCGATGCGCATGGAGCAACCGTGATCCCGGGCGGCTTTGACGACCTCGCGCACCCGCTCGGCGCTGCCGATGTTGCCGGGATTGATGCGCAGGCACGCAGCCCCCGCCTCGGCGGCCTCGATGGCCCGCTTATAGTGAAAATGGATGTCGGCGACGATCGGCGCCTTCGCGGCCTTGACGATGGCCGACAGGGCGGCGGTCGAGGCCTCGTCGGGGCAGGAAACCCGCACGATGTCGACGCCCGCCTCTTCGGCGCGGCGGATCTGCGCAATGGTCGCTTCGGCATCGGCGGTCAGCGTATTGGTCATCGTCTGGACCGTGATCGGCGAATCGCCGCCGACCGGCACGGAGCCAACCATGATCCGCCGCGATTTGCGGCGCATGATGTCGCGATAGGGCCTGATGCTCATGCCTGCCAATGTAGTCGCTCACTGGCGGCTTAGCCAGCCGACGCGACCAGCCCGCCGGACGGTATCTCCGGGCGGTCTCTAGCGTGCGTCTATGACGCGGTAGGCGATGCCCGCCGGCACGACGTAGCTTTCGCCGGCCCGGACATAGGTCTGGGCGAGGACGTCACCATCGGGCGCCCGCAGTTCGACCCAGCTATTTCTCCAGACTCGGACCGGCGTGTCGACTTTCACCGGAAGGTTTGCGGCCGCCGCGTCGGCTGATGGGCTGCGCGCCACGGCCTCCTCGACGGGAGCGGGCGCTGGCTGGGGCGCGACGCGCGGCTGTTCGACCGGCGCCGGCGGCTGGGCAGCCTGCGCCTGGCCGATGGCGGGAACGGTCATGACCGCCGGCGGCGGAGGCGGCGCAGGAACGGCAACGACGACCGGCGGCGCCAGCGGCGCGGCCTGGGTCGGGGTCTGGGTCGGCGGCGCGACGCTGTCACGCCGCGCCGGCCATGCTTCAGCGGGCAGGACGGCAGGCGCGGGGCGGGCTTCCGAAGGCGGTTGGGCAGGCGCGGCGGCCGTTGGTGCGGGAGCCGTCGCCCCGGAGGCAGGAACCGCGGCATCGGTCGCCGAGGGGACCGCAGGACGCGACGCCAGCAGGCGATCAGGCACCGGCGGCACCTTCTCGGCGACGACCGCCTGCTCGCGCGGCAGATAGTGCCAGGCGGCGTAGCCCGCGCCGACGACCAGCAGCACGGTCAGCACGGCCAGACCGATCGGTGCACGCTTTTCGACGATCGGGAAGTCCGCCGGCAAGGTGAGAGGACGCTTGATCGGCACCGGACCGGAAAGATGATAGGCCGTCATCACCTTCTCGGGATCGAGACCGACATGCGCTGCATAGGCGCGCAGGAAGGCCGGTATGTAAGCGGCGCCGGGCAGCTTGTCGAAGCGACCTTCTTCTATGGCCTCGAGATGCTGATGACGAATGCGCAGGCTTTTCTCGACCTCGGGCAGGCCAAGGCCTCGCGCTTCACGCTGATCGCGCAGCAAACGACCAACCGCGCGGCCCGGTGAGGCTTCGCGCTCCAGCGCACGCCAATCGACCTGATCAGGCATGATGAACCCTGCTTGTCCCCTGTTCGGTGATTTTTAGCAGAGCCCTCATGACAGGGCAAAACCGATTCGACTCTTGTCGTCAAATTTCGATCGAGTGATCACAAGCGAACAGTCGAAGAGTCTCGCGCAGGGGACGATCAGGTTGTGTAAGCGCAGCGTTCATGAAACCTGTTGCCTCGTCGAGATCGAGCGAGCGGATCATCGCTTTCACCGGTCCGATGGCACCGGGCGCCATCGACAGGGTGCGCACGCCAATCGCCAGAAGGGCCAGCGCTTCGACCGGTCGACCGGCCATCTCGCCACACACGGCAAGGTCCACACCTGCCGGTCGTACCTTCTCAACCACAAAATGTAGCAGCCGAAGCAGTGCGGGGGACAAGCTGTCGTAGCGAGCGGCTACGCGGTTATTGCCGCGGTCGGCGGCATAGAGGAACTGCACAAGATCGTTCGTGCCCACCGAAATAAAGTCGACCTGCGGCAGCAGGCTGTCGAGCTGCCAGGCCAGCGCCGGCACCTCGAACATAACGCCAACACGCAGTCGCTCGGGCAAGGCCTGCCCGCGCCGCTTGCCGCGCTCCAATTCGAGGTCGAGCAGCCGGCGCGCGCTCAAAAGCTCGCTCACGTCGGCGATCATCGGGAACATGACCGACAAGGGCCGGCCGTTGGCCGCCAGGATCAGAGCGCGCAGCTGCCGGCGCAACATCGCCGGCCGGTCGAGGCCGATGCGAATGGCGCGCCAGCCCATGGCGGGATTGTCGTCGCCCAAGGCGCCGACATAGGGCAGCACCTTGTCGCCCCCGACATCGAGCGTGCGAAAAGTCACCGGCCGACCGTCGGCCAGATCGAGCACCCGGCTGTAAAGCCAGGCCTGTGCGTCGACATCGGGAAATTCCGAACGCACCATGAACGGTATCTCGGTCCGATAGAGGCCGACGCCATCGGCGCCGGTATCGTCGAGATGCTGCATGTCGATCAGCAGACCGGCATTCATGTGCAGCGAGATGCGGGCCTGATCGCGCGTCGTCGATGGCAGGTCGCGCAGCGCCGCGTACTTGCGCCGGCGCTCGTCACGCGCGTCGATCGCCTCATAGACGGTCTGCAGGATGTCCTCGGCCGGCCGCACCAGCACCTGGGCGTTATCGCCGTCGACCACGATCGGGTCGCCCGCCTCGATCCGCGCCAGCACGTCGGGCGCTCGGCCGACGACGGGGATGTCGAGCGCGCGCGCCACGATCGCCACGTGGCTCAGCGCCGAGCCCTCCTCGAGCACCAGTCCGCGCAGCCGCGTGCGGTCGTAGTCGAGCAGCTCAGCCGGGCCCATGTCGCGGGCGATGACGATCATGTCGTCGGGCAGCGAACTCGGATCGGCGGCGACGCGGCCCGACAGGCGCAGCAGCAGACGGTTGGTGAGATCCTGCAGATCGCTCAGCCGCTCGCGTATGTAGGGGTCGCTCGACTGGCCGAGCCGCGTGCGCACGTCGTCGAAGGCG